>WNFL01009740.1_pt1 | contig 13041 bp, 12 predicted proteins | sample 5400361 | NCBI WGS metagenome assembly WNFL01 (sample SAMN13153351, study PRJNA577476) | soil metagenome | isolation source: 40 cm soil on Douglas fir-dominated hillslope | place: USA:California | collected 2013-09-17
GGAGAAAAATATTCGGAGAGCTGGCGCGACCAGCGAATCGCTTTCTCCAAATCGGTGTCGCGGACGATTACGTTCGCCAGCGACGTGAACGGAGGATAGGCCATCACGCGGCGGAATTGCGTTTCGCGCTCGTAGAATGCCGGATAGTCCTGCTTTACCGCGTCCTGGATCGCATAGTGCTCCGGATAAAATGTTTGGATTAGTACGCGTCCCGGCAAATCGCCGCGTCCCGCGCGCCCGGCAACTTGCGTGAGCAGTTGAAACGTTCGTTCGGCAGCGCGAAAGTCCGGCAAGCTCAGCGAGGAATCCGCGCTCACCACGCCGACCAGCGTGACACGCTGAAAATCGTGACCCTTGGCGAGCATTTGCGTGCCCACTAGAATATCCAGCGCGCCGCCCGCAAATGCTCCGAGCGTTTCCTGATACTGCCGCTTGGTGCGCGCGGTGTCCCGATCGAGCCGCGCGATGCGCGCGCCGGGAAATTCCTTGCACAGCCGTTCTTCCAAGTGCTCCGAGCCTTCCCCGAAAAAATAAACGTATTTGGACTGGCACTTCGGGCATTGTTTCGGTATCGGCTTCAGCGAGCCGCAGTAATGGCATTCCAGGCGATTGCGCTGCTTGTGGTGCGTCATCGAAATGCTGCAATTTTCGCATTGCACGGAGACGCACCGCAGCTCCGGCACAGCACCGACCACGAATAGCCGCGGCGGTTGATGAGCACCAGTGCTTGCGTTTTTTGCGCCAGGCACTCCGCAATGCCAGTGTGAAGCGCCGCGCTGATGGGGCTGGTCTGATGCGTTTTCGCGAAGTCCTCGCGCAGATCGATAATTTCCACGCTAGCCATGGCACGCTTCTCCACGCGCGAAGCCAGCGTCAGCAGCTCGTACTTTCCGCTGCGCGCGTGATGATACGTTTCGAGTGACGGCGTCGCCGAGCCGAGCAGCGCCGCCGCGTTTTCCATCTTCGCGCGCACGATCGCGACGTCGCGGCCGTGATAGCGCGGAGTTTCTTCCTGCTTGTAGCTGCTCTCTTGCTCTTCATCGACGATGATGAGCCCGAGATTTTCCAGCGGCGCAAAAATCGCCGAGCGCGTGCCGACGACCACGCGGGCCTCGCCGTTGCGCACGCGCCACCATTCTCTCGCGCGCTCCACATCGCTGAGCGCGGAGTGCAGCACCGCCACGCCTTCGAATCGCGCGCCGAACCAGGCGCGGCACTGACGCCCAATCCACAGTGTCAGCGCAATTTCCGGCACGAGGATGATCGCGGTCTTGCCGCGCGCGAGCGTCTCCTGCACCGCGCGCATGTACACTTCGGTCTTGCCGCTGCCGGTGACGCCGTGGAGCAGCAGCACGCCGAATTCTCCGAGCTCAAATCGCGCGCGCACCAGCTTCAGCGCGCACTCCTGCTCTGCATTCAATTCGTGCGCGGGCGGCACATATCCCGCATCGAACGGATCCTCCGCCGGATCAACCCGCTCCTCCCAGGCTTCCAGCAATCCCTCGCGCAGCATCCGCTCGATCACGCTGCGCGAAACCTGCTCGACGCGCAGCAATTGCGCCAAAGGCAATGGCCCCCGCGCCTCCAGCGTTGCTTTCACGCGGTCCGTCTTTGCATCGAACGCAGGGGGCTGCGCACCTTCGTCTGCCGCGCTCGCAACACCTTTCCAGGCGACGACGCGCTGCGTCTTGGCCTTGCGGCCGAGCATCGACTCGCGAATCTCGATGAGCCCCGCGCGCCGCAACCGCTGCAACGCGGCATCGTCCAAGCCAAGCTTGGCCGCCGAAGCGAACGGCAACGCGCCGCCCTTTTCCACGAGTTGGGAGAGAAAAGCGGTTTGTTGTGGATTTAGCGAGCGAGGGGTTGTCTCTTGCAGCGCTGCTGCACGTCCGGCGTCGGTCAGCACGATTTGGCGCTCGGTTCGCAGCTCGGTGACCGGCGGCAGCATGGCGCGAAACACTTCGCCCACCGGCGCAAGGTAGTAGCCGGCGATCCAGTGGCCCAGCTCGATGAGCTTTGGCGTGAGCGCCGGCAAAAAATCCATGAGCTTCGCAATCTCGCGAATCTTCGTGCCCGGCGGTGCATGCTGAACATGCTCAACGACCACGCCGACGAGCGATTTGTTGCGAAAGGGCACGAGCACGCGGCTGCCCGGTTGCACGGAGTCGCGCAACGCGTCAGGAATCGCGTAAGTGAACGTGGTGCGCAGCGGCACAGGCAGCGCCACATTGCAAAACGGAGCCGGCATCGCAATTTCACCGGCTCATTAAATAGATGCCCGCAAAAATCGAAGCAATGCCGGCCCATTGCCAGCGCGAAACGTGTTCGCGCAAAACGATCGCAGCAAGAGCAACGGTAACCGCTCCGTAGAGCGAGCCGAGCACGCTGATCACCGCGACTTGCTCGATCTGCATCGCGCGATTGCTGAACACAAATGCGCTGGTATCTCCAGCGCCCATGCCTAGTGAGATCCAGCGCGTGTTGCGCGGGAGCGCAATGGGTTGCCTGGCTGCGAGAATCACGGCGGCGGCGATCGCGGTGCAGGTCAAGCGAATCATCCAAACAGTTTGCGGAGCGCCGACGCGAGGAATGACGCGAGTGCCCAGCAGCCAGAACAGCACTCCGAATCCAACTGCCGAACACAGCGCCCAGCCGATGCCTTTGCCGCTGCGTCGGACTGCTTCCGCGTCGCTGGCATCCGGCGCTTTCTCGCCGCCGGCGACCAGCAGCACGCCGATCATCGTGCAGACAATTCCCACGGCACGCGCGGCGCTGAGGCGTTCGTCGGACAGCAAAGAGAGTGAGACGCTTAACACCGGATAGCTCGCGGAAAGCGGCGCGACCACGGCCATCTTGCCGATTTCAAACGAGCGGTACAAGCTCAAAGTGGAAACGGCGTTGACGCTTCCCGCAAGAATTCCCCAGGCCCACGGCTGCCAGCCGGAGCCGTCGGCGAGATGGCCCCAGCCACCGAGCCACGGCAGCGCAATCGTGAGCAGGGTGAATCCGATCAACTGCATGTACAGCATGGCGCGCAGCGTGCCCATGCGGTGGGTGGCAAAGCGCGCGAGGAAATCTGAGCCGCCCCAAGTCAGCGCCGTCAGGACGCCTAGCAAAATTCCCATGATGAATTAGGAGAGCTTCCCTGCTTGCGCGCCCTTTTTGCCTTGCAGGCCGAGGACGGCCATGACTTTCTGCAAATCCTTCCAGACTTCGCCTTTGGCGCTCGGGTTTCGCAGCAAGTATGCGGGGTGATAGGTGGCCATCAGTTTTCTTCCGCGAAAATCGAGCCATTCTCCGCGAAAATGAGAGATGCCGCGATTGGTTTCGAGCAGAGTCTGCGCGGCGACGCTTCCGAGACAGACGATCACTTTTGGAGCAATCGCGTCGAGCTGGCGCAGCAAGAATGGCGAACAGGTGGAGACTTCGTCTTTTTCCGGCGTGCGATTCTCCGGCGGACGGCATTTCACGACGTTGCAAATGTAAACGTCCGGGCGCTGCAGGCCCATGGCCTCGATCATCTGCGTCAGCAATTTCCCCGCACGCCCGACAAAAGGCAAGCCTTGCGCATCTTCATCGCGGCCAGGGCCTTCGCCGACGAAAACGAGCTCGGCTTTGGGATTTCCGTCGCCGAAGACCAACTTGGTGCGGCCGCGATGCAATTTGCAGCGGGTGCAGTCGCCGAGGTCGGTCTGAATCTTGAGCAGCGTGTCGCCTGGGACCTTGTTAACGGCCTCGAACAGCGAAGCTCCAGAGGTGGCGGGAAGCACATCGAGTTTTGGCCGCGCCGGCCTTGTTTCGACGACTGGCTTTACAGGCTGCGTTTTCTGCACGGTCTTCGGCAAAGTGATTTCCTCGGCGACACTCGCACCTTGCTGCGGGTAGCGGTCGCGATAGAACAATTGGATTCCGATGTCTTGATAAAAAGTCAATCGCTCGGCGAGTTTTTCTTGAAGAGCTTCAGGGATGCGCTCGGCCATGGGTTCAGACGGCAAAGCGTTGCGCGGCTCGTAGCGTGGAGCGCAGGCGGACGACTTCATCGAGAATGCGTTGCGCGACTTCGCTTTTGCTCATGCGCGGAAGGGCGAGGTCGCGGCCGTCGCGGGCAAACAGGGTGACGATGTTGGTGTCGTGGTCGAACCCCGCGCCTTCGGCGGTGACATCGTTGGCGACAATCATATCGGCGTTTTTGGCGGCAAGTTTTTGTCGCGCGTTTTCTGCCACGTGCTCGGTCTCCGCGGCAAAACCAACGATGAATCGCTCGCCTTTGTTGCGCGCCACGCTGGCGAGGATATCCGGCGTGGGTTCGAGCGAGATGGTCGTGGATTCTTTGTTGCGCTTGATTTTGTGTCCATTAGACTCGGTTGGGCGATAGTCCGCGACGGCCGCGGCAAAAATCGCGATGGAGCAGTCCGCAACTTTTTCCAGAACAGCGCGATGCATTTCGTCCGCGCTTTGCACGTCGATGCGCTCAACGCCCGCGGGCGCTTCCAGTGAAGTAGGCCCGCTGACCAAGACTACATGCGCCCCGCGCCGCGCCGCGGCTTCGGCAACGGCATAGCCCATTTTTCCGGAGGAGCGATTTGTCAGATAGCGCACGGGATCCAAATTCTCGCGTGTCGGACCCGCGGTGACGAGTACCTTCTCGCCCGTGAGGTCGCGCACCGCGTGCAGCGCTTCATGGACCGCAGCGACGATCGCCGCTTGACCTGCCAGCCGCCCCGCGCCGGTCATACCGCAGGCGAGATAGCCTTCGTCGGGATCAACAATCTTGACGCCGCGCGCGCGCAGCATTTCGACATTTTCCTGCGTCGCGGCGTGATTCCACATGTTCACGTTCATTGCCGGAGCTACAATCACGGGCGCGGTGCTCGCGAGATACAAGGTAGTCAGAAAATCGTCAGCGATGCCGCGCGCAAATTTTGCGAGGATATCCGCGGTAGCCGGTGCGACGAGCAGCAAATCCGTTCGCTGCGCGACGGCGATGTGCTCGATGGCGCTTTCGAGGTTGGCTTCGCCGCTGGACTCCGCGAAAAGATCGGTAATTACTTTTTGACCGCTCAAGGCGGCGAAGGTCAGCGGCGTGACGAACTCGCGCGCGCCGCGGGTCATGACGACCTGCACGCTGAAGCCGTCCTGTTGTAGGCGGCGCACTAGCTCCGCGGCTTTGTAGGCCGCTACTCCGCCGGTTACGCCTAGTGTGATTCGCATTGCCGTCGCTTGCTTCAGGGGCTAAAGCCCGTTTAATCGCCGCTTGTTACGTGGGAGCTCGAGCTCCCACCTCCTAAAGAGAAACCCCGCGGAAAGACTCGCCTAAAAACATGGCTCGCTGGGACGCGCCCTTCGAAACTCAGGGTAAACTGAAGCGCGCCCGTACAACACGTCGATGGGCGAAAACGCCGCTACTTGCGGCGCTTGTTGCCGTCTTTGTCTTCGTCGATGGAGTCGGGTTCGACGAAGTCGTATTCGATCAGGCCGTGCTCGAGTTCTTCACACGCTATGCGCGTGGCCTTGAGCGTTCTCGGATTCTCGAGCATCGGCGGCGCACCCGCCATGATTTGGCGCGCGCGGCGCGCCGCAAGCACCACATAAGCAAACTGGCTCTCCGGAGCTTTTGTAAGAACAGTCATCTCAGTCTTTCCCTCCAAACGATGCCAGAAGTTCTTCGACTCGCCCGCGGCGTCGTTCGCTGGAGCAGCGCAGCGCGATCAAAATCGCTTGCGCCTCGAGCCCAGCACGTTCGACGTCGTCATTCACCACGCAATAGTCGTAATATTTCCCGAATTCCGCAATCTCGTCGCGAGCCCTTGCGAGCCGGCGCTTGATTTCTTCGTCCGAATCCTGGCCCCGGCTGCGCAACCGCCGTTCCAATTCTTCGCGTGAAGGCGGCAAAATGAAAATCGCCACGGACTCCGGAAGCTTCTGCTTGACCTGCGCGGCGCCTTGCACATCGATCTCCAGCACAAGGTCGGTTCGTTTTTTCCGCGATTCCTCCAACCACTTTTTTGGAGTGCCGTAGGAATGCTTGCCGAATACGCGCGCATACTCCAGGAATTCACCGCGCTGGACCATGGAGGCGAATTCGGCGTCCGTAACGAAATCATAACACTTCCCACTGGCCTCGGTCGCGCGGCGGGGCCTTGTGGTACACGACACCGAAGGCATGGTCCCGGGCAGCTCCAAAACTTTCTGCACCAGCGTCGACTTGCCCGAGCCGGAAGGGCCGGACACGATCAGCACCAGCGGTGCAACCTCGTTCGCCGGAGTCATTCGATGTTCTGCACCTGTTCGCGCAGCTTTTCGATCTCTGCGCGAATTTCCAGCGACAAACCGGTGATGGCCAGCGCTTCGCTCTCCACGCCGGGCGTTTTCGAAAGCATGGTGTTTGCTTCGCGGTGCATCTCCTGGAGAAGAAAATCCAATTTCTTGCCGAGCTCGCCCGCGCCATCCAGCAGCTTGGCGAACTGTTGCAGGTGGCTGCGCAGGCGGTCGAGTTCTTCGCTGATGTCGCTGCGCTCCGCGAGCAGCGCGGCTTCCTGCGCCAAGCGCGTGGGTTCGATGCCGGTGCCGTTCAGCAGTTCGTTCAGGCGCGTTTGCAGCCGCCGCGCGAAGGCGGGAGTCAATGACTTGGCGAGATCGCGAACCTGGTCCGCTTGCTGGCCGATGCGCGCCACGCGCGTGCGCAACTCTTCCGCGAGATGGCGGCCTTCCGCATGGCGCATCTCATCGAGCTTGAGCAAGGCCTCACGCAGGCACGCGTCCAGTGCTTGGCCAAGCTGGTCTTGCTCTTCGTCGGTTTCGGGCAGCGGCGGCGCGAGCCCACCGATAACGCCGGGCAAGCGCAACAGAGATACAACGTCGAGGCCGGCGTCCGTTCCCAGCTGGCGGCGAAGTTCTTCCGCGGATTGCGCGTAGGCTTGCAGCAAGTCGCGATTAACCTGAACCGGGACAGTCCCACCCGGCTGGACGTTGACGTTCACGTCGATATGGCCGCGATGGATTCGCTCGCGGATGATTTGACGGAGGCGCAGCTCGTAAACGTCAAAGCCTTCGGGCAAACGGAATCGCACATCAAGGAAACGGTGGTTCACACTTTTCACGCTGACGCGAATGGCCCAACCGTTTTGCTCGCCGCGCGCTTGCGCGTACCCGGTCATAGACACGCATTCCGCTTTGTTCACCGCAGTCTGGCTAGCGTGCGCAGAGGTCTTTTGGCTCATAAGGGTTTACCCGCCCTGGAACTATCTTGCTGGATGTTTTGCGCGGGCGCCAACATGTCGTCGTCCGCGAACTGCAAGTCGTGCAAACGGGCGTAGGTTCCGCCGCAGGCCATCAGCTCGGTGTGGGTGCCGCGTTCGCGGATCTGGCCGTCTTCCAGCACGAGAATAATGTCCGCGCGGCGAATGGTAGCGAGACGGTGCGCTATGACGAACGTGGTGCGGCCGACCATGAGATTGCCGAGAGCGCGCTGCACGTTCATCTCCGACTCGGCGTCCAGTTCAGAGGTGGCTTCATCGAGGATAAGGATGGGTGAATTTTTAAGAATGGCGCGGGCAATGGCAATGCGCTGGCGCTGACCGCCGCTGAGCCGAGTGCCGCGCTCACCGATCAAGGTGTGGTACTGCTGCGGCAGCTCCATGATGAAATCGTGGGCCAGGGCCGCTTTTGCGGCGTCGATCACGCGCTCCTCGGAAATATTGTTCAAGCCGTAGCTGATGTTGTTCCACACGGTGTCGTGAAACAATATATTTTCCTGGGTGACCATGGCAATCTGCTCGCGCAGCGACTTGATGGTGACGCCGCTGATGTCCACGCCGTCGATGCGAATCGAGCCCGAAGTAAGCTCGTAGAAGCGCGGCAGCAGATTTACCAACGTGGTTTTGCCAGCGCCGCTCGTGCCAACCAAGGCGATCACTTCTCCGCGGCGCGCGCGAAGGCGAATATCCTGCAGAATCACGGCGGCATCGCGGCTGTAGGAAAAACTCACATCGTCGAATTCGATTTCGCGCGTGAAAGGTGAAAGCGGCCGCGCACCGGGCTGTTCGCTTCTTTCTTCGTGCAGGTCGAGATAGGCGAAGACCTGCATGCTCGCGCCTTGCGCGTATTGGAACTGCTGATAAACCTGGCCGATGCGCTTCACAGGCATGTAGGCGTTGAACATGGCATAAAGGAAGGCCAGAAAAATACCCGGGGTCATCTGGTGGGCCTTGATCTGGTCGCGCGCGTACAGAAGGAGCAACGGGATGACGATGGCGCCGAGCAGATCCATGAACGGCGCGGTGGCCACCGCGGCGCGCACCCAGCGCATGCTGTCGCGCAGCAAGCGGCGCGAAGCCTCACGGAATTTCCGGATCTCGAAGTCCTCCATGCCGAAGGCCTTCACCACGCGGTTGCCGCTCACGGTCTCCTGCAAAATCTGGCTGAGCTCGCCGAGGCGGCTTTGGCTGCTTTCCGCGGAGTGGCGGATTTTTCGGCCGAATTTTCCGACCGGAAGAACGACCAACGGAAGCACCACGGCTACGGCGAGCGTCATCTTCCAATCGATATAGAACATCACCGCAATAAAGACAATCAGCGTGAAACTTTTTTGAAAGAGATCGGAGAGATATTCGGAGAGCGCGATGCGGGTCTTCTCAATGTCGTTGATCACCGCGGATAGCACTCGCCCGGCAGGGTGATGCTGAAAGAACCCGATGGGCTGACGAATGATTTTCGCGTAGACCTGGTTGCGCAGATTGGTGATGGCCGCGTGCCCAGCGTACTGTATCTCGGTTACGCCGAAGTATTCCGCGACGCCCTTGGAAACGAAAATCACCATGAGCGTAATGCTGAAGATGGCCCAGACGTGGTGGATGCGCGCGGGGAAAAATTGATTGAGGTAGATGGTGCGGCCGCCGGGAATGGTAAAGAGGGGGAGTTGTGAGCTGGGCGCAGTGGGGGTCAGCACGTAATCCCACGCGATGCGCGCCATGAAGGCGACCAGGCCATCCGCTACGGCGACGAAAGCTAGAAGCAAGACGCCAACAGCCAGGCGGAAAGAGTATGGCCGCACATAGCTGAAAAGCCTCTTTAGTTGTGGTGAGAACAACGATGCCACGCTTCTGGGTCCCCCGTTGATGCACTTGGTACGCTATTCGCGGCGCTGCGGTGTGTCAAGTTTTCGGGAGCGGGATTGGCAACAGAGAAAACGAAGAACGCACGCGGAGAGCGCGTGAAGACAGCACACGGCGGTTTTGGCAATGCTGATGCAGAACGCATATCGATTCGATGGGGGGCTCCAGATGAAAATGATTTCACAAGTTTGTGGGTAGTAGATACGTCAAAGAATCGTTCCGTGTTGCAAGTCGAGAAGGCAATCCAAAGTAATATGTAAAGGGAGGCCAAGTCACAGGCCACCTGACGAACAGGGCACGGAGCAATAATTATGAGGCCTCCAAAATCTATCGGAACGAATCGAACTTAAGAGGCGCTGCCATTCCGCCAATCCCTGGGAGAGAGTTCTTCGTGCCGATTGATATTGCGTTTATAACGGTCAACTACAACACCCTGCAGTGCATAAGTCAGTTGACCAGCTTCTTCAAGAGTCTGGATGCGCCTTTCACGTTCTCTTTCACCGTGGTGGACAATAACTCCCGGGATGGATCCCAGGAATTCCTGCAATCTCAACCTGAAATTATCTACCTCCAAAATGGAGAAAATATCGGTTACGGGCGTGCCATCAACCGAGGGGTGGCCGCAACCGCCAGCAAGTATGTCTGCGTGACAAATACGGACGTTATCCTCAACCGCGAGGCTTTAATTGCTCTTTGGCGCTTCTTGGAAGAACGGCCCGATGTCGGGGTCTGCGCCCCGCGGATCACATACGGGGATGGACGCGACCAGGGAATGGTATTCCAACTCTCTCTGTTTTCACATTATGTGAACTCGTTTGCCAAAACTCTGGCAAGGTACTCGAAGCTGAAAATAGCCAAAGCGACCGCGCCACTGAGGGTCGATGGGGTGATGGGTGCGTTTTTCCTGATACGGCGATCCGTCGTACCGTCGCCGGCGCTCTTTGATGAAGATTTTTTCTTTTTTCACGAAGATGCGGCACTTGCCCACACGTTAAAAAATCGGCGTGTGCCGTGTTTTATCATTCCCGATGCCACCATTATCCATATTGGCGGCAAATCAAGATCGGAAAGTTCCGTGTCGTTCTTCTATGACAGCAAATATCTATATCTGAAAAAGTTCTACGGCCCGCTCCACACCAAGGCCATTTATTTCATGGATCGCGCGCGCATACTCCGCAAATGGTCATTGTATGCGCTGTTTTCGCTGGTGACCGCTTCTGAGCGCATCAAGTTCAAGCAGCGCTACTACAAGATGGCTTGGAATACCGCTCGTTTGAGATGAAACAGCCGCGGAACCGCCGGGGGGCGACCTCTTCGTACCCATTCTCGCCACTACCATTAATGTATCGAGGGCCCGAAGTTTTGCAGCATTGTTGCTTCTGGTTCGACTACTTGTCGATGTCGCGATGCACTACTTTTGAGGAATACGCGTGCTTTTCCAATGCTTTCTTTACCGCTTCGCCGAGCATTACGGAGCGGTGCTTTCCTCCTGTGCAACCGAACGCGATGGTGAGATAACTTTTCCCTTCCCGGATGTAGTGCGGAATTAAATAGGTAGTGCGGAATTAAATAGACAAGCAACCCTTCGATGCGCTTGAGAAACTCGCCGGTTTGCGGGAACGAGCGGATGTAGCGTCGAACTTTCGGGTCCTTGCCGGTGAAGCGCCGCAATCGGGGCACGAAATGAGGATTGGGCAGAAAGCGCACATCAAAAACCAAGTCGGCGTCGGTGGGCACACCGTATCGATACCCGAAGCTCACGACGGAAACGAACATCGGACGCTTGTCGGTATTTTTGAAGCGGTCGGTAACGAAGTGCCGAAGTTCGTGCACATTGAATTGCGAAGTGTCGATGACCACGTCGGCTAGTTTGCGGATGGGCGCCATCATCGCGCGTTCCTGACGCAGGCTTTCACGCACGGAAACATCTTTGCCGAGCGGGTGCGGGCGCCGCGTCTCGCTGTAACGTCGCAAAAGCGAATCTTCGCTGGCATCGATGTACACCAGAGCTATGGGATGATCGCGGCGCAGGTGCTTGAGAAGCGGCGGCAGTTTTTCGAGCTGGGTTCCCTCGCGCGCATCGACCAGTAATGCCGCGCGCGCGAAATCGCCTTCGCCGGCGGAGTGCAGCTCCGCAAAAATGGGAATAAGGTCCACGGGCAAGTTGTCCACGCAGTAGAAGCCCATGTCTTCGAAGGCTCGGAGTACGGTGCTTTTTCCGGAGCCGGAGAGTCCGGTGAGAATAACGAGCTGGCGCGCTTCGCGTCTCTCTATCTGTTTCACAGGGCGCAGCCGCTCAGTTTTTAACCCGGCGCTGGTGGGTGCTGGGGATGCGCATATCTTCGCGGTATTTTGCGACGGTACGGCGGGTGACGTGAATGCCGCCGTCGTCGAGCTTTTTGGCGATTTGATCGTCGGTGAGCGGCTTGGTGCCGTCTTCTTCTTCGATCATTTTCTTGACCAGGCGCTTGAGCGTGAGCAGCGACATGCCGCTGCCTTCTGGGCCGTTCACCGACTCGCTGAAGAACGAGCGCAATTCGAGTACACCTTGCGAGGTGTGCGCATACTTGCTGGCCACCGCGCGGCTGACTGTGGAAGGATGCACGCCGACTTCTTCCGCGACATCCTTGATCATCATGGGCTTCAGCGCATCGTGACCGTGGTCGAGAAATTCGCCTTGCCGCGCGATGATGGATTGGCAGACGCGCAGGATGGTGTGCTTGCGCTGTTCGATGTTTTTCATCAATTGAATCGCAGCGGTAAAACGCTCTTTCACGTAGTTACGCACGTCGCGGTCCGCGGCGTCGCGCACCAACAAGCGGCGGTAGGTGGGACTCAGGCGCAATTGCGGCATATCGTCTTCGTTGAGGAAGGCCTGCCACTGATCGTCGACTTTGCGGAAATAGACGTCGGGCTCGACGAGGCGAGGCTCGGTCTTGTTATAGCGAAGTCCCGGGCGCGGATCGAGCTTCTTGATGACATCGAGAGCGCGTTTTACGACTTCCAGCGGGCGGTTCAGGGCGCGCGCGATTTCCTTTAGCTGGTTCGACTGCACTTGCTTCAAGTGTTCGGAAACAATCTGCTGCGCAAGAGTATTCTGCGGGTCGAATGCTTTCAGTTGCAGCAGCAGGCACTCGCGCAAATCCTTGGCGCCGACTCCGATGGGATCAAAATCCTGAACGACCGCGAGCGCATCGTCCAAATCATCCTGGGAATATTTTCCATTTTGCGCCAGCTCTTCCGGGGAGGCGGTCAAGTAACCGTTCTCATCCAGGTTGCCGATGATGCTCTCGGCCAGCTCGCGCACGGCGTCGGAGCAAATCGTCACGCTCAATTGCCAAGCGAGATGATCGGTCAGGCCGGTGGCGGAGGAGAGAAACTTCTCGAACGACGGCCGCTCGGAAACTTCGCGCTCCTGCGATCGGCCGCCGTCGCCGCCGGAATCCAGGTATTGATTGAAGAAGGTGCCGACGTCGAATTCGTCAAAGGGATTCGCTTCCGGCTTTTCTGGGACTTTCTCGGTTTCGGCCTTGAGGAAGGTTTCGTCGCTGTAGTTATCGGACTGCGTGGGCTCTTCGCTAAGCTCTTCCAGGACGGGGTTGGCGATCATCTCCTGGTTGATCATCTCACGCAGCTCGAGGCGGTTGAGCGCAAGAACACTCACCATCTGAACAAGGCCAGGCGTCAGAATCTGCTTCTGCGAGACCTTAAGATTCAGTTTGAGCCCTTGCCACGCCATGGTTTTTCTCAGTTCCTAGTTTAGCCGGAAATGATCGCCGAGGTATACGCGCCGCACCTCGGGATCTTCGCTCAACTCCGCGGGGCGGCCCTTCCTGAATATTTTCCCATTCCTGAGGATGTATGCGCGGTCGGTGACGCTGAGTGTTTCCCGCACGTTATGGTCGGTAATCAGAACGCCAATTCCCGA
>WNFL01251160.1_pt2 | contig 13040 bp, 13 predicted proteins | sample 5400361 | NCBI WGS metagenome assembly WNFL01 (sample SAMN13153351, study PRJNA577476) | soil metagenome | isolation source: 40 cm soil on Douglas fir-dominated hillslope | place: USA:California | collected 2013-09-17
TAAAGGCCAGGAGGAGGACATACTCAGTCCACGATAGGAACGAAATAGCATCTAGGAATCTAGCTGGGCTGTCGGGTGTGCGGGTCAGGGATGGTCATGCCGTCGCTGTCGTAGGCATCCTCGGGATACACGCTACCCGGGAGGGGAGTGCTTGGGAGCAACGTAAAAGAGGACTCGTCAAAGGAGTGTATAGAGGCGGCGGGCAAGGGCGGCAACTCCTTCATGCCAAAGGTTGGCGTAAATGATTCCAATTGAGGGGCGGACGACGCGCTGTGAGTCGTGGCAACAGAAAACCGTGACAGAAAAGAGAGTCTGGAAGAGTGGGGAGTTCCGTATCGCCCAGTGGAGGCACGGTGGGAAGGGTCATTAAAGCGCGGAAAAAGCGTCTTGCTGGCCGGGTAGTCACTGCGCAGTTCGGTCACTAAAGCGGTCACCGTCTAGTGGGGAGCGCCCAACCATATGTAGCGCGGCGGAAGCGGACATTGGAACTGGTGGAAGAGCGAAATCGTTGGTGATACTGTTACCAATAGAGTCGACCCGGCGTGGTGGGTGCAGGGGTGCAGACAATCCTGGCTGACGATAGATATCCACCATCGGGGAGTTGGAACGGGCAGGGGCACGACGGGATTGATACGAATCAAAGGACGCTGTGTCGTCGTAGGTGTAAAGGAAGGAGAAATTGCTGGACGTGACACTTCTTGTGGCAGGGGAATATTCGTCGGTTGACCAGCCCCTGACCAGCCTCTTGAGCACAGGACCCTTAGTAGGCCGGGGTTGCCGACTAGATGAAGAAGCAGTGGCTGCATTGAAGACAGCGGCTGCCAAGGGTGATGGTTCCGTGGGCTCTTCGAACGGGGCTACTTCGTTCGGAGTTCGACGAGTTGATGAATAAGGAGAATCGACACTTGGATTGGGATGGGGCGAAGCATTGGAATAGCAGACGCCCGTGACAGTGCTGGGAGCTGCATTTGCATTATTTGTAATGGGTCGTTGTTGACGCCTGCCGCGAAGTGTTTCGCCAAACTTGGATATGATAATACCTGCGGTTGAAGTTGAAGACCGGCTCATGGTTGAGTCCGCAATCGACCAAAGGTCAGAGTCATGATCTACAAGTCCTGAGTCGAGTCAGGCTGCCAGGCCCCCAACAATAGTCCCAAAGCAATCTTACCCGTCCTGCTAATGTCAATAACGCTCCGCTCCGACGAATTACGTGATGAGCGAGTCACTGTCTTGAATAATTTCGATCCAACCTGGGCGCCGGGAAATCCGAACTCCTTGGGAACGGTGGCGTTCTTCTTGCGTTGCAAATTACCAGCACCACCCCGTCCGACTGCCCGTTTCTCATGCCGTCGCATCTCTTGCTGGTGCTGAGCGAGGATCGCCTGCTCCATTTGCAGGAAGGCCCTGGCTTCTTCAAGCCGCTGCTTCGAGGTGGTCTCTACATTTCCGGCACCACCTCTTCCAGTGAGCGACTGCTAGAAGGTTATTGGTTAGTATTTGTGTAATCCTCTCCTCTCCACTCACACTACCAGTCCCAGTCTTTATTTCGCGTCCAGAGGGGGACGTCACTTTGTCTTCTTCGACAGTTCCCACTGAGGGACGAAATTTTTGACGAATGTTGCCATTACCGCCTCTTCCAGTTGGTCGCTGGAAGAGAAGTGGGAGAGAAGAATGAGCCCAAATTGGGGCAGGAGCACTCGATCGATACCAATACTGACCGCACCGACGCTCTTTGGTTTGCTCGATTGAGACGAGCTTTTGGGGAACACGACGACGGAAGCACCACGCTGGCCGTCTACTAGCTCATTGGCCGCCGCAGGGATGAAAGGAAGGGAGGGAAATGTTGAGCCACAGAGCCACGCCGGTCTATCCAGTCTAAAAGGCAAGTACAGATAAACCGATGGCATAAATTCGGCCATGTCTTGTGTCGGTGGCGCCTGGCCGATCCGAGCAGGCTCCTGATAATGCAGATTTATTTCAAGATACCCAGATACTCAGTTTCAGTCTACGGGCATCTGATTGACGCATGGCCGGCAGGCACCTATGTGTGCATGTGTGCCGGCATCGCGGTGATAACAGTAGGTGGAGTAGAGCAGCTGGCAGTGCAGCTGGCAGCAATAGTACCAGAATTAATTAACATCGCTCAATGTCCCCATTGTTACCCTACTGATTTCAGAATACCGAAATACCCAGCAAATCGTCGCTATGGAGAATTGGTACGATCTCCCAGAACCATTTTCGGGGAGAGAGAGTTTGCAACGGACTGCCTCCGTGGAGCCTGTGTGATAACCCTATTGATAGGAAGCATGGGACACTGAACGTAATGCGCGAGCGAGACCCACGGGTTGTCAAGTTAGCATCCTGGGAAACCCGAAGAACGATACGCCATAGTGGTAAATGTCTGGCTGTGCACAAACCACGTCACGCTGTGACTGACCATATGCACTAGGCGCCAAATCGATCTACGGGGTCGAGAAGTGCTTACCCCACCAGTGAGAATATTAATATTGGTGTGGAGGGTGTCCAGGGGGGTCCCTGAAACTGCTAACGGGCTTCAGCCCCGCCTAATCGCCGAGTATTGTCAGCTGTTGAACAAGCTTGTCGCCCATGACCGCGAACACTTCGGTGGTTTCGTTCAGTGCCTGCCCTGCCCTTTCCAATTCAATCAGCGGCACTAATCAGCTTGGGAATCTACTGGGTATTGAGGTAGAGGTCGAAAGGCTCTCTGTCAACTTATTTGCGCACGCGATCGCATGCACAAATAATCCGACCGGGTTTGTCAGGCCCCACAGTTTGGGGGTAATGTAATCTAGTCTGGTGGGTTCTGGTGAGAAGACAGAATCCATTCACATGACATGGTGGTCTTTTGATATGCTCTCATTGGTATAGGATACTCTACAGCATCGTTTACATTAGATAATATCGAGATTCCTTACTGACTCATATATCTCCAAGTACCGTTACCGGTGAGATCAAGCCTGCACTTCCAGAGCGATAGCCACGATATTGTCGACTTTAATAAAGACTTTTAATTACCCAAAACCTGTACCAGTGCTCCCCCCTCGGGTCCTACCCGCGTGGGACGTTCGAATACCGTTCATTTTAGGAGCTTTGACCCTATTTCCGTCAGGTCCATGCCATGCAATCTATTAAAACCCTGAAGCCACTTCCAGTAGAGGCTGAGGATGGCTGACAAATCACTAGTCGAATCCTCGGTGTAACTGAGAACGGCGCGTGGCCACATTTAGCAAATGGGGAGTGGTCTCTAAGGTTCCCTATATAGCCAAGGGTATCATAGTAGAAACAGCTTCTCGTTGACCTAACGGCAACCCCTATGTGCGAATGATTGTAAGTTTGCCTTTACTTTCGATCACACACCTAACCGCGTCGCTCACGTAATAAATAGGGAGGTTCCTTCAACCTTGGTGCAAAGGGGAATGGCGAGTCTTTCTCAAAGTCACCCCTCTCAGCTCCAAAGCCCTCCCAGAATGTTCCCCTAAGCCGCCCAGCAGGCGCTGTCGTCAAGCAAGTAACATCTATGGAGCAAGCCGCCATCTGTCGATTGATTGGAGATTACTACCCCTTGCACAAGATCGGCAAGCGCTGGTTCTGGTGGAGTCATCTTGCATGGACTGGGGACATTTGGCTTTGCCGCCAGAGCCATCCTAGAACAAGCTGTGCCGGTAATGACCCAATTGTTTTGAAGGCTTAGGCCGTCGCTTCACCAGCCCTGTCAAACTAGCAAGTGCGTTTCCGAACCACAAGGTTTTCTCTTCCTAGATGAACTCGAGACCTCAATTTGGGAACATGGCCCTGGCCCTAATGGTACTACGGAGCTTGGATTTGTGACCAAAAACTTGACGAGTGGAAGGATCGTTCTCGGAAACAGCGTTGCGCATGTGATCAAGAAAACAGGGAAGAAAGCTAAGCTGAAAACCGATTGATGAATGAGTCACTGGTGATAAACACAATTGAAATATTGATTTGTGCTTGCGTGACTAGAACCGCTCTCTCTTTTGTACATTATGTGCCGGTTGGACAACACTAACCATTTGAGCCAATACATTACCTCCTAATCTCGAGGATGATAACAACAGACTGCACCGGCAGTGAAGCAAAGGCCTAGAGAACTAGTAGCATCTTTCTATCCATCTTGCACAAATCTAATCATTCTCCATATAATCGTCGTCGTGTGAGCTGTCGTCGTTGTCGGGGCCATCCGAGGCCTCACATGAAGCATCTGCCTCATGTACATCGAGCCCTCCTCTTCCCCACCCTGCAGTGGCCGCTGCCATTTGATCTGCAAGCTGACTTACTATTTCGCGATGAATTGGTGCCCCCTTTCGACGCGCTCTCAAAGCAGCAGGGACGGCGCCATTGCCAGGTTGGGAATTGGTGGAGAGCGCTCCGTTATCATGCGAAGAAGTCAGCGAATTCGGTTTATCAGGGGCTGCACTTGCCGCTGGTCCTTGTCTATATGACGAGTTAGTAAGTTCCAGGTCTACACGTGGGTGGTGAGACTCACTGTGAGACTTCGAGGTGAACCCGCGCTGCATGTTTTAGCAGGGCATCTTTCCTAGTAAAAGCTTTCTTGCACCCGGTCGCAGTGCAAACCCACGAGTAGTTATTTGTTCCATGCGTGCGGCGATGCCTACCAAGAGCAGAAGGATCGGCGAATGACTCCGCACAGCCAGGAAATTCACATTTGAGAGGTTTCTCGCCTGTGTGGATTCGAGAGTGTACCCTAAGAGCTGATGGCTAGAAGAGGATGGGTTAATCATACAGCCAGAGTCACCAACAGACGGGCGTACTTGGATAAATGCGGCACCACAGCCAGGAACACCGCAGGGAAACGGTTTCTCTCCAGTATGCTTCTTGTCATGCCTCCGCAAGTCGGACCTCTTGGCGAACCCTCGGCCACATTCGCCGCACAGATGAAGTTTCTCTTTGGGTTTACTCCCAGACTTGAAGACGTCATTTTGAGTATCCTCTGTAACTGTGAAGGTCGCCGACGAAGAATGCGGATTGACGGCAGAGGCGCTCGTAGACGCCCTGTCGACAAAATCTGGATCCTGGTCGTCGACAGCGCTAGCAGCTGAAGCAGGGGTCGGTGAAGGAGACCAGCGAGGATACGGTTCAGGACGGACAGTGCGACGGGCGCGTGTGGAGCGCCTTGGTGGTGTAGGTTGAGCAGTGGACTCGCGTTGTAGTCGCTGAGGGTTAATTCCATGGTGCAAGTCCGAGTGGGGAGTGTTACCTGTGGCTTGGTGCTGGAAAAAGTTTGGAGGAGTCTCATCGGCGGAGAGGTTATGTGCGGATTGTGATGCTACTCTAGTAGTACTGTACTGCATATTGTCCGCTGTCTGTAGTCGACAGCAACAGTGTCAGTCAAAGAAAGCAAAAGGTGTCGGTGTCCACCTACCGCTTGGAAACCCCTTGCAGCGTTGAGAACAGTCGCCAAGCCATGAAGACCAACAGCTACTTCAGGTTCGGTCCATTGCAGATGATATGCAGCCTCGGCGACGGCGTCGACAGATGCGACGAAGGAGTCTTTGCTTGGAATGGGGGCGCCTTCGGCCGGAAAGTTTTTGGCAATGGCAAGAGCACGCTTCTGCACCTGAGCAACGTCGTCAGGTCTGGGCTCTTGGAAATGAGAAGAAGCCATCTAACGCGGAGGAAGCCAAGGCGCACAGATCGCCCAACACTTCAACGCTAAACCTCACTGTGTTACAAGCCCGTTACAAGCTCCCTAGTGACTCTTTCAAGGTCACACACTGATGACTGGGTAGATCAGGAGACTTCGCGAAGCGCGAAGCCTGTGCTTGCCCGGGCGGACAGATAGGCCAGACAGCTATCCACGCACAATGACAAACGACACCCGAAATTAGCACCTTGCTCTTCTCCCCGTCCTCGTAAGCATGTCCTCCGTTTCTAGCCTCTACTTCGCTGTAGGTGTAGCACATACTCTGTTTGTGTTTTGACTTTTCCTTATTCTCTTCGACAGTATGGTTGCAATTTATCCCTCAACCAGATGGGTACGCGTGCTCCATCGGCCATTCCCGTCTCTTTAGCAATCCTCCACCACCACCGGTGGGTCATTTCGGCAAGAGGGCTCGCAAATATCGTCCCCTCACCGGATCATGTCGTCTATGGAGCGGTCTATTCGTTGCCAATTTCTCAAATCGCGGCTCTTGACGATGCGGAAGGCGTTTCGCGGGGATTATACCAACATCTCCACACCGACGTTGTAATGATCTTCAAAGATTTCCATTCTACCGAGCCCAAGCAGCTTCCTATCCCCTGTTGGACCTACATCGATCGACAGTCCTCTACGGGGACCCCCAATGCAGAGTATATTGAACGAATCAATGAGGGCATTCAAGACGCGAGGCTCCCCAATGAATGGGTAGCACAAAATATTCGCACTTTTATCACTAAGACTCCACGAACACTCGTTCAAGCGGTCCCTCCTTCCTCTTCACTGCAACCCCAGGCCGTTCGACAGCAGCCCATGCAGCCGGAAGCATCCACTTCCGCTCCCCTTCCGCACCGAGCTCCCAACAACCCGGAGATCGTGGTCGCGACAGACCCATCTCCGCAACCGATGTACTTCGCTTACGGCTCCAATCTATGGCTCAAGCAAATGACCCTAAGATGTCCGAGCTCCGTTAAAGTTGGAACTGGGATCCTGTACTCGCACAAATGGGGCATAACCTCACGGGGGTATGGGATCGTCTATTCCCTCTCAGAAGCCGACGAGGTAGAATTAGATGGCTATGAGGGCGTTTCTGGAGGGTCTTATATGAAGAAGGAATTGGACGTCGAGCTGCTGTCCACTGAAGGGGAGGACAAGATGATTCGATGCCTGGTATACATTGACCCGCGTCCAGAGGGACACTTCAAGCCTCGCAAGGAGTATATCCACCGCATCAATTCGGGGTTGAAAGATGCGGACCTCCCTGCGAAATGGGTGCAGCAGAACATCCGGCCTTTTGTTCCTGACCAGTGATACGCCTGTATGTTTACCTGTACTTCTCGTTATCATTCTAGATTGTTGGTCGCGCCTTCGCCACCGGTCCATTTATTTGTCCAAATTATCCCTAATTTTTGATGAGCGCATGAATATCAATTCCAGTAGATTTCACAGCGCTACCGTCGATGTATTTTTACGTGGCGGCCGCAAGCCGCTTTTCAAACGGCCTTCTTACGTGTGCGTCACCGCATGCACTTTGGACCTCGACCATGTCCGAGACTGTTATTAGAAACGTGAGGTTACAGTCATGGACCAATGGACTCTTCTACATATGTTCCTTCCTGCAGATTACTTCGTCTGTCGTTACATTCTCCGCGTCAGGTTACCGGGTTTCCGTTCCATAGGTTGTTCCTGAACCGTGTCCAATTCTAGACCCTTCAAGCGCTGGGGTCTCCTTCCTGTTGGTGGACGTTCGACTGCTGTCAAGTTGAAGAGCGGGGATGTCTGGCTTCTTGCTTCGACCCCTCTTTGCGATGAAACTAAGAGAAAACTCAACCAAATGGGCCCAGTCAAGTACTAGATTCACCTCCACTGCTCTCAGTATTCTCACCCTCTATTATTAGGTGGTTGATAGCCCCAAACGCAGTTCACCACCTTTATATTGGGTATGTGCCGTTGTTGCGCCTATGCATGTTGCCTGTGCGAATGTAGATACCTGTGCACTCACTGTTTATCCAGAGACTTCAAGAAGGAATATCCCGACGCTAAACTCATCGGAGTTCGCCCTCTACTTAATAAGCGGAAGGATTTACCTTGGGACGGAGGTACGGGGATAATTTACGAACATAGTAGATAAACTACACGCCTTATAGCATACGGACGCGACCCTAAGGACACAGAGTACGGCTTCGAATCTGAGGTACTTCGGCATTGTCACTGCTCTAGTTGCCCTCTATTGACTCACATTTCAGATCAAAGCTTGGTACGAGTCCTGAAGTGTCCAGGTTCCTATTTTCATGCAAATATCAGCTACTTTACCTCCCACGTGAACAAGGACGTCGCCTTCCTACATACAGAGTCGAAGGTTATGATGAATGCGGACCTTGTTTTCAATCTTCCTGCCACTGAACAGGTCATTCCAATCCAAGATTAACCCTAGTTGCTTCTGACACTCCGTCAGTTTTCCAAGGCGAAAACCGTTCCATGGTTCCTGAAATCCAGCAATTTCGGTCCATGGTCCACCTTTCACAAACGGTTTGCATGGTACTTGATCGCCCTCAACCGAGAGTGAGTCGCTTTTGGTCATTGTGATCGATATTTCCTAAAAGACTCTGTAGCGCGATGAAAAAGGAAGCCCGAGAGGTCGCCAACTGGGACTTTGATAAGATTATCCCTTGCCATGGGGTATGTTTATTTTTTGCTACATTTCACGCACGCGCGCTGACTCTACCCTAGGAAATAATCGAGAGGGACGGAAATGCGGCTTGGAAGGCAGCGTTCCAATGGTATCTCGAGTGAATCCTCAAGTCCCCATGGCAGATATAGCGGAAAAAACGATGTATACTACAAGATGATACCCACGTATTTGGCGTCGGTGTTTGTGGCAAAGTTTGGTTCCGTGACTTGGACTCCAGTACCATGTACAACGGTCGCGGAAATACAAATGCGATCGATGATCCTGATAACCTGGACCCTGTAATTACCTATCGCCACGTCTTGTCGTCCAATGTCGGTGTGCAGTACGTACAGTCGGAAATGTTTGCTATGCAATATGACCGGATATTTGCAGTAACCCCTTGTATGTATAACCATCTGGCCTTGATTGTAGCTGGCTCCTGAGATGGCCAAAGGCGTGTCGTGGGCTTGTGCGACATGGATTGTTTCTGTAAGAGGAGCAAGGCCAGCGCTTATCAAGACGTCTGATGCATGATTTAGATGCCGCCTGTGAACAAGTCCGCTTGGGAATTGATCCAGGTTGCGTCTCATCATGCTTTGAGTGTCGACGGCCTGAATGACGTACCTGTAGAGCTACCACTCGTGGTTCTGCAATGGGACTCTATCGCAAGTCGAGATACTATTGAAGGAGAGGTTACCTCTAATGTTATCGGTCTCTCAGATCGCCGTTAACTATCCAGCCCGAAAATATGGCATTGCGAGAATGACCAAAGTACGAATCGAGTCTCAACACCCGGCCGTACACGCTTATTATTAACCCGTGTGTATTTCAGCTCGCGGATGCCAACAAATTGTGTCCGAATCTAGTCATCGTCCACGTTCAAACATATAAGGACGGAGAAACGCAACCCGCCTATCATCCAAAGCCGAGTAACGAAACGCACAAGGTTTCTTTGGATCATTACAGGCGAGAGAGCATTAAGATCATTAACATACTTAAAGAGAATCTCGTCGGAGCAGAAGTTGGTGGGTCAATATTCATGTGCTTCTACCGCCTGCTCCATACACCACTCACATACCTTTGCGAACAGAGAAGGCTTCCATTGACGAAGGTTCTTCTGCCTTCCCATCAATGGCTCATTGTTTAACCTCGAACAGCCTTCATCGACTTTACAATTCCTGTACAACAGGAGATACTAGCGCGCTATCCAAATTTAAGTTTAGTGCCGCAGGGTACTTCTCAAGGTCTGGATACCCCTCTTCCACCACCACCTTCGTCGATCGAATGGAATCCATTCACAAATCTTATTCCAATCCACTTGGAGTCTCAGATTACCGCTGATCCGGATCCCGAGTCGACTCTTGAAGCAGCCAATTCTCCCCCAGCCTTCCTGGAACCTTGTCAAGAACCAGACCAGACCAGCGAGGGACAAGTAACATGGCATGATGTCGCGTTAAATATAGCAACAGATATGTTATGGAAAGCCAGAGAGGCGATACGGAACGCCCTTGGTTATACAACGTCAGCAGGACTGGCCAGAAACAAATTCCTAGCCAAGGTGGGGTTTTTCCCTACAAAGCTTGCCCTTACTTATGGCCCTTAGCTGTGTGCATCATACAAGAAGCCAAATCAACAGGTGAGTTACGACTAACCACGCATTCGGCTTGCAGTGTCAGACTTTAGATGTATAGAATCTTCTCCGCAACCGAGCCATTCCCAACTATCTGCGGCCCATGCCCTTTCAAAAGGTGCCATTTTTAAGAATTTTCTTGTTCTTCTGGGTGTGCTTATTGCCTCTTAGATTCGATTCCTTGGGGGAAAGTTAGGGTCGATCATCGCTGAAGAATATGAGGCAAAGACCGTAGATGATTTGCTGTGGGTTTAGTCGTATGGGTTGTGCATTCGCTGACTCGAAGTCCTAGGTCCATATCACTCAGTGGGCTTCTTTCCGGGTTTAGTAGTTCGATCGCTGATCGTAGATAGGCGAAATGCAGACGAAGTTTGGCCCCGAATCTGTGTGGGTGTACCAGGTCCTCAGGTCAGTCCCGTCATGCCGATTGGTTTTTTTACACGATTTTACATCTGAGGTAAAATTTGACAATTTGACAGAGGTGTGGATACCACAGAAGGTTCGTGGTATGATCAATAGTATGAATGCAAGCGAAGCTCAGGGATTCTCTGGGTAGTGAAAGAGAAGCAAGTCATAAGCAAGAGCATGGTGAATTCAGTTATCATTTCTTGTCACGCTCGCTGACAGTCCTACTAGCTGGCATCGAAGAACCTACCACAGCCGATCAGAAAGGATTCAGATACGCACCATTGGTCCAAGGTTCTTTGTTCTGAGCTCGCAGTTCGGCTCATGGAAGCGAGAGAGTGCAACCTTGCCATCTGGCCGAAATCGTTGGTCTTACATACCCGACAAGGTGAGTAGTCGATACCCAATCCTACGTGTAGCTAATTCAATTAGCTGGTGATAATGCCTCTCGCTCGAAACAGGCAGCGTTTCCTTTCGTCCGCAATCTCAGTGGAGACGTAATCCATGATGCGGCAATGAAGTTGTGGAAGGAACTCCACGGAACAGACGCAACTAGGGCAGCAGGGGGCAACAGTGCAAACCTGAAGATCATCAACATCTCTCTTGCGTTCACAGGACTGGACGTGATGGAACCCGGGCAGCAAGGTATCGAAGACTTCTTCAAATTAGGGAGTGAGATGACTTCTCCCTCGCTTAATCGAAAGCGGACACGGGAGACATTTGAAGGCGCCATTTCACACGAGGCAGCTGCTCCAAAGCAGGTGGATACTGGGCAACCGCAGTGCCGCACACTGCCCGAAGAAATTGACGGCTTATCGACTCGACCTCTCTCATGGGAGTGTCCGCGATGTCGGTCATGTCTCCCAATCGTTGTACGACCGAACGAAGTCGAGAGCGAAAGGGTTGACATGATCCAATCGGAGCATGAAGATTGGCATTTTGCAAAAGATCTCGCTCGAGAGAATGTTGTGGTTCTTGGTGGGGGAGGCCCGTCGAAACCGACTATTAATAAACGGGGACGACCTACGGGGAGAAAGAAGAGAAAGAAAGAAAGCGTGGACATCGCATCGTATTTTAAAAAGAATTGAATTATATTGTTGGGAGATAGGCTGTCGGCTTCATGTGGCAGTGTCCAGACCGGGCCAGTGACCAGTTGCCAGCTGGAACAGTTGGACAGTTGCGCGGTAACAGCTCGTTGCAAACTATCCTATCTAAGTATGACCGTATGACCATATGCCTATGACTGATCGCTTTCTCCGCTCCTTCGTTCCCTCCTCGCCTTTCCCTTTTCTTTCCTTCGTTCCCTCCTTGCTTGCTTCATTTCTTTCCTCTGGTACTTTTAGAGTGCCACAGATATTATTTTACATCTCGTCGTTAATCTCAAAGAGGCGTGGAACGTCTCAACGTCTCAACTTTGAGGACCTTTTATTTTCGTCTTACTGGAACACGTTTATCTTCTTGATCTTTCTTGTCACGACCGCTCTTCCAAGACACGAAACAATTCAATGGATGCAAACAGTACCGCCATTCTCTTTGACCGCGCCGAGTCGATCGGCATAGGTGTGCGTTTATACAGTCGTAATCCATTTTTACCAGCTAAATTTTGTGGCCAGATCCATGGTGCCATCGGTGGAATCTCCGCTCTGGTAACTCTGCTTCTCCTCTTCCACATTTTCATGGTTGCGGCTGTGAGGAGGGGCAAAGCCGGGAAAGTCACCAGGGAGAAGGTTCGTGTCCCCACCTCGAATGGGACCAACCGCGTTCCGCTCATTGTATACTAGGCCTTCTTGCTCACCAGGCTAGGCGCCTACTTCACTTGTCTTCTCATCGCAAACTTGTTGATTTCCTTTGGGCAGTTCATCCAGTGAGCGGTGTTTCTTGCAAGGCAAGGTAGCGACTCATCCCGTTTCTCTACCAGAGCACTATGGGCTAGTCTCGGGGGTATCACCGAAGGTCCTCTCTGCACGACACAATCTATCATGATCCAAATAGGTGGATACGGGACTGCCGTCTTCAGTTCAGTCATCGCGATCCATACTTTCTGCGTAATAGTCTTGCAAAAGACGTCAACTAAGTCGGTTGCGATCTGTGTGATCGTTTTGGGTTGGACATTGCCCATTGGGGTGGATTTAATTGCCGTTTTCCTCCACCGTGGTGATGTTCCATTTTATGGACTGGCTCAACATTGGTGCTGGGTCCGTCCAATCACTCTTGCCTTCACATGTGCGCCACTGTGCTGACCACTTTCCCTCAGATTCGACCAGAGAATCCCACGCTACGAGTACTACTCCATTACCTTCCGGTTCCCCTATCGGCTCTCATATCTGTTGTCTGCTATTCCTTGCTCTTCTTCGTCGTTCGGGGCAACCTACACATTGACGGTGGAAGGGTCTCCCTGCGCCATGGGTGGCAAGGACAAATGGAGAGTAACGAGGATTATAGGGACATGCTTTCCATGCTTGCTAACAGGATGCTCTGGTGAGTGAGGCACATTGGCCCATGACCACCCCGTTTATTCGCATCCAAAGGTACCCAATCAGTATGTTCCTAAAAGCCTGGCTCTTCGGTTGCTCATGTGCACAGGTTACATCGCCTTAATCATGCCTATGACGGTCGTCCAACTATTGCTCATTACC
>WNFL01095969.1_pt1 | contig 13038 bp, 8 predicted proteins | sample 5400361 | NCBI WGS metagenome assembly WNFL01 (sample SAMN13153351, study PRJNA577476) | soil metagenome | isolation source: 40 cm soil on Douglas fir-dominated hillslope | place: USA:California | collected 2013-09-17
CGCCTGCTACAGGAAATGTGGCAAGATGGCGTGAGCGGATTTCTGTTGTGGCCCGTGTTAGGCAGAGGCCAACCTCGCTTTTTAGAGGTGACACCGACTGTCCCGGCAGTATTCATGGACCGCGCCATTCCCGGCCTGAAGCATCCCTGTGTCGCCGCCGAACACTACCAGGGCGCGACTGCGGCGATTGAGCATCTGATCGGGCTAGGGCATAAAGAGATCGCGTTTGTCTCGCGTCCGCATCTGGATTTATGGCCCATCGCAGAGCGTTTGCGCGGCTACAACGATGTCATGCGTGCCGCCGGGCTGAAAGTACGCCCGCCGATACTGGTCGGAGACAATAGGGAACTCGGCCCGCAACAGGCGGAAGAGTCCTATGAGGCAGCAGTCGGCGAAGAAATCAAACAGTTGCAGGCCCTTTTTCAACAGCCGGACCGCCCGACGGCATTGTTTGCCATGAATGATCTGATGGCGTTGCAGATCGTCCGGGCGGTTGCCCTGGCTGGCCTTAAAGTGCCAGATGATATTTCAGTCGTGGGGTTCGATAATATGGAAATCGTCTCGCACATCGAGCCGCCACTGACCACCATTGCTCAAAATCCGTTCGACATTGGCGCGGAGGCTGCCCGGCTGCTGGTAGACCTCATTGGTGGTAAGGCGCTGACGAGTCTTTTTAGGCTTTTACCGACCCATCTCGTCGTTCGTGAATCGACAGCCCGGCTGTCTGAACACAATACATTGCGTCAACCACGATAGGTCTGCACGCGAGCAAGCAAGCGTTAAAGGTGCGCCCTCTTTTGCTATATCCTTTGAACTAATCTTTATGTCGTCGGAGGCAGGTCTATGCTTACGCCGCTACCGACTCCCCAGAGACAGAATTTGCCACTCTTTCTCTTTTTGGGATTCATTATCTGCGCTGCCACGCTCTTACTGTTCGGGATGTTGGCAAAGAATATTATTGGTACCACCTCACTGGTGCAACTGGATCAGAATGTAGCCACAACGCTCCATGCCTGGGCGACGGAGGATGCGACTGAGACTTTCAAGTTCATTTCGCTGCTTGGCCTCCAGGTTCTCTGGGTAGTCGTCGTTGTAGTTGCCTTATACTATGCACTGACCAAACACTGGGCGCATCTGGTTATATGGCTGGTCGCAGTAGCAGGTGCGCAAGTGCTCAACTCCGTGCTCAAAGTAATCTTTAATCGGCCCCGACCATTCTTTACCGATCCGCTACTGACGGCAGCTAATGCGAGTTTTCCCAGTGGGCACGCCATGGTTTCCCTGGTTGTATATGGGATATTGGCGTTTTTCATCCTGTTACAGGTCAGGAATCCAGCAGTGCGAACTGGTGTCATCCTATTCACGATTGTCCTTGTGCTGTTGATAGGCGCGAGCCGAATCTATCTAGGCGTACACTACTTTAGCGATGTGGCAGCCGGATATGCAGCCGGTGTGATCTGGCTGACGATTTGTATCAATGCAATGAATGTTCTGGTAGCGAGAAGGCAATGGCGTGCAGCAAAGTCACCGAGCAATGAGTCATGAACTGTCGATAACTATCCAGGCAGACATTCCATAGCCGTCCTTTTGCAGTTTCCCATAACGGCTTGCGTTGAACAGCCAAATGGTTGTACATTCACAACCAGGAGGCTGGAATGGCAGACAAATCTAATAAACCCGGCATGAAACATCCGTTGATCGTCTACCGCTTTATGATGCGCCGCTATCGCCCGGCAGGCGTATTGCTACTCGTTGTGGGTATCCTGGCTCTGTTGCCTACGATTATTCCCCAATTGCGTTTCCAGAGCGCGGTTCTCAATTATTCCCAACTGGCTATTATCGGCGTTGCTGCAATCATTTTGGGCGTGGCTATCTTTGTAGTGGCAGTGCTGGGCGAGAGGCAAGCATATGTGCAGTGTCGTCCGGATTACCTCGTCGTCCATACGCTTTTGCATCGGGTGTTTATCGCCTACCAGCGCATTAACAGTGTCCAGCCCGTGCAGATAGGCCGCATATTCGACATCAAAGCCGACAAGAAGACGGCGGGGAAAAATGCGTTGAGCAATCGGGATAAGGAATTGATCAAGCCAGTGATCGGCGAAGGGGCAGTGGAAGTGGAACTCAGCAGTTTGCCGCTGCCGGAGAAGAAACTGCACAAGAATTTCAATCGGTTTCTGTTCAGTCCACGCGAACAGGGATTTATTTTCATTGTGCCCAAGCCATCAACGCTCAGCATCGAACTGACGACGTACATGCAGCGGGCACTCGATACACGTGACGCCGATCAACAGCGCTATCTTGATCCGATTGAACGGCTTAAATACCAGAACAACAAGACTTTTTAGCACACTGCTATGAATTATGATGTTTTCACCATTGCCGCTGTGGTGGATGAACTAAAGCAGACCTTACAGGATGGGCGTATCCAGGACAGCCTTGAGATCGGGGATAGCGCGATTGGGCTGGAGATTTACGCGACTCATGCACGCCACTATCTGCTGATCAGCGCCCACCCGCAGGAAGCTCGCGTCCAACTGGTCGGGGATCGGGTGCGGCGTGGCGTGGAGCAGCCTTCGCCGCTTGGCCTCATGTTGCGGCGTTATGTCGAGGGTGGACGACTCGTCGCAATTCAACAGCCCGCCTGGGAGCGTGTAATCCAGTTCGAGTTTGAGGGGCCGGAAGGACCGCTGACGCTTATTGCCGAGCCGATGGAGCGTCGCAGTAATATTTTGCTGGTACGCGATGGGCGAATCATGGATTGTATTCGCCGGGTCGGGCCGGATGAAAATCGCGTGCGAGTAAGCCTACCCGGTTATCCGTATGTGCCACCTCCGCCACAGTTGAGCAAGATTCCGCCCAATGAACTGACGTTGCCCTTTCTTGAACATGCGCTTGACGCCGATCCCGGCAAAGCGGCATGGCGTGTGTTGACTGATAAGCTGCTGGCTTTTAGCCCAATGCTGGCGAAGGAGACGGTGTATCGAGCAATGGGCAGTGCCAACATCAAGGCAGGTGATACCAGTGCCCGCGACGTTTATGCCGCTGCCCGCGAGTTATTGGAAGCTTTGCTCGATCACCGCTGGCAGCCGGGCAACACCGAAGCAGATGGTCGGATTACCAGTTTTGCGGTTTACCCGATAACTCATTTACCGGGATGGCATGACGTGAGCAGCATCAGTGAAGCGCTGGCAGCATATTATGGTGCTCCGATTGGGCCAGAGGCTTACGACGCGGGTAAGAAGCCTGTGCAAGCGATGATCGATGAGGCATTAGAGCGCATCCAGCGACGATTGGATTCGCTGCGTCGCTCTGCACGCGACGAAACTGAGCGGGAACGGCTGCGCCAGAGCGGCGAACTGATATTAGCCTACCAATATCAGATTGCACCGGGACAAACCAGTTTTGCTGCCCAGTATGATTTCGACGCGCCAGCACTGGAAATCAAACTTGATCCGTCGGTCAGCGCAGTGGAGAACGCCAAGCAATATTTCGAACGGTACGAAAAGGCTAAACGCGGCGCTGAAGAGATCCCTACGTTAATCGAAGCTGCGGAGAATGAACTTGCTTTCCTGCGACAATTGGAAACCGATCTCGCGCTGGCAGCCAACTTTCCAGAGATCGGCGAAGTCCAGGATGTGCTGCAAGCCAATGGTTATTGGCGTGGCCCGCGAACGGCGCGGCCCAAAGGTGGAAAATCCGGGCCGCTCAAGGTCACGACGCCCGACGGGACGGTCATCTGGGTCGGACGCAATGCCCGCCAGAACGAAGACGTGACCTTTGGCAAAGGCAAGCCTGACGATCTGTGGCTGCACGCACGGGGTGTCCCTGGTGCGCATGTGGTCATCAAAAGCGGTGGCAGAACGGTTCCCGCCGGCGTCATCCAGCAGGCAGCAGGGTTAGCCGCCTATTACAGCGCCTCACGCGGCGAAGGGCAGGTACTGGTTGACGTGACCGAGCGGCGCTATGTCCGCAAAATCAAGGGTGGCAAATCCGGCATGGTCACCTACCGCAACGAATCCCCGGTGAATGCAGTCCCCATTACTAATGTGTAACATTGCGTTGACATCTCATTAAAATGCCTTACGATAGGGTTGCGCATCTCAATGCTTGACGCGCGTTGGTGTTGTTATCTCTCTTATTAACGGTCAACTGCATAAAATCAGTACACGAGATGGCAGGAAAATTACCATGAAACTCCGAATTCCCGCCTTTATCCTGAAATACTTCCAACCGCGTTCAACTGATCCAGAGGTCGCGTTCCGTGAACGCACCATCCGAATCACGGTGGTGCTGCTAATCGTCTTACTTTCCCTGGCAATATTCACGAATGTCTTTATCTTTCAGGACTTCGCAAAAGGTGACTGGAACTTCCTGATCTTTCTGGTCATTTCCAATGTGCTCATGATCGCGTCACTCCTGTTGCTGGAACGGCGCAATGTGCTGATGGCGGGCTGGATGCTGGCCTTTGCCTTCCTCGAAATCCTGGTTAGCCTGGCCCTGATAAACGGTTATTGGAATGCGTTGATCGGCCCAGCGTTGATGTTGGTCTTACTAGTTACCGCATTGGCCCTCCCGCGTCGGGTGCTGTGGCCTTTTGGCGTATCGGCCTTCGCGCTGTTCACCATTATTGCGCTGCTTCAATCAGCCAATGGCTTTCACCCCGATTTTTACTCTGCCAGTTATAAAACAGGCATATTCGAAATCGTGTTGCCTCTCTTCTTTGAGATTCTCGGTGAGCTTATTTTTCTCTCTGGAATCCAGGGCGAATTTGAAAGCCGTCTGACTGCGCTGCGTACCGCGAACACTGATCTGGACAAAGCAGCGAAGGAAGCGCAATCCGCCAACAGATTGAAGTCGCAGTTCCTGGCGAATATGTCCCACGAACGGCGCACGCCGCTGAATGCCATCATCGGCTATGCCGAGATCATGTTGAATGGGATGGCAGGCGAGATTCCCGATAGCCAGAAGAAACTGATCGGGCACATGCACACCAATGGCCGACGCCTTCTGGCGCTTATCAACGACATCCTTGACCTCGCCAAGATCGAATCCGGGACCGTAGACCTCGTGCTCACCCCTGAATCGCCGCGCAAACTGGTTAGCGATCTTCTGGAGACGATGCAGAGCCTCGCCACCAACAAATCGATCTACCTCAAGGCGGAGTTTAAGGAAGATGTTCCCGAACGGGTTCTGTGCGATTCCAAACGCCTTCAGCAGGTCATCACGAATTTGGTCAGCAATGCGATTAAGTTCACTGAAACAGGCGGTGTTACCGTCGCTGTCGATTCGACTGAGGATTTCAAGAATTGGCGTATTCATGTTCGTGACACCGGGCGCGGAATGCCACAGGAAGCGATCAACTATATCTTCGAGGTATTCAGGCAAGTAGACGGTAGTGACTCGCGTGAAAAACAAGGAACCGGGCTTGGCCTCGCGATCACAAAACAACTTGTAGACCGCATGGGAGGCACGATCCTCGTTACAACTGAGATGGGTAAAGGCTCGACCTTTACCGTTACCCTGCCACGTATGAGCGGCACACTGCGCAAAGAGGAAAAAGCGGACGATAAAGTACTCGTTGCCGCATAATTCTTTCATTTAAGCTGGCATCCTAGAGGCGAATTTTAGCGTAATGTCAACCAACCTGGAACTGCTCACTCAATGTCTCGAAATGGAGACGCTCACTCAATCAGTTTACGATATTGCAGCGGCAGGTCTGGTTGAAGGTTCACACCAAGCGGCATGTATTGACTGGTTGCTCAAAAATCGGCGCGGCGATGGCACATGGGGCGATCCGCGATCCTGGCACGACTGTTATATTTCGACTTATTCAGCAGCGCTGGCACTGCACGGCGCTGGGCATGTCCAGGAATCCGCTACGGCAATCCGGACACTGCCTGGGATAGCTCAACACGAATCAGTTCCAACACCGGAGACGCTGACATTTGGTGTGCTCGTCTCGGCCCTGGATCGGATCGGTGCGAAGCGGTTCGGGCTGGTTCCTCCTGCTCATCCTCCCTCGGTCCAGAAATTGATCGACAGCGAGACAAAAAAATCGAAGAAGATTGCGGCCTGGAGCGGTTTTTACGAACCAATGATTTCGGTTGCTGGCTTTACTGCTGAACGGGTTTACGACGACAGCAGCATCGATCTAAACCGCTTTATCAATTCGTTCAGTATCAAGTGCGGCGGAATCGCAGGTTCGCCCGGTGCATCAGCCGTTACGCTTCTTGCTGCTCAGGAAGCAGGCGTTGAGGCACCAGCGCTGAGTGCTTACGTCGAAACGCTCAATCCTGACCGGCGACTCATCGGCGTGCTGGATAGTGTGGATTATTTTGCGGTCGCCTGGTCGCTGCTGTACTGGCACGAACTCGGCAATACCACAGTTCCGGTCCATGCCGCAATCACGCCGCTTAAATATGCTCTCTATAACCGCAATCGACGACATCTGTTGTCATCGGGCGGTTCCGCTGGCGAAGATATGCCGAACCCGGGTGAACTGGATACCGCAGCAACGTCCATGCTGGCTTTGCAGGTTCCGGCGCGGGTGCGGCGGCGTATGTTGGCTGTGACAGGCCCCCTGTTCTTCAATGGCACCTGCTACACGACCTATCAATTCGAAGTCAACCCGAGCGTTACTACCAATGTCCATATGATCGCTGCGTGGCCGGAAAATGAAAAGAACGCCAGGATTCTGGATTGGCTGAGTACCGAAATGGATGAACGCGGTACAGTGACCTGCAAGTGGCACGTATCCTATGTCTATGCTACTGCCGAACTAGCCCGTGCTTTTGCTCGCCTGCCAGTACCAGCCGCCAATGAGCTTGCCCATCGTGCCTCTGTCTGCCTGATTGAGTCTCAACACAGTGATGGTGGTTGGGGTCTTGGCGCTTCGACCCACGAGGAAACAGGCTACGCTGTTATTGGCCTGTGCGCAGCGAGTGAGGCAGGACTGATTGACGGATCGCGTGTCCAGCAAGCGTTAAATCGTGCCAATGCGTTCCTCACGGACACTCCACTTACTTACGAAAAGCTATGGATTGGCAAATCGCTATATTGTGTACGGCCTATCACCCGGATGCTGTCCGAAGTTTCCCGTTTGCGGATTGCACAGCTTCAGGGCAGCTACGTGCTGAGCCGCTAGGCTCGGCGCTGGCAATCTCTCCGCATCAAATTTGGCAATCTCTTGACAGACATCATGGCAACTCGATGGGCCGCATAATTTTGCACTGATCGATGCTATTGATAGCTTCCCTTGGGCCTGTCTATCCTTCTCAAAATGAAGACCCTTAACATTGGGTTGGCATCCACATCTGTCGGAACTTTGCGATTAACCCTGTAACTTTTTGTTGACATGAGAAATCTTCAAGACTATACTTTGTATAGTAATTAAACAAATTAGACTCTTGGGCATTTCATAATCAAAAAACCAAAGTGAATACTCTTCGCAAGTCTGCTGACAAAAATTTAATTCGCCGCCTCAACATCGCCCTAATTCTCAACCATCTACGCACCACCCATTGTCGAACCAGGGCGAGTTTAGCGGCGGCAACTGGATTGACTCGTGCAACAGTTTCCAGTCTGGTAGATGAGTTGATCGCGCTGAATCTTGTACGCGAGATGGGCTTACAACTTTCTCAGGGAGGCCGCCCTGGGACTGGACTTGAATTGAACCCGGCAGGTGGCTGCGCTATCGGCGTCGAAATCGGGGTCGGTTTTGTTGAGGCGGTTCTCACAGACTTTGTGGCTACTGTTCAATGGCGAGATCGCGTTGAATTTGATACCAGACTATCCGATGAAGTGATTTCAATTGCGGAAAAACTGGCGCGTCGCGCCGAGCGGGAAAGTAAGAAACTAGGATGGAAACTACTGGGGATCGGGCTAGGACTGCCCGGCCTGGTCAAAATTGACGAAGGATTACTGAAATTTGCGCCGAACCTCGGTTGGCGTGACATCCGGTTTCAGGCACTGTGGGAAAAGAAGTTCGGCGTACCAGTCCATGCGGTCAATGAAGGCAGCGCGGCAGCATTGGCCGAACACTATTTTGGAGTTGCTGCCAATTATCATGATTTTATTTACTTGAGCGCCAGTAGTGTCGGGCTTGGCGCAGGGATAATGATCGACGGAAAGTTGTTTCAGGGTATAGATGGCTATGCTGGCGAGGTCGGACACATGGTTCTGGATCCGTCTGGCCCTTTGTGCGCCTGTGGGCGACATGGCTGCTGGGAAAAAGTCGCTGGATCGCCAGCCATTATCAAATATGTTATGGATCAGGCACAAACAGGTCGTTCAACCAAAGTGCTTGACATGATACAGGGCAATCTCTCAAAACTGAGTGTAGACTTAATTGCCCAGGCCGCTAGCGAAGGCGATGCAGTCGCTTACGAGGCCATTGCGCAGGTTAGCCAGTTATTCGGAGTGGGTATCATTAACTTGATCAATACGTTTAATCCCCAGCTCATCGTCATCGGTGGCGCACTCAGTCCTGCACTAAAACCATTTCTACCGACGATTGTAAACGTTATCAATCAGCAGGCGTTCCGCGCATTGAGCGACAGCGTAGCAATTGAAATTTCCAGGCTGGGTGACGATGCGTGTGTGATGGGCGCGGTTGCTGCTGTGCTGGATATTGTGTTTACGGACCCAACGCGAGGATTACGCGGCGATGGGGGCACTGAAATGTTAACCCCAGGCAATCCCAGGATGGTTGGCGTGAAATGAGTTATAACCATCGTGTAGAAGGACTGTGATTAATCGGCTATCGTCAGGCCGAGTGTTCCGGCTGGCGTTAATATGCCACCCGGTGTCACCGTGGCACCGGGTCGATCAGTTTGGTGACGGCAAGAGGCAAATAGAAAGGAGATGCTGGAAAGTAGTTGGGTAAATTTTGCCAACCCCTGATGCTTAATTAGCTGCGCTATTCAAATATAAGGAGTCAGAAATGTCCGGTAAAATCGCCCGTTTATTTGCGGCCATGCTTTCAGTAGCAATGGTTCTTAGCCTGTTCGCATTTGGTGCGCCTGCGCGCGCGCAAGCAAAGATCAAAGTAGGTCTTTCTTTCTCAGACTTCGCGACTGAGCGTTGGCCGGCTGAAAACAAACTCATGACACAGTTGCTGCAAGACAAGGGCTATGATGTCGTGAGCCAGCAGGCCAACCAGGACGCCAAGCTGCAGAACGACCAGATCGAAACCATGATCACCCAGGGCGTCAAGGCTCTGATCATCATCGCCCAGGACGGTGACGCTGCTGCAACCGCTGCCAACGACGCCGCCAAGGCTGGTGTGAAGGTTATCGCCTACGACCGCCTGATCAAATCGACCAATATCGCTGCTTATCTGTCCTTCAACAACATTGCGGTTGGTAACGGGCAGTCGCAGGGTATCCTGACCGCGCTCGGCATCAAGAGCGCTACTGACACTGGCAAATGGACGAAAGCCAACCCCGTCAAGCTGGTCAAGCTGGGTGGCGCGAAGACCGACAACAACGCGATCCTGTTCCGTCAAGGTCAAGATCAAATCCTCCAGCCCTACGTTGATGCAGGCATCATCAAAGTTGTTGCCGATCAGTGGGTGGAGAACTGGGACGCGACGAATGCCGAAAAACTGATGGAGAACATCCTGACGGCGCAGAATAACGCAGTTGACGCCGTTGTGGCGTCGAATGACGGTACTGCACTCGGCGCGCTGCAAGCGTTGCGCGCCCAGAAGCTGGCCGGCAAAGTTCCGATCTCAGGTCAGGATGCTACCGCTGATGGCTGCAACAGCATCGTCAAGGGCGAACTGACTGTGACGATCTTCAAGGACATCCGTTTGCTGTCGCCGTTGGCCGTTGATCTGGCTGACAATCTGCTCCAGGGCAAAACCGTTGCCGATTTGAAGTCCTACACGATGGCCGAACTGACCAATGACAAGAGCCAGCAAGGTAACGTGATGGCTGACTTCCTGCCAGTCGTACAGGTCACCAAAGACAACATCTACGACGTGATCGTCAAGAGCGGCTTCCAGACCTATGACGATGTTTACAAGGATATCCCCGACGCTCAGAGACCACCCAAGCCAACACAAGAGGCAACAATGGAGGCCACCAAGGCCAGCTAAGGGTGATTTTTGTCGGCATATCAAGGCTGACGTATACTAAGCCATGAACCTAGTTATTGAGCTTTTGGTGTGCCTTCTATGAAGTAATGAATGGGGCTTCCCTGCCGGATTGCGATTATGCGTATCCTGGGGAGGCCCCCTTTACAAACCAAGGATATAGAGTTTATGACTGACGATACCCATGACATCATCCTAGACATTAAAAACGTCACAAAGCAGTTCCCCGGCGTCACGGCCTTAAGTGACGTATCGTTGCAGATTCGGCGTGGCGAGATCCACGGGCTATGCGGCGAGAATGGTGCCGGGAAGTCAACGCTGATGAAGATTCTGGCGGGGGTTTACCCGTGGGGAACCTACGAGGGAACGATACTTTACGAAGGGCGCGAACTGAAACTGGAGAATCGCTCGATACGCCAGGCCACCGAAGAAGGTATCGCCATTGTGTATCAGGAACTCACCCTCGTCCCCAGTATGACGGTTGGCGAGAATATCTATCTTGGCAAAGAGCCAGTTGAAAACGGATCGATCAACTGGGATAAACTCTATTCAGATTCTCAACAACTCCTGGCAAAATATCACCTTGATATATTGCCCCAGGCGCTTCTCAAGACTCTGGGCGTTGGCCGGATGCAGATGACCGAGATTGCAAAAGCGCTTTCCGAAAATGCAAAGATATTGATCCTGGATGAGCCGACCAGCGCACTGAGCGAAGCTGAAATCGACAAGCTCATGGAGATTTTGCAGACTTTAAAAGAGCATGGCGTGACTTGTATCTATATTACGCATAAGATCGAAGAGTTTTTCCGCATCGCGGATACGATTACGGTCATGCGTGATGGCAAGGTCATTACAACGCAGCCGACCAAGAGCCTGAATCGGGAAAAACTCGTCAGCTACATGGTTGGGCGCGAGATGAAAGAACGCTTCCCCAAGGGAAATCGTCATCCCGGCGAGGTGATCTTTGAAGTCGAAAACCTGCACGCCATGGCTCCAGGAGAGGATCGGGAGGTACTCAAGGGAGTATCGTTCAACCTCCGCAAGGGTGAGATTCTTGGCATTGCAGGGCTGATGGGTTCTGGACGCACTGAACTCGTCATGACGATCTTTGGCGAATACGGCAGGATCACTGAGGGCAACATAAAACTGGAAGGCCATAAGCTGTCTGTCAAAAATTCGCGGCAGGCAATGCAACATGGCATTAGCCTCGTTCCAGAGGATCGAAAACGACATGGACTGATTCTCATTCAGTCCGTTTTGAAGAATATTTCGCTGGCAAATTTGAATCAATTTGCCACCTGGTTCAGGATCGACGACGAAGCTGAACTCAAATCGAGTATGCAATACGCTAAAAGTCTGTCAATCAAAGCGCCTAATCTCGGAGTTCATGTTGATTCATTATCAGGCGGCAATCAACAAAAGGTCGTCATTTCGAAATGGCTCATGTCCAGGCCCAAAATACTCATCATGGATGATCCTACGCGAGGCATTGACGTGGGGGCCAAATACGAAATCTATAAATTGATGAACGATCTGGCAGAGCAGGGAATTTCGATTATTATGATATCGAGCGAACTTGAAGAAGTCCTGGGCATGAGTGACCGCGTAATGGTCATGTCCGAAGGCCATTCTACGACCACGCTCGATATTGCTGATGCAACACAAGAAAAAATCATGGCGCTAGCCACCGGCGTAACATTAGCCAGTGCTGATGCCAGTCAATCAGTAACCAGTATCACCGCATAATCAGTTTACTCAAGGAAGGGGGTCTTATGGCCTCAGTTACAACTCCGGTCCAAACGCAAGGCGAGGCTGGCGGTCTCAGCAGGCGCTTCCGCGCCAACCTCCAAACATACGGTCTCATCGGTGCCCTGATCGTAATCACGATATTTTTCTCGTGGCAGACTAACGGCGCATTCATAAGTGCCCGGAATTTCTCGAATCTGTTCCGCCAGATGACAGTCACCGGCTTTCTGTCGGTAGGTATGGTCCTGGTCATTGTGACGGGAAACATTGACCTTTCGGTCGGAAAGCTGGCTGGCTTTGTATCTGTGATAGTGGCTGTCTTGCAGACACAGATCTGGCCGCATATCCTCCCTGGTCAAGAAGGCTTAACGGCACTACTCACGGTGGTAATTTCATTGCTTGTCGGAACGCTTGTTGGCGTCGTCCAGGGGTATATCATCGCGCAGCTCCGGGTTCCGGCATTTATCGTCACGCTGGGGGGGCTGTGGGTCTTCACTGGTGCCATCTTGATCGTAACCCAGGGCAAGACCATATCCGCAGAAGGCGGGTGGTTTTTGCAGATCTCGCAGGGGTATTTGCCGACCTGGGTTGGCTGGCTACTGGCTGTCGCAGTAATCGTCTTTCTGTACTTCAATATGTTTCTCAGTCGGCAGAGAAAGCTCAAGTATGGCTTTGATTTGCCGTCGATTTATCTTGATCTCGCCAAAACTACAGGGTTTGCTCTCGTGGTGGCAGGGTACGTATACATCGTTAATCAATACAACGGTGTTCAAGTTCCGGTTCTTTTGCTTGCTTTCGTCGCTGTCGTCATTGCCTACGTTTCCAACAATACCCGCTTCGGGCGCTATGCCTACGCCATCGGCGGCAATCGTGAGGCAGCACGGCTGTCTGGCGTAAATATCCGGAATAACATCTTCACGATCTTTATTCTGATGGGGTTCCTGTGTGGCATATCAGGTATCGCGCTGGCCTCTTATGTTGGCTATGGTACTACGGCGGCTGGACAGGGATACGAACTTGATGCTATTGCTGCCTGCATTCTCGGCGGTACTTCAACCCTTGGCGGCGAAGGAACCATTTTCCGAGCAATGGGGGGGGCGCTGATCATGGCGAGCCTTACCAACGGCCTTCAAATCATGAATATTCCGTCCGAGTGGCAATATTTGCTCAAGGGCTTCGTCCTGGTCGTGGCTGTC
>WNFL01432991.1_pt1 | contig 13037 bp, 12 predicted proteins | sample 5400361 | NCBI WGS metagenome assembly WNFL01 (sample SAMN13153351, study PRJNA577476) | soil metagenome | isolation source: 40 cm soil on Douglas fir-dominated hillslope | place: USA:California | collected 2013-09-17
TCATCTTTTTGAACATAAATCGTCATTATGTACTTCGCACGTCGTACTGGTTTCCGTGAACCCAACAGCAGACTGGGCCCAGCCTAACATCTTCGCGAGTTCTTCGTGGGTGGCGGCTGGTCGCGCCCTTTACCCCCTCCAGCCCCGGCCGTCTCTTGCAGGGACCTTCGACTTGGTGCATTCTACAAACACACTCCTGCGTCGACACACTCGTCTCTCGTCTCCCGTCATCGCTAACATCGTCCACCGTGCACTTCAACGACAAGACCTTAGTCCCACTCACCAAGCGACAGGGATCTAAGTACTCTACAACGGCCTTACCCGCTCGCTCTCGCTCTCGCTCACGATGTTCAAGGTGGATATCTGGTCGCGACGCATTTATGGCGACCTTCTGGACCTCGCACCCTTCTTCTGTACCAGCGGTCTCGCTCTCATCTCCATCCTTCATCGACCCTCTCGTCCTATTCGTCAAAGATGATGCGAACGATAGCAAGGTGCTTGGCGAGCAGCAGTACAGCCACAACGGCGGTTCGTCGGCCTCGGTGAGAAGGAGCGCGGATGGTATACACGTTCGTACCCGGACTACTATGGCTATTCTCCAGTCCAGAGGAACGTCACGGGTTCCCCAGCTTCGATCCCGCCACTGCCCAGACCAGCCACAACAACCAACGCCCGGTGTTTCTAAGGAGGTTATTGGTGCGTGGTCTCACTCCTGGTCCCTCTTCTTCCTCTTAGTTTCATGCTCCCATCTCGCTGAAACTCGACCACACAGCCCTACCATGGTCGCCTACCAGCCTATCACCCACACAAGCATCATCCGCAGTACCCATACTATCTATTCCGAAGCTGGTCGTACACCGACATGTGCGTATCGCCTTCTTTCGCTTCCCGCTGTACTCTGCGGATACAACATCGCGCTTTTCTCATTGCTTTTCGAAATATTCCGATTCCCGTAGATCCGCCTTGCATCATCCCCTCCGCTACGCAGTTGCATCGACATGCATTCGTCGCCGGTGTCGGTGTCGGTGTCGGTGTCGGTGTGCTGATCTCCGGCCATCATTTCTCTTCTCTCTTCAATCACCTCCCGCTGTCCATTTTATTATTTGTCTACGGCGGACGACAGGACCAATCAAATCGTCGAGCACGTCAAACACGTACACAATGTTAGCAACTCGCAGCGCACAGCATATCCCAACCCAAATCACACTCACCATCACCACTGCGCACGCCGCTACGACTATGACTACGTCGGGTGTCCCTCCATCGTTGTCATAAACCCTGTTTGCATTTGTCATCGTGAGCCACGACCACTCTACACTCACCACGAATTGACACCTCGCCCGTTCGCTGTTTATGGTTCGATAGATGTAAAGGGATGAAGTGAAGGCCAGCGCTACGCTACGCGGTGTAGTGCGGGGGATGTCCACCGCGAGCCAACCACCGACCCGATTCACGTCCTTCCTGCGGCTGCGACTGCCCCTCATCTGTCCGTTCGCTTGTATATATACTCTGTCACCTACGAACGAGCTATACATCCTCTCGTGTTTCCTAGCTCTACTTATCGTTGACGGACGTTCAGACTGTTGTCTTGGAACCTGATGTGGTTCTCGGTCTGAGTACCTGTGTGACTATGCAGCTAGGCTCGACTTATATCTGTCTCATTTCCTAGTGCCAATGTGTCATTTTATTGCTTATCTTTCTGTCGCTCCTGGAGCCCTGGGCCTGTCAGTTCTAGGTCCTCTCCCGCCTGTCCAACGTCCACCTTCATTTGCCATGTCGTCTAGTTGGTTTCCCCTTCATCACCCTTCGATATATACCGCTCCAAAATATGTGATGGTCCCAAGCCTGAGGTAATGATTGTCTTTCATTTGGGGGAGTAGAAGGCTTGATGGGTAGAATTAGTATTGTAGGATTGGTTGTTGATAGATGGGAGCTTTTGAGTTGTAATGGATAGCGCTGGGAACCTCCAAAAAGTTATTATAAATGAAAATGGGTAACATTCCGAATATACAAGAAATGTAGTACAACAGCTGAAGAGCATAGGGTTCCCTTGACCCACTTTATACGAGACCATTCAAATGGACGCCCTGATTATGACTAAATCCGTGTATTGATTTGCGACAGTAAACTTTTTCCACCATTTCTCATAATGCTGCTGGTATCCAACCGTATGACTGAAGAGGTCATTCCCAGAGAAGCCGCTATGACTGACCCTCACTTTTGCACTCCTAATATCTCGCCATACTTCCTGCTCCCTCGCATCGCAAAGGACAAATTGAATCAAGGAATCTGTCCACCGCACTAGTGGCTTGGAAATTTGAATCTCAAGTTGTTGCAAACAGAGACAATCACATAAGAAATTGGTTAGGGATTTAGGGGGTACCTCATGAGCGGTAGGCCACTGCGAATGTCGCGTAAAGCGAAAGATCCGAATATTTGGACAGAAGAGGAAGCGGAGAAAGCCCTCTGATTCCTTCCACTTCAATGTTGTGCAGGCAGGCAGGCCCACCTGCAGCCCCTCATGCCTAGCCTGGACTTCTTGAACGTCCAGTCGTTCATCAAACTCGAATTCTGTCAGGGCCTTGAAGGACCTCCCAACCATCCAGAAGGGTGTCGAACGTTCCAGTTTGAGCCAGTGGAGAGTACGAGTCAATGGCAAGTCGATCGTCAATGGATATGCAGGAATAATTCCATTCCAAATCTCCAGACGCTTGATTTGTTCCAGGTATGGGAAAATAGGGATGACATAGTTGGTAGAGCAGTAGAGTCTCACCACAAGCTCCTGGAGCTGTCTGAAGAGGATAGTCGAATGGAGTCGGAATACTGGAATGGTAGGATCAAGGATGAACAGAGATTTTGTGATCATCGCTCTGACAACTACTGGGTCATGTTCTTCACCTGATATTCCAAGATGCTTATCCAGATAGCGAGTGGAACTGTAGTCGGCCACATTAAAGTCATGTGTGGTCCCTCTCCCTCCCCATACTTTCAAATGCTCCAAAGCAGGGGTCAACTGGGCCCTAGTCCATCCAATAAGTCTAAGCAATGGGTAATTGTCAAGGCACTCAGACCGAGAGAAGTCTTTGGGGCACTGTATACCAAGGTATTTCAGGCATGGGAGGATGTTGACGTGCCAAGTTCGGGAGGAGCACCACGTCCTCCATCGCTGGTGATGCCTCACTCGTATATCTTGATCCAGCCAGCCATCCCCATATGGGATGGCAGCCAATGACTCAAGAAAGCCTCGCCAGGAAGGTGAGGGGTGAACGATGGATAAATTCAACTCTTGTAGAGGGCTCAAATACGTTAGCACATTGAGAAAGGCTTGCTCACTGCACTGGAGTGCGAGGTGAAGTGTAGTGAGTTTAGAAACCCATCCATCCAGTGTACATAGATAGTGTAGCTGCCGGTAGACCCTGTTGCCGTTGCAGTCATGAGATCTGAGCTCCATTTCTCTCATTTCGGGAACACGGAAATATTGAGCTGTGGTCATTGGATGACCGTGATAGGTCAATTTCTTGCAGGATGGAAGTTGCACCCCATGCTGCTGCTGAATTGTCCCCCAATGACGAGGAAGGACGATTATACACTCCTCCAGGCATGGGAAGTGCCTCCCAGCCATCCACTGGATTGAACAGGCTCTGAGCTGCAGCTTGCGAAGAGTAGAGAGAAGGGGCAGATTGGTATTGACCCCATAGGATGGGAGACGAAGACGATCAGCCTCGAATATCTGAAGCTGTGTAAAGGTAGGAAGGAGCTCAAATGGCTCATCCATATCTCTACCACTGACACTAAGCACTACGAGATTCCGTAAAACAGGAGACCAATGGGGTTGAAGAAAATGGGTGCTGGCAAATGACGGTTGGAGTCTGAGTTCAGAGAGTGGAGCCTCAGTTGGAACAAGATTGAGCAAATGAGCAAATGAGGGAGACCGCACACATCCAGCTGCCACATGTAGCACTTTCAGCACTTTCATTTGGCCTGCAACTTGAAAGCCAAGCTGACTAGCCACGTTCTCAGGAGGGAATGAGAAAATTGTAAGATCATTCCACTGACTGGTGCTTGTCAGAGCGTCCTGGAGAGCAGCAAATGGCTGAGAATTGGCGAACCACATGGCGTCAATGATAACTTTCTTAGGGTATGCTCTCTGCAACCAGGTGGTGACCTGTACTGTCTCGGTCCAGGGATGAATCCTCAAGGTGGACCATAGATGAGACATTGTGGTGATAACAGACCTCCAATATCGACAAACAGAAGCCAATTGACCAGATTTCACATGATTCGATTCAATGCTATATAGGAAGATCTCTTTCATGAGTTCCATAGGAAGGTAGGTATTAATAGTTTTGCCATGCGGCGGGACATGCGGCGGGACATCTGGCTCGATATATCGAGGAAAGATCCAGTCATATGCATGGCCGATCGCGGACATATCCTGAACTTAGGCAGATTATTTTTCGGGTGAGACGATGGCGAGGACAAGGTTTGAAGAGAAGCAAGTGATGTAGAGGTGCCAAATTTGGGCAAGGCGCCAAATGGCAATTGAGAATGGAGCGGTGATTCGATCGAGTGCGACGTGCAACGCGATCGGTTAAGCAGGGTCGCTTCAAAGGTAAAGTAGTCAATGGCGCGCGGGACTGATCAGTGGTGGTGAGACAAGTAGCACAGGCATTGGTGGCGACTATGGCGATCTAATCCTCGCAGTGCAGCTTCCATGCGGTTGCCTCGTGGGCAACAGACACCCAAGATTTCTGCAGGCGGTCCGAAGTAAACCCTGAAGAGATTTCCGCGAGAGCAAAAATCTGAGCAAAGTATCGTTTGAGGCCCATACCCTGGGGGGTTTTAGTGGGTAGGTTGGCAAGGCATACTGTCCAAACGGGCGAATAGGCCCAACTGGCAAGCCGCGCCGGAATCCCACACACGACCTGTGTGCGTTTCGGTGCATGATGCATTTCCCCTCTCTCCCACCAAAAAAAAGATGCCATACCCGACCCGGTGCATGTGATACTCGACTGACAGCGCACAGATCGCACAATCGCTTCAGATTAATTCTGTGTGACTTCGCACTGATAGGAGTCCCGATCGACAATTCAGGCCAATCTGAGTGCGAGGATACGAGATATTGTTTAAGAGGTATATTCTACGAAATGAAATGTGTAAGGCTATCACTATCGATGGGGTGCGGGGAGTCGGTCTCCCCGGCCTGCCTCACTCTTCTTGAGGGCTATCGTCGATTACCGATGGCAGAATGTGATACGCACGAAATGCTTCGGCACCCTTCAACAGAGTCGATAGTACTCATGGAGTAGGTTTGAAGATCGACTGGGAAGTCGTGGCGACAGGCCTTCAAAGGCCAGGGGATATTGTGAGAACAGTGAATAATAACTGGACATCTCCAGAGCTATCAGAGAGCCCTGGGTCGCGGGTTTTGTATCCCTGCCTCTGCATCCTCGCTTGCTAGTAATTCCCTCTAATATGTTCCTTGCGTTCCCATTTTGCCTCCTGCCAGTACCATATCCGAAGTCCCAGATTCCACGTTTCGCTCCCTTGATATTTCGGACCTGACTCGGACTAGGAATATAAATCCCTGCTATGATCCCGTAGGTTCGAGTCTCGGCTTGGTTTGGCGTCTCGTACAGTGTTGCCTCTGGCACCTTAAGTCTTTGGTCTCCTGGCTTCAGCTGGCCTCCACGCGAGCCCGAACTTAGCCTATCTTTCCCCCAAGGATCCTGCCATACTTCCACCGACCGCGATAGCGAGCTAAAAAGGGCTCCGTTCTCGGCATAGACAAATCTTGCGCCCGCAAAAGCACCTGCGGATGTCCCCTCCCGGAACACCGCGATGAGTCCCAGAGTTTGATCAAAAATACTCTGAGTTCTGTTGCAGTGCTCCGGAACAAACTCATTCTCATCAAGTTCCGAGAGGACAGTCCGTCAACGATGAGCAAAGCTAGAGGAGGTAGAGCTCGTTCGTAGAAAATAAAGAATATATACAAGCGAACGGGCGGATGAAGGACTTTCGGTACGGTAGATCGGTCGTGGTAGGTGGCACGAACATCCCCCGCATTACATCGCGTAGCGTAGCGGCGGGCGTCACTTTATCCCAATCCTTCTGGAGACCGGCAAACAGCAACCGGGCAGAAGGGGTCTCATCGAGGTGAGCGTAGAGTGGTCGTGGCTGACGACGAATGAGAACAACGCTAGGGCAACGGCCGAGCGACACCTGACGGAGTCAAAATCGCAGCGGGGTTTGCAGTGGTGCCGGTGAGCGGGACTTGGCTTGGGATTGTTGTTGCTTTGCGAGATGCTGGCGCTGTGCGCATGCTTGACGTGTTCGGAGATTTGCATGGTCCTGTCGTCCGGCGTGGACAAATAATAAAGTGGACAGCGGGCGGTGTTTGGAGAGAGAGATGGGATATGTTGAGACACCGACACCGGCAAGGAATGCCAACGCGAATGCATAGCGAAGACGAAGATGCAAGGTGGATTGAAACCGTCATTGGAATATGTCGAAAAGCAATGAAAACGCGATGTTATCAAGTTGACAATTGGGTGACGAAAGAAGACGATACGGACATGTCGGTGCATGATCAGCTTTGTAATAGACGACATGGGTGCTGCCGATGGTGTTTGTGTGGATGATGCGAGAGTGATAAGGTTATGGATCGGGTGTCGGCCAGCTGGCGCATGGGGACAGCGGACGAGGGGCCAAGGCAGCGGTGAGGGTTGAGGGAGCAGAGGTACCGACGATCTTCACCCCTGGAGGGTGCATGCGTCGGCGTCGACAGGGTGAACAGAGCGCGGATAACGGTCTGAACGGTTCGGAGACACGGGCAATGATGGTAGAGCAGGAGGCGCGTGGGCTCATAACCTGTAGACAGACCTAGACCCACGAACACATGGACCATCACGACAAACCGCCATTGGTAGCTGACAATGCGACTGTTGCTTTCCAAGCACCTTGTTGTCGTTCGAATCGTCATCGACGAGGAAGAGGACAGTGAAAATGAAGGTGAGACCACCGGCGCAGAGAAAGAGCACGAGGTCCCAGGAAGTCGCCAGAAACGGTGTGCAGGGAGAAGTCCGACCTGGGCATGGTGGGCAAGAGTAAGAATGAGCGAGTAAGGCCGTCATCGAGCAGATTCCTGTCGGTTGGTGAATGGGAGAATCATCTTGTCATCAAATGCGCAATGGTGTAGCGGGCGGTTTGACCTGCTGATTTGCTGGCAACGATCAGTGAGTGTGCGGTGGTGGACGATGTTAGCGGTGACGAAGGTCACTTCAACCGCGGCCTGGATAAAAGACGCGCTCGAACGTCGTAAGGACCCACAACAAGATAGAGACTAGATTGCCTGTGTAGGTTTCCTGTAATACACGATGGATTAGCGAGGAGGAACAGCTGTTTTAGCATTGCATGATGCTGTGATATCGAGAACGCGCGACCCACAAACACGATCGTATCTCTTGAAGTTGCGATTTATGTCCCAAGAAGATGAAGCTCTTATGTCAACGACTGCAAAAATGGCCTTGTCGTTGCCACTGCCGGCGAGGATGTAGTTGGGTCCTTGTCAGCTGAGCGCCAGCAACGTAACTCGATTCATGTAGTCGTAATAGGTGATCAAGGCGCCATCGCGGGCGAGAATTATTGGGTCGATGGGTCATGGGGTCGTCGAAAACCTCAAATGCTTTGTCTCCACTTGCAGCAACTCCTCGTCGCTTGGTCGGAATGACATTCACGGTACTTATGCATGTCTCAGTACCACTGTGACCCAGCCACTCCAAACAGTCGCAATCGAGTCTCGTCGGTGGTATTCAGAGGCATTTAGAGCGTGAGACGGAGACTAAATCGGAGATCGGGTTAGTGGTTAGGACGAATCGAAGAAAGCGAGTATGTGAGTATGTGATATATTATACATACCTTGGAATAGCTCCAATAGCTCAAGTCTAATTGCAAGGCGACGATTTCGACGACATGTACCTACCCAATTCACGTTTCCCCTGACCACTGTCCTACGTCTGCGCGTTCGCTTGTATATATTCTTTATTACATACGAGCGGGCTTTACCTTCTCTCGCTTTTTCTAGCTCCACTCTTCGTTGATGGGCGTTCAGACTGTTGTTCTGGAACTCGATGTGGCTCCCAGTCCCGGTCTGCTGACATGTGACTATGTGCTCCACTTATATTGCACTCATATACCTATGTTAATGTCGCTTTTGATTGCGACTCTTGCTGTCGCTCATGACTCCTTGGCCTCGATGATCAGTCCCGGGCGCTGTGATTTGCCACTTGTCCATCGTTCATCTTCACTTGATATCTCAGGTAGTGGGCTTCCACTTTGGTATTATTCAGAGATGGGCCGTTCCAAATTGTCTTTTGTCCTAAGCCTGAGTGACCCTTTCCTTTCATTTGTGGGAGTCGAGGGCTGGAAGTGTGGATCTGTTCGAGCGCCATTGGCTGTGGATAGTTGGAAGTTTATGACTTGTGAAGATAGGGCATGCCGAAAGTGCTCTCAAAAGTCAAATGAAATTGATAACAATTAAAGTATAAAAGAAATGTAGTATTGTAGCTGAACAGCATAGAGGACGTGCTCATGACCTACTTCGTACAAGATCATTCACATGGATGCCTCGACTATGACCACAAAGGAGTCTCCCATGGTGACTGTGAGCTCTTTCCACCATTTCTCATAATCCTGCTGGTGTCCAACAGTCTGATTAAAGAAGCGATATGCCTCATCTTCTGGGCCGCCAGTAAACGAGACCTTCACTTCCACCCTCCTGATGTCTTGCCATACTCCCTGCTCCCATGCATTACAAAATACAAACTGAATCAGGGAACCTAGCTCCAAATCATTGGAAATGGAAATCTCAAGCGTTTGCAAACAAGGGCGATCACATAAGAAGTCCTGCAGTGGCTTGAAAACTGCCTCATGAATGGTGTGTCGAACTCGAGGGTGCTGAAATCGAAGAATTTGTGCATTTGAACAAGAGAGGAAGCGTAAATGGGTCACTGAAATGTATCCCAAGTTCAATAATGTGCAGGCAGGCAGGTCTACCTGCAGTCCCTCAACCCTAGAATGTTCCTCGGGAGTGTCTGGTGGTTCATTAATGTAGAATTCTCTTAGGGCCCTGAAAGTCCTCCCGAGCATCCAGGAAAATGCCGAATTTCCCAGTCTAAGCCACTGGAGGGTACGGATCAATGGCAAGTGGATGTCCAAAGGATGTTCAGGAATAATTCCATGCAAGATCGTCAAGCGTTTGATTTGTTCCAGGTATGGCAAAATAAGAATTTCATCATCAGGAAGGCAGTCGACCTCGAGCTCCTGGAGCTGTCTAAAGAGGACCGTGGAATGGAGTTGGAATAATTGAGTGGCTGTTTCATCGATGGACAGGCACTGTGTGACCATGCCTCTGACAACCATCGAGTCATAGAATTCATAGAATTCACCTGATATTCTAGGATTCTTATCCAGATATCCAGAAGAAATATAATCGACCACACTGTCATCTGTGGTCCCTTTCCCCTCCCATACTTTCAAATGATCCAAAGGAGGAGTTAACTGTGCCCTGGTCCATCCAACAAGTCTAAGTAATGGGGAATTGTCAAGACACTCAGACTGAGAAAAGCCTTTGGGACACTTTATGCCCAGATATTTTAGGTGTGGGAGAACATTGGCGTGCCAGGTTTGAGACTCATACCATAGCACCCACGGATGATCTTCAGTCCATGATGGAGCCCAATATGTAGGCCAGTCCTTTGTTGATGGCCTGGCCACCAGTAAATCAAGGAAGCTTTGCCAGAGAGCTGAGGGATAGGCAATGGATAAAACTAGCTCCTGGAGGGGGCCCAAAAACTTCAGCACCTTTAAAAAGACCTGTTCACTGCACTGAAGTGTGAGATGGAGCATAGTGAGTTTGGAAACTCTGTCATCCAATGTGCACAGATGGTGTAGATGCTGATAGACCCTATGTTCCCTACAGTCATGAGATCCAAGCTCCATTTCTTTCATTTGGGGAACGTGGAAGTACTGAGCCGTGGTCATTGGATAGCCATGATATGCCAATTTTCTGCAAGATGGCAATTTCACCCCATACTGCTGAAATTCCCTCCAATGATGAGGACCAAGGATTGCACACTCCTCGAGACATCGAAATTCTCTACCGGCCATCCATTGGACCGAACAGGCCCTGAGCCGGAGCTTCTGAAGAGTACAGAGAAGTGGAAGATCGGCATTCAAACCATAGAATGGGAGAGAAAGGTGATCAACCTCAAGTATCAGAAGCTGGTTGAAAGTAGGAAGAAGCAAAAATGGCTCATCATAATCTTTGCCATTGACAATAAGCGCTGTGAGATTCTGCAAAACAGGGGACCAAGAGGATTGGAGGAAGTGTGTGATAGCAAATAAGGAATGGAGTCCTAGTTCTGAAAGTGGAGCCTCGGTTGGAACCAGATTGAGCATATGAGCGAATGAGCGAGATTCCACGCATCCAGCCGCCACATGAAGCACTTTCAACGCATTCATCGGGCTTGCAAATTGAAAGCTAAGCTGACTCGCCAAGTTCTCAGGAAAAAATGAGGAAATGGTAAGCTCGTGCCACTGACTGGTACTTGCAAGAGCATCCTGGAGTGCAGCAAATGGAGTACTAGACAGCCTCTGATTATCTTTCTGGGTGTCGATGATAACCTTCTTAGGATATGCTCTGTGCAACCAAGTAGTGACCTGTTCCCTGTCAGTCCAGGTTCCAACCCGTAAGGTCGACCATAGACGAGACATTTCCGTGATAACAGTCCTCCAATAACGACAAACAGAAGCCAAGAGACCAGATTTGATTTGATTTGATTCAATGCTATACAGGAAAATCTCTCTCAGGAGTTCCGAGGGAAAGTAGGTATTAATGGTTTTGCCATCAGGCGGAATTAGAGTTACAGGGTAACCATCCATACTCCCGTGAGGTTCCCACCATGAGAGTGCTTCCCATTCTGAATATGTTAAGTACGCCAGCGTTTCCAGTGATAGATATCAGGGACTTACGATCGATGAAGTCACTTACGGACATCTCCCGGGCCTAAATGGACTAGGTGCCTGGTGTGAGAAAGTGGTTGGAAATCGAGAGATGCTGAAGGGCAACAGTCCAGTGAAAGACCAAAAGGTGGGCGATCTGATGATAGGGCAGGAACGACAATCGAAGATCGATCGGCTACTGCGGGTTTGTATGTCAATTGTCAAACTGGATGGAATGCACGACGGCCCGCAGGACGACGGTTGTGGGTGGAAACAAGAAGAGCAGACGTGGTTCTTGCCACTGCGAATTTGAAATCCGATTGTGATCAAGGCGCTTACGTGTGTCGATCATTAATCTCGACTTGCACAGAGCGTACTTTTTGAAGTGATGTATGCACGGAATTTCTGGATCGATTATATATCCTCATCTGCTTTCACCTCCTTCTCTGGCGAAGTATTATATCCACTACGATTTTATGTCGTTCCAACTTTCACTTTAATTCCACTACCCAGCAGTTTCGTACATCGTGAACTGGCAAAGAACGAAACCCACCAACTCGCCTGAACCTGCGTTTCCATCACGGCCGGAATACCCGCACCCAAAGTCAATTACTATAGCCGGAGTAGGTATTGAGAACGCTTCTACTGTGGTTGACATACCACTAGTAATTGCATCTATATCCACTGATATGGGGGGTCGTGGCGGAACGAACTAGAGCTCGGATTCCCACTTGTTATCTGGCTACCACTGTGACCCATCCACTACAAGCAGTCGCAATCGAATTTCGTCGGTGGTGATGTGGGGCTGAACCGAGAAGCGTTTAGAATATGAGTCCGGAGATCGGGGTCGAGGTGAGGACGAATCGAAGAAAGTAAGTATGTGAGTATGTGATATACTATACACAACTTGGAATACCCGGAATAGCTCGCGTCGAATTGCAAGCCGACGATTTCGATGACATACTGAGTCAAACGACCAACTAGCGGGTTGCTTCTTCTTCTTCTTCTTCATAGAGGCAGCTCAACTGGCTGTCTGGCTGTCTTCATGGGGCTTTGATGCCGCAAGTGTGTCTCCGTCGCCGTTTTTGACGTCGTCATCGGGTCATGGGTGCCTTTATTTGTGTTCTTCTTCCCCGGCCATCTTCTGCAATGACCTTCGACGACTAGTCGCAATCTGCAAACCATACTCGACGTCCTCGTACTTGTCTCTCCCGTCACCGTTAACACCGTCAACCACGCTATCAGCCAGTCAAACGCCCGCTAGCCGCTGCCCACTCGACGACAAGACCAGGAATCTACTCGATGACGGCCTTACTCGCTTACTCTTACTCTCGCCCACGATGATCAGGTTGAACCTCTCCTCGCCCGTCGTCCGTCGTTTCTTGCGACTTTCTGGAACCTCGTGCATTTCCTCTGCGTCTTCACTGCCCTCCTCGTCCTGCTCGTTGAAGGTGTTTCGAACGACAGCAAGGTACTGGCGAGCATCAGTCGCACCTGGCCAACTACCAATGGCGGTTCGTCAGACAGAGTGAGAAGGAGCGCACACCTTCGCACTCAAGCTTCCTGTGGCTGCTCTCCCGTCCCAAGGAACGTCACGGGCCCCCCAGCATCGGCCACCATTACTGCCAAGACCAGCCACCACCAGTACCAGGCGTTTTTAAAGAGGTTAGAGGGGTTATTTGGTGCGTTTTTATCACGCTTGGGTTCCTCTTCCTCATCTTAGCTACGTGCATTAAGACCGTCCATCTACTTTAGCTGATACTCGACCTTATAGCCCTACCGCCCTTGTGTGGAGCCCATCACCCACACAAACATCATCGACTGCACCGATGCTGTTTACGCGAAGCTGATCGATCTTACACCGACATGTGCGCATCGCCTTCTTTCGTTTCCCACTTCCCAATTTTCGCTGACATAGCATCGTGCTTTTCTCATTTGCTTTTCGATGACGATCCACCTTGCATCATTGCCTCTGCTGCGTACTCTGGTCGACATGCATCCGACCCCGGCGTGGTTGTCAACCATTGCCCCCTCTC
>WNFL01155096.1_pt1 | contig 13035 bp, 11 predicted proteins | sample 5400361 | NCBI WGS metagenome assembly WNFL01 (sample SAMN13153351, study PRJNA577476) | soil metagenome | isolation source: 40 cm soil on Douglas fir-dominated hillslope | place: USA:California | collected 2013-09-17
CGCCTTTTTTCACAGACGCCGCTTTGGCTGTGAACGTGTTGCCGCCTCCCTCGATGAGTAATATTTGGCGCTGGGGCACAATGCGGCTCGCGATCAAATTGATCGCCCGGGCGACCGCAGCGATCCATTCGCCGAACAGCTCTTTGAGTTCAGAGATCATTGTTATCACCCGCCAGTTTTTGCGGACGGCTGGTCGCAGCCGCCACATCATCCTGCCACGACAGCACGCGATAAGGATCCGCCTCGCCACCCAGCTTGATCACCACCTCCGACGAGGTCTGGCGGCCATTGTCAAATTTGACGGTGGTCAGGATGCGGAAGAAATCGCTTTTTTCAATCGTCGCACCCGCCTGCGCCGGACCCAGCGCCGTTGCGATCGCAGCCGCGTCTCTTGGCAGTGCCGGGCGCTCGCCCAAAAACTCTTTCAGGCCGGAGGGAGTCATTCCGGGCAACGCCGCGATCACCTCAGGCGGAGCAACCAGGGGATCGATCTTCGGCTGTCCGCTGAAAACCGTCACGAACGGCAAGGCACGTTCGACCAGTGCCAACGGCAGCCCTAGCACGAGGGTAAGTTCGTTCGCATGCGCAAACGGAGCCTGTCGTGGCGAATAGGTTAGACCTGCGGCGCGGTAGAGCGCCCCCTCGTCATCGGCTGCATCGGCCTTCGGAGGCGTGCGCCACCCGATAATGCGGTCGGCATAGCTGCCGGCATCCTCCGGACCGGCGCCAAGGCCAGAAAGCAGGTTCACCAAAAACTCCTTCGGAGCGAGGTTGAGATCGATGCGGGCGGTCTCCGACACGAAGGAGACGAACGTTTCTGCGTTGTCCAGTCGATAGTGAAATGATCCTTGCGCGGGACGCGCTTTGTCGCCCGCCAGAGATAACTGATAAGCCGTAAGCTCGATACTGGCGGACACAAGGGCTTCCGTCTGCAGCCCGGCGTCGTTGACGGCCAGCGCCTGCGCCGAATTGGACAGATAAACTGAAAAGATCGTCGCCAGTGCCGACAAGGCCGCAAGAATCCAGAGCACGGCGACGATCACGAAACCGCGTTCCGAGGGTGTCGCAGCCGCGCGCCGGAGTTTTTGCGTCATCGCGATCCTCCCTGCCCTGTCGCAGCACCTGCGGCCTGTGAATTTCCTTGCGGATTACCTTGCGCGTTTCCTTGCGAGTTTTCTTGCGAGTTTCCTTGGGGATTGTTCGGAGCACCGGATTTGCCGTCACAGCCGCCGTCCGGCTGCGCGCAATCGCCTTGCGCGGGCGATTGGACGTGAACCGGCGCCACCGTCGAAATCGAGAGCACTCGTTCGCTCGCCGCGTCGCGCACGGTCAGCTTGATCGCCGCCGGCAGCTTGTCAGAGTCGTGCCAGCTGCTTTTCCAGATCCGGTCCTGGCCTGCATAGGCGAACGACAGCCGAAACGGCGCACGCAACAGCAGGACCGGTTCGCCGAAATGAATCTGTTCTGACAGCGACGATGCCAGCGGCAACGGCCGGAACGGCGCGCGCGAACGAACCGTCGCGAGGCCCTCACGATCGGTGGTTTCGCCGACCCGCACCACGTCCAGCCCGGGCCCGGCGTTCGGCCCCAACGCGGTCCGCACGAACGTCACCGACAGTTCCGAGCCATCGAACAACGGACGGCGCGCGTCGCGATTGGCCGGCACATATTCGGCAGCCGCAAGGTCGGCGCCGATCCGCTGCAGCGCGATGCCGATCAATTCACTGCGCTGGATGCGCTCAAGCCCGCGATTCCAGTTCGGAAGCCATTGCGCGGTAATATTGGCGAGCGCCGAGAGCACCAGGCCCATCAAGGCCATCGCCACGAGCGTCTCGATCAGGGTAAAGCCGCCCTCGCCGGCCTGGCGCTTTGCAGACGAAACGCTCATTGCGGCGGCCTGTGCATCAGGCGAACGGTGCTAATGTCGGATACCGCGCCGGTGGGGGATCGAACACGAATGCTGACGCGCGCGGGAATCCAGGCGACGTCGGCGCCTGGCACATCCCAGCCCTCGCCCAGCGGTCCGACGTCGATGGTCCACCGATAGTTGTCGATCTGCCCCGACAATGCGCCGGGACCAAGCTCGGCGCGCGGTGGGATGCCGGCGGTCATGACACTGCGCGCGGTCTGCATCAATGTCACATGCTGCTCCAGCAAACGCACGCCGCGCACGTTTGTCGACATGACTGATCCAATCGCCACGATGGACACGGCAACGACCGCGAGCGCGATCAACACTTCGATGATCGTGAAGCCGGCGTCGCGGCCGTCAATTGGTGGCGGAGCTGCGGGAGACAATTTCGATCCTTCCGGTCAACCAGTTGACGCGAATTTCGTAGCCGGCATCGAGCCGCGTCAGCGCGATGGCCCCGCCGCACGACATGCCGCTGGCAAAAAAGCTGATGGTCGACAAGGCCGCACGCCGGTTGCAGGTTTGCGGCAATAGCGCATCGAAATGGACATCCTCGGGAATGCGGATCATATCCGTCGTCGCGCCCGACCGGATCGAGCGCGTTCCGGTATCGACCAGCGTGGCGACGTCCGCCCCGCGCCGGATCGCCGCATTGCGGTCCGCCTTCAGAAGCGTCGCGGTCTGAACCGCATAGGCCTGCAGGCGGGAGCGCGAGGTCTCGCGTGGGATGAACGGCAGCAGCGCAACGTGAAGCCGCGCTCCGCGCCGTCATTCATTTTTTGCACTGGCCATGTTTTCGATCGAAATATCGGCCGCGAGGCCGCTGCCACCTTCCTGACCATCCGATCCGTAGGACATAATATCGTAAGGGCCGCGGTCTCCGGGCGAGCGATACAAATAGGCGTTGTTCCACGGATCGTTGGGGACGTTGCCACCCTTGAGATACGGTCCGTTCCAGGCAGCTATGCCCGGTGTCCGGCGAACCAGCGCGGCCAGGCCTTCCGCCGTCGATGGAAACCGGCCCGCATCGAGATAGAACAGATCGAGCGCGCTGCCGAAGCTCTGCAGCTGAATCTTCGCGGCCTTGACCTTCGATTCGCTGAGATAATTGAGAACACGCGGGCCGATCAGGCCCATGATGAGGCCGATGATGGTGATCACCACCAGCATCTCGACCAGGGTGAAACCCTGCCGGCCCCAATCCTGCTGGCGCTTGTGTTCTGTGCGCCCGACGGAAAACCTGCCAACACGTTTTAGCGACTTCATGATGAACCAATCCCTTGCTCTATCCGACAAGTTGCGTAACCGACAGAAGCGCGGTCATGACCGAAACGATCAGTCCCCCCACCACCGTGCTGATGGTGACGATGGCAAGCGGCCCGACGATGCCGACGATACGGTCAAGGCTGCGTTGCAACTTCGCCTCATAGAATTCGGCGACCCGGCCCGCCAACACAGGCAATTGCCCGGTTTCCTCGCCCAGCCGCAGCATACGGATCGCCATCGGCGGCATGTTGCTTGACGCGAGCAGAGCGTCGGAGAGCTTGCCGCCATGACGGACGCGATCCGCAGCCATCGTCCAGATCGTAACGCTTCCGGTGACCGCCATGATGTCGACCAGGATGCGCAAGGTTGCCGTGAGATTGACGCCGCTGCCAAGCAGAACGCCGAGATTGCGGCAAAACAGGCTGGTGCGGTAAAACTGAAAGACACCGGAGATGCCAGGGACACCAGAGACCGCGGTCATGATCGCGGCGCCTGCGCCCGGCCGGCGAAGCAGCCACCAGACGCCGGCCACGAAAGCCGCGGAGGCAAGCATCATGGCGGCCGCGTTCGCCCGAAGAAAGTCCGACAGCCTGATGAAAACGCTGAGCGCGGAGTCCGATTTCGCGCCGAAGTCCTGCAGTACCGCGGAAAACTGCGGCAGCACGAACAGAATAAAAAACAGCATGACGCAGGCCGCGGCGATCAGGACGAAGGCCGGGTACTGCATCGCATCGGTGAGCTTGCGGCGCATCAGTTCGGCCCGCGCTCGTTCCGTTCCCAGCATCTCGAGCACTTGATCGAGCGTGCCCGAAACTTCGCCGACGCGAACCAGCGCGACATACATGGCGGGGAACAAAGCGGGGTGATCCGCAACCGCGCCCGCAAAACTTTCTCCGGTCAGAACCGCAGCCCGCAGTTTGCCGACCACCGGGCGAAGCCGGCCGACATCCGCGTCGCTCGCGAGCAATTCGAGGGCGTCGTCCAGACGCGCGCCCGCCTTCAAGAGGCCGGCCGAAAAAACCGAAACCGGAGCTGGAAGCAGCAACGGTTGCCTTGTCTTCGATGGTTTCGATCGGCAGCAGCCGCAGATACTCGATGCGGTGAGCAACTTCCGCCGCCGTCGGAGCCGATAGCGTGCCATGCACGATCTCTCCGTTCTGCGTCAGGGCCCGGTAGCGGAAGTTCGGCACGATCTCACCTCACCGCGCGGTCGTAACGCGGAGAATTTCCGCGGGCGAAGTCAGGCCGGCTCGGCATTTCGCAACGCCGTCGTCGAGCATCGTCGTCATTCCGGCGCGGATCGCGGTCTGATCGATTTTCAGTCCGTCGGTCTTTTCCCCGATCAGTTCGCGAATCTCGTTGGTGAGTTCAAGAATTTCGAACACGCCGAGCCGGCCGCGATAGCCGGTACCGCCGCAGCGCTCGCAACCGCAGGGCCCATGAAACGTTTCGCCGCTGCGGAAGCCGAACGCACCCAGCCGAGGGTCTTCGGCGAAATCGGCCTCGGTGAGCGTCTTTGGCACTTTGCAGCGGTCGCACAGCTGGCGAACAAGCCGCTGCGCGACCACTGCTCTCAAGGTGGACCGCAGCAGATATCCCTCAACGCCGAGATCGAGAAGACGGGGCACCGCGGCGGCCGCCGATTCGGTATGCAGCGTGGTCAGAACGAGGTGACCGGTGAGCGCAGCATGAACGGCGACGTGTGCGGTCTCAGCGTCGCGCACCTCGCCAACCATGATCACGTCGGGATCCTGACGCACAAACGAACGCAGTGCCGCCGCGAACGTCAGTCCGATCGCCGGCTTGATCTGCGCCTGATTGACGCCGGGTATGTCGTATTCGACGGGATCCTCGACAGTGAGAATTTTTCGACCGGGTTCGTTCAGGATCGACAAGATCGTCGCCAACGTCGTGGTTTTGCCGCTTCCGGTCGGGCCGGTGATGACGATCATGCCATGGGGCAGCTTGAGCAACCGTCTGAGCGTGGCGTCGTCGGCCGGCGAAAATCCCAGCTTTTCGACGACGAGCAGCCCGCGATCCTTCTGCAGGATACGTATGACCGCGGATTCCCCATGCTGCATCGGCATGATCGCGACACGAATGTCGATATCCGTGCGCCCGGCCCGCAGCCGCGCGGCGCCATCCTGCGGCAGCCGACGCTCCGCGATGTTGAGGTTGGCGACAATCTTGATGCGCGAAATCACGGCTTGCGGCAACACGCCGGCCGGCGCCGCCACCGGCCGCAGCAAGCCGTCGATGCGCATACGGACCACCAGCCCGGCGTGGAACGGCTCGATGTGAATGTCGCTCGCGCGCAGTTCTACGGCTTTCTCCAAGAGATCGTTGACGGCGCGAACAACGGGCGCGCCGCTGGCAAGATCCCGCAGACTTTCGATATCGTCTTCGCGCGGCTGGTGCGGTTCGCTACCGCCCCTGAGCTCGACGTCGTCGCCGCCCAGACGCTGATCGAGGACAATCGTGAGATCTTCGACCGACGCCACCTTGATCGTGACATCCGCCCTGAGCACGATTTCCGCTGCGCGCCGTGCCGCCGTATCGGTCGGATCGGCGACCGCCAGCACCACGCCTCCGTCGCCAGCTTGGTAGGGAAACACCATCATTTCCCGAAGAAAACGCTGCGAGAATGGTGCGCCCAGCGGGGGTGCGGACAGCATCTCCTGAAGGGTGACCCGATCGAGATCGGCAAATCGAGCCGCCTCATCTGCGAACTCGCCGGCCGAAAGGTCGGTGAGTTCCCAGAGCTTGCCGCGCGAACGCGCCGAACCGCCCTGCTCCGTCGGCTCGCCATTGCCGATGGTCTTCGTCAACCGATTGTTATGACGGAGATGTTCCAGGAACTGCAAGGTTTCGTCGCCGGCCATTTGTCTTTATCCAGTCGCGCCGCTTTTTTCTTCAGGCCGCTCTTTGGAGCACGGCGCATCGGCCCGCCGTCGACCAGTTGTCGGCTGCAGCCGTGGTTATTGATCCGAAACATGACAGCTGTACGAAGTGTACACAGACTCACAGGAATTTGGCGCTGCCTGTGCATAGAACCTGGCCGCGGGGCATGGCGCGCGAACGGGAATGTGTTGGATGTTGGCCACAGCTGATGTTGATCTGCCGATGAACTGTGCTGGCAATTATTACTGTCATGTTACGCCGCTAACTATGGCGACCAGCTAGGACCAATCCTTACGAATGATCCTTAAGAGCCGAACATAAAGCTGGAATGGCGGAAACATGGTACGCGTCGCCAACCCGGGCTGGTCCCCGCCAGTCGGTCGCAGCATTTTTATTGCCGTCATACTGTTGTGCGCCGGCCTGCTGGCATCCTGCAATCCGGTGACCGTAAGCTCCGGCAGCGGCTCGGATATCGACGTACTCGACAAGGTCCGCTCGCTGGATACTTTGCCGCGTTATCCGCAGCAGGTGAATGCCGCCGAAGCCAACGCCGGCCAGCGAAGCCGACCGGTGATGTTCGAAGGTACCGAGGTAGCCGACGTCTCCGAGGTGCGCCCGCAACCAGTCTCAACCGGCAACGGCTTCGATCTCAATTTTGAAAACACGCCTATCGCGACCGTAGCCAAAGTGATCCTGGGCGACATCATGGGCACGGGCTACACGATCGATCCGCGGGTGCAGGGCACTATCAGCCTGGTCTCGGTCAGGCCAGTGGCCAAATCGGACATCATCTTCGTCCTCGAAAATGCATTGAGGCTCAGCGGGATCGTGCTGGTGCGCGATACCGCCGGCTACCGGTTGACGCCGCTCGGCGACGCGGTCGGCACAGGCCGGGTCGATGCCATGGCCTCGAGTCCCGAACCCGGGTTCGGCGTCTCCGTCGTGCCCTTGCAATACGTGTCGGCGCAAACGCTGCTGAAGCTGATGGACAGCTTCGCGACCAAAGCCGGGATGGTTCGCGCCGACACGACGCGAAACCTGCTTCTCATTCAAGGCAGCGGCGCGGAGCGTCGCACGGCGGTGGATACCGCGCTCAGCTTCGACCTTGACTGGATGCGAGGTCAATCGATCGGAATTTTTCCCATCGTCAACAGCGGCCCGGAACCGGTTATCGCGGAACTCGAAAAGATCGTGGATTCGGGCGACAACGGTCTCAGCCAGAGCCTCATCAAATTTCAGGCGGTCAGCCGCCTCAACGCCATCCTGGTGGTGAGCAAGAAGCCGGCACTGCTGCATACCGCCGCGACCTGGATCAAGCGGCTCGATCATGCGGACACCGCGAGGACCAGCGTTCACGTGTACCGGGTGAAATATGGCGAGGCACGCCAGATCGCGCGCGTGCTCACCGATATGTTCATCGGCGGATCGTCCTCCGGCCTGCTCGACAACGCCGATAGCCAGATCGCGCCGGGATCGGGCACGTATGCGACGGCCAGCGCCGATCGACTCTCCTCGAACAGCAACTCTTCGTCGTCAACGTCGTCGAACGGCTTCGGCTCCCGCATGCAATCGGGAACCAATACCAACGGCACGTCCGGCTTCGGCGCGCAATCGGCCGCCGCACCGGGAGGCGCAAGCGCAGCTGACGCCGGATCGTCTGACAGCCGAAGCGCCGGCTCCGGCCAGCCGATGCTAAAGGGCGTGCGGATCACGGCCGATACCGTCAACAACACCCTGCTCATCTACGCCGATCAGGAAAATTATCGGATCATCGAAGCGACGTTGCAGCAGGTGGATCAACCGCAGCTGCAGGTCGCGATTGATGCGACCATTGCCGAGATCACGCTCACCGACGAACTGAGCTATGGCGTCCAGAGCTACCTGACCAGCCACAATCTGGGATTAAGGCCCGACCAGGGCTCCATCCTCAACACCCAGTCGGCCTCTGCACCGGTCGCCCCCACGGCGGCAGCCGCCGCCGGAACGGTCGCCAACGCGTTCATCAATCGCGCGTTCCCGGGATTCAATTTCCTGGTCGGATCGGAGGCGCAGCCGAGCGCAATACTGGACGCCCTGCATACCGTCACCGCTGTCAAGGTCTTGTCCAACCCGTCCCTGGTTGTCGTCAACAATCAGGCAGCAACGCTTCAGGTCGGCGACGTCGTGCCGGTATCCACCGGGAGTGCTACCGTGCTGACCACGAGCAACACGGTGGTCAACACCATCGACTACCGTTCTGCGGGTTTCTCCCCGCATCAACGTCAATGGAAACGTCAGGCTCGACGTCGAACAAGAAATCAGCAACGTTTCACCGGCCACCGCCGCGAGCTTGACTCCGACGGTCTCTGAGCGAAAGGTCAAGAGTTCGATTTCCGTGGCCACCGGCCAGACGGTCCTGCTGGCCGGATTGATCAGCGAACAACAGAACAACACGCGAAACGGGATTCCGCTGCTCGATCAGATTGCGGGCCTGGGCGACGCTTTCTCGCATCAGGACAACAAGGCGACTCGTACCGAATTGATCATCTTTATCCGTCCCCAGATTATCCGTGACAGCATGGATGCCCATTTCGTTGCCGAAGAACTCCGCTCAAAACTCCGTGGCAGCATTAACGCGAGCGTGGCAAATGACACACGAGTGCAAGGCGTTCGCTGACGCCAGGACGCAAATCTGGGGCTCTGCTCGCGCGGGACTTTGCTCGGCACTCCCAAATGCTGCCGCGATGCGACGGACCGTACTGACGCTTCTGTTCGTCATCTCGTTCGGCGCGGGAACGATGCGGGCCGCCTTCGCCGACGGACTGAGCCGCGCCACCGCAGCCTATTCCAGGGGCGATTATGTGCGGGCCGTCAACGAATTGTCCCCGCTGGCGCTGCACGGAAATGCGCGGGCGCAGGCGCTGCTGGGCTTCATGTACGAAAACGGCTTCGGCGTGCCGCAGGCCTACGACGCCGCCGCCGATCTCTACCACAGAGCAGCCATGCAGGGCGATCCCTCTGCACAGAGCAGACTCGGTTTGAGCTACGACAAGGGCCACGGCGTGCCGCAAAGCTTCGTGCTGGCGTATAAGTGGCTCGACCTGGCCGCAGCACACGCTGCCAAACGTGAGCGCGACTACTATCTGCGGCTTCGCAATGCGGTGGCTTCGAAAATGTCGCCCGATCAGATCGTTGAAGGCCAGCGGCTTGCCTTGTTCTGGGCACCGGGGCGCTGACACTCACAAGCGGGCGTCCCTTCGCTTCCGACATAACGAAAATTTCGTCCGAACGCGATCGCATCGGATTGGATCATGATTGCGCTCTGATGTTTTTGGCCGGTTCTGTTTTCTTCGCAGGCTAAAGCTCTTCGGTAAAATACGCTCCGACAACTGCATCACGCCGCGCGAGCGTCATGTCCGCGTCAATCGCCCGCAACAATCTGCAATGTATTCTGCCGCGGTCGGCAAACAGGCTGCATTTTTTCAACAGATTCACTCGATCACTTGGGCCGACCTCAGGAGAGAGCGATGAAACGATTGAAAGATTTTCTTGGCGCATCGATTCCATTGGCGCTTGGTGTTGTATTCCTTGGTGCGGCTTCGCAATCCGCATCCGCGGCTTGTCAATTGAGTTCCCCGGGCGGTCAGATCAAACACGTTATCAATATCGTTTTCGACAACGTGCACCTGCGACGCGACAATCCGGACGTTCCGTCTGATCTCGAACAGATGCCGAATCTGCTGAATTTCATCCAGGGCAACGGCGTCATCAGCGGCAATCATCACACGCCGCTGATTTCGCACACAGCGACCGATATCCTCACGGCTCAAACCGGCGTCTATGGCGACCGCATGGGGATTCCCGTTTCCAACAGCTACGGCTTCTTCAGGCCCGATGGCAGCGTCGGCTTCACCAGTTCGTTCTTGTACTGGACGGCATTAAGCGGCGACGGCAAACCGCAGATGCTCAATGAACTCGGCAAGACCGCGCCGGCTCCCTGGGTGCCCTTCACCCGCGCCGGCTGCGACGTCGGAGGATTCTCCGTCGCCAATATCGAGTTCGAGCGGGTTCCTGACGACGTCACAACGTTCTATGGCGCCGGCAGCGCCGTCGACACCGCCGTGAAGGCTCAGCTTGCATCGTCTAGCGCGGCGACGCGGCAACAGCCGACCACCGACTACCTCGGCGTCGCGATCCATTGCGGGATCGGCAGCCGGCTTTGCAGCAACGGCTTTGCGACCAACGATCCGCTGCCGGACGAACCCAATGGCTATAATGGCTTCAAGGGATTGTTCGGCAACGTCAACGTTCAGCCTGCGATCTCGCCGGGCGGACCGGTAAAGGACCTTGACGGCAACGTCATCGCTGACGCGTTCGGTCGGCCCGGATTTCCCAACGCCTTCAGCCCGCTGGCGACGCAATCGCTCGGCTATGCCGCGACGATGCTCGAGGCCGGCGTCCAGGTAGTGTATCTCTATATCGCCGATGCGCACGACAACCGATCCGGTTCGGGGACATTCGGCCCCGGCGAGGCCGGATACGTCGCCCAGCTCAAGCAATACGACACCGCGTTCGGAAAATTCTTTGCCCGGCTTGGCAAGGACGGCATCACTAAGGACAACACGCTGTTTGTCGTGGTACCCGACGAGAACGATCATTTCGTCGGCACCACCACCCCGAGCCCGGCGCATTGCGACGGCGTCAACGTGCCCTGCACCTACGCAGCGGGCCAGAAGGGCGAGATCAACGCGACAATCAATCGTCTGCTGATCACACAGCGCGCCAATACCACCGCGTTCTCGGTGCACAGCGACGATGCGCCGACGGTCTACATCAACGGCAATCCCGCTCCAACCGACCCCCTGACCCGCACCATGGAGCATGATCTCGATGCGCTGGTCGCCACCAATCCGATGACCGGCAATACCGATAAACTGTCCAAACTGTTGGCCGATCAGGCGGAAATGAAGCTGCTGCACATGGTGACTTCAAGTCCGGCGCGCACGCCGACGCTCACCATGTTCGGTAATGAAAACTATTTCTTCGCGACCGGCGCCGGCGGCGCCTGCGCAAACCAGTCCGACTGCGTCTTCGTGGGTCCAGGCTTTGCCTGGAACCACGGCGATTTCCAGCGCGACATCACCCGAACCTGGGTCGCGATGGTCGGCCCCGGCGTGCAACGGCTCGGCCGCCACGACGCGGTGTTCTCCGACCACACTGACGTGAGACCGACATTGCTTGCACTGCTCGGCCTGAAGGACAGCTATGTGCATGACGGCCGGGTGCTGTCCGAATGGATGGAGCAGGGAGCACTGCCTCCCGCCATGCGCCAGCGCCTCGAGAACTTCACCGAACTTGCCGAGGTCTACAAGCAACTCAATGCGCCTCTCGGCGAACTCGGCCGAGCGAGCCTGGTTTACGCTAACCGGTCCGTCACCGATGTCGACAGGGTCTACGCCCGCTACCTCACCAAAATCAGCGATATCACCAGCCAGCGCGACGCTCTGGCCAGTGATATCAAGACGGTGCTGGACGGCGCGGCATTCCGCAATCGACCGGTCGACGAGGGTTCGGAAGATGACCTCGGTCATCGCGCGAGAGCCCTGATCGACCGGGTCAAGGACTTGACCGAGCGCAAGGACTTCACCGAGCGCGATCATCGCGACGAGAGAGACGAGAGATAAGTCTTCGAGAATTTAACAATTCCAAGCCCGCCGGTGCACCCGGCGGGTTTTTTCTACGTGTATCAAAATCACGGTCGTCTTTTTGCTCTAGTCTAACAGGTTGGCGTTCAATCCTGTGTTTTCGCGGGTCTTCCCCGCTTCGCAAAGGATATTCCTTGCAAGTCGGCGGCTTTCCGCAGAATGCCGGCTTTTTTCAGTGCCTCGGTTCGCTCGGGACCGTGCGGCATTGCGCGGGCCTCATCGAGGGCCGCTAACGCTTCGGCATCCAAGTCCACCTTGGCGCGCCGGTCGTTTCTTTCTTGAGCCATGGGTTCAAAATTATGCCAAATGTGTGCGCTTGTCTGTTCGGTGTTGGACACTGGAACCCGGGCGTGGCTTGTTCCCCTCACGGTGATTTCACCCGCCAGAACTGTTCGAGAACACCCGGCTGGCCAGCACGTCGGATGCCTCCAGCGACATGATGTCGTCGGCGGTTAGGATACGATCGAGGTCGGCGACAAGACGGTTAGCCTGGCGCAGCCGCATGCGGTCGAGGGCGTTGCGGATCGAGCGGGCGTTGGAAAACAGCGGCTGGGTCTTGCGCAAGCTGATGTAACGGACGAACGCCTGGCGCGCGTCCGGGCTGAACCTGTAGTTCAGGTCGGTCAGCATCAATTCCGCGATCGCCAGCAACTCGCCGTCGGAATAATCCGGAAAATCGATGTGGTGGGCGATACGGGAACGGAAGCCGGGATTGCTGGCAAAGAACTTGTCCATCCGATCGCCATAGCCGGCAAGGATCACGACCAGATCCTCGCGCTGCGATTCCATCACCTGCAGCAAAATCTCGATCGCTTCCTGTCCGTAGTCGCGCTCATTGTCGGGACGATGCAGGTAATAGGCCTCGTCGATGAAGAGCACGCCACCCATCGCCTTCTTCAAGATCTCCTTTGTCTTCGGTGCAGTGTGGCCGATGTATTGACCCACCAGCTCATCGCGGGTCACGGACACCACCTGGCCGCGGCGCACGAAGCCCAGTTTGTGGAGTATGCTGGCGATCCGCAACGCCACCGTTGTCTTGCCGGTGCCGGGGTTTCCGGTGAAGGACATGTGCAACGTCGGCACTTCCGATGTCAGGTTCATGCGCTTGCGGATACGCTCAATCAGGAGCAGCGAGGCGATCTCGCGAATTCGTGTCTTGACCGGTTTCAACCCGATCAGTTCGCGGTCCAGTTGATCGAGCACTTCGCCGATACCGACCTCATTGAATTCGCGGCGCAGGTCGACCCGCTCAATCGGCGTGTCACCTGAGCC
>WNFL01403253.1_pt1 | contig 13035 bp, 10 predicted proteins | sample 5400361 | NCBI WGS metagenome assembly WNFL01 (sample SAMN13153351, study PRJNA577476) | soil metagenome | isolation source: 40 cm soil on Douglas fir-dominated hillslope | place: USA:California | collected 2013-09-17
ACGAGTCCGCGCTGACAGCCAATCCCGCTTCCGATCTGGTACAGCTCGCGCGCGCGACCAGCCTCGCTGCGCTGGCGGGCTTCCTCGTCGATCCGCTCGCCGCGCGTCCCTCGGGCCGCATGCCCTCGCTCAAGCTGACGAATAGCGAGGCGCGGGCGCTCGCGGCCTACCTGCTGCGCGCCCAGGCGGGCGCGCGCGACGCCGGCGGCTCGCCGGGCTGGAGTTGCGAGGTCTACGAAGGCGAGTTCACGAGCGCCGCGAGGGACTTCGAGGGCCGCCTGCCGGTCGCCACGACCTCGATCAGCGACCTCTCGAGCCTGCCGCCGCATCCGGAGGACCATTTCGGCCTCGCGCTGCGCGGCTTCCTGAACGTCGCAGAGTCCGGTCGCTACGAGTTCTCCACGCGCTCGGACGACGGCTCGATGCTCTACGTCGACGGCAAGCTCGTGGTCGCCAACGACGGCGTGCATCCGCCGGCCGACGCGAGCGGCGCGGTCACGCTCGAGCGCGGGCTGCACGGGGTGCTCGTGACCTTCTTCGACACCGAGGGCGGCGAGGAGCTCGCCGTGAGCTGGCAGCCGCCGGGCCGCGCGAAGGAGATCATTCCCGCGAGCGCGCTCTCGCACTCCGACGTGACCTTCGCGCCGCAGGCCGCGCGCTTCGCGCCGGATCCCCGAGCTGTCGAGCGCGGGCGCAAGGCCTTCGCGCAACTCGGCTGCGCCGCGTGCCACGAGCTCCCGGGCCTGCCCTCGGCGGCGCCGCCGGCGCGAACCTTCGCCGGCGTCTCCGTGCGCGTCGAACGGGGCTGCCTCGCCGACCATCCGGGCCCGGCGCCGCGCTTCGATCTCGGACCGGAGCAGCGCGCGAGCCTGCGCGCCCTCGTCGGCGACCTCGCCGCGCTGGAGGCGCCGCGCACGAGCGCCGAGCGGCTCGAGGCGACGCTCGGGCGCCTGGACTGCCTGGCCTGCCACGCGCGCGACGGCAGGGGCGGCCCGGGCGAGGAGCTGCGCGGCTACTTCAAGGCCGCGGTCGAGGTCGACCTCGGCAACGAGGGCCGCCTGCCGCCGCACCTCGACGCGGTCGGATCGAAGCTCTACGCGCCGTGGATCGGCAAGGTGCTCGCCGAGAGTGCGGTCGAGCGGCCGTACCTCGCGACGCGCATGCCGCAGTACGGCCCGGCGAACGTGGCGGAGCTGGGCGAGCTCTTCGAGAGCGTCGACGGCTCGCCGCGCGACCTCCTGGCGTCGGTCTTCTCCTCCGAGCGTGCGGAGCAGGGCCGCAAGCTGGCGGGTTCCGGTGGTCTCTCCTGCATCCAGTGCCACGTCTTCGACGGCGTGCCCTCGCTCGGGATCCCGGCCGTCGACCTCGCCCACGTGCGCGAGCGGATCAAGCCGGCCTGGTTCGAGCGCCTCCTGCTCGACCCCAAGTCGCTGGGCATGAACACGCGCATGCCGATCTTCTGGGACGCGCAGGGCGTCAGCGCGGCGCGCACGATCCTCGACGGCGATCCCAGGCGCCAGGCCGAGGCGCTCTGGAGCTACGTCTCGCTCGGCCGCTCGATGCCGCTGCCCGACGGCCTGGTCGTGCCCGACGCCGAGTACGAGCTGACGCCGACGAGCGATGCGATCCTGTGCGGCGTCTTCATGAAGGATGCCAGCCCGCGCACGCTGCTGGTCGGGAACCCCGAGCTCGTGCACTACGCCTTCGACCTGGAGAACTCGCGCCTGGTGTGCGCCTGGCGCGGACGCTTCTTCAACGCGCGCGGCACCTGGTACGGACGAGCGGGCGGGCTCGAGTGGCCGCAGAGCGACGAGCTCTTCGAGTTCGAGCGCGGGCCCTCGCTGGCGTTCCTCGCGACGGACGGCGCGCCCTGGCCTGCGGAGATCGGCCGCGCGGCCGGCTTCAAGCGCCTCGGCACGCGCTACGACGCGCACCGGCGCCCGACCTTCCGCTACAAGCTGCGCGACGTCGAGGTCGCCGAGAGCTGCGTGCCGCTGCTGCGCCCCGGTGCGCCCGGCCTGAGGCGCGTCTTCGACCTGCGCGCGAGCGGGCCGGTGGAGGGCCTCCACCTGCGCGCGGATCCGAGGCACGCCGCGCAGCCCGTCTCGTTCGCGCGCGCGCCGGACGGGGCCTTCGTCGCGCACGTCGAAGTGGAGGTCTCCTGGTGATCGCGCTCTGCTTCCTGGCCGGCCAGTCCGCGCAGGAGTCGCGCTACTACCGCGTGGAGCCCGTGGTCCCGCCCGCGGGCATCGCGCTCGAGGTGAGCGGCATCACGCTGCTCGCCGACGGCCGCCCGATGGTCTGCACGCGGCGCGGCGAGGTCTTCATCGTCGACCACGCCTACGGCGAGCCCGGGACGCAGCCGGTGTTCCAGCTCTACGCGCAGGGACTGCAGGAGCCGCTCGGCCTGCTGCCCCACGACGGCTGGATCTACGTCGCCCAGCGCGCCGAGCTCTCGCGCATGCGCGACAGCGACGGCGACGGCCGGATGGACGAGCTCGAGACCGACGAGTACCTCTTCGGTCCCGTGCTCGATCGCGAGGGCAATTTCTGGGTGACGAGCAACCGCCCCTTCGGCGAGCAGCCCTTCGGCAGCGTGAAGTGGCGCGGCTTCGCGCTGCGCATCAGCCCGCAGGGCGAGATGCAGCCCGTCTGCGCCGGCCTGCGCTCGCCCTGCGGAATCGCGCTCAGCCCCGCGGGCGAGATCTTCTACAGCGACAACCAGGGCGAGTGGTGCGGCACGGGCAAGCTCTCGCTGCTCGAGCCGGGCATGTTCTACGGCCATCCCTGGGGCGTCGACTCGTGCAAGGACCCGCTCTGGAAGTTCGCCGACCCCGGCCATCCGCGCAACGAGGTGCTGATGCCCGAGGTCTCGAAGGAGATCGAGAGCTTCCGCCTGCCGGCGGTCTGGTTCCCCTACGACAAGATGGGCCGCTCGCCCTCGGGCTTCGTCTGGGACGAGAACGGCGGGAAGTTCGGCCCGTTCGCGCAGCAGATCTTCATCGGCGACCAGTACCAGTCCTCGGTGATGCGCGTCTTCCTCGAGCGCGTCGACGGCAGGTGGCAGGGCGCCTGCTTCCCCTTCCGGGTCGGCCTCTCGAGCGGCGTCGTGCGCGTCGCCTGGGGCAAGGACGGCTCGCTCTTCTGCGGCGAAACGAACCGCGGCTGGGGCAGCCTGGGGCCGGACAGCGCCGGCCTCGAGCGGCTCGTGTGGACGGGCGAGCTGCCCTTCGAGATCCTCGCGATGCGCGCGACGGCGGAGGGCTTCGCGCTCGAGTTCACCGAACCGGTCGACGCGGCGAGCGCCGCCGATCCCGCTTCGTACGAGTTCGAGAGCTACACGTATCTGCTGCACGACACCTACGGCAGCGACGAGGTCGAGAAGAAGAAGCTCAGCGTGGGCTCCGTGAAGGTCGCGCCCGACAGGAAGAGCGTGCAACTCGTGCTCGACGGCCGGCGCGCAGGCTACGTGCACGAGCTGCACGCGAAGGTCCGCAATGCGCGGGGCGAGCCGCTCTTGCACGACGCCGCGTACTACACGCTCAACGCGATCCCGCGCTGACGTCAGTCGTCGTCGTCCACGCGGCTGCCCTCGAGCTCCAGCCCGCGGCTGCGCAGTCCCCTGCCGTGCGCGCCGGCGAACTCGGCCGGATACGGCTCGGCGCCGCGCACCGAGTACCAGATCACGCGGTTGAACGCGTCGTCGTCGATGCGGTCGGGCCGCGAGAGGTCCTGAGCCGCGGTCGTGACCGTGGCCTTCTTCGGGTTGGGTTCGTCGAGCGGGATCCTGTTCGCGAGCGCAGCGTAGGGCGAGAGGTCCGGCTGGTCCGTGAAGCACTCGTCCATCGGCAGCGCGGCCGCATCCTGCTGGGAGAGCGGCGGCAGGCCCAGGATCAGTTCCATCGTGCGCAGCACCGAGGTCTGGTTGTAGAAGCGGTGCAGCACCGCTCGGCGCTTCGCCCAGGGGCTCAGGACGAGGCAGGTCGAGCGGTGGCCGTCGACGTGGTCCCAGCCGTTCTGCGGATCGTCCTCCGTCACGAACACCGCGGTCGTCCCCCAGAAGCGGCTCCGCGAGAGCGCCTCGACGAGACGGCCGACCGCGAGGTCGTTGTCCGCGACGTGCGCGCGCGGCGTGGGCGAGTTCTCGTCGGCGCCCGAGGTGTGGTCCTGCGGCAGGTAGACGATCGCGAACTGCGGGAACTCGCCGCTCTGCTCCATCGTCCGGAACTCGTCCAGGAAGCGGTCGATGCGCAGCTGGTCCGAGATCCTCATGTTCCAGCCGGGATAGTCCGGCGCCGAGTAGCGCGCCAGCGTGTCCGGCGAGATGTTGCGCGAGCTCTTGAAGCGGCCCTCGCGCACGGCCTGCTGCACGTCGAACCAGGTCCCCTTGGGCTCGTCGATGCGCGTGAAGTCGAGCTCGCCGAAGTTCCGGAACGACAACCCGCGCAGCAGCACCGCATCCCAGAGGAAGCCGTTGGCTGCGTAGGTCAGGGCGTCGGTGCCGAGGTCGTAGCTGCGCGTCCAGCCCCCGAACTGCTTCTCGATGTAGTCCGCGACGAGCCCTTGCGTCGCCCACTGGTGCCCGTCGGCCGAGACCACGCCGTTGCAGAAGTAGTTGTCGAGCAGCACGAAGCTCTCGGCCAGCGCATGCTGGTTGGGCGTCACCTCGCGTCCGAACACGCACAAGCTCGGATCGCCGTTGGCCTGCGCGAGATCGCCGAAGACCTGGTCGTAGGTGCGGTTCTCCTTGATCACGTAGACGACGTGCTCGATCGTCGAGGGCTCGCCCGGCTCGAGCGGCACCGGCCTCGCGCGGACGCCCGTCCCGGCGCGCGCCGCCGCGCCGCGCAGCGCTTGCGGCACACGCGCGTCGCGCAGCGCACGAGCGGTCCACTCCGCGAGCTTCGCTGCATCGAATCCCGGAATCAACGAGACCGAGCCGCGCTCGTTGGGCGAGTGCCAGCCGCGCTCGCCTTCCTTCGTCGCGCGCGAGCCCTCGCCCTTCACGTTGGCGACGAAGAGGCGCTCGCCGCGCAGCGCGATCGCCCCGGGAAAGCCGCCGGTCGGGATGAAACCCGCGACCCTGCCCGCACCCGCGAGGCGCACGACGGCCAGGGCATTGTTGCCCCCGTTCGCGACGTAGAGCGTGCCCTCGTCCGGCGCGAGCGCGAGCGCATTCGCCATGCTGCCGAAGGGCAGCGTCTGGTCGGGCCGCACGTCGATCTCCGCGAGGACGCGCCGCTCGCGCGCGTCGACCACGAAGACGGCGTCCGAGTTCGCCGCCGCGACGTAGAGCCGGCTCCCGTCGCGCGCGAGCTCGAGGTCGCAGGGGTGCAGGCCGCAGGCGATCTCGGCCACTGCCTGGCGGGCCTCGAGATCGACCACGCTGATCGTCCCGCTCGCGCCGATGCCGCGCTCGTCGATCACCAGCGGCGTGCCCGAGCTCGTCGCGGTCCTGTCTCCCGCCAGGGCACGCCGGCCGCCGAAGTTCGAGACGTAGGCGAGCCGACCGTCGGGCGAGAGCACGACGTCGTAGGGCGCGACCCCGACCGGGATCGTCGCCGCCAGCTTCCCCGCGCGCAGGTCGACGAGCGCGAGCGCGGGTACGGATCCCCGCCGACCTCCGCTTGCGGCAGCACGAGCGTGCGCGAGACCCGCAGGCTGCCGTCGGCGGCGACCGCGAGTTCGACGAGCTGGTCCTCGGTGCCCGTGAGGTAGAGCTTGTCGCCCGCGCGCGTGATCACGATCCCGTGCATCGAGGCGCCGAGCTTCTCGTCGCGGCAGCGGCTCGCGATCGTGGCGCTCTGCGCATCGATCGTGATCACGCCGCCCTTCTCCTTGACGAACACGAAGCGGCCGTCGGGCGAGAGCACGAGATCGAGCGGCCGGCCGTCGAAGGCGATCGTCGTCCCCGCGGGTTCGACGACCTGGCGCGTCGGGAGCACGTGGCCGCCCTCCGCGCGCGGACCGACGGGTGAGTCGCTCTCCGGCAGCTCGGGTGCGGCGCAGGCGAGCGGGAGTGCGAGCGCGAGCGTCAGCGGGTTGCGTGTCATGGCCAGGCCCGAAAGACCCTACCACCGGAGCTCCGACGCGAGCCATCCATAAGAGCGCGGGCGACTCGTGTATCCTCGAGCGAATGCTGCCGGTGACGTGCCGCGGCCTCTGCGCTTCCCTCGCCCTGCTGCTGTGCGCGGCTTGTGCCCGGCTGCCGCCCGCTCGACCTCGGGCCGAGAGGCAGCTCGCGTTGCTGATCGCCGCGCCCTGGCCGGGCGAGACGGCGATGCACGACGACTTGAACGCGATGCGCGAAGCGCTGCGAACCCGCGGCTACCGAACGAACGAGATCCAGGTGCTCGAAGGCACGCTCACGCGTTCGCGGGTCCTCGCACTGCTCGACTCGGCGAGCCGCCAGGTCGCATCCTGGAAGTCGGGAAGCGTGTTCCTGTACTACACCGGCCACGGGTCGCCGACCTCCAGCGACGAGCAGAGTGCCCAGGCCGCGCTGCAGTTCGAGGAGGGACTGCCCGAGGCGTCGAACCGCGAGAGCTGGCTCTCGTGGGCAGATGTGTTCGCGGACCTGAAGCGGCCCGAGGGCGTCGAGCTCGTGCTGCTGCCCGATTCGTGACACACCAACCTGCTCGCCGGCCGTGTGCCGGAGAACGCGGTTGCCATCGTCATGGACGCTGCAGGCGAGGGCCGGCTGACATGCCGCGCGCAGAACTCCGGGTTCCGCATCGGCGACAAGGTGGTCGTCCGCGGGGTCGTCTCGTACCACGCCGCGCGGACGCTGGCCGACGCCGAGAGCGTCGCGGACTGGGCAGCGCGCATGAACGAGGGTCTCGCGCGCGATCGCGGGATCCCGGTCGAGGTCACGGGCCGCGCCACGATCCTGCTGCCCGGGCTTTCAATTCGGTAACGGCCGCGCGACGCGCGTCGCGGCTAGCATCCCGGAGCCTGGCCCATCCGAACCCTCACGGAACCGGGAACGAACACCATGAAGCTGCACCCGATCCTGCTGGCGACACTCGGCATCGGCGCCAGTGCCGCGCTCCTCCACGCCTTCGAGGTCCCCGTAGGCCCGCCGGTCTTCAGCAACCCGCTCGCGATCACCAGTCCCTACCAGCCGTTCGTGCCCGGCAGGGTGAAGCACTTCGAGGTGATCCAGGGACACCCCGACGCCGAGGACGTCGAGAACTACACCTCCGCCACGCGCAACTTCTCCTGGAACGGCGTGACGGTCGCGTGCCGCATCCTGGAGGAGACGACGATCGAGGACGGCGAGATCGTGGAGATCTCGCGCAACCACTTCGCCCAGGCCGACGACGGCACGCTCTACTACTTCGGCGAGGTCGTCGACCTCTACGCCGGCGGCATCGTCGTCGGCCACGAGGGCAGCTGGCTCGTCGGCGGCCCGAGCGATCCGTCCGATCCGCCCGAGACCGCGAACGACACCGATCCGAACGTCTTCATGCCGGCGAACCCCGAGCTCCACGACGTCTACAGGCCCGAGGACACGCTGCCCGTCGTCGACGAGTCGGACGAGATCCTCAAGGTCGGCCAGCGGGTGCACGTCCCCGCCGGGCACTTCGGCAACTGCATCCAGGTCCGCGAGAGCAGCGTGCTCACGCCCGACACCGAGACCAAGTGGTACGCCCCGGGTCTGGGCGTCGTGAAGGTGCGCGAGCACGGCCAGGTCCTCGCCCTCGATTCGGTGAGCGGGCCCTGAGCGGCGCCTTGACAGCCGAGCCTCCTCCGTGTCCACTGCGACGCGTGCGCTCCAGGCGCCCGCGGGTTCGCGCGAAGGGCCAAGCCCACTGATCCCAGCCTCACGAACTGCACGTCAACCACCGTGCTGCCTGTCTGCGAACCACGGGCGAGAGCATGGAGGGTGTATGACGTCCCAGCAGTTGCCCGAGCGTCCGAGTCTCGAACACCTGAAGAAGCTGGCCAAGGCGCTGCTGCGCGATGCGCAAGCGCAGGATCCGGCCGCGCTGGCGCGCTTTCGGATCCTGCCCGCCGGGCTCGGCGCGCTCTCGCTTGCGCTGCACGACGCCCAGTCGGTGATCGCGCGCGAGCACGGCTTCGCGTCCTGGAACGCGCTGCGCGAGCACGTCGAGGAGCGCACGCTGACCTTCGAAGCCGCCGTGGACGAGTTCGTGCGCTGCGCCACCGGCGACGCACCCGGCCGCGCGCGGCGGCTGCTCGCGCTGCACCCCGGCATCGCGCACGCCAACCTGCAGGCGGAGCTGGTGCTCGGCGATGTGGCCGCGGTCGAGGCGCGCTTGCGCAAGCACCCGGAGCTGGCGAACCAGCGCGGCGGGGTGCAGGACTGGGAGCCGGTGCTCTATCTCTGCCACACCAGCCTGCACCGGCACGCGGAGGTATCCGCAGCGGATCTCGTCGAGATCGCGCGCGAGCTGCTGCGCCTGGGGGCCGATCCGAACGTCCAGTATCGCTGGCGCTGGCATGCGGAGCTCCCGCGCACTCCGCTCTGGGGCGCGCTGTGCGTCCTGCGGCACCTGCCGCTGGCCGAGGCGCTGCTCGAGGGTGGCGCGAAAGCGACGGACGGCGTCGCGCTGCACATCGCCGCCGGCGGCGGAGACCTGCCGGTGCTCGAGCTCCTGGGCCGCCATGGTGCCGGCGTGGACGGCATCCCCGGCGGCGTGCCGCCGCTCGTCTACATCCTCGGCTGGGCGACGGACGCGGCCGGCCCGCGTTGGCTGCTCGAGCACGGCGCCGACGCGAATCTCGTCTGGGCGGAATCCGGCGAAGCTCCGCTGCACGTCGCGGCTCGGTGCTGGGATGTGCCCATGCTGGAGATGCTCGCGCGGCACGGCGCGGACCTGTCCCTGCGTCGCGCGGACGGGCGCAGCGCGCACACGCTGGGGGCCCTGCACGGCAACCACGCGGTCGCCTCCTGGCTGCTCGAGCGCGGCGCGGTGGACGAGCTGTCGCCACTCGAGAGCTTCGTCGCGGCCTGTGCACGCGGCGATCGTCCCGGCTCGGAAGCCCTGCTGCGGGCCGACCCGCAGCTGCGCACCCAATTGCGCGCGGAGCACCACTTGATGCTGCACCGGCCGGCCGAGAGCGGGCGGGCCGATGTGCTCGAAGCGATGCTCGGTTGCGGGTTCGATCCAGGGGCAAGGGACAAGGAGAACGTGACCGCCTTGCACCGGGCTGCGATGGCCGGTCATCCGCAGGCAGTGCGCCTCCTGCTCTCGTTCGGCGCGCCGGTGGACGCGCTCGACGGCATGTTCTCCGCGACCCCGCTGGTCTGGGCGGTCGAGGGCTGGCGGAACCAGCGCGGGCCCGGCGCCGATCACGTGCGCGTGGCGCAACTGCTGCTCGCGGCCGGCTCGCCGACGGAACGGGCTCCCCCGAGTGGCGCGCCGGACCCCGAGGGGACGCTCGGCTTGCTGGTCGAGCTGCGGCGCGAGGCCGACACGTCATGCGAGCCCGGCGGCTCGCGCGATCAGGCATAGCCCCGCCCCGACGACGAGCATCCCGATGGCTCGCGCGGCGCGCTCACCGGCCGGGGCGAGACGCTCGAGCGTGATGGCTGACGTCACGACAGCCATCGCGCGAAGGTCCATGACCCCGATGACCAGGAGGATCGCGGTGGGACCGGCACAACAGTAGCTGCACTGGAGTCCGAGGCGCAGGCCGTGTCGCCAGGCCGTGCGCGCGTCGGCCGCCAGTGTGCGGCCTGGCCCGGGAGCCTCCCGGCAGCAAGCGAGACGGCGCGCCTTCCACGCGCTGAACTGCAGCGCGCCGGCGATCAGGACGATCCCACCCACCGCGATCGGCACGGCCCGCGCCAGCGCCGGCTGCCGCATCTCGACGGCCGCCAGCGCGACACCCAGGGGAAAGGCCGCCAATCCGAACACTGTCCAGACGAGGAAGTAGCCCGCGCCCACCAGCGCGGTCAGCCGACCGAGGCGCGACTGGCCTGTCCTGCCGACGGCTTGTCGGTAGCGCCACAGCATCGGGACGAAGGCTGGCAGCATCATCGCCACCATCATCACGACCCACATGCCGAGGAACGACGCCGCGGCTCCCGCCCATGTCTGTCCGGGCATCCGCATCCAGGCCATCGACATCGTCCAGCCGCCGGGCATCGGCATCCCGCCCATCTCCGACATGGACGCGCACCAGGCGATCGTCAGCGCCGCGCTGGCGGCGAAGACCAGCGCCGAGACGCCGAAGAAGGCTCGCTGCGGAATTGGCTCAGCGCGTGCAGAGATCGTCATGGCCGCTCTCGATTCTCTTGGCGGGTTGCCGCATGGAAGTCCTCCTCGCTCAGCCCTGGGGGTACTCGTCGTGGCGGCGCCACCAGATGCCCGTCTCGTTGCGCCCCTTGGGCGCGCGGTCGAGCCATGGGTACATGCCCCAGATGCCGTCCACCCCGCGCTCGTAGGCGGAGTAGGTGTGGTAGACGACGCCGTCCTCGAGCACGAACGCGCTCAGGCCCGGCAATTCGCGCAGGTACGTGGCCGCATCGACTCCCGTCATGGCCCCCAGTTCGGCGACGATGCCCTTGCCGCCGGCCTGCAGGACCGGCTTGGTGTCCATCGAGCGGTAGTTGTAGTCGACGGATCCCGTGCGCTGCTGCTGCTCGGTGAACGAGACGCTGAAGTCGAAGTTGAAGTCCCCGCCGAACGACGAGGCCCAGGGGAACGTCCAGCCCATCCGCCGCTTGTAGGCCTGCAGCTTGGCGAGCGGCGCCCGCGACACCGCCGCGAGCGTGACGTCGTGGTTCGCCAGGTGGACGACGGAGCCGTTGAACCCGTCGGCGATCGCCGAGCAGGACGGACAGCCTGCCGTGTAGTCGGGCCCGAACATGAAGTGGTAGACGAGGAGCTGCGAGCGCCCGCGGAAGAGGTCGGCCAGCGAGGCACTCCCCGCGTCGGTCTCGAATCGATACTCCTTGTCGACCCGTACCCAGGGCAGCGCCTGCCGCCGTCGGGCCAGCTCGTCGCCGCGCCGCGTCAGCTCCTTCTCCTCCTCGAGCAGCGCGAGGCGCGCGCTGAGCCAGTCCTTGCGTGTCCCGGTCGTGTGCTTCGTCATCGTTCTCGACTCCTGCGTGGTTCGTTGCGCCCTCGATGCGAGGTGCTGGTTGCTGGACGTCGGGTACGCTAGTACCGATGCACGCAGCGCTGGGAGTGACAAGTCTGGCGGGATTCCGATGGACTCGCTGATCAGCGCCTCGGCCCGCGCTCTCGCGGCGGGTGATCCCCTCGGCGCGCTGAAGTGGGTCGCCCTGCGCGACGACGCGCCGGCTCTCGCGCTCCGAGGCATCGCGCTCGCGCAGCTGGGCGATCTCGTCCGGGCCAAGGCGCTCCTGCGGCGTGCCGCGCGCGCCTTCGGTCCGAAAGCGGCCCTGGCCCGCGCGAGGTGCGTCGTCGCCGAGGCCGAGGTCGCGCTCGCCTCGCGCGACCTGGGCTGGCCCGCGCAGGCGCTCGACTCGGCCCGGGCGACGCTCGAACGGCACGGCGATCGGGCCAACGCGGCGCACGCGCGCTCCCTGGAGGCCCGGCGCCTGCTCCTGATCGGGCGCGTCGACGAGGCCGAGCGCACGCTCGCCGGGGTCGATCCCGGGCCTCTCACCCCCGCCTCGAGGACCACGCACGAACTGCTGGTCGCGGGGATCGCGCTGAGGCGCCTGCGAACGGAGACCGCGCGCGCGGCGCTCGCCCGGGCCGAGCGCGCAGCGCGTCAGGCACGCATCCCCGCGCTGACGGCGGAGGTCGAGGGCGCGCTCCTCGCCCTGACAACGCCCGCCGCGCGCCTGATCGCGAGTGGCGCGGAGCGACTGCTGCTGCTCGGGGAAGTCGAAGTCCTGCTGGCGTCGAAGGCACTCGTGGTGGACGCCTGCAGGCATGTCGTGCGCGACGCGGGCACGCGGGTCTCGCTCGCCCGGCGCCCGGTGCTGTTCACGCTCGCCCGCGTGCTGGGCGAGGCGTGGCCGGGAGACGTGCCGCGGGACACGCTCGTGGCGCGGGCGTTCGGAGCCAGGCGCGCCGACGAGTCGCATCGCGCGCGATTGCGGGTCGAGGTCGGGCGGCTGCGCGCATTGCTGCGGCCGCTGGCCGACGTGAGCGCGACGAAGCGCGGGTTCGCGCTGGCGCCACGCCTTCCGCGCGCGGTCGTCGTGCTGGCGCGGCCCGTCGAAGACGAGCATGCGGCGCTGCTCGCCCTCCTGGCCGACGGTGAATCCTGGTCGAGCTCGGCCCTGGCGCTCGCGCTGGCGACGAGCCAGCGCAGCGCGCAACGGGCGCTCGATTCGCTCGCGGCAGCGGGCAAGGTGCAGGCCTTCGGCCGCGGTCGAGCGCTGCGTTGGACGAGTCCGCCCGTGCCCGGATTCACGACGACCTTGTTGCTCCCCGCGCCGCTGCCGCTCGACTAGGATGGCCGCATGCGCCGCTCAGCTGCCGAGATCATCCGCGAGTACGGGCCCTTCGCGGGCGTCGACCACGTGCATGGAGTCACCTACGACGGTCAGAACGTCTGGTTCGCGACCGGGGAGAACCTGACCGCGCTCGATCCTGCGAGCGGGAAGACGCTGCGCTCGATCGATGTCGCCGCGCGTGCGGGGACGGCCTTCGACGGCCAGAACCTGTTCCAGATCGCCGGCGATCGCATCCAGAAGATCGATCCGCAGACCGGCCGTGTGCTGGCCACGATCCCCGCGCCCGGCGGCGGCGGCGACTCGGGGCTCGCCTGGGCCGAAGGAACGCTCTGGGTCGGGCAGTACCGGGAGCGCAAGATCCACCAGGTCGATCCGCGGACAGGGGCGATCCTGCGCACGATCGAGTCCAACCGCTTCGTCACGGGTGTCACCTGGGTCGACGGAGAGCTCTGGCACGCCACATGGGAGGGTGACGAGAGCGATGTCCGGCGCGTCGATCCTCGCACCGGAGAGGTCCTGGAGAGCCTCGAGATGCCGGCCGGAGCGGGCGTGTCGGGACTCGAATCCGATGGCGGCGAGCGGTTCTTCTGCGGCGGGGGAAAGAGCGGGAAGGTGACGGCCGTGCG
>WNFL01096080.1_pt1 | contig 13034 bp, 9 predicted proteins | sample 5400361 | NCBI WGS metagenome assembly WNFL01 (sample SAMN13153351, study PRJNA577476) | soil metagenome | isolation source: 40 cm soil on Douglas fir-dominated hillslope | place: USA:California | collected 2013-09-17
GTTATGTAGCAGGCCGATCGAGAACGCCTTGGTATTGAAGATTTCGTTCCAGCCGAAGGTAGAGCGGAACAGGCCGTAGATTTCGGTCGCACCTGCGCAGTCAGCCGCAGCGAAGGTGACACTGAGACCGGCGTTGATGCACGGCGCAGCCGGGTCGTTGTGATCCGACTTGAACAGCGAAATGGTGAAGAAGTTGGTGCCATAGGCCCACGCATCGAAGTGGGTGAACGAGTAGACCGACTTTGCGGTCTTGGCATTGATTGTGCCGTTCGGGTTGACCGTAAACATGCCGGGCTGGGCGCCTGTAAAGATGTACGAGTAGGTGACCCGGTCATCGATCACGAAGAAGAACGGCACGTCCGCTACCGGTTTCGCTGCCTTGACCGGCAAATCCGCGGCGCTGGCAAAGCCAGTTGGTGCAAGCACGGCAAGTGTCAGCGCCGCTGCTGCAATTGCTCCGTGACGATAGGACATTTTGAGTACCCCCAAGTTTACGATCCGATGGTCAAGCCCCGTTGAACGAACCCTTGCGCCGTACGCCTGGCGTGAGAAGCCTCAACTTTCCCCATGGCTTGCTGCAAGTTTCATCAAGAACGCCCGTAATTCGGGGGGTTACGCGAAAGACGAATCGGCCGCTGCATTGCAGCGGCAACGCGAGGCGACGATGGCCGGTAAAGTTATGCCTATTTTCATTGGAGTTTTGCGGTGATCCGGCGCTTTGGAAGCATCAGCGCTGCCCACGCAAATTGAGGTCCGGCGCGCCTTCAAGCGATGAAATGACGCTGCTCATATTCGTAGCAGGTCTGACAGTGCCCTTCCGATTTGTCTCGACCGTCACAGTTTTGCAACATAGGTTCGCCATCGGACCGTCCCGCGCCGGGCCGCAGGGCGGGCCATCGCGCGAAGCGCCAACCGGAATCGCGGGCTGCCGGCTGCCAAAGACTTGGGCAAGCGCTGGCGCTTTTTCCCTACTTACGCCGAACTCCAAACTAGCCCACTATTAAGGCAGTCTTCCAGCGATGCGTGACCAACGAATGTTAGATCCGACTCCCAGCGGCCTGCATCACGGCGAAGCGCCCTTGCTCCAGACGTTGGGTTTGACCAAGCGCTACGGCGATTTTCTCGCCAACGACGCGATCGACATCGGTGTCTGGCCGCGGCAAATCCATGCGCTTCTCGGCGAGAACGGAGCCGGAAAATCAACGCTGGTCAAAATTATCTATGGATTGATTCAACCGAGCGAGGGCGAAATGCGCTGGTGGGGCGAGAAGATGGTCCTTTCCGGACCATCGGAAGCCCGCGCGCGCGGCATCGGCATGGTGTTCCAGCACTTCTCCCTGTTCGACAATCTCACCGTCGCGGAGAACGTGGCGCTCGGCCTCGACGGCAAGGAATCGTTCAAGGACATGTCCGCCCGTCTGCGGGAGGTATCCAATCTCTACGGGCTTCCGCTCGACCCGAAACGCGAAGTCTGGCGGCTGTCGGTGGGCGAGCGCCAGCGCATCGAAATCGTCCGGGCGCTGATGCAAAATCCCAAATTCCTGATCCTCGACGAGCCAACCGCGGTACTGACCCCGCAGGAGGCCGACCAGCTCTTCAGCGTTTTGGAACGACTGAAGGCCGAGGGCCGCGCGATCCTCTACATCAGCCACAAGCTGGAAGAGGTGAAGCGCCTTTGCGACACGGCGACGATCCTGCGCGGCGGCAAGAAGATCGCAACCAGCAACCCGCAAGCCGAGACCGCAGCCTCCCTCGCCCGCATGATGGTCGGCACCGACATCAGGGAAGTCAAAGCTGCCGCGGGACGGCAGACCACGGTGCCGCGGCTCGTTGTCAACGATCTCAGTCTGGAGCCCGACGATCCTCACGGCGTGAGGCTCAAACAGATCTCGCTCGAATTGAAGGGTGGCGAGATCCTGGGCATCGCCGGCGTCGCCGGCAATGGACAGGATGAGCTGTTCGCGGCGCTTTCGGGAGAGCGGCTGGCCCAGAACCCGGGCACGATAGTGATCGATGGACAGGCCGCGGGACACCTTTCGATCACGCAGCGACGCAAGCTCGGCGCGGCTTTCGTGCCCGAAGAACGCCTGGGTCACGGTACTGCGCCACGCATGAAGCTCTCGGAAAACGCCTTGCTGACGGGGCACGCCACCAGCGGAATGGTCCAGCACGGCTTCATCAATACCGCCGCGACATTGGCGACGGTCGACCGCGCGACCGAAGCCTTCGACGTACGCAAGGCGAAGCGCGACCCCGAAGCGGCGAGCCTGTCCGGCGGCAATCTGCAAAAGTTCATCGTCGGGCGCGAAATACTGCGTGATCCCGCCGTGCTGGTGGTCAGCCAGCCCACCTGGGGCGTCGACGCGGGCGCGGCCGCGGTCATTCGCCAAGCCCTGCTTGATCTCGCCGCAAAGGGCGCCGCCGTACTGGTGACCAGCCAGGACCTGGATGAACTCGTCGAGATCACAGACCGTATTGCAGTGATGTTCCACGGCCGCCTCTCGGAACCGCTTCCGACCGGCGATGCCGATCGCGAGACGCTCGGCCTGCTGATGGGCGGAAGCACCTTGGAACGGAAAGACGCGGCTCATGCAGTTGGTGCTTGAAAAGCGCGCGGAGCGATCGAACACGATCGCGCTGATTTCGCCGGTGATCGCGATCGCTCTGACGATCGTGACCATGAGCATCCTGTTTGCGGTTCTTGGCAAGAATCCAATCTCTGCCCTTCGCGTCTACTTCATCGATCCCTTAACCGACAGCTATTCGCTTCAGGAACTCGTGGTGAAGGCAACGCCGCTGGTGATGATCGCCGTCGGATTGTCGCTCTGTTATCTCGCCAACGCCTGGAATATCGGGGCCGAAGGGCAGCTTCTGATCGGCGCCGTCGCCGGCAGCTGGCTAGCGGTGAAGACGCAAGGCACCGACGCGGGACAATGGGTGATGCCGGCGATGCTGCTGCTCGGCGCGGTGGCGGGCGCGCTGTACGCGCTGATACCGGCTATCTGCAAAGTCCGGTTCGGCGCCAGCGAGATTCTCACCAGTCTGATGCTGGTGTATGTGGCCGAGCTCTTTCTTGATTATCTGGTACGCGGCCCGTGGCGCGATCCGGCCGGGTTCAATTTTCCGACCACGGCCGAGTTCGATCCGGTCGCAACCGTACCCGTACTGATCGCGGGCGGGCGGCTGCATCTTGGCGCGATCATTGCGCTGATAGTCGTCGCCGCCGCGACCGTGCTGCTGGGGCGCACCCTCAAGGGCTTCGAAATCCGCGTCGTCGGCGCCGCGCCGCGCGCGGCGCGCTTCGGCGGGTTCAATTCCAACCAGTTGATCCTTCTGACCTTCGCCATCTCGGGCGCCCTCGCCGGGCTGGCGGGAATCATCGAGGTGGCGGGACCGGTCGGGCACCTTCAGCCCGGCATTTCGCCCGGTTACGGCTTCACCGCGATCATTGTCGCGTTTCTCGGGCGGTTGAACCCAATTGGAATATTAATTGCAGGTCTTTTCCTCGCACTCACCTTCATTGGCGGCGAACAGGCCCAGATCGCAATGAAAATCCCGTTGGACGTCACAAAGGTCTTCCAGGGCATCCTGCTGTTCTACGTGCTCGCCTGCGACTCGCTCATTCTCTACCGTTTCCGGCTTATTTTCGCGTCACGACAGGTGCCCAGTGGAACTGGTTGAAGCCATCGTTCTGTCGGTACTCGCGGCATCGACGCCGCTGTTGATCGCGGCCACCGGCGAACTGGTGACCGAACGGGCCGGCGTGCTCAACCTCGGCGTCGAGGGTATGATGATCGTGGGCGCGGCCTGTGGATTCGGAGGCGCCTGGCTCACCGGCTCTACCACCCTCGGGGCACTATGCGGCATCGTCGCGGGCACGCTGCTATCGCTGATCTTCGCAACGATGACCCTGGGCCTTGCGGTGAACCAGGTTGCTACCGGGCTCGCGCTCACCATCCTGGGCATCGGCCTGTCCGGCCTGATCGGCGCCGGCTTCGTGGGCGAGAGAATAAGCCCGGCGTCGCATCTTCACATCCCGGGCCTCACCGATATTCCACTGGTGGGGCGCATCCTGTTCGGCGAGGACGCTTTCGTCTACCTCTCGCTGGCGCTGATCGTCGGGGTCTGGCTGTTTCTCTACCGGACGCGGGCTGGACTGGTGCTCCGGGCGATCGGCGACAATCACATTTCGGCCCATGCACTGGGCTATCCGGTGCTCAAGATCAGATTGTTCGCGGTGATGTTCGGCGGCGTATGCGCTGGCCTCGCCGGAGCCTATCTGCCGCTCGCCTATACGCCGTTCTTCATCCCGGGCATGACGGCCGGGCGCGGATGGATCGCGCTCGCACTGGTCGTGTTCTCGTCGTGGCGGCCGGGGCGCCTCGTGGTCGGTGCGTATCTGTTCGGCGCGGTAACGATCCTTCAATTGCACGCGCAAGGCGCGGGCTTCGGAATTCCGTCTCAGTTGATGTCGGCGCTGCCCTATCTCGCAACCGTCATCGTCCTTGTTCTGATTTCGCGTGCGCGTACCGGCGGCTCAACGGCGCCCGCCGCGCTGGGCACCGTGTTCGTGCCGGACCGCTGATTTGGTATTCCGGGCGCGCGCGATGGGGCGCCGCGTCATGGACTGTCGTTCCCCCCGACTGTTTGGAGATTGACCATGAGGAAAACATTTCTTGCGGCCGCCGCTGCGCTTCTGCTTGCCGGCAGCGTTGGCAGCGGCGCCTCGGCCGCCGACAAGTTGAAGGTCGGGTTCATCTATCTCGGTCCGATCGGCGATCTCGGCTGGACCTACCAGCATGAACTTGCGCGCCAGGCCCTGGTCAAAGAGTTCGGCGACAAGATCGAGACCACTTACCTCGAGAACGTCCCGGAAGGCCCCGACGCCGAGCGCGCCATTGAGCAGCTTGTCCGCGCCGGCAACAAGCTGATCTTCACGACCTCATTCGGTTACATGGATCCGACCCTGAAGGTTGCCAAGAAATATCCGAACGTGCATTTCGAGCACGCTACCGGCTACAAACGCGATAAGAACATGTCGACCTATTCGGCGCGCTGGTACCAGGGCCGCTATATCCAGGGCATCATCGCCGCGAAGATGTCGAAGGCCGGCGTGCTCGGCTATATCGGTTCGTTCCCGATCCCCGAAGTTGTCTCGGGGATCAACGCCACGATGCTGGGCGCACAGACAATCAACCCCAACATCAAGGTCAAGATCATCTGGGCGAACACCTGGTTCGATCCCGGCAAGGAAGCTGACGCCGCCAAGGCGTTGCTCGATCAGGGTGCCGACATCATCATGCAGCACACTGACAGCCCGGCGCCAATGCAGATCGCGAGCGAGCGCGGCAAGCTGGCATTCGGACAGGATTCCGAAATGATCAAGTTCGGACCGAAGGCGCAGCTCACCTCGATCCTCGACACCTGGGCGCCCTATTACATCGCGCGCGTCAAGGCCGAGCTCGACGGCACCTGGAAATCCGAGGATACCTGGGGCGGGCTCGACAGCCACATGTTCGCGATGGCGCCCTACACCAACATGCCCGATGATGTGAAGAAAATGGCTGAAGATACCCAAGTAGCCATCACCGCAGGCAAGCTGCAGCCGTTTAAATGCCCTGTCGTCGCGCAGGACGGCAAGGAAGTTGAATGCAATGGCGGCGACCATCTTGCCGACGGCCAGGTGCTGGGCATGAACTTCTACGTCAAGGGCGTCGACGACAAGATTCCCGGGAAGTAAGGACGCGGGCAGTTGGTCCTCGACTCTCGCCGCGTGCGGGGAGAGTCGGATTGCGAAGCAATCCGGGTGAGGGGGACTCACCGCGCACTCTTCGTCTTCAGAACGTGCGGAAGCAGCCCTCACCCCACCCTCTAAGGGCGAGCTTCGCTCGTCTCGACCCCGCAAGAGCGGGGCGAGGGAGCGCACTGGCCATCGCGGCGCGATTCAAATCTGAACGAAAGGCCCTACCCTGCCTGCATCGCGCGCGCGGCGGCGCTGTGGCGGCTGATCAGATCGGGGACGTCGAGCCCGGGGATCACGCCGCCTGACACCACCCAGTTGCCGCCGACCATCACCCGGTCCGCGCGATGGGCCCCGCACAACACCAGCGCCGCCAGCGGATCGCCGTGGCCGGAGAAGCGCAACTCGTCGAGCTTGAACAGCGCCAGATCCGCGGCTCTTCCTACTGCGATCTCACCGAGTTCGGGGCGGCCGACGCAAGCCGCCGATCCCCTCGTCGCCCAGCGAATCGCGTCCTTGTGGCTGACGCGGTCGACGCCATAGCGCGCACGCTGCAACAGGAAGGCCGCCCGCACCTCCTGCATCAGATTGGATTTATCGTTCGATGCCGAGCCGTCAACGCCGAGCCCGATCGAGACCCCCGCCTCTTCCATGTCGCAGACCGGACAGCAGCCGGATGCCAGAAGCTGGTTGCTGCAGGCGCAATGGCTGATCGTGATTCCGGCTTTGCCGAGGCGCTTCATCTCTGCAGCATTGAAATGAATGCCATGGGCCAGCCAGGTCCGGGCGTTGAGCCAGCCGCATTGCTCGAGGTAATCCAGTGGCCGGCAGCCATGCATCTCTTCGCAGAACTTGTTCTCGTCCTCGGTTTCCGCCAGATGAGTATGCAGGCGGACGTCGAGCTTTTCCGCAAGCTCCGCCGTCGCGCGCATCAACGACGTCGTCACCGAGAATGGCGAGCACGGTGCCAGCGCGATCTGCACCATGGCGTCCTCACCGCGCTGGTGATGTTTTGTCACCACGCGTTCGCTGTCCGCGAGGATGGTGTCCTCATCCTGTACCACGCTGTCAGGCGGTAAGCCGCCGTCTCGCTGCGAGCGGTTCATGGAGCCGCGGGTCAGCAGCACGCGAACACCCAGCCGCCTGGCGACCGCCACTTCGATATCGACCGCATCCTCCAGCCCCTTGGGAAAGACGTAATGATGATCGGTTGTGGTGGTGCAGCCCGATAGCAGCAATTCCGACATCGCGACCGTGACGCCGAGCTCAAGGGCTTCTGGCGTAAGCCGGGACCAGACGGGATAGAGCGCCTGCAGCCATGGAAAGAGTTCCTGGTCGAGCGCCGCTGGTAGCGCCCGGGTCAGTGTCTGATAAAAATGATGGTGGGTATTGATCAGCCCCGGCAGCACCGCGTGGTCACCAGCCTCGAACGACGTCGCTATCGTTCTTGGCTGGCCGCCCCTCGGCACCAGTTCGATGATCCTGCCGTCCCGGACCACCACGCCACGCTCCGCTCCATCGGCGAGAATGGCTAACGGATCCTTGATCCAGATCGCGCGCTTTGCATCCATAATGTTACCATCTCCGACAGAGCAGAATCGCAAGATGCTCAGGCCGCACCCTTCCTGCAATTCAAGGACCAGGCAATCCATGCAAGAGTTGGCGCTGGTCTTGCAAGAATTCATAACCAGAGATGCATCTCGTTGAAAGCTCTAGCGTATCCATGGATTTGAACACGATTAGCGAGGTCGCTCACCCCAGGACGCGGGCGCAACTGCCCGTTTGGACGGCAGGCGATGCTTGGCTCGCGGGCGGGACCTGGCTGTTCTCGGAGCCGCAGGCCCATCTAAAGCGGCTGATCGATCTCACCGGTTTGAAATGGCCGGCGCTCACTATCGGCACGCATGATCTGACGATCGCTGCGACCTGCACGGTGGCGCAGCTTGATGCCTTTGCCTGCCCGCCGGAATGGCTCTCCGGGCCCCTGATCAATCAATGCTGCCGCGCGTTCCTGGCCTCCTTCAAAATCTGGAAGACCGCAACCGTCGGTGGAAATCTCTGCATGGCGTTGCCGGCCGGGCCGATGATCTCACTGACATCGGCGCTCGGCGGGATCTGCACGATTTGGAAGGCCGACGGCAGCGAGCAGAAAGTGAAGGTGGCCGACTTCGTCATTGGCGATCAGCGCAACGTGCTCGCGCCGGGCGATCTGCTGCGGCAAATCGAAATTCCGCTCGAGGCTTTGAAGCGGCGCACAGCCTTTCGCCAGACCTCGCTGGCGCCGGTCGGCCGGTCGGCGGCGCTATTGATCGGCAGCATCGATGGTGGCGGCGCGGTGACGCTGACGGTAACGGCATCAACGACGCGGCCCGTTCAATTGTCCTTTGCCAGGAACCCGGAAGGCAAAGAACTGCGGGAAGCGCTCCTGCACCACATTCCGGATGGGCTTTATCATGACGACCTTCACGGCAAGCCGGCATGGCGCAAGCACATGACGCTGCGTCTTGCGGAAGAAATTCGCGTCGAGCTGCAGGGCTTGGCGCGATCATGAGCTTTGAGATCAACGGCAAGGCGTTTTCGGAAAGTCCGCACGCCGGGCAGTGCCTGCGGACTTTCCTGCGCGAACTCGGGTTTTTCGGCGTCAAGAAAGGCTGCGACGCCGGCGATTGCGGCGCCTGTACCGTGCTGATCGATGGCGAGCCGGTGCACAGCTGCTTGATCCCCGCCTTCCGCGCCGACGGCCATGCGGTCACCACCATCGAGGGTCTCGCAAGCGATGGTGGCATCCACCCGATGCAGCAGGCATTTCTCGACGCGCAGGCGTTTCAATGCGGCTTCTGCACCGCGGGCATGGTCATGACTTGCGCTTCGCTCAACCAGGCGCAGCGGCAGGACCTCGGCGCCGCGCTCAAAGGCAATTTGTGCCGCTGCACCGGGTATCGCGCGATCGAAGACGCACTCGACGGCAAGACGAATATCGAAGATGCGGTCGCGGGCGCCGCATTCGGGCGCAGCCTGCCCGCGCCGGCCGGGCCGCAGGTGGTGCGGGGCGCGGCTCCCTACACCTTCGATGCAATTATGGAAGGCACGCTGCACATCAAGCTGCTGCGCTCGCCGCATCCGCACGCCAAAATCATCTCGATCGACAAGACCGAGGCACTGCTGATTCCCGGCGTGCAGGCGATCTTGACCTTCGAGGACGCACCGGATCGGCTGTTCTCCACCGCGCGGCACGAGAAAACCTGGATGGATCCCGACGACACCCGCGTGCTGGACAATTTCGTTCGCTTCATCGGACAAAAAGTGGCCGCCGTGGTCGCGGAAACTGAAGCCTCAGCGGAAGAAGGCTGCCGCCGCCTCAAGGTCAAGTACGATATTCTGCATGCGGTGATCGATCCGGCGCAGGCGATTGTACCTGGCGCGCCCTTGCTGCATGCCGACAAGACACCGGAACAGCGGGTTGCAAACGCGCAGCGCAATACTGTCGCTGAAACCCACGGTGAGTACGGCAACGTTGAAAGCGGGCTTGCGCTAGCCGCGGTTACCTATGAGGGCACGTTTATCATCCAGCGGGTCCAGCACGCCGCGCTGGAAACCCATGGCGGCCTCGCCTGGGTGGATTCCGCGGGTGTCCTGAACGTTCGTTCCAGCACACAGGTGCCGTTCCTGACGCGGCGCGCGCTCGCCGATATCTTTGATCTTGCGCCGGACAAGGTGCGGGTATTTTGCGAGCGCGTCGGCGGTGGTTTTGGCGGCAAGCAGGAGATGTTGGTCGAGGATATTCTGGCGCTCGCCGCGCTCAGGACCGGACGCCCGGTGAAACTTGAACTCACCCGTGAAGAGCAATTCATCGCGACTTCGACGCGGCATCCGATGCGCGTCACGGTGAAGGCGGGGGCCGACCGGCAAGGAAAATTGACGGCGCTGCAGCTCGACGTGCTCTCCAACACCGGGGCCTATGGCAATCATGCCGGTCCGGTGCTGCTTCATGCCTGCGGCGAGTCGATTGGCGTCTACAATTGCCCCAACAAGAAGGTCGATGCCGTCGTCGCCTATACCAACACCGTGCCGTCAGGCGCTTTCCGCGGTTATGGCCTGCCGCAGGCGTTGTTCGCCGTGGAAGCTGCGATCGATGAACTGGCCAAGGCCTTGAGCATCAGTCCCTACGAATTCCGCCGCCGCAACATCATCAAACCCGGCGATCCGATGCTATCGCCTCCCGGCTCGGGGTATGATGACGTACTCTATGGCTCTTACGGGCTCGATCAGTGCCTTGACCTGGTCGAGCGCGCGATGCAGGCCCAGGAATCGAACACGCTTTCCGCCGACTGGCTGATCGGCGACGGTATCGCGCTGACCATGATCGATACCGTGCCGCTCGACGGGCATATCGCCGATGCCGAGATATCGCTAACTGACGATGGAGAGTTCGAGCTTACGGTCGGAACGGCGGAGTTTGGCAACGGCACCTCGACGGTGCATCGCCAGATCGCCGCCACTGCCCTCAAAACCACGGTCGATCGAATCCATCTCAGGCAATCCGACACGGCACACGGCGGCCACGACACCGGGGCCTATGGCAGCACCGGCACTTTTGTCGCCGGCCGTGCGACCCAGGCCGCGGCGGAAAATCTGACCGATGATCTCAAAGTCTTCGCTTCGACTATGACAAAGACCAATCCCGATAGCTGCGTGCTGGAGGACGACGCCGTGGTGTGCGGCAAGCAGCGCGTTTCGTTTGCGCAGCTTGCGGAGATGGCGCGGGCGCAAGGACAGGCTCTCGCTGCGAGCGGCACTTCGGCGGGCACGCCGCGCTCGGTCGCCTTCAATGTGCAGGGTTTTCGCGTCGCCGTGAACAAGGACACCGGCGAAATCAAGATCCTCAAAAGCGTGCAAGCCGCCGATGCCGGCCGGGTCGCCAATCCCATGCAGTGCCGCGGACAGATCGAGGGCGGCGTGGCGCAGTCGCTCGGCGCCACGCTGTATGAGGAGATGGTGATCGACGAGAATGGCCGGGTGGTCAATCCCCGCTTCCGGGACTACCACCTGCCGTCCTTTGCCGATGTTCCGCGCACCGAGGTGCTTTTTGCGGACACCGTGGATTCGCTGGGCCCGATGGGCGCCAAGTCGATGAGCGAAAGCCCTTACAATCCGGTCGCAGCTGCGCTCGGCAATGCGCTTGCCGATGCCACCGGCATCCGCTTTACGCAGCTGCCGTTCAAGCCGGACCGGTTGTGGCCGGCCTTGCAGGAGAAGTTTGGCTCGTCATCCTGAGGTGCGAGCTCTTGCGAGCCTCGAAGGATGACAGACGTGCGCGCATGTCCATCCTTCGAGACGCATCGCCTCGCGACGCTCCTCAGGATGACGATGGTGCGCGTGATAGAGGAGTCATCCCCGTCCTACCGTGCATTCGATCTGGCCGTGCGGCTCGTCGGTCGGCAGAAAGACGTCGTTGTTGTTATCGAGCCCGAATGCCGAAAGGTTGATCGGAATGAAGTGCATGTTGGGACAGGCCATGCTGATCTCGGAAATTTCGGGCACCGCATCGAGCGCCGCCTCGCCCATGCGGTACAGGCTATCCTGCACACTCGCGCTATAGGTGGTGCTGAACACCTCCAGCAGCGTCGCGAGAATTTTTGCATTGGTGAGAGGATAATTTTGCGGCCTTGCCGACCATTTCCAGGACGCCACCATGCTGGTGGCGCAGAGCCGGTCGTTGGTTTCCTTGAGTGTGGTATAAGGATCCTTGGCGTAATTCTCCCAGCCCGACTGGGTCGACTTCATGAAGGTAAAGCCGTCAATCCCTGAGGTGAGCGTCGATCCGTCGCGCGTCGCATTGACTTCGACAGTTGGCTTGCCATTGCCGTCGAGAACAAAACTGTGGGGATGCGGCTTGCCGGCAAAACTCAGCCTGCTCCATTTGGTTTCATGCGCGGTCAGGGTAACTGAGGCAACCTGCGGATAGAGGTCGAAATATTTCTTCGCCAGCACCTGACAGAAGTCTTCGGTGCAGAGCCCGGTGTTTTCCCGGGCAACGATATTGACGACATTCTTGATCGTGTCAGTCGACACTGTCCTGGTATTGTCGGCATGCGTATAGGTGCGGGCGAAATCGCCCTCGAGCATCGCCTTGACACTGAGCTGGCTGACTTCGTTCCGTTCGCCGTCGCGATGAACCCGCATCACGCGGACCCGGCCCTTGCCATATCTGTTGTTGATCAGCGGCACGCGTGAGATCTCCCGTTCGACTCGTGAATTTGCAAGGCTGCCGTTCGTCTCCCTGAGCCCCGATAATGGGCAACGTTCGTGCCATCGGGCAAGCCTTGTTCGGCGATGAGCGCTTGGCACAGGCCTTGTATTGCTTCAATCCAGTGGAACGCGCCTCCGGGAGGGACCTGTTCATGAGCACCGAAATCCATCCGGTCGATCAGATATTGCCGGCGCCACGCCTTTTGGCGCTCGGCCTGCCGGCGGCCTGCCGACCCTGACCAGGGTGGTCGATGGCATTCCAGGCGCGTTCCCAAATCCGGGGTACGGCCAGCTTGAGGGCCTCGGCATCGCGCTGTTTGTGCTCGTGGTCATCCTCGGGCTGATCAAATGGGGCTCCGGCTTCGTCGCCAACATTTCAGTCCTGCTCGGCATTGTCGCAGGTGCGATCCTGGCCAGCGTGCTCGGCGTCATGCATTTCGAGAAGGTTTTGGCGGCGCCATGGGGCGCGATCGTCATTCCGTTTCGGTTCGGGACGCCGCAATTTCACCTGGTACCCATCATTACCATGTGCATCGTGGTGGTCGTGGTGATGATCGAATCGCTCGGCATGTTTCTGGCGCTCGGCGAGATCACAGGCAAGACCATTGACCGCGACGCGCTGAGCCGCGGCCTGCGCGCCGACGGCGTCGGCACCTTGCTCGGCGGTCTGTTCAATACATTTCCCTACACTTCGTTCTCGCAGAATGTCGGCCTTGTCAGCGTTACCGGAGTACGGTCGCGCTGGGTGACCGTGGCGGGCGGCGCAATCATATTGCTGCTCGGCCTGCTTCCGAAAATGGCGGCGCTGGTCGAAGCTGTGCCGCTCGTGGTGCTTGGCGGCGCCGGCCTCGTGATGTTTGGCATGGTCGCGGCCACCGGCGCGCGGATTCTCGCCGCCGTCGATTTCAAGAACAACCGCTATAATTTGTTCGTGGTTGCGATCGCGGTCGGCTTCGGCATGATCCCGCTCGCCGTGCCGAATTTCTTTCGCAACCTGCCGCATGATCTGCAGCCGTTATTGGAATCCGGCATCCTGCTATCTGCA
>WNFL01224742.1_pt1 | contig 13033 bp, 14 predicted proteins | sample 5400361 | NCBI WGS metagenome assembly WNFL01 (sample SAMN13153351, study PRJNA577476) | soil metagenome | isolation source: 40 cm soil on Douglas fir-dominated hillslope | place: USA:California | collected 2013-09-17
ATAATGCCTATCTGCAACGTCTGCATTAAGCGGGAGTGTGGACCGATTGAATTATTGGACTGCGTGTTATTCCTGGATTGGAAGGGGACAGATGCGGCGTGATGGAATAGAGGAACAGGAACGGACGCGGCCTCATCTGAGCGTCCAAAATCTATGTGCGAAGCAATGACGAAACTCCAGAATACGCTTCGGTTGGCCTTGGGGTGTCAAAGAATCGTCAAAAGAATCTTCACGCCCGACTGATACTGGAGATTCCAGGAACTAGAGGAAGGGTATCAGGCTTATTATGACACTCTGGGGTGGAGGTGTACGTCGTAACCGTAGGAGGCGAATGTTCCATAGCACAGCACCGTAGCACCGTAGCACCGTAGCACCGTAGCCCGTAGCTCGCCAGCAACCGAAGACCAACTGCTGGCGACCATTAGCGACCATTGGCAATTAATACCATATGAATGACAGGACCATCTTGGACGACGAATCCCTGTCACGGTTCCGCCACGGGATTGGAACGGGTTCGTTCTGCCGGCGCGGCGCAGGCAATCCCTTTTGGAGCGGATGCTTCTCGGATGGAGAGAGAGGAGAGTGAAAAACAGCGCCACATTGAAGCGTCCAAGATCATCAGGAAACCCACGAGAATTGGCCGCTACAGCAAATGGCAGGATCCGATGCCCCGTGGTGCGGCATGGACTCCACACGTGCGGTCCAGTGTTCGTTGGACCAGCGTGCGTTGGACGACTATGCGTTGGGTTGGACGAGTAGGTCGCATGGCAACAACATGTCGGCGCGTTACCCGGGAAGCGGATTAGGGATTACTGCCATAGAGGTCTCACGATCGCATCTCAAAGAAAACCCGATGCCAGAAACCAGAAGAGCGTGCGCATCAAATGGAGAACAAAAAAATGTACAGCGATCGCGGGCCTCGAAGCTCCACCATAGCCACTAGGAACGCATTGGGCTCTATTTACAAACGTACCAGCCTGCAGGGCCACCTCCGATTTCGCCCCAACCCTCCAGGCTGGACGATTCCAACTGTCAGACAAAATTGACGGGACATCTATCTTCTGTGGCGAATCAAACGAAGCAGCAGTGCTATCCAAAACAAGCAAGCAAGCCAGCCAGCCAGCCAGATCCTTGGTCCGGTAGCAAAGGAAAATCAAGAATCTCGTCCATGATGACGGCCACGTTGTTGTATATTGACCTGGCCCTTCGCCTGACCATGGCCGTCGACAGGGCTTAACGCTTGTTCCGTAAACCGGCGCGCAAGCAGCTCTTTCTCCTGTGCTGCGCTCATCCAACTGTTGTTCCCTTGGGTATGGATGGTCTCACGCTCGCGAATATGGTCGTTCTTAGGTTGCTTTATGTTCTTGTCGAAGTTCAATTGTCGCGTGTGTGCATGTCCGTACTCGTGGGCTGGAGGTGGGACGGGAGGCGGGGGCGATGGGAAATGCGAGCTTCCTGTCAATATCTTCCTTTCATCTACCGCCTCTTTCTGGGATTTCTCATCAAGGTATGGAGTTATGGCTCCGAATCGTTGAAAAGATGGCGGGGGATGTGGCGGTGGGTCGTATCGCACACCTGCGTGAGACGGACTTGGCGAAGGCCGATACAGTCGTGGGAGCCTGGCCTCGAAGTGGTGTAGCATATTATAATGATGTGATGCGGACGAATCGGGACGGTGCATCTGAGGATTATGGTTTGACCAGGACATATGGAGGGGAGTTTCCGGGGGCATCGGAGACGGCGTGGACATTGGAGAGGTATAGTGAGAGCCAGTGTAAACGGAAGACAGGTCGCTAGCGCTCTCTCCTCTGTGATTCATTACCATCGGGAACGGTTGGCCAGTGTCATAAAGTGACAGGCTCGACGTCAGGTCGGAGGTCGTCGTTCCAGGTGTAGGAGAGTAGGCTGTAGCCTGTTCTCTTGTGAATTCGTGCGAATGGAAATGTCCAGTCGACGCAGCAGTGGCTGGGGGACAGCGTGCAGAGTATTGACCCACTCGTGGGGGTTGTGACACTTGACGGCCCGGAGAGGATGTCAGATCTATCGAAGGGTCTGGGATCTGGACTTTCTCTTCAAATGCTTTGATCCAAGAATCATTTGAATCATGGCTCGAAGGTAAGGACATGGAAATGTTCGATGACTCGCTCTTCGAGTGGGGACCAGAGGTATAAGCCCCGGAGCCTGGTTGATTCTTCACAATCCCGGTCACTTCAAGGCTGCTTGGTTGCGACGCATCTCTCGTAACGGTTTCCCAATCCTCGTCTTCGCTCGGTATACGAGCCGGGCTAGACGTGCCGTCACTTGAAGGGGTGCTCGAACGGACTAGATTGTCCTCAAGGTCCTCATCCGCACCAGCACATCTTAAGAGCCGTACACACTCCCAGTCCTTGCATAGGTATGCGCAGTGGAGCGCAGTAAACCCATTCAGATCCTGCACATCGAGATTTACACCCCATTCGACCAATTTCTCGAGTAGTGCTGTGTACTGGAAGAGGACGGCCAAATGAGCGAGTGTTTGATTGTGATTGTTCGTAAATGATATTGTGTCTCGCCAGCATGATGAGCCGACGAATGAAGCGAGGAAACGAAACGCAACGTTTTCCATCTCGTTGGCGCTTATTGAGGCGAGATGACGTTGCGACTGAGCCATGTGCTGAATCAATGCACAACCATCGGGGGAGTGGTTTGGTTGTCCTGGGGAGAGGAGATGACTCGAGCTGTCGAGCGAAGTCGAGCGATCTTGAGTTGCCATCGCGTGGAGGAAGGCGCAGCTGTAGGTACATTTAAGCTAGAGTGAACACCTACTAAATGCTGGAGACGCACATGCATTCACGGTCGGAAGTGTATTGGAACCAGCAGTTACTCTGTCCGAGAGTAGGTGCATCAGGGTGATGATATAAGGACAGGGAAACTGGCACCAGCCCCGGATGCGGTGACGCTGGCAACAGGCACCCGAGTGTAAACGGGTTATGCCAGAACTGAGAGCTGCATCAGTTTCTAGTCTCCACCGCAAACTGGTGGTTTCACGTACAGTTTGGGTGACTAAGGAGCCAAACCTTGCGTATATACATTCTGGGGGTGGCGGGAAATTGACCCCAGACAACAAGACTCTGAGTCCCCCAGGTAGAGGCCCTTCACTCGGAGCGAGTCTCTCTAGAACCGTTGAGCTATTGTTCGTGTCGTGCTCCGTATATTGACGTATATATTGTAGATGGGAACGCTGTGCCAATGTGCTGTGCCTACGCGTGTAGGGTTCTGGTCGTGACACGGCAGGCGATGTAGGGATAGGAGGAACGGGATGTGGTCCCTGCAGGGGGTGGCTTGAATCCCGCTGGATAGACGTGTGTTGCGGCTGCATGTCATCGCTGCTCCTCACGGTTTTCCTTTTTGGTACGCTAGAGAATCGATATGGAAGGCGACAATGAGCAACGAGGAGGCGATTTTGGTCTCGCAACTCGACTCCGAGTCTGTGAAGCATATTAGCATATGAAATGCGGTGCAATCCCGAAACTTACTCATACTCCTCCTGCTGATGACCAGTGTAGCAGGTGAAATGGAATGTCACTTCTACTTTGAGGAACGGAGAGTCAGGCGTTCTCGATAGAACTGTGACAGGGTTGTCGGCCTTGAAGTCAACTATGGACGGTTGGATACTTGGATAACCCAACGCTCGCCATTCGCGGAGCCAACAATTTTCACATGGTCGAGACAGAAGGGCACCTGTCGAGCTTCCATAGGCTAGGACTGATAAATGAAGCAAACCCTCCTGGAGCCTTGGTTGAGCAGCCTTTACGGAGCCTGTTGGAGGGAGTTGAACACCCTGCCAACCCCATTCGTGGATTGACCGATCCATCGAACGCAATGACAGTTCAAGGACGACCCTCTTCTCCCGCCTAACCTCTACGGTAATTTCTGGTACTTGGCCCACAGGATCCTTTAACTCGACTTGCAGGCTCACGCTACGTTGTAGCATGATTAACAAGCGATGGAAAACTGTTTATACTATCACACGGACCTTCGGTATTCACGGTGAACTTCGGGATTGGTGCGGTGATTCAGGTGAGCGTGGGTTGCAGGCATCGAGAATGATCGGGAAGATTCGTCGCTTGAATCAGTCGGACTATAGCTATTATATTTCAAAGACAATTGTACGTGGTTGGGCATAAGTGTCTGGCCACGGTCTAGTCTGAAGGGAGTGCGTTACCTTGACGAACCTTGAGTAGTCGACCCGAACCCTAGGTTTGTAGCGGGTGAGAGTGAGGGCCGCGCCTGTACCCCAGACTGAGTAGGTATTCCCACACCCGTCGAACTAGTTGCTAAAGGAGGGGCCATGTGACGAGAACTTGTTGATGTCCCCAAAGACTTCGAAGGGCGCGCGGGGCGCACATCGTTTTGCGGATATTGAGATGCGGGGTAGTTTCCTGCAGGATGGAATGCGGGATCAGTGTTTTTCGTTGAGAACCCCGACGTGGCGGCGACAGGATAGGTAGGCGCTCGACCGATCGACGACGGGCCTAAAAGGTGAATTAGCCATTAATGACGAACCGTGGTCTGAAGCCCTACCAGGTTGCCTAGGTGTTTCTGGGTGAGGATTCACAGGTGCAGCATAAGTTTGTGGCGCTGTAGGACCATGGCTAGGATGGGGGTGGTGATGGGCATAGGCATTGGGGTCTGTGGTACGCTGCTGTGTTCCAGACACTGTACGATGACTACTAAATACGAGACCTGTGGGTATGCTATAACTAACCGTTCGCAGCAGGTGGGAGTCTTGATCGCCTCCTATGTGAAGGGAGCTTGTACTGTCCGTAGTCGTCCTCTGGACCATATTCCGGCAACTGCGACATAATTGATTAGGCCGTACGTAGGTGGATGGGCGGAGGTGTATCGGAGGTGTATCGGTGCAAGTCGGGAAAGGGTTACTCGAATCATGCTATTTATGGGACATTTAATGCAGTTCCCGCAGTTAGGTACAGCCTGTCACGCTTGATAAAGTGTGACGCGACGACCGAAGTCTGTATGAACGAGTTCCGGGGTCCTAATGGCGCCAGCACTTCTCGTTGGGTGGGTGCGGAAGCGGTGTAGTCACCGGTGCGACACGGAGCGAAAGAACAACACAACAAAGCCATCCGGGGCTACTCAGAGATGCACTAGAAGGCGTAACTCAAGGGGTGGCTAGAGGACTGGATAAAAACCTTGACATGCGTTGGAAGGGGTACTAGGATCAGATAGCGCACCTCCAATCAGGACACCTGATGTCCCCCTATGGTTATTCGGCTACCACGCTACCACCTCACTATCCAATAACTATCGCGAGGCATGACGTGTGGCGGCTGGCAGCGACAGGTCCAGTTGGACATGTCAAATCAAATCGGTGACAAAATGACGCCAATTAGGGTGTCACAGGATTCCTTCCAGCACTCAACACTTCATCCGAGGTCGTTCTCCAATCTCATCCTCTTGTGGTACTTAGGCTACCAAGGGGAAAATCAACCAGCGATTTTTCAGACAAAGGTGGTGGAGTTTAAGTTGGACGGCATGCCATGACAATTTGTAAAACAAAGGACAACATGAGATTACAAAGAGAAGTCAGATGCCACGCGATGCAACCCTTTCGGTCGACGAAAGGTATGTACGCGTCGGGATAGAAAGAAATGAGGTATATGCGCCCACGGCGATAATGAGAACCTAGAGGAGGCTATAACCATATACACGCTCTAATTAGTTCAGTGGCATCGGCGTTGATGGTTTTGGAGATCCGTGAGAGAGAAGAATCGCCTGCCACTACCAGAGACGGTCAGAACACGAAGACTGCGGCCGAGATACGGCGAAAACAGGGACTCACCAAGCAGTGCCGTTCGCTGGAATACACAAAAATGGCTTGTGGTTAAAGTGGTTGGCCCGCTGGTGCTTCACAGCATCCTCAAGTCTCCGTACTGAGTACCGAGAGCATTCTTCGTACCAGCATCCGAAGGTATCGTCCGGCTTGGTGTCAACGAACGCCGTGTAGCAGGACATACCGCGAATACCATAACGGTCTGCGTGATATGGACAATCTGGGCTGCCACATGTGGGCTCAAGAGTGTTGGCTGCATGCCAAGGCGAGGATATGATACTTTGTTCAAGTTGGGTCAAGTCCTCCTCCTTTGTACGGGTGCCAGAGCGGCGGTGGTTCGTAGCTGCATGTGTCGATGGTGCTGCTGGTACTGGCGCGGAAGGAGAAGGAGCAACATGTACAACATGTACCAAAGGTATGATTGATTGATCCACCACCGGGATGACGCAGTAACAGGGCAAACCGAGGAAGTAAAGTGGGCATGTGTGGTGTGCGACAGAGGAGGAAATCCTAGTAGGATGAACTGTAATTACGTCGTTAGTATCGGTGAGCCTAGCTGATGTGCATTCGAGGGTGAGCGGCAAGGTGGAAGACGTTGTACATACTTTCGTACACAACGGGGTCTGAGTAAGGCTCTTCATCGCCATAGACGTGCACAATATTACGCGCATACTCGTCTCTACCGGATGGAAGTGGGCATGGAGACCAGTGGGACGTGAAGTCAAGTAGCACAATCTGGGAGGGAGTAGCTCGCGCCATGGGCAAACTAGTAGTCGATCGAAAAGAAGATGAGACAGCCGCGATCGATGTTCGGGAGAGGTGATCTCGAGGGCGAAAGGGAGGCGAATGCGGGGTGACGAGTCGACCATCCTTCAACAACCAGTTGAGATTTTATGGACGGGGAGCTAGACGAAAGAGGAAATAGGGTGTTGTCCATGGTCAGAGGAGAGCGACATACAGGCCGTTGGACGATATGCTGATGTCTTTTGGTGCGGGGACAGCCTGATGAGAGTGGGGCGAGTCCAAAGAAGTGGCAGTTGAGTGACGGACTCGACAGCTGAACCAACCCGAAAGACAATCCAACCAAGCATCCACGGGGCGGACCAAGAACATTGGAACCTAGACCCTAGCACCGATAGGGCCCAAACGGAGGGGCCGAGTATGGAAAGGTCCAAATGGAAAATCGTATGCGGGAGTACTCCATTTGTTCTGTCATTTGGCCTCACGTTACGTACGGTGGTGATTACCTCTCCTGCCTCTTTGGCGAACTAACGTTTTGCAAATGAGAAGGGTGACGAGGTTTGCTCAAAGTAGACGTCAATTCAGCCTCACCCGAGAGAAGATAGGGCCGCGATAATGAACGTGATGAGGGAGCCGATGGTGGCGACGCAACTGGCGACACCCTCGGAGCCAAGATAAATCGTTATGTCCACGGATGTGTGCGCGCTGAAGTGAGGATAAGAATTCGTCCCTGCCGTCTAGAAAAATGAGGCACGAATAGGAGAAGCGGGCTTCGCTGACTTGTAGCATAGTGAGGAGTACAGCCTAAACCCCCTTGCCCCTGGGTATCCTCGCGCGTCTTGTGACCCATTCGGATCTTGCGCGTGCTGTGCATCCGGGCTGGTCGTGGAAATTTGCACGAGAGAACATAGTCTCCTTTCGCCCAGCCGGTAACTCATGAAATGGATTGTCATCACCGTGGTGGAGACAGGACGCAGAAGCTGCCCCGCTCTCGTATAATCACAGGCAAGGCGCGTCTAAAACTCAATCCATCAAAGGGACCTCCCATTGTACCCGGTCGGCCTTTCGCATCATCCTTTCCACCTGGAACGTGGAAGAACGTGTTGACTCGTGGCATAGCCTAGGGTTTCTCGAAAGCCTGCAACGCCCCAGCAAGAACGAGATGTCATGAAATCAGGTCAACTCCTTCCATCTTCGCGTCGGGTCATGCGTTGAGGGTACCACAACTAGGCGTTCTACCTCCAATGTGGCTGGGAATTCGCCACATCTTCTGAATCGGTAACGCTACGGATATGGATGCCATTGGTCATTGTCCAGCAAGCATTTTTCATTAGCAATGGCTTTCACTGCGACGTGTTCTTGAACCGGTGCTCCCATCGACATCTGGTGGCCGGCAATCCGTTTTTGCTTGGCGCGTCGCATTTTGGTCGTGTCAGGATTTCCAGACTGACTAATCCGACCAAATGGTCTGTGTTGAATAGCCTACCCATGAGGTTCGATTCATGGAATTAAATAAAGAGTGGGGAATATTATCAGATTGTTAGGATTTCGTTCCGATTTTCCGCAGACGAAGGAAATCCTCGTGATGCTGGGGCCCGCACAAACGCATAAGAATACAAAATCGAGTATACGAGTCCTAATATGCCATTAAGTAGGCGATATGATAGCATAAGTGTGCCTGAGGGCTGCGCTTCAGACTGCGCAAGTGCTTGCTGAGAACACTGGCCAGGCAGATACACCCGGCCGTTTTGGGGTGGAAACGTTAACAAAACCCTGATAGGGGCCACCCTCTCGAGAGAGCTACAACGCGAAAAACTAAACATTGCGATTACAAGATACTATTCGAATAAGCCATCTTCGCTTCCCAGAGCACAACAGACTATACATGATACCTGATAGCGTACTAATCCACTGCGGGAGTAGAGCCGTTTTACTACTGGAGAAATGGACTATAAGTAGTCTGAACCCGAATGTGAAATAAGTCAACTCAGACTGGGGAAGCAGCAGCGCCGCAGGTGTACACACATGAGAAAAACATACTATAGTTCCCCACTACTCGGAATACACATGAATGGATTGTGCGCAAAGTGGTACGCTGGTCGATATCGGCGTGCAGCCACGTATGTCTTTGCAGAGAAGACTATGCAGCGTTTCTTTATGCATCCAAGGCTTCCTGATCCTCGATTGGTGACGAATGCAATATAGGAAGGTCATTCCCGGGATCCATGCTCCTCTGCAACTGCGGGACAATCCATTGCAGTATCCATGGTTCACTAACTTTGAGACAAAACCAAGGAGAATCAAGTGCGTTTCCTCGAGGTGCGAAGGGTTGCGCTTAACTCTCGGGAGAGGCATGATTGTGTGGAGGAGTTTCGAAACACCGCTTCAATGCCCTTGACCAGTAACTGAAGCAAGCGCCACAGGGACAGCCACTCATACGTAGATCTGACATGCTGCCCAAGCCGATTCGGTAATCGCACAGGTGTTTGTACGAACTCTCAGGGGTGTGTGTTGCAGCGAGGCGGATGAAGAATGACCAGAGTTGACAGGTGGTGTTGCTGAGTAATGAAGTTCCCAGCCTTATCGATAAATGCAATCTCCATGCTTAGAATTCTGAGCGGGTTCTTGGACAACAGGCGAACAAGCATAATTGAATTGCACTGGCTGCCGGTGGCCGCCAAAATGAGACGCGGCCGCACTTGAATAGCTGCTGTGAACTCTCATTCAGGAATGCTGGCCTTTATGAGCGACGCCGGATATAGTGTGGCCGGGTGCCAGATGTGTTTTGGGGGCTTACCATTTTGGGGAACAACGAAGTGCCAATTAGGCTTCAGTTGGGTTTACCGCGCAAAGTGCAAAGTGGGTGCAGACCAGGCTATGCGCCTGGCGTGGGATACCACACCAGTGTTCCAGATCCTTTCATTTTATGAGAGTAGAATGGGCAGATTGCCGAGGGCCGGTATTTCTGCCAGAGATATCAGAAGTTGTCTGGTATGTCACCACCCCTCAGGGGGATCGGGTCGACGATACTTGTTGGATCCTTGGAGGCGACACTCACGCTTGGTCATAGTGTTGGAGACAGAGAAGCATTGCGTATTCGCATGATGACCGGTTTAGGGGCACGGACGTTGGCTCGAATGGGCTTACAGTGCTATTTCCATACAGCCCTAGATGTCAAGGTGGTGTCCATCTCAGCTGTTTTGAGTTTTCATGGTCCTCAACGCACGGGTGGAGGCACCTGAGAGCTGCCACGGACCAATGTGGCGTCAGGCCTCTCCGAAGCAACAGACATCCCGTGGGTCATGGTGAAATTGAGAAGGAACATATGACGTCATGGGGGGTTGTAGTAAGTTAGAAGGACTACTGTCATATGTCAAACTGACGAATCTTGAGGATTCATGATGTAATCATCCATCAATCGTCACAACAAACCTGTCCGACGAAAAAGTGCCCTTGGTGGTGACATTTGGAGGATTTCACGGCCATAGAGACGTGGTTTCTTGACTGGGTTTAAAAATGTGTCAGGTGCTATCATCTCTTCCAGGCGCTCGGCTGACTGCACAGTGGCCCGACTCTGCGGCTGCATCAATTGAGGGGCGGACGGGGGACTGTCCAGCCTTGTGAACATGGGGGAATCTTGCTGAGCCCTTGCCTCTAACAGGAGGGCTCTTCACTACCTTGGAACTCCTTCGACGTCTTTGGTTCCACCCAGGTGCCCGGCTGAACGGAATAAAACACTCCCCATCAAGTGAACCTGGATGCTTATGACACGGAACATAGACATAAGAAAACTCAGAACAACAAAGCCTTCAGACCAGCGAACCGCACGTGTTTGAAACGTGTACTTCGGAGCTAGCTGTACTAAGACCTCAGAATCTCGAGTTTGACGTGACGAAGCATGGCAAGGAAGCTCTAGGTGAACAGACGAATCAAGCAGAACTGCACTGAGAGACAAGCGGAGATCTGCAAGAAGTCACATTAGGTGAGATGGTGACAGAGAGATACTCAGGGTCGGGTGTGGCGAACGTCAAACCCTGACACAGTCTCTTCGTGTCTGTGCGCCTATCAGCAGGTAGGAGTGGTTTAGCGAAACGACGTTGACCAGATATGAGATATGGCTGAGACAGATCCAGCAAGTGGTCCTCGATCATCCGTTGTTTGCTATGCCTGACACGATTTCGGCTCGAAAAGAGAAATGAAGGCTATTAGCGCCCCTGGTTCGGCCTATTTGACAATACGGTACATTTGTTTGAATGCATAAATGCCGCTGCATTTGGTCGCTCAACAAGAAGTTTGCAACACTAGAGGCATGCGTGTTGCTACCGGTAATATCTGGTTTTACGCTCTGTTCACGCGACTTTCCCGAGCGGTCTTGCTTCTTCAAGACGGCCCTGCACGTTGAGGTGAGGGGAAACGGCAGTAGGGGTAAATGCCGAGACTCGTCACGTTCCAGGCTTCCAAGACCGGTGATGCGAGAATCAGGTAGTTCGTGGTGGACACGATACAACGAGAAGTGCATGACAATGTTTGAATGCGAAAGGGTCACTCTAAAATGCGACATCCATACAGCCATATTCAGGGCTGCTGCCAATAAGGCCAGTCTCCCAAAAAGAATCTTACATGACGAGAGGGCTCATAGGTTGTGCTGGCGTGACAAGAATACCAATGAGATATCGACGCGCCGACTGTACAGGTTGCTCATTTAAAGAAAATTGCCGCATGGAATTCATTCCATTGGCTGACAACTCCGCCGCGAGCCAAAACTCATGTTCCTTAAACACCCGCCAAACTGACGACCCACGGCGCACCAGAGCAAGGTCTCATGGAGTGGGGCGAACTAGAACAGGGAAATACGCTTGAGTCAGAACACAAGGCGCCACCCGTTTGACGCGCTGATGTCCAACCACACCATGGAGTCGTTCGCTAGTGTATTCGCATGTCGCACACTTGAACATCGACTTGTTCTTCTTGACCTTACCCAATACTACGAAGCACCGATAGACGGACTCCTCCTTCGGCGCCAGTGCACTCCGTCTCCGCCGACATGCTCGCGGAATTGAATATACGGTTCAATGAAGGAGCAGGCTTCGCCGTCTGAAAGAGCAGACGGGGAATCTGGAGATTGCATGAATAGAGGTGTCGAAGGGTGGGTGTCGAGTTCGCCTGGGGCCCTCGCGGTGGATTGAACTGGTGAAGGATGTTCGGCAGGAAACGCCAATGCAGTGTCGGTCGCGTGAATGGTCGTCGCGAATTCGGTGTGGAAACCGTAAGCAACAGAGGACGGGGAATGATACGGTTACTTCTCTGCCAAGAGCTGGGTTCAGGGCCCCTGCCCTGGATATTCGCTGAGAAGATGTATGTTCATTTACGTTTCAAGGTCTCGGTCTCGATCGACTGGATCCAGATCGCGTAAGCCTCACAAGTACGGCACCCCAGTTGTTGTTCTGAGGCGCGGGGTGAGGATAATGACAGCGGAAGGTGTCCGGATTGATATGCCATATGAGAGCTTTCGGGGCACGCGATAACTCACCGCTCGTAGCAGATTTCGATAGTAATCGCCTCGTATTTTGGTAAACCTTGTACTGTTTACTGTACCTGATCGCGGGAACGGAGCCTCTGGCCGTGCGCAAGAACGGTCCTTTTAAAGTGTATGCGTATTTTCAGGGCCGGGGTATGATAGGTGGGCTCGCTACCGAGGAAAGAGCCGTCCTAAATTTAGAGCAAGTACATGGTGGAATCGAAGTCGGACCAGTACGCTGTAACATTTTGTAAAATAAAGAGCGAGTTAAGAATACAAGGAATTGCCAGAAACCACAGCAGCGGGGTGAATGTAGGCCGACGTGGAAAAATTAAAGATGGTATGAACGAGACCAAGGCAGTAATGGAACGTAGATAAAAATGTGGTCGTCTACATACTCAAACTGGCTCAGTGGCATCGGCGTCGGTGATTTTGGAGGTCCGTTTGAGAAAAGAATCTTTTTCCACTGTGAGAAACGATCAGACACAATGACTGCGGGCTACACACGGCGGCAGGGGCTCACCAGGCAGTACCATTCGTTGGGACACACAAAAACGGTTTATGGTTGAAATGATTGGACCGCTGGTGCTTTACAGCGTCCTCGAGTTTCCGTGCGGAGTACGCATGACACCGCCAGCACCCAAAGGTACCGACCGGCTGGGCGATGACAAACGCCGTGTAACAGGACATCCCGCGGACACCGTAGCAGCCTGCGGTGTGCGGGCAATCTGGGCTGCCGCAAGGAGGTTCGATGGTGTTGGCTGCATACCAAGGCGAGGATATAATTTCTTGTTCCAGTTGGATCAAATCTTCCTCTTTCTGGGTGCCAAGGCGGTGGTCGTTTGCAGGCGTTTGCGTCTGCGGTGGTAGTGGTGGTGCTAGCGTTGGCGTCGGCGGTAGAGGCGGCGGTGCGGGCGTAGAGGACGAAGGGGTCACAAGCG
>WNFL01379088.1_pt2 | contig 13033 bp, 17 predicted proteins | sample 5400361 | NCBI WGS metagenome assembly WNFL01 (sample SAMN13153351, study PRJNA577476) | soil metagenome | isolation source: 40 cm soil on Douglas fir-dominated hillslope | place: USA:California | collected 2013-09-17
AAAATAACGCCAATAGAAGAAGAAAAACGGCAGAAGAATTTAAAAAAGAAGTATTTAATGCTGTTGGAAAAGATTATAAAATTCTAGGAGATTATGCTGGAATTCACACAAAAATAAAAATTCTTCACACTATTTGTGGTTATGAATGGAATGTTGAACCGAATTCTTTTCTATCTGGAAAACAAAGATGTCCTAGATGTGGCGGCAACGAAAGAAGAGATTCTGAAAAATTTATAGATGATGTTTATAATTTAGTTGGCAACGAATATTCTATATTAAGCGAATACGAAACTGTCCATTCAAAAATAACAATGAAACACAACTTTTGCAATTATGTTTGGGAAGTTGAACCAAATTCTTTTCTTAATCGAGGAAGTAGATGTTCAAATTGTTATGGAAATATTCTGAAAACTCACGAACAGTTTGCTAGAGAAGTTTTTGAAATTTCTGACGGCGAATATGAGGTGCTTGAAAAATATATAAACAGCAAAACAAAAATAGAAATATTACATAATGAATGTGGTAATAGTTGGCGAATTGACCCTTCATCTTTTCTTGTTGGAAATAGATGTCCGTTTTGTAAACATTCAAAAGGGGAACATAGAATTTTAAAGTTTTTAGATAAGCATTCTATAGCCTATGTTAGAGAAGTTAAATTTGATAACTGTATACATAAAAGAAAACTTCCTTTTGATTTTTATTTAGAAGATTATGAACTTCTCATAGAATACGACAGTATACTTCACTATGAAGATAAGTTCAATGATCCAGAACAATTCAAACTTGTTCAAAAACGTGACCAAATAAAAACTAAATATTGTGAAGATAATAATATAAACCTATTAAGAATCCCATATTGGGAATTTGACAACATCGAAAAAATATTAACTGATTATCTCCTCTCGTAAGGAGATTTTTATTTAAGGAGGTAGATATGGCAAGAAAGAAAAAAGATATTTCTGTAGATGGCGAAGAAACCACAGAAGAAGAATTGGAATCTACTGAAGAACCTATTGAACCAGTTCATGAAACTATGGTTTCAGAAGATTTAGTAAAAGAAGCTGAAGTTGAATATAAACCAGAAAAGAAATCTGCAAAGAAAAACAAAGTAGAAGTTGTATCTTTGTCACCTTGGGATAGAACATTGCCTCCCACAAATGGCAAATTTGTAGAAAGAATTGATAGCGATTCAATATTTGAAACAGAAGATGGTTCCTTATATGCTGTTCCTTATAAGGCTGAACACGCTTCTCTAAAAGTCGGAGATAGTTTTATCTTTTAAGGAGAAACAATTGTATATTGTAAATCCAGAAGTAATTGATCCTAAAAAACTATATCGCTGTACGACTTTTATTAAAGATTGGTTGATATATACTAAACACTTACCCCCCTTTGGACAAAATAAAAAGAGAGAATGGTATTTTGCTAGAACAGATAAGTTCAAGGAAGCGATTAAAGACCTTCCTATTTATTTGAGATTCTTTGAATTGAAACAATAAATAGTCCTTGACAAAAAATGGGTTTTATGATAACATTGTATTGGACAGATAGGATAGCGCATCCGAAAAGGTATCTTCCTAAGTACCCTGCTGTTCAATTTATTTTTTAGGAATCATTTTAGGAGATGATATGACAAGAAAAGCAGAAATTTTAATTGGAAAATATTTTGGAAAACTTGAAGTTTTGTCATTAGATCATAGAGAACAAAAGGGATTATATTGGCTATGTCAATGTGAATGTGGTAATAAAACAATAGTTAGAAGTAATTATTTACTTAGTGGTCATTCAAAATCTTGCGGTTGTTTAGGCGAATCATTGATTGCAACAGAATTAAAAGAAAAACTTTCAAAGAAATACAATGCTATACCAGAATATCGCATTCTAAAGAATCCTGATTCTGGATATTGGTTAAGATGCGATATTTATATAGGAAAACCAGATACTATAAATGGAATTTGGATAGAAATACATGGATGGCATCATTATACTTTTTCATTAAGATATCATATTACAAAAGAATATTTTAAATATAGACAAAAAATAGATAAATTAAAAAAGAATTTCGCTAAGAAACACGGAACCTACATTGAAGTTGATCTCAGAAAAATTAAAACAATAGAGCAAGCAATGATATATGTAGAAAATCTCTTATAAAAAGAGATTTTTTGTTTAAAGGGAGGAGGTGATATACATTTGACAAATAAAAAATTAAGTTTTGCCGTTGAAAACATTTCTTTGCTTGATGATGAAAACTTAGATCATTCTCAATTTTCATTATTAAGGGCAGATATATTTGCAACAGGTAGAAGCTTGCATGATACTTTTGTTACAGAAGAAAACTTAAGAAAAAACGCTAAAACAATTTTACAAAAACCATTTGTATTTTTTGAAGACAGAAGAACAGACGATGCAGGGGGTCATAACGATCAAGAAGTGGCGGTAGGATTCGTACCTCATAATAGTTCTATTGATTTTAGGACATTAGATGATGGTAGAACTATGTTGACATGTGAAGTCCTTGTTTGGAAAAGATATTCAAAAGATTTATTGAGATATTTTCAAAGAGATGGGGGAAGAAAAGGTGTTTCAGTCGAACTTGAAATTATAGATTCTAAACAAGATAAAAATGGTTTACTAGAAATACTTAATTATTGTTTCAATGCGATTACTTGTTTAGGTCAATTCATTACACCAGCAATTCCAAATGCAGAAGCAGTTCTTCAATTCTCCAAGGACTTTGAAGAAGCTAAAAAAAAATATGAATTTTCTTCGCGTTATGATGAAGTTGATATGACTATTCCTTCCGAAGTAAAACAAAATGCTCAAAAAGCATTGGACTCTTACAATCAAAATGGCGGAAAAATATCTAATGTTGCTTTAGCAAATGCTAGATTTCTATCTAAAAACGATAAAATGACTCCTGAACGTATGAAACAACTTCACAAGACAGTTCATAAAAATATGGACGATATGACGACTCTTTGTTGGGGTGGAGAAGAGTCTAAATTATGGTCTGAGAGCATTGTAAAATTAATGGATGAAATAGATATGGAACAATCCATGTTCTATGAAAAAGGAGGTGATCTTGTGCCTTATCAGAGTTTAAAAGACGCCAATCCAGCGATTAAAGGAATTGATCCTCCTGTCACACTTACACAAGCAAATGCAATCGCTAAACAAGCTGATGCTGTTGGAACAAGTGATAAAGTTAATGGATGGGCAGTTGCTATTGCAAGTTTTAAAAAGACTCATGTTGTTCGTGATGGGAAATGGATTGCTAAAGAATCCATGTCAGAAGAATTTGCCAAAGAGGATTTAGGAAAAGGTTCTGCATTAAAGGTCAATAAATCTAAAGAATCTATGAGCGATAAACCTTGGGGGAATGTTGATAAAATAGCGTTGAGAAATAAAATTCTTAATGCAAGCAATTATAGATCTTTAGTAAACGATGTTTACATGTTGGTAGAGTCTGGTTGGGAAGATCATCCAAGTTCTTCTCTGAAATATCCAGTTATGGAACTTAGCGGGGATACGTTGGTTTATAATCGATATGGACTCTCAGCGGCTTTACAACGTGCAGAAGGACAAAACGAAAGTGGTGTTGTTTCTAAAGTTCATGGAATTTATAAAAAGATGGGATTAGATAAGCCTGATTCAAATAAAAAATTCGCACAGGGGATGTATAATTTAACTTCCGCACAATGTATGGAAATTCTAAACAATGCTTTACCTGATACACTTAACCAAGTTGGATATAAAAGATATTGGGTTGAAACTTATGATGATATTTGTGTTTATGTTCATGACTCTCAAGACGAAAGCGTATATTGTGCTTCTTACGAACTTAATCCAGAAACATGCACAGCAACAATAGATATGGAAAACGCTCATCCTGCTATTCATGGCAACCAGTTGAAGGAAGTCCAGAAGAAGAAAAAACTGAGACTCATCAAGAGGAAAAGAAAGAAGATATGTCAGCAGAAGAAAAAATGATGGCTGATAAAGAAGGTAGTCCGGCAGAAGAGAAAAAAGAATCTCCAGATGAGGAAAAGAAAGAAGATATGGCTAAAGACGCTCAAGTTTACTCTCTCAGTGAATATTTGGACGTTGCGGCACTTTTGGGTTTTCTGAAAAACGAAACGACTCAATATCGGGAAGTTAAAGAAATGCAAGACGTTAACTTTGCGATCAATGTGGTTATCGGAGAATTTGCAAAAGGTAAAGATGCTAGTTTGAAAAATGTTTTAACAGGAATGTTAAGTCATTTACAATCGGCTTCTAAAATCATGGCAAACGCTTTGAAGGAAAATAAGAAATTTGCAGACGAAAATAAATCTCTCAAAGAATTTAAATTTACAGTTGAAACAGAAAGAAAAGACTATGAAGTTAAATTGGTTTTGAAAGAGGCGTTTGACGCAGGTATGCCACAAGAACAATTGGATATTTGTGAAGCTGATGCAACGAAGTTTTCGTTGGAAAACATTGACCAGTATAAGAATATGGTGAAAGCAAAGGCTTTTCAATATTTTGGTCAACGTAAAGAATACCAAGATGACGGTATCGTTAAAATGGCTTTTCCCTTTTCGGAGAAGAAAAACACTGAACCCGTTCTTTGGAAATAAAAATCATAATTTAGGAGGAATAATATAATATGACACACGGAATTTTAATTCAAAATAAAGTTGCGGCTGAAAATATCGATTCATTGAATCGTTCGGCACTTGGTATTGCTAATCTGGATAATGGAAATGTTGTTCAACTTTTAACTCGCAATACAGCGGCAACGAGAGGAGACGAAGAAGTTTGGGATGCTACTCAGCCTTCTGCCTCTGCTGGTCTACAAAATTTGTGGATGGTGTATGAACCTGAAGTGGTAACTCTTGTATCTGGTTCTTTGCAGTTAAAGGGTATTGTTGTTGACCCTCGTGAATTCTATACCCCCACTGGTGTTGTGTTTTCAGCATTCAAACCACAATTGGGAGATATTTTAAGAATTACTCCTGATGCTTTGGCTGGAACAAAAGCAAGCAATGGTTTTGTAGTTGCAACTGCTTCTACTTATTCTTTGACTTGGGCGGCTTCGCTGGTTTGACTTTGGCATTGATTTCAACAGAATATATTTCTATTGGAACTGGTGGCATTGATACGCAACGTGTTACCGCTTATGACTTTCAAGTTACAGCGATTGCATAAGAATATATCAATAAGGAGGATATGAAGATATGAAACAAATTACAAATCGAATAATGGCGTTCGCTGGAGGCGAACAAATGATTGCCCCTTATGTTCAATTTTTAGATTATTGGAAACATTATAAATCATTGAACGATAAGAGTAAAACTTACGATTATCAGAAAATTCGTGAGAATGGTACAAATATTACTTTTGACGAAAAAGAACGTCAAATGAATGGTGCTTTGAGGTGTGAGATTCTTCGTCATGCTGGTGTAGCTCATTTTGATTCGTTCCCTCTTGAACAGTGGGCAACTAATCCTATGATCTCATGGGCGACATTTGCGGTTGTTAATCAACTCGTGGATATGGTTTTACCAGATTCATTGATTGATAGTATTGGAATGTACACTGATGTGAGATTGATCGATTTTGGAGATAGTGCTTCATTTGAAATCAAACCTCGTGATCTTTTTGTGGTGTCTAAAGCTGGACGTGGTATGAGACAGGGTGAAGTTCATCGTCAATTTGACGGTCAGGTAACTATTGTTCCAACTTTGCGCGAGTTAACTGTTGGCGTTTCTCTTTATAAAGTTCTTTCTGGTAAAGAATCTTTGGCTGAATTTGTGGCTAAGGTTATTCGCTCATTGGAATCTGAAATGGCGCGTGATGCTTATACAACTTTTAATACCGCTATGGGAAACTTGTCAACAAGCGGAGATGCCAAACTTCAATATGCTGGTTATTCACAGTCTGATTTGATTACTTTGGCTCAAAAGGTATCAGCTTGGAACGGTGGTAACAAGGCGATTGTAATTGGTACTCCTGTGGCATTATTGAGTGTACTACCTGCTGATGCAAATTATCGGTAAAATATAATGCCGAAACATATAGTAATATATGGGCTTTAATAGCTAGAAGAAATCTATATCGGTTAAACTCCTAATAGGACAAGACCGAGGAAAGGTTAGGGAGAAATCCCTTTCATCCGTAACGACTACAGGGTTTGAACAGTAATGTTCACACTGAAGATTTCTATCCCTATGGGATAAATATATAGTCTGAACTGTATAGTAATATACAGAAGTAGCTAGAAATAACTACTCGCCTAGTAATAGGTCATAAAAGTAACAGATTGATACTCTTGAATCAGATTATGTTCGCATTGGTTATATTAATACGATGGCAACATACGACATTATGGCGATTCCACAGGTTGCCGACTGGAGTTCTCCTTTCAAGCTTCTGTTGGATGATACTCGTCTTTATGTCGTATCTCCATCAGCAAATAAAATAATTAAACTCGTGCTGGAGGGATCGACGATGAGTAACGTTGATGCCCCATTCGCTAATGCTAATTTGACACAGGCGGCTACTCTTTTTAAGAGTTGGGGCGCGGCTGTCGCAACTAACGCTTAATGATAGGCGGAACATATAGTAATATATGGGTTAATTAAAAATTAACTAGCAAGCATCTATATCGGTTAAACTCCCTATGGGACAAGACCGAGGAAAGAGGGGCTTACAAGCCTCAATCCGTAACGACTACAGGACTCTGATAGCAATATCATTGTTGAAGATGCTCTCTGTCTTTCGACAGATGAATATATAGTCTGAACTATATGGTAACATATAGAGGCAGGAAGAAATTCCTACCCGCCTAGAAATAGGTCATAAAAGTCACAGAATGATCGCAGGAATCATGACTCTTCCTTAATTTTTACTATTGACAAAATAGTAATATTATGGTAGAATTAAATTGAATGGATAGGTAACTAGAACTGAAAAGAATATATTCTTGAATATTCTTCCATTCAATTGTATTTTTCAAGAATCATTTTACAAGAGGAATGAAATATGGGAAGAAAAGCAATTTCAGAAATAGAAGCAAATAAAAGACTTTTTAAGAAACATAACGGAAATATAATCATGAATAATTATTTATCGTTATATTCTGAAGCAAATTTTAAAAATATAATATGTGGTCATGAATGGTGTGTTGTTGCATACTCAACAATAGAATCTGGTCATGGTTGTCCTACTTGCGCGAGACAAAATCTTAAAGAGTTATTGTCTACATCAGAAGATGAGATTGTAGAAAAAATAAATGAAATTCATAATGGAACAATAAAAATTACAAATTATAAATCCGTTAGGAACAATGCTGATTTTGAGTGTCTAGTTTGCGGACATTTATGGATTACAAGTGTTCAAAGCGTAATAACACAAAAAAGTGGATGTTTAAAATGTTCCATAAGAAGAAAATCTGGTTCTAATAGTAGATTTTGGAAGGGCGGAATAACAAAGTTAAGGTCTTTTATAAGAGAATCAAATAAATTTGAAATATGGGAAGAAGAGAGTATGTATACTTGTCACTACAAATATGTTATTACAGGAGAAAATTTTGATGAAATCCATCATCTATATCCTCTCAATAATATTATCAAAGACGCTCTCATAGAACTTGGTTTAGAAAAATATGAATTCGTTGGAAATTATTCCGAAGAAGATATGAAACCAATCATTGACAAAATTATTGAAATTCATTATCGTTATCCTTTGGGAGTTTGTTTGCGAAGAGATATTCATGTTTTATTCCATAAACTTTACACAAAAGAACATTGCACTCCAGAAGACTTTTACGAATTTGTAGATAAAATAAATTCAGGTGAAATCGAAATATAATCTAAAAAAAATATTCTCTACGGAGGATATTTTTATTTAAGCAATAAAGGAGACATTAAATTAAATGGTCGCAAGACGTAAGACTCAGAAAGATACTGCGTTAGAGGAAAAACTTAGGGAATTAGAAGCTGAAAACGCACAGTTAAGAGGATCAGAATTAAACTACGGTATTAGATTAGATGAATATATCGAAGTTATGAGTCTCTTCTCAGGCAAGTTAAATCTTTCAACAGAAAAATTAGGTAGAGGTAGATCGTTTTCATTTTCAAATTTCGGAGAGATCAAAAGGATATTATATAATGATCTCGCATCTATTTTTGAAAATTATCGTAGTTTCATGGAACAAGGATATTTTTATATTCTAAACGAAAGAGTTATTCGTAAGCATGGTTTAGATGATATTTACGATAAAATTCTAAACAAAGAAATGATGCTAAAGATTGTTAACTGCGATGTCAAATCGGCTGTAAAACTATATGAACATGCTCCTAAAGCACAACGAGACATTATCGACGGTATGATTGTAGCGGCACTACGAGACGATAATCCTAATATGGATTTAAACATTATTGCAAAATTGTCAAAACTTGCCGAAAAAGATTTAATTAAACTAGCTGAAGAATCAAAACAATTAGCGACTACTCCTACTTAAAACTAAATATAAATAGAAGGGAGGTAATTGAATGGCTGGTACGCCCTTCTCAACAATTTTCGATCAATTTATGCAATTTGTAACAGATTATAAGTTGATTTCTTTATTCAACGCTTCTCTTGTTGATTTTGAAACATATTTAAGTGGTTTTTTGATTCCAGCAATAACAGATTTTAAAATCTGTAATCAATCTTTAACATATTCTAGTTCAACATTTACAGAAACATTAACTGAAAATAATATAAAAATATTATCTCTTTTAATGAAGAAATATTATCTTGAAAAATTAATAGATGATATAACACAAATGAATCTCCACGTGACTGATAAAGATTTCAAGGTCTATGCAGAAGCTAACAATATGTTAGCTAAACAAAAAAGACTGATTATAGAAAAAGAAGAATTATCTCAATTGCTCGTTGAGTACGGTTTAGACAACAAAAATATGTGGAGTAATTGGTATGCCGGTGTGTTTTATGTTCCATAAAAAGGAGGCTAAATGGCATATCCTTTTTTAAACGCAAGTCAACCAATTAATTATACTGGAAAACAAGAATATACAAATCAATTCCAAGAAACCTTGACGGATCAGTTTTATAATGCTTCTGATTGGTACACCATTCAAGAAGAATCGAGTCTTGCTTCTGGAGTCTATCGAAATATAGACGTTAGAATTAATGATGTGATTGACGCAAAAGTAGGTGATAAACTTGTTGATGATGATGTTAAATTGTTATTATTCTCAGATATTAATCACAACGTTGATTTGGGATTAATGTATCAATTTAATTCTAATTTTTGGGTAACATCCAATGTAGATAAAATAAAATCACTCGTCTCAACCGCAACTGTTAAACGTTGTAATAATATGTTGAGATGGCAGACTCCTGATGGGGCAATCTATGAATTTCCAGCTTCTTTGAATTTTATTATTAAACAAAATAGAGACTATTCAACGGCGGGAAGTGCTGTAGTTACTCCGGCAGGTACTTTGAGACTCATCACACAATTCACCTCTGTCACAAATAAAATAAAAGCCAATCAAAGATTCTTATTTGGTAATGCTGATAATTGGATTGCGTATCGCGTTGAAGGTGGAGGTATTGAGAATTATAATAATCTACAAACTATCAACAACACAAGTGCGGGAATTATATCCTTTACGATGGTTGTCGATTATGTAAACGAACAAACTGACAATCTGACTGACGGAATTGCTGATTATCAAGGAACCTATCTATTAACATTAGATCAGCATGATATTAGTGGAGATAATAGTCAAACAGTTCAACTCAACGCAACTGTAACTCTCAATGGAGATGTCGTAACAAGAGATGTCACTTGGATTAGTAATGACGAAATGGTTGCAACGGTGGACTCTAATGGCTTAGTGACCTTCATCGCCGAAGGAACAACATCTATTCAATGTAATCTTCTGAATAATTCGGAAATATTTGATGTTTGTGATGTGGAAGTGACGGGGAGTCCGGTTGATAATTATATTGTCTCATTTAGTCCAAGTACAAACTTTATCTTGGATGGTGACGAATTAGTTTGGACAGCTTATTTATTTAAAAATAATATCCAACAATCAGATGTGATTGCTTTTACTCTTGATCCAAACGATGTTCCGAGTTCAAAATATATTTATACAGTAACAGGCGATAACGAATTTAAAATTCATAACTATGGAATGTTCTTAACTTCAAATTTAGAAGTAACTGCAACAGTGGGGATATACAGTTCAATTCTAAGTATTTCTTTGCGTGGAGCTTGGTAAAATGGCAAACGATATAAACTCAGGCTCTTATGCTCAATATGAAGGATTTGATTCTATTAGTTATGATTGTATAAAGTATTTAATGGATAATGATGAATTGATATGGAAATTGTTAGCCTATAGTACACCTGACGCATGGAATAAAGCCAACTTGTCTCAAGAAGAAAAGGCGGCATTGATCTATACAGGTCAAGACGACGCTTCTTTATTTAAAGTTTTTATGGACGATGGAAATCCCGATGCTTTTACTCAGGAAGGATGTCTTATTCGTATTCATCCATATACGCTCAATCCTGATAATCGGGTATGGGGAAGCGTTACCGTGATGTTTTCAGTATTTTCAAATTTTCATGCGAATCATCTCAGCAATTACAAAACTAGAAACCACGTTATTGTTCAAAGATTCATTCAAGTATTTAATGGAATTAATGTCCCTCATGCTGATAACCCAAATACATCTATTGGTAAATTACATTTTGATGCTATGGGAACATTTGGATTGAGAATGGATTCTCAGGGACAACTCCCTTGGCGCGGGTCATGGGTTTTGATGGGACAAAAGAGTAATTAAGGAGGATAGATGAAACTCAATCCTCGTGACATCTATTATCTATACGATAATCCTGTACCTTACAAAGAGTTAAAATTATATCCAATTCATATGAGAGACTATCTAACATTTAATGTATTAGTACAATGTCTCATGTTGGAAAAAAATAGTGTTCCAGATGTCAAGATAATTAGTATGACTTACTTGGAATATCTCTTTCATATTGCAGCTACAGATATAGATTATTTCTCATACTTGGATGGATTACTTAGACTCGTTCTAAATAAAAAAGATGAAAAAGAGTTTTCAATAAAATATGGGACTCTTGAAAAAAGACCTGTTTTTGAAATAGATGAACAGGTATATAATTCAGATGATTTCGATGTTATCAGAGAGATCATTGCTGAACAAAATTATATTGATCTACCTGACGAAATGATACAGAAAAGTGTCAGAGATAAATTGGATGAAACTCGTAGATTTAAACAGAAATTAAGTGGAGATAAAATGGCTTCATTAGAAGATCAGATGATAGCCTTATCTGTTTATACAGGATGGGAATTAGATAAAATATATGATATGACTATTCGTAAATTCTTTAAGGCTTTGCGAAGAGCTAATCAAATTATTATGTCTACAATTTATATTGGGGCTTCCATGTCAGGTTTTGTAGAATTTAAAGATAAGTCAGTTTTGAAAAGCTGGTTGACAGAATTAGATACTGATGCCTTTGATGGTCTGACAACCAGTGTAGAAAAACTTCAAGGACAAGTGGATTTTTCATCTGCTAAAAAGTAGATGATTTGCTTATAAAATTTAATAAGGAGGAAATAAAAATATGACGATAAAGAAATTCTTAACGTCGGTAGCCGATATTGACTTCTACGACCAAAACGATACTCTTTTGATTACAGCGAAAACATTAATTGATTCTGCTATTGATGTAAAACTCGGATCGACTGAAATTCGCGGAGGGAGAGGGGCGCAGTTACAGTATATCTACTATCATAGTAATGCGATGACAATTACTTTAACTGACGCTCAGTTCAATCTTGCATTCTTGGGAACAACTGTTGGTTCTGGTATCACTACTGGCAACGACGTATACACTTCCGAAAATGTAACTCTTGGGGTAGCGGGGGCGGGTTCTGTTACTGGAACGCCTTTAGCGATCCAGTCAAGCACGATTTACGGTTGGGTAAAACTTAAAGATGGAACAACGGAACGCGTTACTTTTAGTGGGTCTGATTTTACATCTAGTGGTGCTGAAAATGATGTGGTATGTGTGACTTATTTTGCCCTCAATGCGGCTTCACGTTCTATTACAGTCAACGCAAATGTAATTCCTACCGTTGGAAGACTTGTTCTTCGCGCTCAGTTGAATTCATCTGATGTTAGCACAAATAAAATTGGCGAGTTACAAATTATTGTCCCTCGTGCTACCCTTACGGGAAACTTCAACCTCGCGTTGAAAACGGATGGTGTGAGTTCTACCCCCCTTTCAGCTATGGCGTTGGCAAGTCAGGATTTGACAGATGCAAGTTGTCAGTCTGAACCGATAAAAAATTATGTCGGAACATATGGAAACATATGGGTTGGGTTTTCACTCAACTAGAAGAAAACTATAACGGTTAAAATCCCGAAAAGGACAAGACCGTAGGAAGACTGATTTAACAATCAGAACCTCTAACGACTACAGGACTCTTTTGGTGACATAAGAGTTGAAGTTTTCTATCCCTATGGGATAAATATATAGTCTGAACTACATATAAGAGAAATCGAAATTGTAGAATTAAGTAGAAATACTTAATCGCTTTGTGTAAAAACAAAGTCATAAAAGTAACAGAATGATATGCACAAATTGTAGAAATAATTGACAATGCTTTTTGGTATTCTGGAGTCAGTATGTTGGCGATCAGCGGCGGCGATTTTGCATTAACCGATCCCGCAACAAAGACTCTTGTGGTCTACGCGATTCGATTGGGAGATTTGCCTTTTGTGGTTCCTGACTACTCTGACCTAACTTTCAGTTCGGACACAACTGGCGTTTGCACTATTGATTCGGCTGGCGTTTGCACTACTGTAAGTGCTGGCACAAGCCTTCTGCATGTTGCTATAACATCGAATATGTCAGTTGACGATTCCGCGACTGTTACCGTTAGTTAGAAAACCTTGACAAAATAAAGGTTTTGTA
>WNFL01385001.1_pt1 | contig 13032 bp, 17 predicted proteins | sample 5400361 | NCBI WGS metagenome assembly WNFL01 (sample SAMN13153351, study PRJNA577476) | soil metagenome | isolation source: 40 cm soil on Douglas fir-dominated hillslope | place: USA:California | collected 2013-09-17
ACCGGAGACACGTACTATCCCGGTGAAATCTGGCTGTACCGCCCGGAAACCAATCTCGCCGCCTACCTGGCTTCAGTAATGAAATTGCAGCAGCTCGTTCCCCAGATCAAACTGGTCCTGGGCGCGCACAATGTTCCAGTGGCCCAGCCGGAAGTACTCAACAAACTCTCCATCGCCACGCAAGTGTTGGTCGAAGGACAAATTCCCGCCAAGTCTGTCAACGGCGATCAAGCCATCTACTCTTTTTCTGACCAAATCTCTTTTCGCGTGCACTACCCGTTGCGTGCGGTAAACTCTCCTCCTGGGAAACCGTGATGTTCGCGTTGCGGTCCATTTCGATTTTCAGCTGCGTGCTGCTTCCGTTGCTTGCCGCATCGCCTTTATGGCCGCTACAATCGCGCATCGAAGACCGCGCCAACAAAACCGAAACTCCCTCCAAAAAAGCGCCCAAAGTCCCCAAACGCACTGTATGGAACCTCGATGGCGGAGCTTTTTTCATCACCGACGGCCACCTGGAAAACGGCTCGTGCTTCCGCCTTTCCGGACAAGTCACCGCTCCTGATTTTTTCGATGGCCTCCGTCGCGTGGACAGCGATGAAGGCGCTGCATACTTTCTCCGCGACCAGCCGGTCACCGAATTCCCGCCGGAGATTTTTGTCACTCTGCATCTGCTCGACGCACCCTGCTCTCTCGATCTCAAAGACACCGCGGTCCGTCCGCCGATCACGCAGGGAATTTTGAGCACTCTGCGACTGCAATTTCTCTGGAAAGATGGCGTGGCCATGCGCCCGGTCGAATCCAGCAAGCGCACCGACGCCAGCGTGCGGCGCCTCGCGCCGTATTCTTCGCAAGCCGCCGCGGAACTCGCTCCACGCTTTGAATGGACTTACAGTTTCACGATCCAGAGCGCCGGCGTGCCGCTCACCAACGATCTGGTCTTCCTCATCGAAAACGAGGGTCACAAAATCGCCGCGCGCACCGCCGCGCGACTCTAGTCATGCAAGTTGGAGTGAAGTTGGAACGAAACCCGAGCCCGGAGTAGACTTGGAAAAATGAAGCGCGGAATGTTGTTGATTCTGTTTCTTGTTATCGTGCTTGGCCTGCTGGCCGCGGCTGCGGTCAGCATCTTGCATGACGGACTCAGCGCGCGCGCCACGCCCAGCACACTCGAGACCGCCATCGCACGCACCGCTCGAAAAATGGCCGCACCTTCGGCAGCCCACGTTGCGAAAAATCCTATCTCCGATTCGCCAGAAGTTCAGCACGAGGCGCGTCTCCACTTCGCTCTCAAATCGGGCGAGGACTTTATCCCAAGCCGCCGGATTTGCGGGCCGCGGAAACGCAGAAACTTTCCGACGGCGACATTTTCTGGGTAATCGAAAATGGTGTTCGCCTCACTGGCATGGCGGCCTTTGGTGGCGCCAGCTCGGAACATGGCGACACCGGCGCCAGTTGGAAATTGGTTCATTTCATTCGCCGTTTGCCCGCGCTCACTCCGGAAGAGAAACGCGAAATGGAAAAGTACAATCCCAAAGGCCCCGACGATCGCCAGGAAGAACAGGAGGAAAACGATTTTCTGAACGGCGCTCCGCCGAAGCCGCAGCCCAATCCCGATTCGCATCATCACTAGCTGTAGCTAGTGAGTCGTCATCCTGCGCCGCCAGCGGCGGCCGAAGGATCGCAACGTTGGACTCGCACGCGGCGTTGTGAGTTAAAATCATTGCAGGGAGCCAAGAACATGAAACTCCGCTGGATCGCACTCTTACTCGCAGTCCTGATTGCGCTGCCCGCCTTCGCGCACGGTGACAAAAAACACGTCATCGGAACCATCGAAAAAATCAGCCCGGACTTTGAAGTGAAACTTGCCCCGACCACCGTTTACGTGACCAAGGACGGCAAGCTCGCCAAATTTGCTGACGTCGCCACCGGTCAGCGGGTGGTGATTCACGCCACGCCGAAGGGCACGGAACTGATCGCCGACGAAGTGAAATTTGCCACGGCGGGCGGGGTAGCAACTCCCGCCAGCTGACAGCCCGCGCCTGCGCTCTTTCTTTCCAGCAGTCAGTTGAGCCGGACGACTTTTTTCGCGCTGACTAGTCCACCAGTTGGCACGAATGGGTCTTGATCACCAGCCACACGCGCTTGCGCTCTGCAATTTCCAATGCGCGCAACGCGCCCGGCGTCACGTGAACTAAAAACACTGCACCTGCATTCACGCGGCATACCACCGTCGCGCCGCGAATCTCCACGGAATCGATCGTGCCCTCCAGAATATTTCGCGCGCTCAAACCGGCTGGCCGCTGCGTCGCCAGCAAAATATCTCCGGCGCGAATCGCCACGTGCACGCGATCTCCCACCGCGGCGTACCCCAGCGGTAATTCCAGTTCGGCGTTCGAACCGGTCAACTGCGCGCGCATCACGCCATCGGCTTCACGCAACTCGAGCACTTCGGCGATCAGATAATTTTCGAAGCCCGCGGCGCGCGCCAACCGCTTGGTTCGTGGCGCATCAAGAACACTACGCGGAATTCCCTCGGCGATTACGCGGCCGCGATCCAGAGCGATCACGCGTTCGCCAAGGGCATCTACTTCATCGCGCTGGTGCGTCACGTATAAAATCGGCAACTGATTAGCAAAGTTCCAGGCGCGCAAATCATCCACAATCGAGGATTTCAGCTCCGCATCGAGTCCCTGCAACGGTTCGTCGAGCAGAACTGCTTTTGGAGATGGTGCAAGCGCCCGCGCCAATGCTACTCGCTGTGCTTCGCCGCCGGAAATTTCCCGCGGCTTACGTTTTGCCAAATGCTCAACGCGAAATGTTTCTAATAAATATTCGACTGAGGCTCTGCGTTCATCCGGCGGCACATGATGCAAACCAAATCCGGCGTTTTCTTCGACTGTCATGTGCGGAAAAAGCGCGGGCGCCTGGAATAGGTAAGCAATGTGGCGTTCCTGCGGTGGCAGAAAAGTTCCGGTTGCGGAATCTTGCACGACTCTTTTACCAAGGAGGATGCGCGCATCGCGCGGCTTCAGCAGGCCGGCGATGCAATCGAGTAACGTGGATTTTCCGCTGCCGGATGGCCCGAACAAAATAGTGATGCCCGCGGCGATTTGAAAATCGACGTTTAGTTCGAACTCGGGGTGCTGGCGCGGCGGCCGTTCGAATCGCACTCGCACGTCGACTGTCGAATCGGTCATTTCACCGGCCATGACGATTGACAGCATAAATTGTCGAAAGCACGGCGAATGATATCAGCAACAACGCGATCGCCATACGATTCGCGGCTGCGTATTCGAGCGACTCCACATGAGCGTAAATATCAATGGAAACGGTGCGGGTGACGCCGGGAATATTTCCGCCAACCATCAGAACCACGCCAAACTCTCCGAGAGTGTGCGCAAAACTGAGCACCGCGGCAGTGATTACGCCGGGAATTGAAAGTGGCAAAGTGATTTCACGAAACGTGCGCCAGCGTCCGGCGCCGAGCACTGCGGCGGCGTCCTGCAGACGCGCGTCAACGTTTTCAAATGCGCCGACCAGCGGCTGCACCGCAAACGGCAAGCTGTAAACCACCGAAGCGATGACCAGTCCAAAGAACGTAAATGCCAGGGTGTGGCCAAAGCACGCCAGCCATAATTTTCCCAGCGGGCCGTTCGAACCCATCGCCACCAGTACATAAAAACCAAGCACCGTCGGCGGCAGCACCAGCGGCAACGCGACTACGCTCTCAACCAAAAACTTTCCGCGCCATTTGCTTTGCGACAGCCAATACGCTAGCGGCATTCCGAGCAGCAGTAGAATTACGGCTACGCTTCCCGCCAATCGCACCGACAGCCACAACGCTTCCATAATTTAGCCTGCCCCTGAGTTCCAGCCGCAGCGCCCCACTGCGCGACTTTTATTACCGTGCAGCCGGTTGAAAGCCGAATCTGGCAAGCACCGCACGGCCTGGACCTTGCGTGACAAATTTCACAAATTCCTGCGCTGCAGATTTCTCTTTGGCAGATTTCAGGACAATCACCGTCTGCTCGATCGGCGGATACAGTTCCTTGGGTATCGCCCACTGCTTGCCGCCGCTAAGCGAAGATGATCGCGTGAGCGAATTGGCCAGAATTCCGGCCTGCGCGTTCCCCGATTGCACAAACTGCGCCGCTTGCAAAATATTTTCGCCAAACACCAGTTTGGCCTTGAGTTCGTCGTAAATTCCGGCTTTTTGCAGCGCGGCAATCGCAGCTCGCCCGTAGGGAGCGTGCTCAGGATTGGCGATGGCGATTTTCTTCACACTCGATTGCCGCAGACATTTCCATCCGTCCACTTCCGGATTGCAGCTTGCGCTCGCAGGCATCCACAAAACGATGGTTCCGATTCCATAGATGGCGGCGGAATGCGGTTCGGCAAATCCTGATTCTTCAAGCTTTCTTGGATACTCGCTGTCCGCCGAGAAAAATACGTCCAGCGGCGCGCCGTTTTGAATCTGCGCGAAGAAATTTCCGCTCGAGCCGTAAACCACTTCAGCGCTCACGCCGGTTTGCGCTTCAAACGCCTTCGCGATCTCTGGCATTACCGTTTGTAAATCGGCGGCAGCCGCGACGCGAAGCTGCTTTTTCTCAGCCAGGCAAGGCGATAGCAGCCAGCAAGCCGCCAGCGCCGCGAAAAACACTTTCGCAAGAATGTGAACGCGTGACATTTCGTTTTTGCCGCAAACACCGCGCATCACACGCGAAGTATCATCACTTCGGTCGACTTGATCAGCGCGGCCGCGCGCTCGCCGGCTTTCAGCCGCATCTCTTTCGCGGCGTCCGCGGTGATGATCGAGGTGATGTGCTGTTCGCCGATGGCGAGAGTGACCTGCGCAAGAATCCCGCTGTACTTGATGGCCACCACCCGGCCGATCAACTGGTTGCGCCCGCTGATTTTGCGAAATTGCCCGCGCCGCAACTCGACATCTCCGCGTTCCAGCTTTTTCGGTATTAAACGGTCGATTTCGCTTTCCGGAACGCGATGATGCCCGCCGGGAGTTTTCGCGGTTTTGAGTTTTCCCTTATAAATCCACTGCTTCAGTGTGGGATAGCTGATTCCCAGAATATTCGCGGCCTCGCGCGGTGCGAGCAGTCGCTGCATCATCGCCCTCCGTAGAAATGTAGTATATGACATTAAAAACCGCTAATTCAATACGTTTTTATGCACTTTACGGAACGGGGGGGGGGCGATTGGATTGGCCCAAACTTGCACGGAGTTAGTTGCGCAGCGGCTTGCCAGTTTTCAGGGTGTGCGCGATGCGCTCCTGGGTTTTCTTTTCCCCGCACAACGAGACAAACGCTTCGCGCTCGAGGTCCAGCACATACTGCTCGCTGACCATCTGCGGCGAGGTCAGCGGGCCGCCGGCAAGAATATTGGCCAGCTTGCGCGCCACCACCGCGTCATATTCCGAAGCGTAGCCGCCGCGCAAGAGCATATGAATCGCCAGCTTCGCTCCAGCGAGGAATTGTTCGCCCAGTACTTTAATCTGCGTGGTCTGCGCGCCCTCCTGCCAACTCGCAGCTCCCGGCCTCCATCCGGAACGCGCCAGCCCCAGCGCGGTTTCCTTGGCATCCGCAGCCAGGCGTTGCGTATTCATCGAGTACAGATCCTCGCGCCGGAAGTAGCCGAGTTCGCGGCACTCCTCCGCGCTGGTTCCCACTTTTGCCATCGCCACGTTCTCAAATACCGGCCGCAGCGCGTGAAAAAGATCCAGGTCCTCACCGCCAGCCGCATGTTCATTCGCGCGGATCAGCATCTCTTTGGTTCCGCCGCCGCCGGGGATCAGGCCAACTCCGGTTTCCACCAGTCCGACATACGCTTCCGCCGCGGAATGAATGCGCGCCGCGTGCAAACTGATTTCGCAGCCGCCGCCGAGAGCCATTCCTTGCGGCGCCGCGACCACCGGCTTTTTCGCGTACTTGACGGCCAGATTCACGTTCTGGAACTGCTTCACCGCCATGTGTAGTTCGTCCCACTCCTGCTCTTGCGCGCCCACCAGCACCAGCATCAGGTTTGCGCCGACGGAAAAATTCACGGCCTGATTGGCGATCACCATTGCATCGAAATCAGTTTCCAGGCGCTTCAACCCTTTGTGGATCATGGCGATCAGGTCCGCGCCGATAGCGTTCATCTTGGCGTGAAATTCGCAGCACACCACGCCGTCGCCCAGATCGATCAGGCTGGCGCCGGGATTCCGTTCGACCTCGCGCCCGGCGTCTTTCAAGTTTTTCAAAATGATGATCCCCGCCGGATCTTCGACCTTCTTTACCCCTGCAGCACCCAAATCGAAAACCGTCTTAGTTCCCTTCTCTGATTCGTAAAAACTTTTTCTTCCGCTGGCCAATACTTTTTCAATCAACGCCGGCAATGCGCGCCCTTCTTTCTGCAGCTGCGTGGTGAAAGCACTCAATCCCAGCGCGTCAACCACTTCGAACGGGCCGAGCTCCCAGCCAAATCCCCAGCGCATGGCTCGGTCTACATCCGCAATGTTGTCGGAGATTTCCGGCACGCGACGCGACGCGTACAAACATGTTTCAGACAGCGCGCCCCACAAAAATTGCTGCGCCTTGTCGCCCTTTTGTCCTTCGAAGATCGGACCGACCAGCGCACGCAACCGCTGCCTGGTGTCATCAATCGCTTTCCCTGCTTCCAGCGAAGCGAAGCGCGCTTTTTGCCGCGTGCGGTACTCCATGGTCTGCACATCGAGAGTCAAAATCTCTTTTTCGCCTTCACCTTTCATCTTTTTGTAGAAGCCCTGGCCGGTCTTGTCGCCCAGCCAGCCGCGTTTGGCCATTTCTTCCACCAGCGCCGGAACTTTGTAGCGCCCGCGCGATTCGTCATTCGGCGCGGTTTCGTAAATATTTTTCACAACGTGCACCAGCACATCGAGCCCAACGATGTCCGCGGTTCGAAACGTCGCGGACTTCGGCCAACCAACCGCAGGCCCGGTGCAGGCGTCCACTTCTTCCACGGTCATTCCGAGTTCGCCCATTAACCGCAACGCATTCAACATCGAAAACGTGCCAATGCGATTGGCGATAAAGTTCGGCGTATCTTTCGCCACTACCACGCCTTTGCCCAGCCGCCGGTCGCAGAAATCCTGCAAGGTCTCGACCACCGCCTGCGCGGTCTTCGGCCCGGGAATAATTTCCACTAACTTTAAGTACCGCGGCGGGTTAAAGAAGTGGGTCCCGGCCCAGTGCTGCTGAAATTCATCCGGCAAACCTTCGGCGATCAGGTGCACGGGCAGGCCGGAGGTGTTCGTCGTGACAATCGCGCCCGGTTTGCGGAATTGCGCAACCTTCGAAAGCAGACTGCGCTTGATCTCCAGGTTTTCCGCGACCACTTCGATGATCCAGTCCGCTTCCGCGCAGCGCGCCAGATCGTCGTCAAAATTTCCGATAGCGATTTTTTCCGCCAGCGAAGCGTGGAAAAACGCCGCAGGCCGCGATTTCTTGGCGGCTTCAATGCCATTGCGCGCGAAGCGGTTGCGCTCCGATGCCGGCGCGCCCGGCTTGAGGTCCGGCGGCACGATGTCCAGCAGCACGCACGGCAAACCAGTGTTGGCAAAGTGCGCGGTAATGCGAGCGCCCATGGTTCCGGCGCCTAAAACCACAACTTTTTGTATGGGAAGCTTCATCGAAGGCCTTCGAATGCGATATGGACGCTTGGACAGGTTACAAAACCAACAAAGCTGGGTCAAACCGCGACGCCAAGACGGCCTAAAGCAATAGAATAGAGGCAGAGGCAAGATGCTGGACCACAAGATAAACGACGCCCTGGAATGGCTGCGCGCCGCAAAAGAGAAATTTCGCGAGTTCGCAACTGGCAAGGAAGAAAGCCGTTCGCCCCGTCCCAAGGTTGGCCTAGCGCTGGCCGGCGGATTCGCCCGCGGCATTGCGCACATCGGCGTATTGCGAGCGTTTCGCGATGCGGGCGTTCCCATCGACTGCGTTGCCGGCACCAGTGTTGGCGCGCTGATTGGCGCAGGATTCTGCGCGGGCGTGCCGCTGGAAAAAATGGAAGAAATCGGCCAGACCACGAATTTCGCCGATTTTGGCCGTTGGACTCCGTCATGGCTCGGACTGGCCACCAACCAGCGCATGGAAAAATATCTGGCGCGCATGACCGACGCGACGACTTTCGAAGAATTGAAAATTCCGCTGACCATCAGTGCCACCGACATCAACGCCGGCGTAACCATTTATTATTCCAGCGGAGCGATCGCGCCGCCGCTGCGCGCGTCCTGCGCCTATCCCGGCCTGTTCGTCCCGATTCAGTACGAAGGCCGCACGCTGGTTGACGGTTTTCTGACCGCGCCGGTTCCCGTTGACGGCGCGCTGTTGCTCGGCGCTGATATCGTCATCGCGGTTTATCTTGAAGCGGGCGGCATCGAAAATCCGCGCACTGCCGTTGATATCATCAGCCGCTCGTTCAACATCATTCAGAAACACACGGATATCTCGTGGCGACAACAAGCCGATGTCATCGTCGAGCCCGATGTGAAATCCTTTGCCTGGGACGACTTCACCAAGACCCCAGAACTGATCGCCGAAGGCGAAGCCGCAGCAACCAAAGTGCTGCCGGAAATTCTCGCCGCTTTGCGCGGTCAGAAAAAAGATTCGGCTGCCTAGTCGCGTCCTGATTTATCCGATCTGAACGATCTATATGAGACGTGTTTCCACCAGCACCGGCAAGCCTTGGCCTTTGCCGCGCTGCGTCAGCCACGCCGCGAGCCCTTCGGAAAAACGCTGCGGTGTCAGGCGGTAACTTGCTTCGACTTTGCCGTCAGCGACCGGCAAGGTATCGTCGAAATCAGCAGAGTTTGTAAAGTTTCGCATGCAGAATTGATCCAGCCACTCCAAAGGGCAGGCGCGGCGCTCGCCGCGAATCACCACATCAACGTGAAACTTTTGTGCGTACATTGCCTCAGTTTAACAGTGCGTCAGTCTGGCGGCGCATCAGTCTAGCATTGTGCCGCTAGCGGCGTGCCAGTCATGCAGCGCCGGCCCGCGCTCACAAGCGCGTCGCACGGCCTGTTAAGATGGTTGAGGGAACATATTTCGTGCGAAAACGAATCTTACCAGCATTTTTCGTGATCATAAACATGCTGCTGGTTGCTTCGCCCGCCAGCTGCGCGCAGGCTGCAAATTCCGCCACTTTGCAACTCGACGCGTGGCGCAGAGCCGTGCTCGCTGGAGACTCAGCCGCGTTGAATTCGTTGTACACAGGCTCACCGAGAATTTTCGGGCCCAAGCAAACCCCGTCGGATATCAGAAGCGCGCTCGATTACTGGACTTCCTGGAGAGCACGCGGCGTGAAAACAATTTCCGCGGACATCCAGGATCAGCAGGAACCGCAACCCGGCTTCCATGTACTGGCGATTCAACTGACCCTCGGCGTCGCGGAAAATGGCGCGACCAAAAAATACTTTATCAAGATGGCGCAGGGCTACGTCGAACAAGGCGGCACGTGGAAAATCGCGGCCGAGCAGCGCGAAGTCGAGACCCGGCTGAAAGCGCCTGCAGTGAAAAAGGATCTCTATCCCGCCGGCGTAGACGCACAGAAAGAGATCGCCGGGGCGATTTCCACCGCGGCGAAGACGCACAAGCGGGTTTTGCTGATTTTCGGCGGCAACTGGTGCTACGACTGCCACGTTCTGGATGAGGCCTTTCACACGCCGGAGATTGCTCCGATTCTCAACCGCAATTACGTCGTGGCGCACATTGACATCGGCGAGTACAACAAGAATCTCGATGTCGCGAAAAAATATGAAGTGCCGGTCGAGCGCGGCGTGCCCGCTGCCGCCGTGCTCGAAAGCAACGGCAAACTCCTGTTCAGCCAAAAAAACAAGGAATTTGAGAAAGCCCAATCCCTTGCGCCGGAAGACATTGTGGCCTTTTTGAATAAGTGGAAACCGACAGCCGGTCACTGAGAATCGCGAAAGTGAAAATTTACAGAATCGACGAAATTTCCGGGTCGATCGCGACGTGGGTCACCGACTCGCCATCGATGCTGAATTTTTCGCCGTCCAATTCGCTGAAGTGAAAAAACCGGCTGATATGGTAATCCTGGTCGAACATCGAAAATAGTTTTTCGGTTTCCTGTACCGACAATTTGAACGCGACAATCGGCACCGGTTCGCCGGGCTTAGCCGCAATGGTTGTGTAAACGCGATAGAGCTCTGCAAGTGACATCATTGGAGCGCGGCGCGCGGATTCGGCGGTCATGGGCGCCACCTTTCTTTCCTCAAGCGGTGGCACGATTCTACACCCGCCGCGCGGTCTTTCTGCCAGCCAAACCGCTTTGTCAACCGCGCGCGAATCCACTATTATTCTGAAGCGGAAAATCAATCAACCCGTATGCCCGGCACATCGAACGTAAAGGGAGAATTCACATGGCCATCGCCGTCGGACAAGCAGCCCCGGATTTTAATTTGAAGGATCAGTACGACAAGGAAGTGAAGCTGTCGGATTTCGCCGGAAAGAAAAATGTGGTGCTGATGTTCTACCCGCTGGATTGGAGCCCCACCTGCACCAAAGAGCACGTGTGCTTCGTAAATGACATGAAGCGATTCGAAACGCTGGACGCGGAAGTGCTCGGCGTCAGCGTGGACAGCGCCTGGTCGCACAAAGCCTACGCCGAAAAAATGGGAATCAAGTATTCGCTGCTGGCGGATTTCAATCCGCGCGGCGTCATGGCCGACAGCTACGGCGTGTATCTCGCGGACAAGGGAATCACCGGCCGCTCGGTCATCATCGTGAACAAGGACGGCAAAATTGCCTGGGTGAAGCATTACGACATCCCGGTTGTGCCCGATGTCTCCGAAGTGGCAACGGCATTGCAGTCCGTGAAATCCGCCACCGCCTGAAAATCTTGTTTTTTGATTTTTCTGCCTGTAGGGGCGCAGAACGCCGCGCCCTTTGTTATTGCACCAACGATCGATTCGCGCCCGCAATCGCGGCCAGCAGCAGCGGCCCGGCCAGCCAAAGAATAAGTGTTAGCGCGCACCGCCGCATAGATCGCAGCCAACCCGGAAATGAAGCCGAACCAGATGAACCAGATCATCAGGGCGTGATCCGCCCAATCCGGCGGGATGATGCTCGCAAAACAAAACGACAACGGAGTTCCGCTAAATCCGGGAAGCCGCAGCAACACTGCCAGCGAAAGATTCACCAGTAGAAAAATGGCGAACGCATCGCGCGGCTTTTTGATTCGCGCTTCTCCCGGCACGGCAAATGGTTCGCGCTCAGCCGGCAGTAGCGCCAGCCACCCGACAACAATTGATCCAGCCGCGCCCAACATCAGCAATACGAACAACACCAGCGCAAGTCGCGCATCCATGGCAAAGGCAATCGCAACGGCAATCAACATAGAATTAGAATAATCAACAATCGGCCGCGGAAAATCACGCGAGATTTATTTTGCGAAGTCGTTGCGGGCTACTGTACCGCCCTTCATCACGAACTTCACGCTTTCCAGGATTTTCACGTCCGTCAGCGGATTGCCTTCCACCGCGATCAGGTCCGCATAGTGGCCCTTCTCAAGCGTGCCGGTTTTTTCGCTCCAGCCCAGCAGGTCGGCAGCGTTGATGGTCGCAGCCTGGATCGCGTCCAGCGGCTTCATTCCCCATTCCACCATTTTCCCAAATTGCCGGGCGTTGTCGCCATGCGGATAAACTCCGGCATCGGTTCCAAATGCAATTTTCGCTCCGGCTTGAAACGCTTTGCGAAAATTCTCGCGTTGCAGGCGCCCAATTTTTTTCTCTTTTTCGATGGATTCGGCCAACATGCCCGCTTTCGCGCCCTCCTGCAGGATGAAATCGTCGTTGTAAATATCGAACACCAGGTACGTGCCGTGCTGCTTGGCCAGCGCGATGCCTTCATCGTCGATCAGGCTCGAATGTTCGATCGAGTCAATCCCCGCTCGGATCGCGTCTTTGATCGATTGAGTGCCGTGCGCGTGCGCCGCTACTTTGCGTCCCAGCTTGTGCGCCTCGTCGGCGATGGCTTGCATCTCTTCCAGCGTGTATTGCGGCGTGCCGGGCAGATCGCCCTTGCTCAACACTCCCCCGGACGCGCAAATCTTAATCACGTCGGCGCCGTACTTGATCACTTCGCGCACTTTTGCACGCGCCGCCCACGGTCCGTCTGCGACTCCCTCCGACACATGGTGGTATTCAAACGGCAGCAGGTTGTCGTCGCAATGGCCTCCGGTAATTCCAAGCGCCGGGCCGGAGACCAGCATGCGCGGCCCTTCGATTTCGCCGGCATTGACGCCATCGCGTACCGCTACATCACTGAAGCCTGCCGCGCCGACGTTGCGGATCGTCGTGAACCCGGCGCGCAATGTCAGCCGAGCGTTCTTCGCACCGGTGATGGCAAATCGCGGAATCGAGACGCCCAGCCCCGCGTAGCCGGTGTGAATTGGATCTCCGGTAATGTGCGTGTGTACATCAATCAATCCCGGCAAGCAGGTCGCTTTCGACAGATCGATCGCGGTCGCATTGTTCGACGTAGCAGCTGCCACCGATGTGACGATCCGTCAGCAGCTGGCCGCTACGAACATCCAGCAGCTTCCCGCAACGAACCGCTCCGCCCGGAGTGGCCATCGCCGCGAGAGCCACCGCCAATGAAAGTACAAGTGCAACCATCAATTTGCGCATAAACAGTGAGTCTCCGATGAGAAAAACTAGCGTAGAGGATACCGCAGCCACGATTGCATTTGTAGTCGCCGGTCTCGGGTGCGAGCTCTACTTGGAGCCCGCTCCGAGCAACGACCGGTGTATTTTCCTCGGGGTTATTTGCGTGAAACAGGAGCAGCATCCGGCGCTGGCGCTGGCGCCACCGTCAACGAACGAATAAACAGCACCAACTGCCACCGCTGCTCTTCGCTGTACCGTTTCTTGAATGCGGGCATTGGCCGATGCCCTTCAGTGATCTTGTAGAACAGCTCGCCATCGCTGACCGAATTCATGTGCGCGGCATCGGTCAAATCGCTCGGCTTCGGGTC
>WNFL01124235.1_pt5 | contig 13030 bp, 13 predicted proteins | sample 5400361 | NCBI WGS metagenome assembly WNFL01 (sample SAMN13153351, study PRJNA577476) | soil metagenome | isolation source: 40 cm soil on Douglas fir-dominated hillslope | place: USA:California | collected 2013-09-17
TAGCTCCCGCCGGACGCAAAGCCGAGTAATCAAATTTAATATCCCCCCCATCAAACCAAGTCGTCATACCGGTTCTGAGCGCCTCAGCCCAACCCTCAGTCGTATCTTCAATCAACATCTGTTTAGTTTCTAGACCGGTTTGTCTTTTCACTCTGGGTAGATTTTCCACATACTTGCTCTCCACCGAAAAGCCGACACCGCAACCATTCATGGAAATCATTAGTGCCTCCACAAAGGAATCAATACTATCCACCGACTGATAAGAACAATTGTAAATGCCGATATTGTTTCTCCTGGCCGCCGCTCCCGCCATCGCCAAGAGTCTCATCGAAGGGGCTGACTTCATCTCCAAAATCGACTTCCTTACCTTGCTATAAACATCAGCTGAGAGTCTGCCGTCAGACAATTCATGTAGATAATCTACTGCACGATCGACCGTTTCTTTCCAAGTTTCTCGCCTGCCAAAATCATAATTAAAACGAGAATACTTATCAAAAAATTGAAATTTTTGAATTTGATTTCCAAAATACTTATCGCTTTCCGAAAAAGCCGCCGAAACTTCTTTAGGTATCGGTCTGGCCCCTCGCAATTTCGCGTGCTCCGCCCTATAAATAATATAGTTTTTAGCCGCCGCAAACTCCCCTGCCGCCTGCAAAACCAATTCCACCGTATCCTGAACTTGTTCCACCGTCGGTTTTTCGTACTTTGCTCCAATAATGTTTACTACCCGCTTCGCTAGTTCTTCGACTGTCGTTGAAGGCTCTTTACCTAAGTCTTCAAAACATAAAGTCATCGCTTTTTCGATCTTGGTTATTTCAAACGGTACTACACGACCATCTCTTTTCAATATAGTCTCCGGAATTTGAATCCTTATTTCACCATCCACTAAAGTCAACGGTTTCGATTTCGCCACTAACTTGGCTTTTGCTTTTTTATCTATTTTTTCCTCCACTCTTTTTTTCATTTTTTTTAATTAATTTGTAACTTTTCAGAATCGGCGACAAACTGTTTAAAATCTTCCGCGTCATCAAAATCTAAATAAACACTGGCAAACCTCATATACGCCAGTTCGTCTACTTTCTTTAACCGGTTGAGGACCATCCGTCCGATATCACTCGACTTTATCTCCACCGTTTTTCTATTAAGTAGCTTTGTTTCTATTTCATCCACCAAATTTTCCATTTGTTCCTTCGTTACCCTTCGCTTATAACAAGCTTTGTTCACCCCCTTCAGTAGTTTTTCTCGATCATATTGTTCTACTTTTCCGCTTTTCTTTATTACTTTAAGATCAATGTTGACTACTTTTTCATGGGTGGTAAACCTCTTATCGCATTTTTTACACTGGCGGCGGCGGCGAATTCCTTCGTCTCCGGGTAAAGCTCTACTTTCTAGTACAGCAGTGTCAGTGTTACAACAATATGGACAATTCATAAATAACACAATATTTAGTGTTGTTAATCATCATGAAACACCACCCCTAGCAATGCAACTGCCACATACAATATCAAATTATCTCACGATAGCTAATCTCCGCAGAATCTTCTTCAATTATCCCAAAATCGCCAAATTCATTCCCATTCTAGCCAAAATTGATCCGACCGCGCTCCCCGTCTCCGCCCTAATCCAAGCGTTAATAGCTCCCGTCGCTCCAGTGAGCAAAAGCGCACCCGACAACTCTTTCCAACCCAGTCTGTACACAAAAAGTAAAATTGGTAACCGCACTGTCATCACTAACACCGCTACCGTCACTAGACTTACCCACCTGCTTTTTTTTAGTTTTTCCATATAACCCATCACAAAACCGCTAAAAACCAATTCCTCTGTTACGGCTGTTGCTATTCCCACTCCAGCCAGATCCCAAGTCCACTGGATATTTGTTAAGTTAAATCTCCTAAATAACAAAAAATATGTTGCCGCCATTATTAAACCTAAGGTTACTGACAAAAACCACTTCCGTCCAAAAACAATTACTCTTTCTTTCAAAGACAGATTCCACCAAAAAAGTGGCACTAACCAAATAACTGGTTTAAACCACAATTCTTCGACCGCTTCCGGTAAATAACGCACAAAATATCGAAAGCTTCCCCATACCAAAAACAAGTAAATAAAGTAGTACCAAAGTCGTTTCACTTTCCCATCGTACCACAAGAAGTATAATGTAAGAACTATGGCCCTCGACCGTAAAAAGCTCCTTCGTTCCATTGAAAAAAGTTTTGAGCGTTCTCTTGGTAATCGCAAAATAAAAGTTGTACCGGTCACTATCGCTCTTACTGTTATTTTTCTCATTGGTCTTTTTTTTCTTCTCAAAGACGTCCCCAATCCGGCCAAATTAACCAAAACTCCGGCCCCCGTCAGTACCAAGATATTAGACCGAAATGGGAAACTCCTTTACGAGGTTTATTCTGAATATCGACGAACACCCATCTCCTTCCAAGACATCCCCGATTTTGTCAAAAAAGGCACTGTCGCTATTGAAGATAAGAATTTTTATTATCATCATGGCATTGATACCGGCGGAGTTCTTCGTGCCGCCTTCAATACCTTAACCGGCAAACGTCTCGAAGGCGGCTCCACCATCACCCAACAGCTTGTCAAAAATTCACTACTCTCCGATACTAGACGCACACTCAATCGCAAAATTAAAGAGGCTATTCTGGCCATTGCCACGGAGTTTACCTACAACAAAAATCAAATTCTCGAACTTTATCTCAACTACGCCCCTTATGGCGGCACTGTTTATGGTATCGAAACAGCCGCCGAAACTTATTTCAATAAACCAGCCAAAAATCTTGATCTGGCCGAGGCCGCTCTCCTTGTGGGTCTTCCCCAATCTCCAACCCGCTACTCACCTTTTGGAGCCAATCCTGAACTGGCCCTTAATCGCCAACGGGAGGTTCTCCGACGCATGCAAGAAGATGGCTATATCACCAAAGACCAGGCCGAGGCCGCTAAAAACGAAAAACTAAATTTTGCCAAAAAAAATGTTTCTATCAACGCCCCCCATTTCTCGCTGATGGTCCGAGATGCTCTTGTTCAAAAATATGGCGAAGATAAAGTTAACCTGGGGGGTCTGATTGTCACCACCACTTTAGATTTAGATTTACAAAATTACGTTCAAGCTTCTCTTTCCGCCGAGCTGAAAAAAATTGCCAGACTTAGGATTAGTAACGGGGCTGCTCTTGTCACCAAACCCAACACTGGTGAAATACTTACACTTGTCGGTTCTAAAGATTATTACGACGACAACATCGATGGTCAAGTTAATGTGGTTACCTCCTCCCGTCAGCCCGGGTCCTCTATCAAACCTATCAACTACGCTACTGCCCTTCTCAACGGTTGGCCAGCCAGCAGTATCTACCTTGACATTCCTACTTGTTTCAACGTTGCTGGTCAAAAACAATACTGTCCTAAAAACTATGACAATACTTTCCGAGGACCTGTCTCTATGCGTCAATCCCTTGCCAACTCTCTCAATATTCCCGCCGTCAAACAGTTAGCCTTAAATGGTTTAGACTCTTTTATTGCTACCGCCTCAGGCATGGGCATCTCCACCTGGACTGATCCCAGCAAATATGGACTTTCACTTACTCTTGGCGGAGGGGAAGTCACTATGTTTGATATGGCTACCGCTTTTAGTACTTTTGCTAACCAAGGTGTTACCGTCCCTTTGGTATCCATTCTCAAAGTTGATACCTATGATGGCAAAAATCTAGAACAATTCGACCCGGAAAAAACAGCTAATCTTGTTTCTGTCATGCCCCAAAACTGGACTAATTTTTGGGAGTCACAAAATCAACCAAAAACCGACCTTCTTCCTTCTGACCCCAAAGTTAGCCTCCCTCAGGAAGTGACCTTTATCATCTCTGATATTCTTGCAGATAACAACGCTCGTTCAGCCGCTTTTGGATCATCAAGTCAGCTTGTTATTCCTGGTCATACCGTTTCTGTCAAAACCGGTACCACGAATGACCTAAAAGACAACTGGACTATTGGCTACACCCAAGAATATCTTGCGGCAACCTGGGTCGGCAACAACGATAATTCCTCCATGAGTTATGTCGCCTCTGGCGTTACTGGCGCTTCACCCATATGGAATGGTATTATGCGCAAAGTTCTTAAAGATCTTAAGGACAAGCCTTTAACAAAACCCTTTCCAAGTTTGCAATTTAACGGGCTTACTCGCTCAACAAGAAAACCAATGCGAATCACATTCCGAATACTTCATCAATAATATTCTCCCTTTAAGTCAAAATAATTATCCTCTTAAAAAACAGATTTGGGTTCGTCGTTCAGACAAATTTCCCATCCTTCCCGGAGACGATACTGTTGACCGAGATCTAGAGGAGCATACAGTTGTTTCCGATCCCTTTACTCAAGATTTTTGCTTAGACTGCACTTATCCTGTTGACGATAAAGGCCATGTCCAATATCCACAGACTATAGTCGATTACACTAATTTCCAATCCAAAAAAGTTAGCCCTTACACTTACCTTCCCAATCCCTCAACCAATGCTCCGTAAAATAGGCTTCTTTTTTCTCATTTTTGCCCTCCTTTTCTCGGGCGTCTCTTTCTATTCAATTTGGAAAAGTTCTATTCCCCTCGTTAGTCCCATTGCTCTTATCGAAGTCATCACTGGTAATTCCAAAGCTGTTAAATCTCCTAAGATTGTCTATGGATTTTTCCCTTACTGGAATATCAAATACGCTGATCAACTTAATATTCAATCCCTCACCCATTTTGCCTATTTTGCTCTTGATCTTAATCCTGACGGTACTCTTAACAAAAAAAACCAAGCCAAAGAACTTGAACCTGGTTGGAATCGGCTAAATTCAAAAACCATCCAGAAAGTTCTTTACCAGTCAAGGTTTCTCCACCAAAAAACAGTTTTAACCGTTACAGCCATGGATTCCGAAACTATTGAATCTATTGTCGACCATCAAATCCCTTCCCAAACTGCCATTAATTCTATTCTAGCGGCCTATCATGATTTCGGTTTTGACGATCTTAATATCGATTTCGAATATCTTGGTGAACCAGCTCCTAAAACAAGGAATAATTTTGTGAATTTTATTTCTGGTCTCAAAAAAGCCTGTCTGTCCATCAACCCCCAGTGTTCTATCGACGTCGATATTTTTGGCGATACTGCAAATAAATACAGGCTCTGGAATCTCGAAGGGCTCAACCCCATTACCGATCATTTTATCGTCATGGCCTATGACTATTATCGAAAAACCTCCACTCAAGCCGGACCTGTTGCACCAATCAGTGGCAAATGTAATCCAAACACCTCCAGCGATACTTCCTGTCTTGACCAAGATATTGTCTCTCATCTCTCGTCAATTATTAAAATTATCCCTCCAGAAAAAATAATCCTTGGAATCCCCTTCTATGGCTATGAATGGCAAACTGCTTCCAAAGACTTCCTCGCTAACACTTACCCTGGCACAGGTTCTCTTGCTACCTACGCCCGAATTCAAACTTTGTTCTCCGATCCCACCATTTCTTCCCTATCTGCGTTATGGTCCGAAAAAACTCTCAGCCCTTACCTGACATTTGAACAAGACGGTCTCCTCTACCAAGTACATTTTGAAAACAGCCAATCACTTGAGCAAAAAGTAAAACTTGTCAAATCAGCGAACCTTGGCGGAATCGCCATCTGGGCTTTGGGGTATGAAGCGCCTTTCAAAGATCTTTGGCGGCCAATTGACGATCTCATCACCCCCTAGTTTTTCACCTTCGTCAGTTCTACAATTAGTCTAGCACCTTTAGTCTATGGCCAAAAAAAGAGACTTTAGTCAATCAAACAATCTTCTCGTATTCCTTGGTCGTCCCGTCTTTAATTTTCTCATTTTCCTAGTTACTGCTCTTGGCTTTTTGGTTCTATTTCTCAATCGCCTCACCCGTCATTGCGAATCTCGCCTGCCTGCCGGCAAGGCAGGTACTCGAGCTGCGGCAATCTCACTCCACAAAATCATTTTCAAATTTCCGAATTTTTCTTTCCATTTTAACTATCGTCATTTATTTTTCCTTTTTGCCATTCTTGGACTTACAACTTTTATCTATTTCGAATTCTTTTATCAACTTCCAGACCCTCGAATCCTCTCTCAGTTCCCATCCAAACTTACTACCCAAATTCTAGATCGCAATGGAAATTTACTCTATAAGATCTACAAAGATGAGAATCGAACTTTGATTGACCTTGATTCGCTTCCCTCCTATGTCAAAAATGCTTTTCTAGCTGCCGAAGATAAAGACTTTTATTCTCACCAAGGCTTCTCTCTCCCCGGGCTTTTCCGTGCACTTTATAAAAATCTTTTCGACGATCGTCTGGAAGGAGGCTCCACTATTACTCAGCAACTAATTAAAAATACCATTCTTACCCCGGAAAAAACACTTTCTCGAAAAATAAAGGAGCTCATTCTAGCCGTCGAAGCAGAACAATTCTTTTCCAAAGATAAAATTCTTGAAATGTATCTCAACCAAGTTGGTTTTGGTGGCCCGGCCTATGGTATCCAAGAAGCTGCTCATCAGTATTTTGATGTTGACGCCAAAGATCTTGATTTAGCCCAAGCAGCTTACCTAGCAGGGCTCACTAGAGCCCCGAGTAAATACTCGCCTTTTGGCGATCATCCGGGGTTAGCCATTACAAGACAACAAATAGTTCTCCATCAAATGGTCAATGATGGTTTTATTAAAAATAGTGATTTAGAAGCTGCCCTCCAAAAAAAAATGGCTTTTAAATCTGCCAAAATTGAAATCAAGGCTCCTCACTTTGTTATGCTGATCAAAAATATCTTGGTAGATCAGCTGGGAGAAAATGTCGTCACCCAAGGAGGTCTTAAGGTCTACACTACCCTTGACAGCAAACTTCAAGATGAAGCTCAAAAAATAGTGACTGAGGAAATTAATAAATTAAAGTCTTTTAATGTTACCAACGGTGCTGCCTTAGTTACTAATCCCCACACCGGTGAAATCCTCGCCATGATTGGTTCAAAGGATTATTTCAATCTTAATGAAAACGGACAAGTCAATCTCACCATGTCTCTCCGACAACCAGGAAGCGCTATCAAGCCTTTAAATTATGCTCTCTCTTTTGAAAATGGTAAAAGCCCCGCCACCACTATTGACGATAAACCAATTTCTTTCCATCTCCCCGGTCAAGAACTTTGGACACCCAAAAATTATGATGGGCGTTTTCATGGCCTGGTGACTTTCAGACAAGCTCTTGGCAGTTCTTACAACATTCCCTCAGTTCTCATCTTGGCTCAAAATGGTATCGAAAATTTTGCCAAATTCGCCCAAAAAATGGGCATCACCACTTGGAATGACCCCAGCCGTTTTGGTTTATCCATGGCTCTCGGTAGTTTAGAGGTTCGGATGGTCGATCTTGCCACTGCTTACTCCGCTTTCGCCAATCAAGGCATTGTTACCCCTTTAAATTCCATTATTAAAATAGAAAAATCAGATGGTAAAAGTTTAAGGCTTTCCAGTTGCCCTAATCCTATTAAAAACTCTGCCGTCAGCGCCACCGCCAATGCCGAAGACAATAGTTGTTCTGTCAGTCGCGTTATTTCACCCACCACCTCCTATCTCATTTCAGATATTCTCAGCGACAATTCAGCCAGAAGTCCGGCTTTCGGCCCAAATTCCATTCTTAATATCACCTCCGCCAAAGTCTCTGTCAAAACCGGCACTAGTAATGATCTTAAAGATAATTGGGCTATCGGTTACACTAAAGATTTTCTCGTCGCCACCTGGGTGGGAAACAACGACAATACACCCATGTCCCGCATTGCTTCTGGAATTACTGGAGCGTCTCCCATCTGGTCAAAAATCTTCAATTCCATTCTGGCCAAAAATTCCGAACCAAAAAGTCTTATCCCACCCGAAAACTTAATTAAAGTATCTATCTGCACTTTAACTGGTTCCCTCTCTTGTGCTGGTTGTCCTACCCGTACCGATTACTTCGTCAAAGGCACACAACCTACCAAAGCCTGTGACCCGGTCGATATTCAAAACCGCCTACACTCTACCACTTCTGCTTTACCTACCCCTCAAATTCTCTAACTCCTCCTTACAATTTATACTCCACATAATTCTTCATTTCTTGTTTTGGTGTTTCTTTTTCCGGCAAGCCAACATTGATCATCGGTAAACTAAAGTTCATTCCACCCACTCTGGGAACAAACCAAAACAAAAAGGTTATTATCATTACTATTAGCAAAGTCCAAAAAATAACCTTCCTCTCAGCTGCCCTTTCTTCCTTTGATTTTCGCTTTTTCTCCCGCTTCTTTTTCTGAGGAATATCGCCTACATTCTCATCTTCACCACCCGGTAAATCCATTTCTAGTTCTTCACTTTTCATATCATCAATCTACTTTTTGTTGCCAAACATCTGGATTTATCAAACAAGAAGGCTGCCTATCCGAAATAGCATCATCCATATTATCTACTACAATTTTTGCCATAGCGATTCTAGCCTCCACCGTCGCCGAAGCGATGTGAGGTGTCAAAATTGTATTGGGTAATTTCCACAGTTCTTCAGGAACTTGTGTTTCATCTTCATCATCTTCAAAAACATCCAAACCCGCCCCAGCAATCCATTTCTCCTGCAAAGCTTTAATCAGACTTTTTTGATTTACCACTCCCCCCCTAGCCGTATTAATCAGTACAGCTGTTTTTTTCATTAGTTTAAACTCTCTCTCGTCCATCATATGTTTTGTTTCATCCGTGAGCGGCACCGACAAACTGACCACATCCGACAATTCTAGTAAGTGATCGAGGCTGTGATAAACCACTCCATACTCTTCCTCAAATTCTTCATCACGATGACGATTAAAATAAATGACCTTCATCCCTAAAGCACCAGCCATTCTCGTTGTCCACCGGCCTATTCTACCTAGGCCCACAATCCCCAAAACTTTATCCTTCAAACCCGTTCCCAGTAATAAGTCTGGTTCCCAGCCTTTGTACTTTCCGGCCCTCACAAACCTATCTCCTTCCACTACTCGACGTAGCAAGTTCAAGATTAACGCTATCACTTCCTCAGCCACTGCTTCTGTCAAAACTCCTGGCGTGTTGGTGACACAAATACCTCTCTTGGTGGCCTCTGGTATTTCAATATTGTCAAAACCGACGGCATAATTACAAATCGCTTTGAGTTGTGGCCCTGCCGCATCCATTACCGCGCCATCAATCTTCTCTGTCAGCAAAGAAATTATCCCCACCGATCCCTTAACGCCCTCTAACAGATCCTTCCTCCCAATACTTTTCTCCGGCCAAACCACCACCTCATATTTTTCTTTCAACCTGGTCAAAAATCTTCCCAAAAAAACATGTGTCACAAAAATCTTCGGTTTCCCCATACCTTCATTTAACCACACTGAAGTAATAATATTTTTGTTAAACGTGCAGAAGCGCTAGCGATTTAAAGCGCAGGGATGCCCCCGGAGCCTACTGGCGAGGATGCGAGCCGAGCACTTAAATCGCGCGGTTCGAACGCTAAAAAATATTATTTATTAAATCCATTCCTCTGTAAACTTTAATTTTTTTTCCATCCACTTTTCCATCTCTTGTTTACTGAGCAGTCCATCTTTAGCTCCCAGTTTCGTTACTTCACTACTGCCGTTAGCTAGTCCCATCTTCAGAAACTCTTCCGGCTTTTTATTCTGTAATATCCCCGCTACCACCCCACTTACAAAAGCGTCACCAGCTCCCGTATCATCCACCGACGAAACCGGAAAAGTCTCCATTTTCAGCCATCTTCTATTAACCACTACACTAGCCCCTCGCTTTCCATCAGTTATTGCCAGGATTCTTGCCCCCAAATCAGACAATTTCACCACCATTTCTTTTTCATTTTCAAAATCTATGCCCAGCAACAGACTTGCTTCTTGCCTATTAACATTAAAAAAATCAAATTTAGGTAATAGTTTTAACAATCTCTCTTTTTGATCCAATTCCTTTTTGCCAGGATTAACACCTATTTTTATTCCGTTTTCTAAAGCAAAAGCCACCAAGTCTTCCACAAATGTTATATCTCCTCCTAAAGAAGACACTTGAATCCAATCTGCCTTCTTCACTTCAGCCCACTTAATTTCTTTTGGATCAATCAGCCCACTTTCTCCTCTATAAGTCACAATGGATCTTTCCCCGTCAGACGAGACTAAAACCACTGATAAACCTGTTTTTCCCTCTCCTTTTTGCAACATCGATAAATCCACGGCTTCCCGCTCCAATTGTTTTTCCATTACCTCTCCCAAATCATCGCTCCCGATTCTAGTGATCATCTTCACTGCTTCCCCCAATCGATGAAGACCCACCGCCACATTTGTACCACCACCACCGCTAGTTACCAGGTTTTCTTCAGCTTCTTGTTTCCCACCTACCACTTCACACATCGCCACTCCACCTGGAATTTGATGTCCTTTCACTATTTTTAAAGCCTTAGATTTAAGTAAGACATCCACCACCGCTGCTCCAACAACAACCACTTTTTGCATGTCTTCATTCTAACAAATGATAAAATTTAGGTTATGAAACCCTGGCGTCTTCTCAAACCTAAAACCGGTAAGGAGATTCCATTTCTCATTCTCCTCAGTTTCCTCGCTAGTTTTGCTGCTTCTCGTCTAGTAACTATTTCTTTTCCCAGTCTCTTCCTCAAAGTCCGAGGTACACACGTTCATCATTTTACTTATGGCTTGGCCCTCCTCATTTTCATAGGTTATACCAGCATTACCCAACCAAGATCTCCTCGAACTCGCCTCAAACTCTCACTCCTTTATGGTTTAGCCCTTGGCCTCGCTTTCGATGAATTTGCCATGTGGATACAGCTCGAAGAAGTTTATCGCGATCGTTCCACATATGATGTTATCGTCATCACCTCTCTTGCCCTCTTGAATATCGTTTACTTCGATGATTTTTGGCGCAAATGGGGCCACCATCTAGGTAGCCTAGTCAAACGTATTTTTAGTTAAATTTCTGGGAATACTATCTCTGCCAATTTTTTCGAGATTCCATTTGGATTTGGATCTTGCCATACATTTCTGCCAATGGCGATTCCTTTAGCTCCAGCTGACATCGCTCCCACTATCTCCTCATCCAAATTTTCCCAATCAGTCTTTTTACCCCCCTGAGCTAAAACTCCTGTTTTTCCAGCGGCACGCACCACCCAACTAAAACTTTCGCTACTTCCCGTATAAGGCACTTTTACAAAATCAGCATTAAGTTCCAAACCTAATCTAGCCCCATATGCCACTACATCCTTATCAGACTCCCTACCCATTACCTTTTTGCCCCTCGGATACATCCAAGCAATAACAATCATCCCCAAACTGTGAGCTTCATCTTCGATTCTAGAAAATTCGACCAACATTTGCTCCTCATGTTCACTTCCCACATAAATGGTATAGCCTATCCCAATAGCTCCCAGCTCCGCCGCCTTTTTAACTGTGCAAAGTTGTAAAGATAGTGGTTCATCCCCCTGAAAAGAAGTTTTTCCGTTTAATTTAACAATCAAAGGCACTTTACTTTCCTTTCGATAATACTTTGCTGCGATCCCTTCTTGAAAAACTACTCCTGTAAAATATCCGTTTTCGGCAATCTTCATAATATATTCCGGATCAACATTCTTTTCGTCAAAATCAACCGGTCCGTGTTCAAAGCCCTGATCGTAAGCCAAAAGAAGCACCTTACCGTCTCGCTCAATTCTTGTTGTATCTACCATCAATCCATCTTATCAGAGTTGTTTTTTTCTCTAGTCCATAAAGGCCTTCTCTCCACTGCCATCATCTACCACCGCTTGACGATGACTGGCAAGCTCCTCATCAAATTCCTGTAGATATTTAACCACCATCTCCGGCGTTGTCGCAATTCTATATACCCTTAAGGCTCCTGGTCTACTACCGATCAACATATTACTAACCAAGACTTCCATAATTGGAAACCAGAAGTCACCATATAAAATTAATGGTTTGTGATGACCGAAGTAAAGATAGGCCAAACCCCAAGCCATCCCAAACTCAGACAAAGTTCCTGTTCCTCCATTAAAAATAATATAGGCACTTCCAAGTTCCAAAAGCTTCATTGTTCGATCAACGTAGTTATTCATGATCACTTCTTTATCGGCCTTATTGTGCTGATCTTTCCCCTCAAAATTCTCAATAAACTTCGGATAAAAAGTGGCTACCTCCGCGACCCCACCACCCTCATGCGCGCCTTCGGTAGCGGCTCTCATTACCCCTGGACCACCTCCATTTACAATGGTGAGACCACTCTCCGCCAAAAGTCTCGACACTTCGAGCGCTTGACGATACAAAGGGTCACCCGGTGGACAATCGGCAAACCCAAATATGGTTACAGCTTGAATGTTTTTAAAAGGCATAACATCATCATACTAGAAATTAACTCATGATCCTAGATTTTCTAATTTCCGCAGTTCCGCTTCTACATTTTCAGCATTCTGCAAGTCAAAACCAACCACAAACTCCATCCCCAAAAAACTTTTATCCAACTCATCTTCAGCAATTTCTTCAGCCCACTCGGCCGCCAAACATTTCTTCATATTTTCTACATTCAAACCCCCATCAATTATAATCAAGACCGTCTTGGACAGCTCGCGCACCTTCTTAATCTTCGCCAATACCCCCTCATCAAATTTTTGTCCTTGGGCTCCTGCTTTGACACTCATTAAAAGTACGCCATCCAAATTGTCCACTATTTCTTCTAAACCATCTAGCGGTGTTTCTATATCATAAGAGAGTCCCGCCTTCATTCCAGCAGCCTGACTATCGGCAATAAACTTCACCTTATCTTCCATTTTTTCCACTTGTCCATACAACGCTGTCATCCCCGCGGCTACACATCTCTCCACCCAGTCTTCCGGTCGATCTACCATTAAATGTCCCTCAAAATCAACGATCGTATCAATATTCAAAAGCACTTCCGGGAATACCGTTTCCACTGGAGCAAATTTTCCATCAATCACATCAAACTGTACTCTTTTGGTTATACCCCAAACCTTTTTCAGTT
>WNFL01096412.1_pt1 | contig 13028 bp, 15 predicted proteins | sample 5400361 | NCBI WGS metagenome assembly WNFL01 (sample SAMN13153351, study PRJNA577476) | soil metagenome | isolation source: 40 cm soil on Douglas fir-dominated hillslope | place: USA:California | collected 2013-09-17
GGGCTCATAACCCGGGGCCTTCTGGAAAAGAGAAGTTTCAAAACCGCTCAAAATCTGGTGCTTCACAAGCATCTGCACGAGCATTGAAGGCAACATGATTCGATTTAGGGGCCAATTGAACCCCCGATCACCACTTCAGTCATCTCCGATCACTTACCCTTCGTCATGAGTCATGAGTATTTCGTCACCAGCTGACCTATTACGTAAGCTTAGGGCAACCTCCATATATGGATAAGCCATGACCACATTCCGTTTGACTCGTGGGAACAGCTTTCCTCTTGACGGTTGTCTCGGCTACATCATGGCTTCTAGCTTACGAAGATGGATGACACCAGCGAGGTGCATAAATATCAAGTTGCATGTTGGCTCTCTTCCATCGCCGTTTATCGCTCATATCGTTGTTCGCACTCGTCGCCGCTGCAATTTCAGTTTACTATCAAGTCTTTCTACGAGGTCTCATCCGCTTACCCCCCACGACGGACACAATGACTGCAAAAATATCTCGCTCCGTCATTCAAACCGTGTTCGCAAAGGAACAGACCGAGGTGGGTCCCTCACCATGGCCTGTACGATGTGCGATATGGACTGACCAGACGGACATAGGGTGTCGGCGCCAGAGTCCGTCGTGCTATTGGCAGCCCTCAGCTACGTAATATCTCTCCATTCCTAATGTGAGCTATCATGTCATGTTGCAACGCAGCGTTGACTGAGACGCCAAACAGGTTGGACCATTTCAACCTTGGACCAGGGGCTGGCTTTCCGGACCATCCTCATCGGTGGGTGTACCCTTCTCTAACTCGGTATTGATCATGACGCGAATCCCAGTGGTCAAGCCACGGTCACTTATATCATTGAAGGAGCAAGTATGCATGAGGACTCTGCCGGTCATAAGGGAACGATCAAGGCAGGCGGTGTGCAATACATGACCGCAGGGAAGGGTGTCATCCACTCCGAAATCCCTGTGCACGGGCCAGGTCTCCCCAATCCCATGGGTTTTCAGCTTTGGGTAGATTTACCAGGCATGTTTTCTGCACCATCACATTCAGTTACTGACACCCGCCACAGCAAAGTACAAGATGATCGAGCCTCAATACCATGAGCTCGATCCTGAGGATATTCCATCTGCCTACCCAGAAGGCCCTGATGGTCCTGTTCAAATCAAGCTCATATCTGGGAAAAGCTTCGACAAAGAGTCTCCAGTGAAACCACTAGGTAATTTTTGCCTCTCGAGAGGTATTGGCAAGGTAGACTAACCACTCTGAAAGGTGGGTGCTGGTATATGCATGTATTCCTTAAGAAGGGTGAAGCCAAAGTCTTCCAGGATATACGTAAGTGTACCTCAAGCCCTCCTCTGGTGACCCGAGTTTACCTTACTTCGCAGCGGCCGGTTGGACTGCCTTCTTCTATAGTGCGTTTCTTCTCCCACTTTGCTCTGTTCCGCAAAATAAACACTACGTATAGCTCTCAAGGGCATGGTATACGTGAACCGCGAAATAGATGGTCAACCGAAGGAACCCCACCATGTCCTTGTCTTCTCGTCCGCTGCTAATGAGACCGGTGTCCAACTTGAGGCTGCAGAGGATGATACTCAGGGTGTCCTTATTGCTGGAGAGCCGTTGGACCAGCCAATCTTTCAGTACGGACCATTTGGTTAGTGTGTGCAAGTCGGAAAGATAAATATGCTAACTGCATCCATGCAGTTATGACCAATCAAGCTGAGATTCAACAAACCCTGATTGATTGTGAGTCCTGCCCTACAATATTCTCCTGATACGACTGTGTTGACCATGCCTAGATCGCCTGGGTCAGAACGGCTTCGAACGCGCTCATTCGTGGAAGAGCCAGATCGGAAAGGAATTTCTTGGGCGGTACGGAAATGAGGGGGACGATGACTAGCAGCTATTGTCCACAAAATCTTGGATTCCTTGAAGAAGGTTGAAGAGCATGTACTTCTACCGCGTCCTATGAAATTCTGTAGCATTCTCCTGGAAATCATTCTCCTGAAATCACGCAAAACTCGCGAGCTTGGACGGTTGTCCCGATCCGTGGGTTTGGACACACCCCCGCATCGCCACCAACCAAATCAGGCTTGGACCCTTGGACCCTTCGAGCGCCGTCCGCTCTCCCCAATTCCCGAGATATGCCATATATCGACGTTCTCCTCGAAACCCGTGGCGCTCTCCATTCGAGAGACGCACAATCCGATCTTACCCCAAACCCGACGCAACGGACGACGCTCATTGTGGGCGGTTGCTATATCATCGCTATCGCAATCTTATGGTACGTGTTGGACTCAAAAATGCTTATTGGTTTTGCTCAATCCTCGTGGCACTAGGCATGTCCCGTACCTAAACGTACTCTGTGAGCAAACCGAGCTAGTTCTATATCGCCTTGTGTTCACCACTTCATCTCCATAAACCCAGTATACCCTTTCAAGCTCCTCACCGTCTCGTTGCACGAGGTACGTCCTCCTGGACCGCGTTGCCCGACTCATATCTGAGTCGAAATGTGCAGTTCTCGCATGCCCTTGCTGGCATACTAACCTGTGCAAAGATACACTCAATAGAACTGGATCGTAAGTACCCCGAGCGCCTAATTCACCTTCCCGAGCTAATCCCTGGGTTGACGCTGCGCGCTTGTTTATTTAGCCGATGAGGGTGGGGCGACAAGAATGTCAGGCGGAATCCCAGCCATAACACTACCGGCTGGATACCTTGGCAGTAGCTTTATTGGGGCTTGCCTCATTGCTTGCGGATTTGACACCGATGCGTCAAAAGTGGCAACAATCGTCCTCGCGTGAGTATTGGTTGAGCCATACACGACTGCATGCGGACATAAAACCCACTACTCCCCCAATAGCGTGGTCTTCCTGTTGTCCTTGTGGTGGGCACGTCGAAACTGGCTGTAAGCATATAGGTTTTATAGTTTGAGACCCCATTCCCACGAGAATCACAGGAGTTGGGTCTTAATCTTGGGTATGAGTGGCCTGATATTAGGCTTTTGGTTCATTGCCCGAGGAGTTGCATTGCGATACTTGGCATGTCTACTCCACACCCTTCTGGACTTCCGTCCCCACTAACATATTCTAGGTACTCTTCATTGGCGTCATGAGCTGCATGTATGGTATGGATGATCTTGCTCGATCCGGGGACTTGGGTACTGACACCAGCCGCAGTCTTGTGGGACACAATTGATGACACAATCAAGCGAAAAGTCAACTCTAGCGACGCGTCTGTGTTTGCAGAGATTTGTGGCTGCTGTCCTTCGCAGGTCTGGGGCGTCATTTGGCTCATTATCGCTTTCATGTTCTTTGCGGCCGGCGTTTTAGCTGGGCTTGCACTATTCAAGGTAGAGTCATAAGTCCACGTTCATGATTTGATCCACTTAGCATGTTTCCCTTTGTTGTGTAGCAATCTGCGGCACAACAATTGGAAGATAGCAAGTACTTCCTTCCCGTACAATGAAGCACGGAACACAGTCTTAATGCGGGCGTAGCCCCTGACGAACAAATTACGCGGACCCCCGCCAACGAACTGTTTTAACAATACTGGGTTGAACGGCGGAAAGGAACTTGCTCCGCGGACCATCTCGACCTCATTGTATCCGTAACCTTTGATATCTTGACCACGACCTGAATATATGCCATTCTCGAAGCTACATAAGAAAGGCCATGCCTGCACACAGTGCATGAATTCGAAATGACACCCGCAACAATACAGGTTGGTGGAAGGTAGACGAACCTCGCGGCTATGCAAACACTTTGCGAACAGCCAACTCGTCTTCCTCCAGTTTTTGATTCTCCTTCCTTGTTGCTCGTTCGTGCTCCACAGCCTTCCGCGCCTTATACTTGGTGCCCTTGGCGTTTCGCTGCGCTTGACGTAAAGCAGACGGTGAGACGTACTCTGGATGAACGGCGTGAGTCGGTAATCAGCGAATGCCAAGTACCAAGGGATTATCGTACCAGGATTCGAATAAACGGTCGCGCCGTTGAATGCCCCCTCGAATATCCGAATAGGCGTCAGCACAAACCGAGGGCCGATCTCTACAAGAGACGTTTGTGGTGGACCACTGGGTAGAAGTGGATCTTTCTCGACAATCTGCACAACTGAAGGTCATCTTTCTGAACATGGTGGAATGAATAGGGAATCGCATTTCACCTGAAAATTGCGGAACCATATTTTACCGTCCAGCATCGAGAAGGTGAGGATATGGTCGATAAATGGTTTAGATCGTCGAGCGGTCGGAGGCACCGCGAAGATCTAAGACGGTTCGATTTATCAGTTTCCCCCTTCCGAATTTATTTTGGCTGGCAGATAAAGCAACTTACGTGTGTAAACACCTCCTTCGTCAGCCTTCCCCACTCGCTTTGATCAAATGCTGTATCAAAGCTGACAATTCCGCGACTGCCCCTCAAGCAGTTACCCATCATCTTCAGCTCATCCATCGTATGGATGTTCTGTACGTGCATCCGTATGCTGGGCCCATTAGGACTCTTGACTGCCCACATATATAAATCTTCGTGCCTTCTCGCCTCGAAGAACAAGGTGTTGTTGCAATTGTGCAAGTAGGAAAGTTCACTGAGCATATGAAGTTTACTTTTGGCATCAAACTTGGACTCTGAAAAATGTGGGTTCAGTTTCCGAACCAACGGGTACCTGTGGTGAAGACTTGAAAAAAGGGCCGAACGCACCCTTCTTGACCTGAGGCAGTAATACTTCTAAATCGTTCATCAAGTGACGCATACGGTGCGTAGCCCCTCTTGAGCAGAGCATGAGAACGCGTTGCTTGTTCCTCCGCTTTTTTGGTGGGCCGTTCATATCGACATCTGCCATTTCCTCGTCCTCCTCCCGCGGACGCTTCAATTCGGATTTCTCATTCACATCTGTACTCTCTTTTCTCTCCTTTGCCTCGATCTTCGCCGCATGCTTCTTTTGAACTTTGAAGAGGGTGGCCATTAAGTTTTTCGTCGCTTTGTTCCTTACATTCCTTCCATTACATTACTCTCCTTTGTTTTGAAACGGGCTTCAGGATTTGTTATGGACTCAGGACTCGGGACTCAGGACTCAGGCAGGACATCTGCTCTATTGGCGACACCCCGCAGTTACAAATGAGCGACGTGATGTTCCAAAATCGCAAGTAGTCGCCTTCTCAATGCCAATATAATGGTGCCAATATGTTAATAGCAAACAACCAGTAGCTAACATCAGCAGCTACACATTGGATGTGCTCGGTAGACCCGACTTGTTAGCGACATGGGTGATCTTCAACCCTGAGTCACAAGGGGGACTACAAAGATGCAGTTAAGGACTGCCGGCAGTTCCAATGGCCGACATAACGAACTTTATCTTGATGTTGCAACATGAGAACACGTAAAGGTTGTCGTATTTAATCAGGTATCCGTAGATTAGGGTGGCGATAGATGCGCGAATTCCACTCATTCGAACGGGACGAGGCGGACACTATTCATGCGAGCCACTATCACCCGTCCTTTAAGTGACTTGACCCTACTCGCTGATCGCTGCTACTCGGCTTGTGGTGGGCAAACGACCAGAGCGGTTGCTTCTCACACCCCATCATCAGTATATCATCATGAAACCCTTGAATTCTTGTACATGTTGCACCACGAACTATTGAATGCGTTGTCTTTCTATTCTCCTCCAGACCAACACGAGACACCTAGACAGCCATACGGGATTTTAACGCAAGGTGACAAGCTCTAAAGAAATGGAGTGAGTAAGATATCATCGCGTCTAAGAACAGCGGACAAACCTTCGGCAGACCTGTTTAGGAAGAGGGTGACCAAAAGTGAAATATACCATCAGCAACATTCTGCCATCGTGACATCAGCTACTTACGTTGGGTGAATCGCCATGGTATCGTCGAAGTCTTTCTTGCGCGCTGTGATCATCGCAGGTGCCGCTTTAGATTAAGCAGGACGACAGTAAGCCATCGACTTACCCCCCATCTTAACCGCAACGCCGAATCCTTGCATGGATTCATCACTTCCTTGGCCCAGCATGTGTACGCCCACAATCTTCTCTTCCTCGCCTACCACGATCAGTTTAAATGCCGTCGGCTCGCGGTGGTCTTCTTCGATAAAGGCAAAGTACATGGACCGGAACTTGGTGGTATCTATAGTTTCCGAGCACGAATGAGCAAATAAAGAAAAATATATACGCTTTAATTTGGCAACGCATGGAACTCACAGACTTTGACGGCATCGCCGTACTTCTTACGGGCTTCAGGTTCCGTTAACCCCACAGTCCCAATTGTAGGGTGCCTGCACAAGCCAGGATCGACCATAAGTGCCCAACACGTTGGAATACGAGCGAAGGGGAGGGAAGGACGCACGCGAAGACGACAGTGGGGATATCCTCGTAGCTGATTTTGTCGTCCTTGTACTTGGGGCCTCCAAAGAGACGATTACAGAGCCTCCTTCCGGCAGCGATTGCGACAGGAGTGAGAAGAGCCTTACCGGCGACATCACCAATGGCAAAGATGTTCGGAACACTGGTCGTTTGATATTCGTCGACGATGATGGCGCCATGCTCATCGAGCTTAACGCCAATTTTCTCCAGACCCATGTCCTCCGTGTACGGCGCGCGCCCAATCGCCCACAGCAAATAGTCGACGGTGTAGCTCTCGCCCTTGTTGGTATGAACCGTGACGGGCTCACCGACCCTCGTACCTTCCACCTTGACGATCTGCGTCGACTTGTGAATCTTAACCCCAGTGTGCTCCGTCCAATCGGTGATGACATCTTGGATCATGGGGTCAAACGTGCGCAAGACACGTTCATGACGGAGGAACATATGCGTTTCGGTACCGAGGGCATTGAGTATACCAGCTAGCTCGAGGGCGATATAGCCGGCGCCGACGATGGCGATGCTCTTTGGCCGATCCTCAAGTTCGAAGAAACCATCGGATGTGATGCCTAGGCTGGCGCCGGGGATCTTGTCATCAGGAGGGACAGTCGCCTGGCTCCCGGTGGCGATGGTGATATAGTCTGCGTGAAGCTCATAGGTGGAGCCATCGTTTGCGGTGACCTCGACCGTATTTGCGTCCTTGAACCTGCCCCAACCCGAATGATATTCAACGCCTTCACGGTCGAAATTACGAGCATAGATCCCAGTAAGGTTCTTCACGTATTCGTCCCGACGGGGCTTGAATGACTTCCAGTCAAATTGAGGGGTGACGTCCTGGTAATTGTACGCGCCGGCGTGTTTCACGCGCTCGCTCAAATCGGCGGCGTACCACATAATCTAGACGAATCGTTTTCAGCGGTTGAGAGGTTGAAAGGTGTCAGTGATCGCGAGGGAGATGTCGAAGCACCTTCTTGGGAACACATCCTGTACAATAGGAACGTGTTACTATTACGTCCAATAGATACAGCGTCACAAAGACTACGCACCAACTTTGACGCAGCACCCACCAAGCACACCAGTGCTCTCGACCACAGCGACCTTCTTGCCATACATCGCAGCACGTCTCTGTCAAGTGCATGGATAAGTAATTCTATAAAACCCCAAGGAAGAGCAAGGGGTCGTGTACTAGGAGCAAGTAAAAACGCACCGATGACCCTGATCCACCACTCCCACCACCAACGATGATGTAATCGTATCGTCCAGTGCTGGGTTTGATAGTAGGCGGCATACTGTTTGTCGAACTATTTGTGAATCCTCTCGATATCTGGGAAATAAATGGAGGTCGAGGGAGGATGAGTAAGGGCCGATTATAGCGCAGAAAAAAAGGGAAAAAAACAAAACAAAACAAGGAACAAGCTGCAACAAGAGGACATGCGGGGAGATAATAGTAGGTACGCACATGTCGGAGACGCGTTGCAGCAGTCGCAGTCGCTGTCGCTGTTTGTGAAATCCTTGCGGTCGGTGTTGCCCACCACAACGACAACAGGGGGTTCGAAGAGGGTACGGTAAACCTCGCCAGCTTCACCGATTATATATATATGTGTGTGTATGTATGTATGTATAGGAATCGCCTCCTCCTTTAAGTCCGTTTGGAGCGGTCACAAACTCCGGGAAATCCGAACCAAATTGGCCAATGGCGCGTGTTATCGAGGTTTAACCCGTGTATCGAAAATGACCTTGGGAATACCGAAATATCGGAATAACGAAATGTCGAAATGCCGAATGTCGAGGATCTGACCAAGAACCGTCATCTCGGCCCTCCGCGTTCGGCTTCTCACATTCACATTGGCTGCTGTCTTGGCTGGGGCGCTTCACTTAACTCCGCATTACTATTTCTAACTTAAGCACCGGCGTTGTACGGATACCACTACACAGTACATTCTTGCATCGAGCATACGAAGCAGATAATATACAAACGAAGATGGACGGAAGAGCATACCCAAATCGTTGGAACGAAGCCCAGGAAAAAAAAACAAAATGGTAGTCACACACCTCGGCTAATGAAGGGCTGCAATCCAATCGCAAACGATCGGATGGGGGTGGAGAGAGGTGAGAACATGGTAGGGCGTTAGGAGGGTATCATAATGTAGTATAGGATAGTTTAGGATAGACCTGCGGAGCTCGAATACCATGCGACAGATAATAATGTAGCGATTGTGGGTTCGGTAGGGCAGAAGGAAGACAGTGTAGGTGGGCACAAAAGAGCGAGGGCGAATACAAGACAAGCTCGACCAATGATGGGCGAAAAGCGGAACCGTCCACATGTCGGCAATCCAAAAAGCAATGTCAAGTATGGCGGGAGACCTTCTCCACACCGGCACAAAGCGCTGTCTTTCTCTCCTCCTGCAGGAACAATGTCAGGCCCTGAATATAAGTTGGTCAAATTTGGGCATGGACATACCTCTTCACTGTCCTCCTCGAGCTCGATTTCACTGTCCTCGTCGTCATCCTCTGTCGTCGAGCCATGCTCTGATTCACGCTCTGAACTGGGAGGGCTTGAATACGTGGTGGCATGCTCCTTGGGTGAGGCGATGCTCTGGTTGTGAGCATGATGGGGTCGCGGGTGGGCACCGGGAATGCTGATGGTCTTGACGGTATGGTGCTCCTCGTGGTCTGACGTAAGGGAGGGTGGTGGAGGAGTTGTAACATCGGAAGCTCGGCTTTCGGTAGACTGGTGAGCTGGGGGAAACGTCGAGGGGGCCTTATCCGGGGCAGGTGTAGGGGTCTGTGGTCTCGCTTCTCCGTCTCCAAATTGTTGCGAGTTAACCTCACCGGTGATTTTGGCTGTGGTCGGATCTTCTTCCTTGGCTGCGGCCGCCTGCAGATCGCATGAGATCTGAATCGGACAGGAAGAAGACAAGGTACGGGGACATACGTGTTTAGCGCGCTCGGCCTCCAATGCCGCTTCCTTCTCTTTCCGAGCCTTCTCCTCGCGTGCTGCGCGGCGTTTCGCCACCCACGCCATCCCGCTCCCATCGTCTTCATCGGCAGTAGTCGCTTCTGTACCGAGACTAAGCTTGTTAGAGCTCTGCAAACGCGCGTACTGTGAGCCGCCTGAGGTGACTGCGCCCGTGCCGCCGAAACCCCATTCGACGAACGCGGGCTCTTGGGTGGTCGTAGGGAGGGTTTGACGAGCACCATAAACTCGGCCATTTAACATGCGCTGCTGACGCACGGGTGCGGTCGCACCTCCCTCTCCCTCTGCAGACCTGGTGAGAGTCAATGGCGAACCAATCAAAGAAGCACGAGGACGATCAGTGGACCCCGTAGATTTGCGTCTACCGAGTGGGAAACCAACTTCATGGGCGCTGGCGGTGGACGCGTTGGACTGGGAGGAATCGCACAGGGGAACTAAACCATCGAGCTTGGCACCTCCTTTGAGGAGAGGGCCGAAGAGCCGCTTTCCCCATTTCTTTGACTTTTTTCTCTTGGCATTCGGGCGTAAATCCGTGGAGCTCTCCGTGCGGGGCTCAGAGTCGTCACCATTTACGGTGCTGTCACCACTAATTGATGCAACAGGAGTGAGGGCGATTAGCTCGCCAGCGGTGGCAGAAGAGGCGGCGAGGGCTGCGGCGGCTGCGGCGTCTTGAGTGTCGGTAGTGTCTCCTGTTTCGGGGAGGAGAGGGAGAGCGACACGGCGGGGGTCTGGGAGAGGTGCAAAGCGTATCTTTCGAGGGGGAGAGCTTGAGGGGGAGGAGCTATCACTGCTATTTGAGTTTGAGGAATAATTTGAGTTGTTTCTTGGGAGCGGGGCTGGGAGGTCTATTGGCGATCGACGGGGAGTAGTGAGAGGGGTGACGCCGCTGGGGTTGAGGAGGATACCCTGTCTGGGTTGTAGGGTGGGATGAAGAAATGAGGTGGTTGACGTTGCGACGAGCGACGCCATGGTGGGCCTGGGTTAGAGAGGAGCGGAAATCGAGCGGGAAAACGAGAGGATATCAAGTAATGAAGAGAACACGTAGTGCTCGTAGTGCTCGTAGTGCTCGTAGTACTCGTGGTTGTGAATATGCCTATTGCTGTCGATAATGAAATGCGGCGGCGGACTTGGTCTGGTTTGATGGCTGGTTGGTGGGCTGAGGGAAGGACAGAAGTCGGGCTCGCCAGGGCCGTGCAGCAGCAGCAGGAGTAGCAGCAGCACAGCACAGGGTGAGTAGCAGTAGGGCCGGTGTACGTCGGCCGTAGTCGTAGGAGCAAAGGGTGAAGGGGTGTCGGTATCGGGGAAGGAGTGGAGAGTGGGACTGGGACTGGGACTGGGAGGGATCAAGAAAGGTGGGTGGATGAGGCGGTGGTTGGTGGTCAGGTCAGGCTTGGCGGAATAATAAATAAATAAATAAAGATGATCAAGATAATCACTGATGAATCCACTAATATAAATATTAAACATTATTGTTTCTAATTTCTAATATGCCGTATTCCGAATGCCGTAACGTATACGTATCTATGGCCCAGCCCATGCCCGAACTCACTCAGACGCCGAAGACGTCGAGACGCCATACAACGTCGCCGGTCTCCACGACCAGTACCCAGTACGGTTCTTCCCACACTGTCATCCAGACTCTGGCCTAGGGCAACTTTCCTTACCCGCTTTACGGTCTAGTTGCCAACAAGCCTAAATACCATCCCCATATCATCCCCATATCATCCCCATATCATTCTCATATCATATCATCCCCATGTCCGCGTCCACTTCCATTGCTGATTCCCATCCCAACCACCAGCATGATTTTGCTCAACGCAATGCGGCTCACTTTGACGCATTCGTTCATGAACACGCCCACAGCCACCATGTAAAACAAATCGCTTCAAAAATCGCGGAGAAGATCGTCCAGTTGCTTGGAATCCCCCCACAAGACGAGCAAGCGCACGACGATGATCACAACGACGACCACGACGACCACGACGAGCCCAGTGAAGGTATAACCGTGCTCGACTATGCATGCGGTGCCGGTCAGTCACCCTATCACCCTTTCATCTCTTCTCATATCGTTTCCGATTCCTCAAACTAAACCCTCTCTCCAGGCGCGATGACGTGGGCTCTCTTCGACAAGCTCGATGGCAAATGGAAGCAGTTTGTCGGCGTCGACATCAGCCAAAAATCCGTCGACCTCTACAATCAAACGGCCGCCACTCAATTTACACCCGAGGAGATCCAAGCAGTCTGTACAGAACTCAACGGCCACCCTGGCGAACTCAGCGGAAAGATATTTGATGTAATCGTCGTGCGCCCCCCCGTTTTCTTTCTTAGCTCCAAATTATCCAATTTTGACATCAGTCCCTCTGTGTTTGTTCTACTCTCCCAAAGTGCTCGCAAGCCTACCACCACTTTGCGAACGTAAACGACATCACCCGCATTCTCGCGTCCTTCCTCAAGCCTGGTGGCACGCTTTTCGTAGCGGACCATATGGCGCATGACGGTACACTCTTCAAACCTGAACACGACCCTTCATTTGCAGCTGCAGCTCACACCGTCTCGCATCGCAGCGGCTTCGCGGAAGAAGACATGAAATTCATCTTCGAACAGGGTGGCGGCTTGCAAGACTTCCGGTGGCTTCCCAATGTCGAGGCTGTGGGTAACAAGTCCGGCACGAAGGGTGTGGAGATATTTTTGGCCACTGGAACCAAACCACAGTCTCAGTCAGCGTCGACCTAACGCTTGAAATTGAAGCCGCTCTGAATCGCCGTTTGACTGATCCATGTTTGCATTGCTAGAATTGAAATACAGATTACAAGGAGAGAGAGTACAACAAACAACAAAAAGGCTCAGTATCTAATCTAAAGTGCATAATTTCATCGCAGCGACAGCCTCCCGCCAAATTTCTTTTCCTTCAACGCAGCATCAACAGCTGCCTTGACGTCCCAAAATGCATTCCACCAAAGGATGCCGACCGTACGACCGCCATCGGGCATCTCCTTCAGGTGTTCCTCCCCATCCCAATACTTCCGCAACAGCGCCCTCCACCAACGCATGACCTGTACGACCTTCTCGACGCCCACAACCGTCCCGTGCATATTGATACACCCAAGCGTCCACCCCTCGAGCCCCCGAACGTCCGCATCGAGCGGTGCAACGCCAGCCTTGTAGCACTCGACCACCCAGCGCTTGACATGCGCCTGTACCTCCGTCACCTCCGTCATTCGCACAAGCACCCCATCCTTGGCGTCGGCAGTAGCACTGGGGCCGTTCCCAGCAGTCCCGGGTGTGGAAATGGACATGGACGTCTTCGTCTTCGTCTTCGTCTTCGTATGCACGATCGCGGGCGCGACGGCATACTTTGCGACGAGCACCGGCGGCCTCGCGTGCCCATCCACACTCGGACTCCGCGTGAACCCCCTGCCGGACTCTGTCGACTGCGCCCTGCCGAGTCCGAGTCCGAGCCCGTGACAGAGCCCAACACCGAGCCCACCAGCGACCCCGGCATACCCGGCCTCTAATCGAGTCTGGAAGCCGCTTTTGGGCACTGCATCGGCGCGCAACATGTTTAGCTGCTCCCGCTGTACGTCCGCGGGCAGGGCACCGAAGACGTTCGCGTCGATTCCCAGCTCTTTCAGCTCTTCCGTTGATACTTGGGGTGCTTTCTGCTCACGCTTCGCAAAGAGGCGAGT
>WNFL01304913.1_pt2 | contig 13028 bp, 11 predicted proteins | sample 5400361 | NCBI WGS metagenome assembly WNFL01 (sample SAMN13153351, study PRJNA577476) | soil metagenome | isolation source: 40 cm soil on Douglas fir-dominated hillslope | place: USA:California | collected 2013-09-17
CGAGGAGGAGACCATGCTGCGCGAAGTGACTCGCGTGCTTCAGCCGTAGCCGGCGCTCTTCTCGAGCTCCGACACGATCTCGGGCGAGAAGCCGAGCTCGCCGACCAGCGCCCGGCGCACCTCGGGCGGCGAGAGCTCGCGGCTCGTGACTCCGGCGGCGGTCTTCTCGTGGCGGGTCCGGCCGGTGAAGGACACGAGCCGGCCGGCGAAGTTCTTGCGCGCGTAGAGCGCCGTGTTGAACACCGAGTAGCCGCGCGAGATCTCGTAGCGCTCCAGGTAGAACGCCTCGTCCACGGGATCCTGCATCAGGCGACACGGCAGTGTGTCGCTGTTCTGCGCCATGCCCCAGTGAATGCGGAAGCTCTCGCCGGCGGGCTCGACCCGGATCGGGTGGACGGGGTCGTCGATGGTTCGCACCACGCCGCGCTCCAGCGGGATCGGCACGTCGTTCTCGATCGAGGAGTCGACGATCCACTCCCTCCCGTCGAGCCGCACGACAAGGCTCCCGTGGTTGTGGTCGTTGCGGTCGAACATCGACCCCGAGATGCGCCGCACGTCGAAACCGCAGGCCGAGACCAGCGCGTGCAGGCCGTTGCTCGACGGCCAGCAAGTCCCGCCGGTGCCGTGCTCGAGCCATGCGGTGAGAAAGTCGCCCGGCAGGCCGCCGGGCAGCGGGTCGCTCCCGCCGTTCGCGAGCGCGATGCGCTTGCGCAGGTTGTCGAACGGCACGTGCCGGCACCAAGCGAGGTAGAGCGCCTCGAGCCCGGCGCGGTCGGGCCTCGGAGGCGACGAGAACCCGAGCCGCGCGAACACGCGCGCGAGCAGGGCGGGCGGGGGCGCGCTCACGCCCGCGCTCCGAACGTGTCGAGCTTCAGTCTCTCCGCCTTGGCGTACGTGAGCTTCTCGACGATCCGTCCGTCCCGCACCCGAACGATGTCGAGCCCGCGCCAGCCGCGCGTCTTCCCATCGCGTTCGAGCGTGCACAGCCAGCGGATCAGCGCCTTGCCCGAATCGGGGTCCACGAACAGATCCTCGGTCACGAAGCGCATGCGCCCGAATGCGCCGCGGAACTGTGGCGCGAAGGCCGCGCGGATGTCCGACTTGCCGCGGCTCTGCTTGCCGTCGAATTCGTCGTAGACGGCGTCATCGGCGAAGAACGCCATCACCGCGTCGAGGTCCTCGCGGTTGAACGCGTCCGTGAAGCGCACGACCAGATCCTCGAGCTCCGCGCGAGTCACCAGCGGGCTCCCGGATGAGCGCGCGCCACGCATTGCATCTCGCTGAGCAGATGGTCGAGATGCTCGGAGTGTTTGCCGCGCCGGCCGCCGTCGCTGGCGTTGGGCGCGTCGGGCGGGCGGCGCAGATTCGCGGCCGCGATCAGTGCCGCGACGTCGCGCTCGAACTCCACGCGCACCGCAGCCAGATCCGGGCCGACCCCGGACGCGCACAGCGCGGCGTCGAGCGCATCGGGAGTCACGAGCTCCGCGGCGTGCGGCCACAGCTCGTCGACCCCGGCCTGCAGGCGGGCGTGGGCCTCGTCGGTGCCGAGCCCCAGGCGCAGCCACCAGTCGCGCGCGTGGCGCACGTGGTAGCGGACCTCGTTCGCGGCTTTCCTCGCGATCGCAGCGAGTCGCTCGTGCGTCGAGTCCGCGAGCTGCGCGAGCACGTGCGCGCCGGCCGCGTCGAAGAGCACCTGGCGCGCGATCGTCTGCGCGAAGTCGCCGTTCGGCTGCTCGACGAGCAGGCAGTTGCGGAACTGCGTCGGGTCGCGGAGGAAGGCGAGCGCGTCGGCGTCTCGGCCCTCGCCCTCGATCTCGCCGGCAAGCTCGAGGAACTGACTCGCCTGGCCGATGCAGTCCAGCGCCACATTCGCGAGCGCGATGTCTTCTTCGACGATCGGCGCGTGACCGCACCACTCCGAGAGCCGGTGACCCAGCACGAGCCGATCATCGCCGAGCCGGAGCAGAAGCTCGAACAGCTCGGCGCTCACTCCTTCGCCCCCCGGTAGAAGCGCGGCTGGCGGTACAGCTTGTCGGGTCCCGGCCCGAGCAGGAACGGCGAGTCTTCCGGGGTCGTTGCGGAGATGTGTCGTGCCTCCACGACCCAGAGACTCGTCACCGGGCCACGGCGCGCGTAGGTGTCGCGCGCGTTCTGCAGCGCGAGCTCCGCATCCGGGGCGTGCACGCTGCCCGCGTGCTCGTGCGGGGCTCCGCCCTTCTCCTGCACGAACACCTCCCAGAGCGGCCATTGGGTGTCCGCGGGCTTCGCGCTCACGCGTGACGCTTTTTTGCGTACGCTTCGGCGGCCTCGCGCACCCATCGCCCCTCCTCGTGTGCCTCGTTCCGCGCGCGCAGCCGGTCGCGGTTGCAGATCCCGCCGCCGCGCACCACGCGCCAGAACTCGTCCCAGTCGATCGGCCCGGTTCGCCAGTGACCGGAGGCTTCGTCGAAGCGCAGCTCGCGATCCGGGAGCGCGAGCGGCAGCGCCTGCGCCTGCGGCACCGCGAGGTCTACGAACCACTGCCGCAGCTCGTCGTTCGACTTCTGTTTCACGCCCCAGGCGAGCAACACATCGTTGTGTAGTGACGCCTCGTCCGGCGGGCCGAACATCATCAGGGTCGGCCACCACCAGCGGTCGAGCGCGTCCTGCGCCAGCGCCCGCTGCGCGGGAGTTCCCTGCGCCAGCACGCGCATGATCTCGTAGCCCTGCCGCTCGTGGAAGCGCTCCTCCTTGCAGATGCGCACCATCGCGCGCGCGTACGGCCCGTACGAGCACTTCGTCAGCATCGTCTGGTTGAGGATCGCGGCGCCGTCCACGAGCCAGCCGATCGCGCCGATGTCGGCCCAGGTCAAGGTCGGGTAGTTGAAGATGCTCGAGTATTTCGCGGCGCCGCTCAGCAGGCCGCCGACGAGGTCCTCGCGCGAGACGCCGAGTGTCTCGGCCGCCGCGTAGAGATACAGCCCGTGACCCGCCTCGTCCTGCACCTTCGCGAGCAGGCCGAGCTTGCGCCGCAGACTCGGCGCCCGCGTGATCCAGTTGCCCTCGGGGAGCTGTCCGACGATTTCGGAGTGCGCGTGCTGCGACATCATGCGCACGAGCTGGCTGCGATAGGACTCGGGCATCCAGTCCTTGGGCTCGATCTTCTCGCCCGCGTCGATGCGCGCCTGGAATCGGCGCTCGCGCTCCGCGTCGTTCACGGGGGCAGAGTATCATTCCGGGCATGGCTCACGAGTTCATCAAGACCGAGGTCCGCGAAGCCGTCGCCGTCGTCACGCTCGACCGCCCGGCCGTCCTCAACAGCTTCCACCGCGCGATGGCGCGCGAGCTGCAAAGCGTGCTGGACGAGCTGGCGGCTCGCGCCGAGGTGCGCGCGCTCGTGCTCACGGGCGCCGGCCGTGGGTTCTGCGCGGGCCAGGACCTGGCCGAAGTCGTGCCGCCCGACGGCTCGCGCGGGCCCGAGGTCAGCGAGGTCGTCGCGGAGAGTTACAACCCGCTCGTGCGCCGCATCGCCGCGCTCGAGAAGCCGATCGTGTGCGCCGTGAACGGCGTCGCGGCGGGCGCGGGCGCGAACCTGGCGCTCGCCTGCGACTTCGTGCTCGCCGCGAAGACGGCGTCGTTCATCCAGTCGTTCGTGAACATCGGCCTCGTGCCCGACAGCGGCGGCACGTTCTTTCTGCCGCGCCTCGTGGGACTCGCGCGCGCGAAGGCGCTCGCGCTGCTCGGCGAGCGACTCAGCGCCGAGCAGGCCCTCGCGTACGGCTTGATCTACGCCGTACACGAGCCGGGCGCGCTCATGGCCGAGAGCGAGGCGCTCGCCGCGCGGCTCGCGCAGATGCCGACCCTGGCGCTCGGCCTCACCAAGCGCGCGCTGCACGCCTCGCTCGACTCCGATCTCGAGCGCCAGCTCGAGCTCGAGCGCGCGCTGCAGGGCATCGCCGCGAAGTCACACGACTACGACGAGGGTGTGAAGGCGTTCCAGGAGAAGCGCAAGCCGCGCTTCCTCGGGCGCTGAGGAGAGAGCGCGGGTGACGAAATCGAGTGGAGTGCTCGTGGCCTGCCTTCTCTCCATGAGTCACTCGGCGTGGGGTCAAGCCGTCGGCGCCGTCGCTCCACCGGGGCCGGTCTCGGGAACGCGACTCAGTGCGGAGTACGTTCGCTCGGTCGCTCGCATGGCTTACTTCTGGGCCTGGCCGATGATCAACATGCACAACCGCGCCGCGGCGTCCGGCAAGCTGCCCGAGCCGGGACTGTTGGGGGGCATCGTGCCGGGGGCGCCGCCGAATCGGCTCGCGATGCTGACGGACTACATGGTTCCGGAAGAGCGCGTGGCCGCCTGCCCCAACCAGGATGTCGTCTACGGATCGTCCATCGTCGCGCTCGATCGGGAGCCGGTCGTGGTCCAGGTGCCCGACTTCGGGCAGCGCTTCTGGGTGTACCAAGTGGTCGACCAGCGCACCGACAGCTTCGCGGAGCTGGGCAAGATGTACGGGACGAAGCCTGGCCTCTACCTGCTCGTCGGCCCGGATTGGAAAGGCGAGACACCCGCGGGGGTCGAGCGCGTGTTCCGCTCGCCGACGAACATCGGCAGCCTCGTCCCGCGCGTGTTCATGGACGACACCGCCGAGGATCGCGCGGCGGTTCAGACCGTTTTGACTCGAATCGACTTGTATCCGCTCTCCGCGTTCGATGGAAAGCCGAAGACCACGGACTGGAAGGCGCTCCCGAAGCTCCCCTCGGCGTCGCAGGGCAACGAGGAGATGAAGTGGGTCGTGCCCGAGCAATTCGTCGACTCACTCGGGGCCGTACTCGAGGAAGTGCCGCCGCTCCCCGGGGAAGAGGCGATGTATGCAAGCTTTCGCGCCGTGCTCGCCGCGGCGCGCGCCGACCCGAACCTGAAGAAGGCGCTCACCGAGGGCGCGACCGCGGCGGAGAAGGAGCTCGTCGCGCCGCTGTTCCAGTTCCGCAACTGGGGTGTGCCCCTGCCTCGCAACTGGACCACGCAGAAGAATGGCGCGCAGTTCGGCACCGACTACTTCACGCGCACGGCCGTGGCGAAGTCGAACATCCTCGTGAACAGACCGAGTGAGACGACCTACACCTATCTCGACCTGGACGGAGCGGGCGGGCGGCTGAACGGGGGTCACAGCTACGCCATCACCTACCCCGCGGGCCAGCTCCCGCCGGTGAAGGGCTTCTGGTCGATCACGCTCTACAACAAATTCCACTTCTTCGAGCCGAACCCGCTCGGTCGCTACTCGCTGGGCACGAAGAACAAGGATCTCCACTACGGCGCAGACGGCTCGCTCACGCTCTACATCTCGGCCAAGCCGCCTGGCGACAAGTCGCTGCTGCCGAACTGGCTGCCCGCGCCGAAGGACGACTTCTCGCTCTTCGGCCGCGCGTACTGGCCGGAGGAGGCGATCCTGAACGGTACGTGGACGCCACCCGCGGTGGCGAAGATCGAGTGACCGCTCGCTAGCGCACGATCCGCCAGCAGTAGCGCGTCTTCGGGTCGGCGAAGTCCTCGGGCAGCGTGGCGCGCGAGAGGTCCTCGATCTGTGTTGCGCCGAGCGCGTCCGCGTCGAGCTTGAAGCGGCGGAAGTTCGTCGAGAACCAGAGAACACCGCCCGGTGTCAGGAGATTCAAGGTCGCGCGGATCAGCTTCACGTGGTCGCGCTGCAGGTTCATCTCGGCGCGCATCTTCTTGCTGTTCGAGAACGTGGGCGGGTCCAGCACCGCGAGGTCGTACGGCCCCTTGTCCCGGGCGAGAAACTCCAGCACGTCGGCGCGGACCAGCCGGTGCTCCGGGCGCTCGAGGCCGTTCAGTCGCAGGTTCTCGCCGGCCCACTCGAGGTAGGTCTTCGAGAGGTCGACGCTGGTGCTCGACACGGCGCCGGCCGACGCCGCATAGACCGTGAACGCGCCCGTGTAGCAGAACAAGTTCAAGAAGCGCTTGCCCGCGGCTTCGGCCCCGACCCGCGCGCGGGTCAGGCGGTGATCGAGGAACAGACCCGTGTCGACGAAGTCGCGCAGGTTCACGCGGAAGCGATGCCCGCCTTCGGAGACCGCGAAGTACGCGCCGCTCTCGGCGACCCGGCCGTACTGAGACGTGCCCGGCTGGCCGGCGCGGCGCTTGGCCACGGCCCGGTCCGGAGGGACCTCGAGCGCGGCGGCGGCGGTCACGCGCATGAGCTCGAGCCATGCGTCGTCGCGCTTGTCGTCGTCCTCTCGCGCGTACGCCGAAATGTGTAGGTGCGAGTCGTAGACGTCGATGACCAGCGGCAGCTCGGGGATGTCGCAGTCGTAGATCCGATAGCAGGTCACTTGCTCGCGGCGTGCCCACTTGGCGAGGTGCTTGGCGCGCTTGCGCAGCCGGTTCGCGAGCATCTCCCAGGGCGCGTCGCTCAACCCAGCACGCCCTCGCGTTCGAGTGTGCGGATCTCGTCCGCGGTGAAGCCCGCGTCGGCGAGCGCTTCGCGCGAGTGCGCGCCGAGCTCGGGCGCGCAGCCGCGCGGGATGATCTCCGCGCCCGCGAGCGAGAACGGCGCCGCCATCGTCTCGAAGCGGCCCTCCTTGGGGTGCTCGAGCGCGGCGAACGCGCCGATCGAGCGCGCCTGCGGACAGTTCACCACCTCGTCCAGGGTCGCGACCGGCGCCCAGATCAGCTTCTCGCGATCGAGCACGTCGGCCCAGTGCGCGAAGTCGTGTCCCGCGAAGTGCGCGGAGATCGCCGTCGAGAGCTCGCGCCCCGCGGCCTGGCGCTTCTGGGGCGTATCGAAGCGCGAGTCACTCACCCAACCCGGCTCGCCGACCGCCGCGCAGAAGCGCGGCCAGAACGGCTGTGAGTCGGGGTGCACGAGCAACAGCCAGCGCTCGTCCGCGGTCCGGTAGGTGTTCCAGATCGGATTCGCCGGCGCCGTGCGGTCGTGGCGCGGCGGCTGCGTGCGCGTGATCAGCGCGGCCGAGAGATCGCTCGCCAGCGTCCACATGCCGGTGCCGTAGAGACTCACTTCGGCGTACTGCGCGCGCCCGCTCTGGTCGCGCACGCGCAGCGCGAGCAGGGTCGAGAGCACCAGGTTCAGCGCGGTCGTGTGATCGCCTTGTCCGCCGCGACACAGCGGCGGGGCGGACGGCGGCTCGCCGAGCGAAGCCATGAGTCCCGAACGCGCCCAGAACGCCGCGAAGTCGAAGCCCGGCCGCCCCTGGTCCGGCCCCGTCGTTCCGTAGCCCGTGAGTGACGTGTATACGAGGCGTGGATTCACGGCCGACAGCTTTTCGAACGTGAGTCCGTCCCTCTCGCGCCGCGGCGTGGTCAGATTGGTGAGGAACACGTCGGCGTCGCGCACCAGCCGCTCCACCACGCCGCGCGCGGAGGGCTTCTCGAGATCGACCACGAGCGAGCGCTTGCCGCGGTTGTCGATCTGGAAGGCCGTGTTCAGATCCGTGTCGTAGCCGAGGTTGCGCATGCTGAACAGGCGCAGGGTGTCGCCGGCGGGCGGCTCGATCTTCAACACCTCCGCGCCCATGTCGCGGAACAGCGCGCAGGCCGCTGGCCCCGCAACCCAGTTCGCGACCTCGACGACGCGCAATCCCGCGAGCGGTCCAGTCATCCACCGACCTCCTTGGTGGATGGCACGTTACCCGATCCGGGAGCTCCTGCGGCGGCCAAGCAGCGCGCTGGCCAGGCCGAGGCCTATGCCGGTCATGGGGAGCGCGGAGAGGCGGCCCGGTCCGGACCCGCCACGGAGCTCCTCGCGCCGCGACGCAGCAGCGCGATGCTGGCACCGAGACACGCGAGCAGCGCGCCGGCGGGCTCGGGAAGCGGGGCCCCGGCCAGGAGCGCAAAGTCACTGAAGAACGCCGTCGAAGGCGCGCTCGCGTCGAAGGAGACACTCACCACGAAGGTGGAGATCGGCCCGCTCCCGAGCAGGGAAGGCGCGATTTCCAGCAAGCGATCGTCGAGCCCCGCCGCGGCCGACGCCGAGTCGGTGAAGGCGAAGTCGGCGACGGAGTGACCGTCGATCGAGACGTGGATCTCGAGCACGTCGAGGCCCGGCACGAGCACCACCGGATCCAGGAATCCGAGCGCGAGGTCTTCAGCGAAGGGCAGCGCCGAGCGGTCGATGTCGAGCGTGGTGGTGCTCGTCCAGTGGTCCGCCCCTGGAACGCCGCGCACGAAGCCGATCGCGATGACGTTTCTCGTCGCAGAGACCGCGCTCGCCACCGTCGTGTTCCCCGCGAGCCAGGACGCCGTGCCGCGCGGGAGCGCGTTCACGACGGCCAGACTGCCTTGCGCCTGAACGATCGGGCTGTTCACCAGGCTTCGCTCCAGGGGGTCGCGGAACGCAGCGATGGCGCTGCGCCCGCCGCGCATCAGCCCCGGGTCGCTCGACACGACCACGTCAGCGCGCGTGATCGCGCCGCTGGAGACCGCGCTGCTCTCCGCCAGGCTCGAGCCAGAGCCCACGACCGTGGCGATTGCGAACGCGTGCCCCGGGCCCGTCGCGGTCGCTTGTGCGTGCGCGAGTCCGAACTCGAACTGCGACCCGCTTCCGTTTGCGTGCACCCAGCCGGTACCGCCCGCTGCGTACGCGTGCGCGGCCGCGTCTCCTCCGCCGAAGCTCGTCGAGCTGGCTTGCGCGAACGCGGCGCCGGTGACGCTCTCTCCCGGACTGACTGCGGCACCGTCCCCACCGTATGAGAAGGTCAAAGAGGTCGCGTCGCTGTGGCCCGCCGCCGTAGCCACGCTGGCTCCGCGAGCGTCGCCTCCGCGTCCGAGACCGGGCCCGTTAGAAGACCCTGCCGCGCCTCCATACGCGGTGGTGACTGCACGTGCGGTGTGCCCGTCGCCGCTGGTATTCGCGGTGGCGTTCGCGAGGCCGTCGCCTCCGCCTCCCACGCCGAAGGACACACCACCCGACCCGGTGGAGTTCGCAGTCGCGCTCCCGGCAGCGTTCGTTGCGCTCGCCTCGGAAACCCCGTCTGCGAGGTCCGCAGGCGCGACGCCATCGGGCGCTACGCCGACCGAATTACCCGCCCCGGCGTACGAATCGACCGAGATCGAGCGCGAGCTCCCCGAGTGCTCGAGTCGGCTCGAGGCTCCGCCGACCCTCTCGCTGCCGTTGCCACCTGCCACGGTTTGGAAGAGAAGGAGGGCGCCCGAGGTCTCGCCGTCCACCGCGTTCGCGATGTCCAGGTCCGGAGCACTGGTGCCGGAGGCCCCGTACGCGGTGCCCCTCACGATGACCGTTCCGGCCCCGGTCGACCGTCCGGAGATGGACTCGAGAATTGGCACTCCATCAGTCCCGGCGTGCGCCTCGCCGCCGACCTGGACGTTCGCGTCGGATTGGCCGACCCCCTCGGCAATCACCCGGGCGTCTCCGAGGCTGGAGCTGGCGTACGAGGAGACGTAAGCAGCGCCGCCGTTTCCGGCCCGCCGCCCGATCCTGCGAGGCCACCGGTCCCGCGACTGATCGCCGTTGCGCTGGCGTCGGAGGTCACCGCAGCGCTGGCATAGGCCGCGCCGCCGGCGCCACCTGAGCCGCCATCCCCTCCGTTGGCTCCGCTCGGGGAGCCGGCGCCTCCGGCTCCGCCGCGTCCCCCGGCACCTCCGACCGCCGTCGCCTCGTTCGAGGAGTCGGTCGAGAACGAAAAGGCATTCGCCTGTTGGCCGGCAGCGCCGGCCGTTCCGGGGGACCCGGGACTTCCAGGTGCGCCGTCGGCGCCCGCCGCGCCCGTGAAGTCGATCGACGCTGCGAAGGCCTGCGCCGCAGCGCCCCCGAGCAACAGTGAGCCCAATGCGACGAGACCGTGAAGACGTTTCGCCCGCATCGCTCCCTCCTGAGACTTTCCTGTGACTAGTGACGGCCGCAGCCGCTCGGCGGCAATTCTATGCCAAAGAACTCGAGCGAGATACACGCAGGCCGCTTGCAGTGAGTGGAGTCGCCGAACCCTATCGCGTCAGCGCGGCGAGAACGGCTTGCGCCAGGCCTTCGTAGTCACCGCCGAAGTGGTGGTCACCGGGTCGTTCGTCGCGGGTCGCGAGGGCGGGGTCGAGGTCGTGGCACAGGCTGTCGCCTTCGTCGCGCCCGTAGACGCAGAGCACCCTCGTGCCGCGCAGCTTCCCCACCTCGGGTCCCGTCGGCAGCGCGTCTGCGTCGGAGCCGCCGCCGAGCCAATCGGTGAGGTGGAACTCGAACTCCACGGAGCGCGCGGGGCCGAGCAGCGCGATCAGCGCGACGCGCGCGCGCAGCTCGCCGGGGAGTCGGCTCGCCATGAAAGGCAGCACGTCCGCGCCGCGCGAGTAACCGATCAGCGCGGCGCGCTCCTTGTGCCACGCGCCGAGGTAGTGACTCACGACGCGCGCGAGCGCCCGAGCGCTCTCGTCCGGGGTTCGGCGGGTCCAGAAGTACTGCAGGCTGTCGAAGCCGACGACCGCGATGCCGTGTCTCGCGAGCGCGCCGCCGACTTCGCGGTCGATGCTCGCCCAGCCGCCGTCGCCCGAGAGGACGACGGCCAGGACGTCCGAGGCGGGCCCGGCGGCGGGGATCTCGATCAAGGGCAGGTCGGACACGTCGGCAGCGCGCGGCGCGAGCGCCGCGTCGTGCGGCCGCGCGAAGGCGGCGAAGCTCTCGAGCAGCGGCGGGCGCCAGCGCTCCGCGTCGGAGAAGCCGTGGCCGACACCCGGAAGTGTCACGAGCTTCGCGTTCGGAACACGCGCCGTGAAGTCGCGCGCCGCGGGCGCGTCGCAGACCGTGTCGCTTTCGCCTTGAAGCACGACCCAGGGAACGGCGAGCTCGGGTGCCGGGTCGACCAGCACGAGCTTCCCGCCGGGCGCCCGCTTCGACCCCAGGCCGTGTCCCTTGCAGAAGGGCTGGCGCAGCGGGAGGTCCGGGCAGAAGCCCAGCGAGATCGCGGCGCGAAACGTGTTCGTCGGCGCCTGTGCGAGCGCAGCGTACGCGAGCGTCGCTCCCGAGGAGTAGCCGACCAGCACGGGAACGGTGTATGTCGCCAGCTCGAGCTTCTTCTGTGCGTACTGCGAGAGCGCCTCAAGCTCGCCGGCGGGATAGCCGCAGGGATCGCCCGAACGAGTCACTGCCTTCAAGTAGCGAGCCGTGTCGACGCCGAGGACGAGCGTGCCCTGCTCCACGAGCGCGGCCGCCATCTCGAGAACGCCCTTGCGCCAGCCCCCGTCACCCGAGAGGAAGATCGCGACCTGTGCCGGAACCCCGGGCGGGCGGTACACGGCGACGTCGCCGAAGCGGCCGAAGGCCAGCTTCTCCGGCGGCGCGGCGGAGGCGAGCGGCGCCGAAATACTGACGGCGAGCGCGAGGAAGAGCGGGCAGTACGCGGGAGTCACCGCGCCACCACCCCGTACACTCCGCCCGAGATCAGGGCGGAGATGTCGGTCAGGATGAACGGCAGTGCGAGCCCGCGCGGCGCCGCGAGATAGCGCGGCTCCCAGACCGGATCGAACTTCTCCTTGAAGGCCCGCAGCCCCTGGAAGTTGTAGAAGTTCTCGCCGAAGCGGAACAGCAGCGCGCCCGCGCGATTCCAGACCGGCGCGAAGCGGTGAGTCTCGAGCCCCGAGAGCGGCGCCATGCCGAGGCTGAAGTGGCGGTAGCCGCGCTCCTTGCCCCAGAGCATCAGCTCGGCGAAGAGATAGTCCATGACTCCCGGAGGCGCGTCGTCGGCGTGGCGCATGAGGTCGATCGACATCTCCTGGAGGCCGCCGCCGAGCCACAGGTTCGCGAACGCGACGGGCCGGCCCGCGCGCATCACCAACGCCATCGGCAGGCGCTGGAGATAGGCGCGCTCGAACGCGCCGATCGAGAAGCGCTTCTCGCGCGTGCGCTTCGCCGCCAGCCACTGATCCGAGATCGCCTGCAGCTCGTCGAGCCGTCCCGGCAGCTCTTCGGGGGTCAGGATCGCGAAGCTGCCGCCCTCACGCACGACTCGGTTGTGCGACGCGCGCAGCGCCTTGCGCCCCCCGCCCGCCAGCGAGAAGTTCGCGAGTGGCACGCGCGCCTCCTCGCCGATCTTCCGCGGCGAGAGCCCGAGATCGAGATACAGCGGCAGGTCGTCCGCACTCACTTCGTAAAATGCGGCCCAGTCCCCCTCGGCGTCGGCCAGCTCCCGAAAGCGCCAGGCGAGCTCGCGCCGTGCCTCCGCGCTGCCCACCGGATCGCCCATCGCGACCCAGCTCTTGCGGTGCACGCCGTACATCAGGAACGCGTCGCCGGCCTCGCTCCAGAGGAGTGTCTTGTCGCCGATCAGCGCGAGGTGCGCCCCCGACGACGCCGCGGCCGAGACGATCGGCGCCGCGCGCGCGAGATCCTCGGCGCTCGCCGGCTCGTGCCGGACGCGTGCCGGACGCAACAGCGCCGCGAGCGAAGCGATCGCCGCGAGCCCGGACGCCCCGACGAACGCGCGCAGCGAGCGCGAGGCGTGCGCCGAGAGCTCGAACTGCCACCACAGCTCGCGCGAGTACTCGCGGTGGCGAAACGAGAGCGCCAGCACGAGGCCCGTGCCGATCAGCGCGAACAAGACGCGCGCCGTCCAGACAAGCGAGAACGGCTGCCGGAACACGGAGCTGCGCCGGTAGAAGTAACTGCGGCAGGGGAGCAGCGCGGCGAAGAAGAGCGCGAGCAGCGATGCCTCCTCCCAGTCGAAGCCCTTCAGGAGTGACGCGACGGCGCCGGCCGCGAGCAGCGCGAGCGTGAGGAAGTACGCGCCGTCGAGACGCTGCAAGAGCGCGCGAGACAGCAGCAAGAGCCCTACGCCGATCACCGAGCCGAGAAAGTGAGACAGCTCGAGCAGCGCGAGGGGCAAGATCCGATGCAAGAGATCCATGCGGCCCGGCGCGGCGGGAGTCGCGCCCGAGATCAACAGCAGCGCACCCGCGCCGAAGGCGATCGCGGCGAAGACCTTCGGCACGAGCTCCGAGGCCCAGAGCGCGACCCGCTCGCGCCCGCGCGCGAGCGCGACCCGGCGCTGCAGCAGCTCGTAGCCCGCGAAGAGCGCGAGCG
>WNFL01354190.1_pt1 | contig 13027 bp, 8 predicted proteins | sample 5400361 | NCBI WGS metagenome assembly WNFL01 (sample SAMN13153351, study PRJNA577476) | soil metagenome | isolation source: 40 cm soil on Douglas fir-dominated hillslope | place: USA:California | collected 2013-09-17
CGAAATATTGCGAGAGATAACTTGCATCCGATTCTCAAAAAGATGGGACGCGAGTCGGCAGGCTTTCACACATTTCGCCGATTCCGTGAATCCATCCTGCAAATGAGTGAGGCGCGAACCTTGCTTATCGATTTTTGGATGGGGCACGCGAACAGGGAAATGTCGGGACGTTACGGCAAGCAGTTGCTCGATAACGTCCAGTGGCGGCGAGATTGTGCGGCCAAGGTAGGTCTTGGCTTCGCTCTTCCGACTGAGGAAGAACAGCCGTTAGTAGACAAGTCGGGACAAGTTTTGAAAGATGAAAGACGGGATGTGATTGCGGCGTAAGTCTATACGAGAGCGGAAATTAGAATGGTCGGGGCGAATGGATTTGAACCATCGACTTCCTGGTCCCGAACCAGAGAGTCGGAAAATCTAAAGCCTTGTGGGTGTCGCACTTACAAACCGCACCACCCCAAAAATCCTGCCTCAATTGGTCCACAGAGTCCACAGAGCAAATGGGGCTCTCACAACGGAGGGAATCTGGCTTCGTAATTTAGCTGGATTTGCCGCGACTTGTCCTACATTCTTACTACGCTGAGGGGCATCTACTCTTCGGACCAACTCGGAGTTTGGGGACCAGGTAACGGGCACGATCATTCAAAAGCTTTATATTTCTTATTTCTCGTTACAAAACGAGCATCAGCTGCTGAAGACGTTCGAGCTCAGGAATTCGTTGCGGAATTTGCCCTGCGGATCATACTTCTTGCTCAATTGAATAAAGTCGGGCAACTTCTTATAAACAGATTTCAGCTCCGCCGGTGACATGATAAACAGCTTTCCCCAGTGCGGCCGGGCCTTAAATGGAGCTAATTCTTTTTCAATCACCGGCAAGAGCATTCTCACCGCCGGCCAGTCCTGTTTCCAAGTAAAGTGGATGGTAATGCAGGGCTGTTCGTAACAAGGACTCAGCCATAAATGGTCCGCGGCAATCGTACGGATTTCCGAAATCATCAAGTGCGGGCTGACCTGGTCACGCAGTCGTTCAACCGCCAGAATTGCTTCGACCGCATGGTGACGGGGCACGAAGTATTCCGATTGCAACTCTTTACCAGCGCTGGGCGTGAAGCCCATGCGAAAGTGCGGCAGCCGTTCATACCAAGGACCAGACACGCCCATCTGTTCCGTACAGTTCTCGGCGGAAAGTTCAACAATGGGGTGCAGATTCCTGGTAGCCCGTTTGGCCCCGAAGAATTCCGGGGTTGCGTTAAACGCTTGCCCCTCTTGGACGCGGCTTTTGATCCAAACTTCGTTGACACGCTGGTTCCGCCAGTCGGTAAAGAGACTGACGCTGTAACCGCTGGATTGGATAGCATCAAAGTGGTCTTTCATTGCAGCGAGCGGCAGGTTTTCGTAGACGTATTGCCGCATCATGAAGGTTGGCTGAATATCGAGGGTAATCTTTGTGATTACGCCTAACGCGCCAAGACCAACAACGGCTCCGAGAAACGCTTGGCCGTCTTGTTGGCGGGAGAGCTTAACGACCTCGCCAGCCGCCGTGACGATTTCAAGCGCTGACACCGCCGTCGAGAGATTGCCATTCTTTTCGCCTGAACCATGCGTTGCGGTGCTGCAGGCTCCCGCTATGGAAATATGGGGCAAGGAGGCCAGATTGTGCAACGCAAAGCCCTTGCTATGGAGGTGCGGGCACAGTTGACCGTAAGTCACACCTGCATCGACCGTCACGGTGCGCGCATCCGGCTCCAACGCAACCACCTCGTCCATGGACTTGACGGACAGAAAGTTATCCGTGCTATCTGCTATGTTGTTGAAGCAGTGGCGCGTTCCCAATACCTTTAGTTTGCTTTGTTTCTTAACGTAACTCCGCACCTGTTCAACCGAGGTGGCGGAGTACAAGCGGTCAGTACTGTATTCGAGATTGCCCGCCCAGTTCTTCAGCTTGTCTTTTGACGCCCATGCAAGCAGAGGCGAGATAACCGGGCTTGCGGACACCGCAGCGAAGAGCCTGACAAAAGTCCTCTTGTTCATGGCTACACCCCGAGCAGAATCGATATCGGCCACCGCAATTTTCTCTTCCCTGGCTTCGAAAACGCGGCGATTGTACACCTATTCGAAAGAAATGATGGCCATAGCTATATTCGACAGTTGACGGAACAGTGCGCTGAAACGATCAGCTCAAGCGATCCCCAGCCGCTTTTGCATTTCCTCGAGAGACACGCCTTTGGTTTCAGGGTACACAAATAAGACCACGAAAAACTGGAGCCCCATCATGAGCGAGAAAAAAACGAAAGGGTATCCGCCGGAGGAGGCGGCCAGGAGCGGAAAGATCCCGGAAATGAGCGCATTCATGAACCAATGAGAAAAGCTGCCCAAGCTTTGGCCTTTAGCTCTCACGCGATTGGGGAAGACCTCACTGATAAATACCCAAATGACGGCGCCCTGGGAAAATGCAAAGAATGCGATGTACCCGATCAGCAGCCATACGAGAAGATTCTGGTGGCTGCGAGTAAAAAAGATGGCGGCAACGCCTCCGAGACACCCCGCTGTTCCTACCGAACCGATTAGCAACAGTGTCTTGCGGCCGATACGATCGATCACGGACATAGCCAGCATAGTAAAGACTAAGTTCGTCGCGCCAATGGCCACGGCCTGCAAGTCGGAAGACACTTTATTGAAGCCGGCAAAAGCGAAAATATCGTTCAAGTAGTAGAGGATCGCGTTGATTCCGGACAGCTGGTTGAACATGCCGATGGAGACGGCTAGAAAAATCGGCAGACGGTACTTCCACGAGAACAGCGAATCATTAGCAACGTGGTCCGCATCGATCGACACGATAATTTCCTGGAGCTCCTGTTCGTAATTCTGCTCTCCCGTGAGCCGGAGCACATCTCTTGCTTCCGCGATCCTTTGTTTCTTGACCAGCCACCGGGGACTGCGCGGAATTCCAAAAAGCAAGAGGAGGAAGAATATGGCGGGAATCGCGGGGATGCCGAACTTCCAGCGCCATTCGGCGGGACCAAACCCCATCGTTCCCACGATGTAGTTTGAGAGATAGGCGAGCAGAATGCCGAAGACGATGTTGAACTGAAACAACCCCACGAGCCGGCCTCGCCATTTAGCGTGCGCAACCTCAGCGATGTACATGGGGCCGAGCACCGATGAGCCGCCAATGCCGAGGCCTCCGATGAAGCGGAAAAGAACGAGTGCGGTCCAGTTCCAAGCAAAGGCACAGCCAAGAGCAGAGACGAGGTATAGCACGGCCATGGCGCGCAAACTGTCACGGCGGCCAAATTTATCGCCGGGAATTCCAGCCAGCATGGACCCCAGGATGGTTCCCCAGAGGGCCGCGGAAACCGTCATTCCCAACGCCGCTGGTGATAGACGAAATGTTTCCGTCAGTGCATGGGTGGTACCAGCGATCACGGCGGTGTCGAACCCGAAAAGCAGTCCCCCAAGCGACGCGACAACGGTACTTTTCAAAAGATAAGAGTTCAGTTTCATAGGCCCTTTCGATATCTCAGCGCGAATGAACGTCACCCGCTTCGCAGGTGAAAATTACATTGTACGACTCACTGTAATTCACAGAGTGCGGCAGCACCGGCTATTCCGGCATCTTCACCGTAGTGCGCAAGTACCAGAGGGATGTCCTGGGGCCAGGGATTGAGGCATGCGCCTTGCCAGCGTTGACGAATTTCGATTAAGAAAGGCCCGAGCAGGGAAGAAACGCCCCCGCCCCGAGCCAGTACGCCAACAAGTCCAGCGTCTCCCGCATCACTTCTTTGGCGACCGGATCACCGGCAGCATGAGCCTTTCCAACCATTTCGCTGTTTACAGCCTGAATATTTCCACCGGCCATTTCCACCAGTAGCGACTTGGGATTCCGCGCAAGCTTCTGCTGGGCACGTCTGGCGATCGCCGGCCCTGCGGCCAGTGTTTCGATGCAGCCGCGTTTCCCGCAATTGCAAAGAGGACCGTTTCTATCGATTCCGAGATGCCCTCCTTCCGCGGCGGCACCCGTTCTTCCATGATAAATGCGTCCGTCAAAAACGATTCCTGTACCGATGCCGGTGCCCACGCTGGCATAAAAGATGTTTCGGTAGCCACGTCCCGCACCCCATTTGGCTTCCGCCAGAGCAGCGGCATTGGCGTCGTTATCGACTTTGATAGGAACGCTATAAAGACGGCGCATCTCCTCGGCCAGCGGGTAGTTATGCCAGATCGCGAGATTCGGAGGATTTATGATGACGCCGGTATCAGGATTCAACGGCCCGGGCGCGCATATGCCGATGGCGCCAAAACGAGTTGGCGGAGACGCGTCGGAGAAAAGACCGCGAATCGCCGTGGAAACGGCGTCCAGACCGTTCGATGGCGTACCGGTGGTCAGCATTGGCGTTCTATTTCGCACCCGGATTTCGCCGTTGGCGTCCACCAGACCGGCGGCGACCTTTGATCCGCCAATATCGACTCCAACGACGACACTGGATTCAGCGTTCATGTGTTGTAGTGCCCTGAACCTCGGTAGACAGTCTCAATGCCCTCAAAGTACGGGTGCGGCCGCAACGCCAACATGCTTGTCCGCACCTCCGTAGTAAAACAGCCAGCGATTGCCGTCGCGAACTAAGCCTTCCACAAATACGACATTCGGAACTTGCCCCACCTTTTCCCATACCTTTTCCGGCGCGAATACCGGCTCTTGAGAGCGCGCAAGAACTTTTGTCGGATCTTTCTTATCGAAGAGAACCCACCCGGTTGAATAAACCAGTTTGTCGTCGGCGCCGTTGTAGATTAGGAAGATGCCTTCAGGAGTCATGACAGGTGGAGGTCCCGGCTCCACAACTTGCGAATCAAATGATCCGGAGCGGCTCAAGAGGACCGGGTGGTCAAGGGCCTCGGTCCAGTGGAGCAAATCTTCGGAGTAAGCTACGCCCATTTGACTGTCTTTGCCCTGCGCGTCAGCCAGATAGTACATCCAATATTTGCCATTGATTTTTTCTGGAACGATTGCACCGGACTTCGTCCATTTCACATTCCATTTCCCCTTGTAACCGGGAATGATGATGCCTTGACGCTTCCAATGAATCAGGTCCGCGGACGTAGCCAGGCACAATTGAGCATCTTTCTTGTCCGCAGCGACTCCATCAACGTTGTTGTATCCCGTATAAGTCAGGTAGTACGTATTGCCGATTTTTTGCAGTCTGGGGTCTTCAACACCGCCACCTTTTTCATAGGGCGCCTCTGAAACCATCACCGGCTCGGGCCGGCGATCGAAATGAATACCGTCGTCGCTCGTGGCATAACCCAGCGACGAAGTACCATTACGGTCTTGCGCGCGGTAAAGCATCACGTACTTTCCATCCTTCATTACCACGGAAGGATTGAATGTTCCTGCGGATTCGAATTTCTCACCCTGGGGAGAAACGATGGGGTCGGGGGAAAGCCGCGCCCACTTTCCAAAAGGAGGAGTAAATGGAACGGCCGCAACGGCGGCGAGAGCGATGAGAATCAACACGGCGACGGCGGATGCCCGAACTGCCCGAGTTGCAAAGGCGGATACTTTGACCATAGCAGGAATTCCTTTCCTTACGACCGAACTGAGCACGATAGAAAACTTCCAGAAAAGTTCTTCTTTGCGGTTACAGGCAAACACTTTACCGGTCAGAATTCAGCCAACAATCGGATGAAAGAGCCTCTCGGAATTTGCACCGTCTCGCTGGTGGTGATGCCATTTACGCTCATTCGAACAGTTCGCTGTCCCGCTGCGGGAATCGCGATCGTTGCAGATCGGGTAACGACCGTCGGGTTGTACAAGATGAAATTTAGCTCTCGTGACGGAAACTCTTTTGCATGGGCCGCGTCGAGGAGGTCAAGATTCACCAGCATCAACTCCCGTTCACTGACCTGCCCAAGCGCTTCAAACATCAGATACATCCAAAGCGATTCACCGGCGCCGTAAATTTCCTTGCCCACATTTCCGGTCATGCCACCGAGTTCCAAGGTGCCCAGATTTTCGAAGGGAATGAAAGCGGATGGCCCGCGCTTGCGGTTTCCCGAGCACTCCTGGAAGAAATAGAAGTTGTTACGCCGCTGCTGGTCCATGAAACGCAGTAGACCCTCAAAAACGATCCCTCGTTTCATAATTCCCGTCCAAGGGAGAATGGCTTCCACGTTCTCCTTGAACGCTGGATACAGAATGGAGGCTGCGGCCTGAACCATGCCGCGAATGTCGTGGGACTTCTGACTGGGATCGGAGTACCAATAAAACATTCGGAGCTGTGCGTAGAGCAGGTACTTCGCCTCTTCCTGCATACCGAGTTCAGCTGCCGCGAGTGCACCGTAGGCAAGTTCCTGGGGTTCGTGAAAGAGGCGTTCTGCGGGAACGGTATACAAAACCCGGATGGCGCGCCGGGCTTCTTCGAGATGGTGCTGTTCTCCGGTCAATTTGTTCGCCAAGATCGCCGCCCAGGCATATAGGCCACCGACGGCGTAATTTGTGCCGGCACCTTCAGCGCGAAGAGTGGCGACCCGGTAATAAATCGGGAAAAGATAATCGTACTGCTGAGCCATTTTCTGGGCGGTCTGGAAGGCGTCGAGGAAATGATCCGTGACTTCCCTTGATCCCGCCAGAGAACCGATCATTGGATACTTGATGAGGGCGTTTTCAAACGGGTACCACGAATCGGCTCTCTCATCCTGTGAACGCTTGAAATCGTTGCCAATGCTGTGCGTGTCCGAGTGGTAAAAAGCAGGAAGATCCGTGAGAAGATCGTTGCATTCCTGTTCGAAACTCGACGAAGGGTGTAGCCGAAGGTAAAGAAGCGAGGGCCACAGGACATCGGCGACGGTCATCAGCTCGAAGTTGTCGGGGGAGTCGTTCCAGAGCTGGGAACTGGCCTTAACGTAGGCGCGCAACCCGGTGTACCCTTTGGTCTCGATTTGCGCCGCGCTCTTGTCTTGCAAGTCTTCCACCGTGCCTGCGGCGAACTCTTTCCAGGAAGCAGCGCAAGCCGGCCAAGTAAGCTTTTCTTCGAACAGGGGAAGCAGAGCTTGCATCCATCGCGCTACGGACTCCTGTTCCGTCAGCAAGCGATTCATGGGCCGTTGTATGTAGTAGGAAGTAAGTGAAGTTGACGTCGCCCGCCGGCAGCACATTGCCCGTAGCCTGATCTGCCAGCAACCCCACGCCTAGGCGCTGGGTGCCTTCGCGTTCGATGCGTGAAATGCTGGAGCAGCGATAAACCAGAAAACGCGGAAGATTTTCAGTAGACATCCAAGCCATATCGCCCACGTCGAAGTACATCATGGTCTCGGCGCCGATGCTCTGGTCCAGAAGATAAACTGCGGGAAGATCGTTGCCGTGGGTGCCCAGGGAGTTTCGCGTGGGCTGTTCCAGCAACACGCGTCTCCAGCTTCCCGACTGGCCTTCCATCAGAGTGGAAGAGGAACTCAACCAGGTGATGATCTGTGGCTCAATGCGGCTGTCCTGGCGCAGCTTGACCGGCGCGGAGAGGTGGAGTGTTGTTCGGAATCGGAACCAGGGCGCATCCGCATCGTGGCTCAGAGCGGTGATTTCTGAGTCCCAGCCGTAGGACAAACCCTTGCCGTCCAAACCTTCCGCGTTACCCCTCCCATCGCAGAAAACACTCGATCCCTCACGCCGAACACGCGAGGTAAGCAGCGGGAAGGAAGCGCCTGTTACGATTGCGTTGTTCGCTAGGGTGGCTGGCTTCCACTCGTCCCCGACACGCAGGAAATTCTGAAAGGCGAGCGGCGAGCCGGTTGGGGATATGCGGAGTTGCTGAGATCCGTTTTCAAGAATTGTAGAGGGCGGTGGAGGATCCCATTCGAAAGATGGCAGGGTGATTCCAGTGGAAATACCCGCATAAGCCGGGCCAGCACCGACAGCGGTGACCAGCAGCGTTCTCATGAAGCCACGCCGATTGAAGTGACTCATATGGCTACCCCGGCATTAGAGGAGTGGACAGAACTCTGCCCAGTATGGATCCTGAGCAGAGCTCTCCGCTGTTAATACGCGATCTTTAGGCCAAATTGAATTTTTCGTGGTTCGGACGTGTTGGAGACAGAACCGAATCCGCAGGCAAAGTGTTGGCGAGGTTGATTGCATCCAGGAGCGCCCAGAGGAACAAATGGGCTGTTCAGGCCAGCGTCGAATCCGCCAGGTGCCTGGAAGATGTGTCGGTTGAAGATATGGAAAAAATCTGCTTTGAAGTCGATCGTGGCCCGCTCTCCAAAAACCCTGGTTTTCTTGCCAAGCGTGAAGTCCTCATCCCGTACCCCCCATGTGCGGGCATGAGCGAGGGATCGTGGTTCGTTGCCGAAAGTCAAAGGAGCTACCGTCGAGAACGCCGCCGCGTTATAGAACGACGTAGTGGCAGGATTAAAATTCGAGCTCTTGTTGGTCTCACTCACTCCCGGGACAACATTGACCCGGGCAATCCCAGTGAAGTGACACCCGGCAAACAAAACATCGCCCGCGGTGCCACCGCAAGACCCATATACCGTCGTTGGAAGTCCGGACTTGTAGGAACCCACACCTGAGACATACCAACCGCCTGCGACACGGTCTACAAATCCACCCTCATGTAAGTAGCGCTTGCCATGCCCGACCGGCAACTCATAGAAGAAGCTGACCACAAGACTCTGCGGTGTATCGAGCTGGCTTACCGCTTTTTCGGCTCCACGATTATAAGAATTTTGGCCGATCCAGCTGTTGGTGCCGGTGAAACCGGAAACGCCGGGTCCCGCGGAGTCGGCATCGGTAAGGTTCTTCGAGATGGTATAAGACACGAGCAAGCTCAACCCCTGCGCAAAGCGCTTGTCCACTGCCAGTTGCATCGCGTGGTACGTTGAGTTGCCAGTGCGATCCGGGGAGAACGAGTTATCTTCCTGGTTAAAGTCGCCGTATTGAGGAAACGGACGAAAGATCTGGTTGATGTTCCCGTTGAAGCCCGGGTAAGGCAACTTGACACCGGCAGCAACGGCATTCGGACAGCCTCCGTTCGAAAGGCAGCTAGCATTCTTCGTCAAGTCGCCGCTAAATGTGCTGAAGAATGATAGCAACGAGGAATTCGTTTGATTTGGAATAATGTCCAATGCTGGCAAGTGCGTGCCCTTGGAGCCGACATACGCTAGGCTAACGACCAGGTTGGACGTGATCTGGCGTTGGATATCCAGATTCCAGGTCTGGATGTCGGCGGGCCGCCCGCTGCTTCTCGGCACTAGGATTACTCCGTTATTGTTATTCTGCCCTTCCGGCGTGAAGGGTCCAGAAGTAGGAAAAATATGCGTCACACCATTATCAATTTGGAAGCCGTTCGTCGAGGTCTGATCCTGCTTATTGAAAAATCCCAGGCCATCCTGGTCGGCGAAAGAGCCTTCTCTTAACGGCTCATAAAAGATTCCATAACCGCCGCGGAATACGGTCTTTTCATTAATCTTGTAGGCGAAACCTACTCTAGGGCCAAACGCCTTCTTGTAGGCGTCCTGTGGACGCTTCCGTCCGTTGCGCCCTGTACCCGTTCCGAAATAGGTGTAAGCCCCGAGGATGTTTCCCGCCCCCGGGTTAGCAAGCGTTGGGTCAACCGCCGAAAACCGATTAAATGCTTCGGTAGCCGGTAGGTCGATATCGTAGCGCAGGCCGTAATTCAGAGTTAGACGGGGCCTTAACTTGTAGGAGTCCTGCGCGTAGAAGGAGAAATCCTTGTATCGCACTCCGCTGAATCCGCCATAGTTCAGAATCGTCTCGTTCACAAGGCCGAAGAGGGAGCTAGCCACGGCATTGCCGCCAGCTCCGTTCAGACTGGTCTGCGCGGGGTCAAAGTGGAATTCTCCGGAGCTCTGGGTTAGCCGCCGGACGTTAAATTGCAGTAATCGCACCCCGCCACCAAACTTCAAATTGTGCTTGCCCTTGATCCAGCTCACGGAATCATTCGCCTGGTAGACGTTGTCTGCAAATTGCGAGTCGCCGCAGGCGTTAAGCGCCTCACGGTAAGGGCCCCCAAAAAATTTAATGCACGGGAAAGTAGTGTTATTTACCCCCGTTAATCCGATCTTTGCCGGGTATCCTTGGCCGAGGCTGTTGCCGACTTCGCCCCGGAAACGCCGGCTAAATCCGACCAGGAATTGGTTGACCACCGTCGGTCTGAAATCGTAGTTGTGGCTAAAGCGCACATAACGGGTACTCTGCGGCGTGCTTTGCCCGAAGATCGGTCCGAAGCTAAAGACATCGCCCTTGAAGGTTTGGCCATGGTCAAAGCCGCCAGAACTCCGCTGCCTGTTCGAGATAATGTGATCAATCCTGAGATCCCAGATATCTGCGATCGTTTTTGCGGTGCTGGTACCAGTCACATTGTTTGAGGGTGCGCCAGTGGTCGGCGGAAGCAGTGCAAAAACCTTCGTCATCACCGCACTCGGTTTGAAGTTGGGGTCGTTTGTCAGGATGTTACCAGGAATCGCGTTGTGGGTCGTGGGATCGTAAAGCTGCGTGCCAGGCAGCAGAGAGGAAAAGTCGCCCTTCCGAAAGCTTTCTGGTGGCAGACTAAGTACTGATGTGCCTCCGGTCTGTAACCGAAAGCCTTCATAAGCAAAGAAAAAGAAGGTCTTATCTTTTCCGTTATAAAGGTGTGGAACCCACACGGGACCGCCGAGGGTGAAGCCGAAGTCATTCTGCGTATCGAGACCCTTGGGTGTAAGCGATGTGTTGTTTCGCCAACTGTTGGCGTCCAGCACGCGGTTGCGCAGATTGTCATAAACAGAACCGTGGAACTCGTTGGTCCCAGACTTCAGCGTGAGACTCACAATGCCGTCGCCGGATTCACCATACTCGGGTGAGAAATTGCTCTGCAGCACCTTGAATTCTTGCACTGCTTCCGATGAAACCCCTTTATTCCACTGAATGTTGGGCGACACCAGGGAGATCGAGACTCCGTCCACCAGCACATCCGTTCCGCCTTCTTGGCCTCCATTCACCTTAAAATCGTCCTTCGTATTGTCAGCTGGGTCGTTCCCCACACTCCCAACGAATCCCGGTACCAGCTTAATGAACTCCACCGGGTTGCGAATGGCACCGGGCACTGCCAGCGGCAGATTCGCCACCAGGCTTCTCTGTACGGTTGAACCGATATCTGAGGTTGCGGTTTCCAGTTGGCTGGCGTCGGCAATCACCGTCACGTTATCCGAGACAGCGCCAAGCTCCATCTGGACGTCCAAGGCAACAGTAGCGTCTGTCTGCACCGTGACGCCTTCCCGCGAGTACTTCTTCAGCCCCGGCCCCTGGATCGTAACGGAGTACCGGCCGGGCGGAAGGTTCGCCAATGAATAAAGCCCTGCATCGGTGGTCACTGTTGTAATCGTGAGGCCAGTATCCAGATTTCGACCAGTGACGCTGGCTCCGCCGATAGCTGCACCGCTCGGATCGGTTACAGTGCCCTGAATGCTGCCATTCGTTGTCTGGGCGCGAAGAGAGACCGTAGATGCCAGCAAGATAAACGCAAGAGTATAAATGAACCTTTTCACTAGTTTTCTCCCCCCTACCACTCTGATCAGACTCTAGTTAAGGTTCAAACCAAGATCTCGCGAAGCTGAACACTTACACATAGAGCTGAAGGTCCAAAGCGAGTTGCGATTAAGACCTGCCTGCAACCTAGTCCTTTTGTACTATACGGGCGGTGAAAACGAATAGTTGATCTGCTTGACGTTTGAAGGAAAGGGTCTTACACGTGAATTCATTGTGATTCACGTGCACGCGCATCCGCCCGCACTCCGCTGATTAACGCGAAGCCATTGGAAAGAAGCAGGTTACGTACTTGACTTGGAAAGTCTCTGTGATAAAATCGCGTCGCTCAATCTAAATTGTTGATAGAGGATGGCCTCACCGCAAACGTCGGTTTCACAACCACCAGTCACTGACGACCTCCTTGGTGATGAGCGTTGGCGGCTCGTACAGCGAATTGTGTCCAGTACACCCTTCCAGAAAAGCACCCGGCTCAGGGATTTGTTGCAGTACGTCAGCGAGCAAACCATCCACGGGAATGCGCACGAATTAACCGAGCAACACATCGGCAACGCGCTGTTCCACAAACCTTCCGATTACAGCCCTCTGGAGGACAGCTCCGTACGGGTACACGCTCGGCAGCTGCGCCTGAAACTTCACGAGTATTTCGATGAAGAAGGTCGTAATGAACCAGTCATACTGAACATACCCAAAGGCTCCTACGCCCCGGTATTCAGAACGGTTCTGAAAACGGCCGAACTCCCGGCGGCGATTGCATCTGCGGTAATTCCAGTCGTGGCATGGCGCCGCCGAGCGATGGTTCCTTGGGCCATATGCGGCATTCTGACCATGCTGTGCGTAGTGTTGTCGTACCGCGTCATCACCCGCCGGACTGCCGGCGCGGTGCCAGGCACGCCTTCTCTTTCTTGGCCGTCTTCTCAGATTTTCGATGCGCGACACCAGACGATTATTGTGGTAGCCGACAGCAACTATGGGATGTCCCGTATCCTCACTAGTCAGCCAGGTTCCCTCGACCAGTATCTCCGCCGGGATTTTCTGCGGAGCCCGACGGTCAGCAAGACTGGTGAAGCTGATCTTCGACTGAGTGAGTATATTTCGAACTCGACGCTCACTTCCTTCGCGGATGTAGCGGACGTCGTGTCCCTCTTCAAAATGGCGGGGGCACTGCAATCGCAGGTGTCCGTGCGCTATCCGCGGGACCTGAGGATGCGCGACCTGGACCACAACAATTACATTTTTATAGGAAGCCCTGGCTCTAATCCCTGGGTGACGCTTCTACAGGAAAAGCTAAACTTCCGTGAGAGTGAGACCGTCGTTGGTAAGAGCGCCAAAGTATTCCTGAACAAAAACCCTCTACCCGGTGAACAGCCACAGTATGAAGGCTTGCGGTGGACAGGAACGATGGGAGAAGATTACGCTACTATTTCTCTTCTTCCAAATGCGACCCACGACGGAAGCGTGCTCGCATTCCAGGGTCTTCAGCAGGAAGGAACGGAA
>WNFL01333726.1_pt2 | contig 13026 bp, 15 predicted proteins | sample 5400361 | NCBI WGS metagenome assembly WNFL01 (sample SAMN13153351, study PRJNA577476) | soil metagenome | isolation source: 40 cm soil on Douglas fir-dominated hillslope | place: USA:California | collected 2013-09-17
TCCGTTGTCGTTCGGAACGCATAGGAGAGGCCAAGGCTGCAACACACGCGGAAAGTGGTGTGTGTCCGTGTCGATTAGTTCCTTTTGTGAAGGGGGGAGGATTTCATTCAACTTTTGAAACATGATCGTGCTCCAAATGGAGCGACCAAGGGCGCCAAAGATGAGTTCGATCGAGAAGAAATCTGAGAGAGTATGACCCCATACTTGGCCGTTGGGTGTCCGATAGCCTCTAGGCGCTTGGCCGGGCAAGAGGAGGGGTCCGTTGGGGTTGCGATCCCATAATCGGAGAATGAACCGCTTGCGGCCGTCTTTGTGCGGGGCGTCATTATCTCCTGAGCCATCCCTGGGCATCATTGGTGACTATCAGGGGTTGGGTCGGGTCCAAGTTGAGCACAACGTTGCTCGTCTGGGGATGCAGACATGCAGACCCCGGACACTATTTAAATGTGATGTCAGTGTAAGATTCGATTACGAAATATTATAATAAATAACACGTCGGACAATTCGCGATTCACTGAAACGTGGACCCCCCTTTCAGGCTCGTCTTCGGGGCCCAGGCCCGGACCGGCCCCGTGTCCTGTCGAATACGTCGGCATTTATTTCTCTAGGATGAGGCGCTATGGATACCGGACAAGGCGGAGAAGCGGCGACGTAATAAATGATTGCAAGGATATCGGTCAGTGCAACATTGGAGGGGCTCCTGTTCTATTGGAGATTGGAGAAGAGGGCCGTAGCATCCTTAAATCGTTAGGGAATTTCATCTTCTAAGTCCCGATCATTGATGAGAATTCGTGCGAGGAGCATAGTGATATGGGATGATAATCTCTGCACCAAACTTGAGAAAATCTAGTGTTTGTTAGGGTTTGCTACAAGCACTTACACTTGGGGCACAAGATGCAAGATGAGCGAAGCGAGTCCATTTTATACCATTCCGCATTCCGCAGCGGGTACTGAGCGCTCGCGCTCGTTTCCAATTCCTGATGAATGGATTAAGAAAGCAGGTGGGAACGGGTGGACAGAACAAACCGACCTACCACAAACCACAAACCCTTCGATATGGCTGACTTTGCTTGATCACATCAAGACCACTTAGCCTTGAATACGTGATGCTGATGAGGTAAATGTAAATTCTAGTAGCTGTCTCCGGTTTTCCGCGGTTGAACACTTCGCAGCCAGTGACGGATATCTGGCACATACCAGGAGGTCTGGTGCACTCGTGACCAGACTTTCTTTTCACTTATTTAATCGGGCCCATCGTCGGATGGTGGATTAAACTTTGACGCAAACCATGCAAGTTCCGCATACGTCGGCACGAGAGGGCATGAGAGGGTATTTCGACGCGAAATGCGAAGAGAAAAATTACTTTGTTCCATTCAATCTCACCTTTCTGGCTCTCCTTCTACTTGCGACGCAGTATGCATCACTAGCATGTGTAGCATTGCATGGCCTGCTCTGCTGCAATGCCGATGCCTGACTACTCCTTTGTAAGTATGGACCAACGCAGGTGGATCGAATGAGTAGCATAACCTTTATTTAGATCCGGTTGGCCTGAGCGCTAGGTTTCGGATCCATGTCCTCTATTTGGTTACATACCCTCTGGTCTCTCCGAAACAACTGTTCTTCATGAAATTTCGGAATTATAATAAAAAAATGGCACTACACAATCAACTGGGTAATTGCGACTGCCTTTGCTATAACGACTAACCTAAACATCCCCTATATCGCCATACGTTGCTGGGTCGTCACCGTCTCTTATATCTTCGAAACGTAAGGTTTCCTGTTTCTATACCTACTCGGATGTCCTCTTGCACGCTTGTAGATCTTACCGGAGCTCTGTGACCTCAAACAATTATTCATTCTTTGGCAACTTTCTCCATGCTTTGGCCACCCAGTCTGTATCCTGGGTGGTACTAGGATGAAAGCCGGTATAGGCGGCAGCTTGCCAAATTTATTCTCCAAGAGCTATTAGTGCTGTGACGGCAGGGGCTCTGGTTCGAAGCGTGTAGCGGTGCCTTCTTTGAAAAGGGCAACACCACACCGCCTTTGCATACTCGGTGGATTTGGAATGTGGCCGCCTCCTATCGTACGTCTATCGGATTCCCGAAGGCTTGTTTCTTACAAACCTCCTGGAAGGGTAACCTCGTACGCGCGATTGCAGTGCCTACCGTTTTTCAATTTATCGCCAGTCCTTTGGGAAGTCGATAAGAGGCGGTTCGTACAGTGGAGGGTATTGTGAAAGATCAAGGATATACCGAAGGCACTCTACACAGCTCGGTTGTGAATGGGATATTCTGGATCAATCAAAATGAATAGGAATTTATGAAGCAAATTAGGTCTTACGTGTCGTCAGACCACTGGACACATGCGGAATATAAAGGGATGGTTTATGAAACAGCTTCAAACTGTCCAGAGGAGTTAGGGAGTCGAATGAGTGGCGGCATCCGGCTTGGCCATCGCCATCCAGGCCGGATCTTCTTCCCATGTCGTCCATCCTACCGTGGTAACGCTGCTCCCCGTAATCGAGGGTATCTGGGCCTCATCGGCTCCGGTTTGAAAATCGCCGAAGTCATCTGTGTCACCATGGAGAGCATTTGTATCAGTGAACGGACCAAAATCGCCCTACAAAACAGTTCATTAGCACCAAAATCACATTGTGAGTACGATACTCGCCTCGAACCCATGCCCGTCGAAGTCATTCCCGAAACCGTCGTCAAACGCCGACTCTTCCCGATCTCGAGTATGATGACTCCCGTGTCTTCTATGACCAAGTCCTGTAGGTGCATTGTCCTGCCGGCCGGCCCTTAACCAAGCTTGATGTTCATCTTCCACCACTCTCCGACCACCAGTTGTCCAACCATCGAGATGAACCAAAGTATCCAATTGCCGCTTATCCTCATCGACGTCCTCATCACTATCTTCGTCACCTTCGTCGTCCTCAAGCGGAGGCGGAAGGCCAAAGTCGGCCGTTTGGTTCCGAAGCGAACTGATACTTCCTCCCCGTTTGAGTGTACCACTGGTTTTGGACCAGTCCCCTGATAGGCCTGTATCCACCACCTCATCATCGACGTCTCCCCATCCACTCTTCATTGACAAAGGGGGTTTCGGTCCACCCAGTAAACTGCTTTCGACACGCTGTGTTTCTGCAAAAGGGCCGTTGACATGGGCTAACCACGCCGGTTGAGGGATGAGCGGTTGGACGATTTCTAATAGCTCGTCGGGGTATCGCTCCAAAGAAGATTCGATGTCAGACGTGAACTGTGTGAGGTGACCCATGTAACCAAGACGTGGAGCTTTTTGGTCTTTTCGCCTGTGGTATTTTCAGCCAAGGTGAATCGGAAATATTTTCGAAACTCACAATTCATTCAACGCGTTGGCATCGAGGACCCGCTGGGGTAATTTTGCGTCACGGAAAATACTAACGATGAGGTCCCTATTCATTCCAGGTTTGACAGGGCCATGAAGGATTTGATGAACAATATCGTAAACAGTCGCATGCAAGAGATTATTCCAGGGAAACTCAAAAAATAAATCCTAACAAACGAGCATCAGCCAAAAGTACCTACCCATGAGACGGAGAACAACTCACGAGCAACGCATTCAGTACACCAAGTGCGAGATATCGTTCCTTGAGCCGTTCTCCGAGGGGCTTGGCCAACTCTTCGACCTCAATTGATTTGCTCCCAGATATGGAGGACCTATCAGAAGGCGACGTGTTCAAAATAGACGCCGCTTTGCCGGTACTGCTAGCACTGGCCCCTCCAGGACTTTTGGCTCCGGAAGTGGAGCTGAACTGTCGTTCACTCTTCGAGTTGCTGCGCAGGCTACCCTCCGGGGATCCAGTAACGCCGAGCGATGAAAGTCGCTCTGCAAGTTGGTCGATAGAGGAGGCCGAAGACGTCCCAGACAGTGTCGGAACTGGAGGTGTACTCCGATCGGGTCCGACTAGCGCCGTATTGACGGAGGAACTCGGCATTACAATGTTATCTTGTGGTCCTTCCGAAGAGTCGACATCTGAATCGCTTTCGTATAGCGGTTTCCGTTGTGAGCTGGAAATGGGGAAGGAAGGCCGTTGAATATCTTCTTCCTCTTCTTCCTGGTCCGTCGAAGGACCGTCCTCGTCCTCCTCGTCCACAGCCGGCTCATTCGCTTCATTGGCATCAAGCATTGCCCCCACCAAATCGTTCAGAGCGGCGAGGCCCCCCACCAGGCGGCCGGTATCATCGAAAGCAAGTTTGGAACCGGGTGGTCGGTTCGGCATAACCATGTTAGAGTAATGAAGTATGTCCGCGTATAACTCGACTATTCGAAGACGTTCCATGGTGAGTGGGACAACAGGTCCCACCGTGGAAGGTACGGGTTCTATCTGGCGTTGGGGGGGTTAGATATCGATGCACCTACCACCAATCCTGCTCCACAAGTATCTCATCGTACGTACCGATGATCGTGGCTTTTTCAGTAGCGCCTGGAGGAGGTGCAACCGATCGCAGATTCCATCAAGCAAGCTTGTCAAGTTGACCAGGCCGACTTTAGACATAACGTCCTCCATCGCCTTCTCAAGGGCTGCTCGGCAATTTGTGTTTCCTGTCTTGGTGGCTTCTTGCTGGACCTGGATCAATTGCTCTCGCGCAGTATGAAACAGATATTGTTCGAAATAATCTGAATTGTTAAGTCTTATCAGTTCCATCACAATTGCTGCAGTTGTCAAGAACGATGAAACGATGGACTCTGTCTCGAAGGCGAGGTCATCAATAGACGAAGAGGAGCGTGATTCTATAGGGTAGTGGTTGTGAATATGGTGCGAATATGGTGCAGCTCCTCGGAAGAGATTCTCCGCCATGATCCCCGAGTTATGCGGAGAGACAATTTCTCGAGAAAGGCGATTGGACGAAAGTACCATGATCTCTTTGCGACCAGGGGTTGGGGAGAATGCAGAGAGACGAATGAGCGTCTTAATAAGGTCCAATGCCGCTTGGTGGGTTCGAGAGTCGTGCGTTGGGGAGAGCATTTCGATGAGATGCGAGGTTAGGTCTTGGTCACAGAGCCACTACAAAAGTCCGTCAACAGGCCACGTACTGGGACAAATTAGACTGACATCGACCACAGGGAGATATAAGGGGTCTTGATCTAACTGCACCAAAGCAATCAGCAAATCTGCCGCCGCCGGAACATCGATGAACCGCAGGATCATCTCCAAAACCGAAGGCTGCCGTCGCAAATACTGGAACATCTACACAAAGGCAGGCAATGAGGATGATATCTTGCCACTTATGACCTTTGACTAACTTCAACTGGCTTGTGTGATATGAATTTCTTGATAACCTTGCAGAATTCGGAAATGGTGACATTATTCCGTTCCTCGACGGGAGTACCTAATATGCGCCCAAAGAATGGGGTGAGAAGCTCCTCCTCGTTTGCGAGGCATGTCTGCACAATCGCTGGAAGGTCACTGGAGAGCAGTTCCGTGGCGATATGTTGGAACCTCAAGTAGCCTTCATGATCAGCATTTGGAATATCTCAAAGGCGCGGGGTAGCCTGCCTACCTTGTGATGCGAAACGAGGGATCTTCGACAACGCCAGCCACATAGTCCTGGAGAGTCTTCATTACGTCCGTACGGGCAAGCCACTGGAGAAGTTTGGAGTTTCTGTCTCTACACTCTGCAAAGAAGTCGCGCTCGTCGAGGACATCTGCAACACGGATGTCCTCACGATCGAGCAGGACATCTATCGGCTTGACAGGCTTGAAGTCGCTCAACCTGCCAGAGGTGTTATTTGACAAGACATTCACGTTTCAGAACGCAGTGCATACGCCCATAGCCCGTCGGACATGAGTCCTCGCGCCGCGGAGGGAGGGACGAAAGAAGGGTTGGTGACGATGACCAAAAGAATTGGAGCTGGCGACCAGCAGCCTAGCTACTACGTAGGATACAAGAAATTCCAGAGAGCAGTAACACATGTACTCGAGTTTACTAGAGCAGCACTATAACAAGCATAACCGCCGATCTCGTAGCGGGTAATACGTAAGGGAGAAGCGTTGAGACACCACCGGTGATGTACACGTACGATGGGAGGGATATTAGCATAAATCGGGAGCGCTGGGCACACGATGTACGGTTTTGTCTACGTAACACTTAGGATCTGAGCATCATTGAATCGAGAACATCGTAGTTGCTGGTCGAGGACGCGCTCTTGAGGACATCCTGCAGTTGATCCACAGTCAATGCGTTTCTCAGGATGGCCGCGAGTTCGGCTCTGTCCGTCGAAGCGGCAAAGCTGATCATGTGATCCCATCTCGCCAGGTTCTCGCGAACGCGACCGTGGTGTTCTTGAAGCATAGGGTTCAAAAACACAGAATGACGTGAGGCCAAATTCTGTTCGAGAAATAGATCAGAGAACGAAAGGGGAGATGGGGAGGCCTGATTGGGACCGAATATGGATACACTCACATCAAGATCCTGAAAGAGCATATGGAGCATGCCGAGCAAGCCCGTCAACTCGGCACGGATAGCGGATGAGTTTGTGACCTTCCAGAATACATCGTTGGACCCGATGTCAGCCGCGAGTCGACTGAATTCTCGCATGATCCTAGAAGTTGATGAAGAACGAGGGTAAGTGTTTGGCCCGGTCACCGTTAAAATGAGGTGCGAAACTGGAAGGGGCAACAAGCTAATATCGTAGTGAGTGCTACAACACTTACTCCTCAAGGCCGTGCACTGGCAGGAGTTCTTCATCGACTCCGTGGGCTAACGCTTCGACGATCGCATTGGCTATCACGCTGCAACTCAGACAGAGCAGCGAAAGCTGCTGCAAGTTGGGGACTGAGCCGAGGCCGACGATCGAAATGGCCATGCGCCGAATCACTGACTCCTTCTGGCGCAGGAGATCACTCGTTGAGGGTTGAATATGGAGGGCACTAGGTGGACGCGTCGGCACCGCCCATGGCGCTGGGTCAGGTAACCAAGACGCTGACATTAATGAAGGGGACACCGGGGAGCCAAACCGTGACCCAGCGTGGTGGGGGGCGTGTAGGTTTGTCGCGAGGACGGTAGGAATGTGGATTGCCTTCCAAGATGGGCGACGTACTGCAGTACTCTCCATATCAACCAGGAGGGGATACTTAGTGCGGGGGCGGGGATTGCGGGGTAGATTATTTGGGGAAGATAGGCGACTTTTTATTGATACAAGGTCCATGAAGAAGCCCCGTTTGAGGTAGTCAGCATAGCCCCGTCTCGAGATCACTAACCTTTGTTACGACGGAGTTGTCGGATAGGGGTCCTAGTGGGCAGCGGGGGAAGTGCCGACGTGGAACGGAACGGGTGTCGGTGACTTCTTTTATACAGCCTGAGAACTGCGGCGCAGATTACCGGGAATGGTGGTGTGTCCTGAGAAATCCTCTCATGGGATCAAGAAAGGAAGTCGCATCCAGTCGAAGCCAGGATGGGTGGAGGCAATCGCACGCGCACCGGCCAGAAGGCTCCAGTCGGTGGACAGTTTTATTCATAGCAAGCACCAACAACCTTTGGGATCGCCGTTCTCGGGTTTATGGTCTGGAGAGAGCGTACCCGGCAGGAAGCTCTAAAGCATTTACTTCCAGAAAGAATGTAGTGGTTATACTACACATTCCCACAAGGACGAGACCCTGAGCGGTGAAGGCTGTATTCGCCACCTATCACGAACAAGCAGTCGGCTCTCTTGTGCATCGCCCTCTTGAGGTTGATCCTCGGCTCGGTTCCGCGGTAATCTAGTCCGGACGAATCTCACACGACCCATTGTGCTTTAGTGTCGTCATAGAAATACTATATGCTGATGCAAGAAGTCAGCGCACTGCTGAGAAAGGAAGTGGGGAGTCCACCAGGCAAGCAGCTTCGTCCCGGGTTTCCTCGTTGGATGAGGCAGCCGAGAAGTCTTTCCTATGCACCCATCATCAGAGATGAGATGGACGGGAGTTGCTCAAGCCCGTTCGTCGGCGTGCTTCACTACACGACGGAAACCATGCGGTACACAAAGAGTAATATTAGGCGAAGCGACTTCTCTAGGCCGACGCCACATTGTCGTTGACATTCTCTTTCAGAGGTCGAACATTGGAGTCTTGGGCCACATTGGGGGCTTGCTTAAAAATATGGGCGATATCACCATACCGAACCAAGGTACCTTGGCTTGGACTTTCTAGATGGATGGTGGTGACTGCAGTGTTAAAGCATTGCCCCACACGTGTCCCTGGCTCGACGGAGAGGAGCCCTCGTTTGTGATCTATGAGAGTCATTATGAGCGCCCGGATGAACGCGCCGTGGCCGACAACCAGGACGTGCAGGGGCCGATCGGAACTGTCTGATTCGAGGCCAATGGGAACGAGGGGCGTAATGGTGCCGATCCACCACTGGAGAGTACGGGCTTGGAGAGACTTGAAAGTTTCCATATCGGGTACCGGGCCCGTCCATGGTTTCCCTTCGGCAGATCCGTAAAACTATACGACGGCGGGTGAGTACAGTTTCCTAAGCATCCCATGCAACTCATGATCATTACCCTTTCTCTAAGGAGTTCCTGCTTCTCGACCCTGAGATGGGGATGGTGACGCAAGATAGCATCTGCGGTCTTTTTGCCGCACGGTGAAGGTCAAGAACCACTCCACTTGGAACTGGAACCTGGAACATACCTCGACAGAACGACTCAGATCACTCGAGAACGCATGGGAAAAGGGAACCTCGGGCACCGCGAGGGCAGCGGCCACCATCGCGGCTTGCTGTCGACCGGCAGCGGATAGTTTAGTGTCAAGCTGGCCTTGGACTATTCGCAGGCGATTCTCGTCAGTCTCCCCATGCCGTACGACGGTGACGATCAGAGCAGGTGCCATAAGTGGACAGAGGTGAATATGTTGCTTGTCGCTCGTCGCGTTGCTCAACGCCAGACCCAACAGACGCGCCCTGGCGACGGCGGTCTCGTCGAGAGAAACACTCGCTGCTGCAAATGGGAGTCGTCGGCGCGCCCAGAGCGTGTTTCCTCCTCGTCGACGTCGACGTGCAATTCGGACGCAAAGGCCAAATAGAAACTAGACTTAAACCCCCTGGACTTTGGCAAGTCTGAGTCTTTTTTTTTCTCCACAGACGACGATCTGCGTTCCAGGTAAACGGTATTGGGAGAGACAATGTCCCGTTATTTGCTCACTGTCGTTGCCGTCGTCGGCCTGGCTGCCTGAGTTCGTTTTCGGGTCGACATTAATCGCTAAAACGCTCCAATTAGTTTCCGCGCTGACTTGTATATTGTGCTATATGACTAGCTCTGTTCTTTGCTCTTTGCTTTTAACTCTCGTTCCTTGTGTGTTCCACTCACTTAAACCGCGCCTTGTCGGGCCCAAAATGGTTTATAAATTGTCAGCGACATTGCAAGCTCACACTCAGGATGTAAGTCTCGTGAGCACCGTAAGGTTTCGATCTTGACTGCGCCATGTTAGGTGCGCGCTCTTGCCACCCCAACCGCTGACTGGGTGTTCTCTGCGTCGCGCGACAGCACCGCAATCGCGTGGAGGCGAGCGGAAGATGGAAAGAATTTCGAGATAGCTGCGACTTATAAACCAGGCGACTGCTTCATCAACGCGATCGCGTACTTGCCACCAACTCCAGACGCTCCCCTCGGTTCGCTTACTCTGCCAACCCGAACCAGCTCCTTCTTACATTAGGCACAGGGTATGTCGTTACTGCTGGCCAGGATGCCATAATCAATGTTTTTGTCCTGGGTTCGCCTTCAACCGAGCCTGCATATTCGCTCGTTGGCCATACCGCGAACGTCTGCACGTTGGCGACTAGTCCAGATGGCACTATAGTATCTGGCTCATGGGATGCGTGAGTCATTTGCAGCCTCGATGAACAATTTTCCATATCTCCTTTGGGACAGGACCGCTCGTGTGTGGCAAGGTTTCCAGGAAATGTTTGTCCTAAAAGGTCATACGCTGTCTGTCTGGGCTGTCCTGGTAGTGGACGTTGCTCAAACTCTTACCGCTTCTGCCGATAAGACGATTCGATTATGGGAACAGTCGAAGCCCGTCAAGCAGTATACTGGCCATACCGACGCGGTCCGGGGCCTAGCGCTGATCCCCAATATCGGGTTTGCGTCATGTTCAAACGATAGGTTCGTTAGCCCCATCTCTTTCGTTCCAGCACACTCACGAAGCGTCAGTGAAATTCGTGTATGGACTCTCGATGGCGATATAGTCTACACATTACCCGGTCATACGTCCTTCGTATACTCCCTCGCTCTTCTACCGTCCGGTGATATCGTATCAGGAGGAGAAGACCGTACAGCGCGAGTTTGGAAGGACGGAGAGTGCGCACAGACCATTGTCCACCCTGCGATCTCCGTCTGGGCAGTGTCTGCCATGCCAAATGGAGACATTGTCTCTGGATGCAGCGATGGAACCGTCCGGATCTACAGCGCTGCAGAAGAGCGTTGGGCATCGGAGGAGGACCTCAAGAAGTACGATGAACTCATATCTATGCAGGCAATATCTTCGTACGTATGATTTCAATTCCACCGTCGTTACGCTCATGGTGATGCAGGCAACAAGTCGGAAATGTGAATAAGGAGCGACTACCGGGTCCAGAAGCTCTGAATCAACCAGGTACAGTTACGCCCTTACCATCTAAATCTCTCACCTAAGCCCACGTAGGTAAGAAGGACGGTGTTGTTAAGATGATTCGAGATGGAGATAACGTCTACGCATACCAGGTCAGAGCCTGCGCCCCCAGTGAAGACCGGTATCTAATAATACATCAGTGGGAAGCTGAGCAGAACAAGTGGACCAAGATCGGGACAGTAGTCGATGCTGTAGGATCCGGTCGCAAGCAACTGTACGAGGGCAAGGAGTACGATTACGTCTTCGATGTCGACATTCAAGATGGAGCTCCGCCCCTAAAGTTGCCGTATAATGCTTCAGGTATAGTTTTCTTCAAGTGCATGTACTCCGCTGACCAAAAGCCCGCAAAGAAAATCCCTATCAGGCTGCTCACCAATTCCTTACTCGCAATGAGCTGCCATTGTCATACCTCTGCTGCCGTCCAGCTTGGTGGGCCAAGCAATCAATATGTTGATCCTTACACTGGTGCGCTGCCGCCAAGCTTTGTACCTCTTGTTATACTCAAGAAGGGTTTCCAGGGGCTTCAAGGCATATCGAACCAGAGGTCGGCGCACAAGCTGCCGTTGGCCAATATGCCGATCCATATACCGGTTCGAATCGATATATCCCCCCGCCGGACGCTGGATCCTCCGATGTCGGCGCTGGTAATGTAGACCCATACACCGGTGCGCACAGACCGAAGAATTTTCTTCCTGTTGTACGTACCACTTCCATCCGCGGTTCAATCCTAAAGATGGGGTTTTCAGTTGTCCCCCCAAAATTTCAAGTCGGCCAACCTCCCAGCGATGGAAAAGAAATTACGGGAGCTTGATGCTGAGGAGCAGGTGAGTCATATTTGATTTATCTTCGAGATAGGTGGATAAATGGTGAGGTCAGGACCCAGCGCGCAGGATCACCGAAGATGAATGGGAAATTCTCACGAAGGCGTTTACTGCCCTCCAATCTGCCGCTGCTGGTGATGCCGCGTCGGCAATTTGTGAAGCTTCATGGCTGGATATATTGTTACAGCTTGTTGCCCGCTGGCCGACTGAGAAGATATTCCCCCGTAAGCGGTCTTCTAGTTCGACTCAGATATTCCCTTTGACATACCCTGACAGTCCTCGATTTGATCCGCACAATCTTCGCGTACTCGCCATCCATACTGAAAACCAACGACATTCGAGCGATAACATTCGTGCAACTGCTGAATGCCGCCGAGTTAAATCAAGCCTGGCCTGCAGAGGGTGAACAAACCCCCAAGCACCGACAAACCAATATCATCCTTTTCATCCGGTGTATGGCAAATGCGTTACAACTGAGCGCGCAAGGTTTTGAGACGGGAGCGGGATCTTGGACGAACCAGGCGCGTGAATCAATCAAGAGACCCCAGCCCTTTCCTGATTTATTTATAGTGCCTACAAGCGCTGCGCTCTGTCCCTCAAAAGGAATGGAACGCGAAGTCGCTGATGCCTTTGGCCACGCTCTTATTCAAGTGCGTTTCTCTCCAATTGAGTGATCATTCGTGGAGGTTGACCTGTCATAACAGCTACAGTGTTGTTTTTCACATCAAATCTGTGGATCAAGACACCGGGATTCTGGTGCTAGATCTCTTATCGGAGGTACGGAGTACTCCGTTTGGTTATTACGCTATGCTGAGATCCTCCAAGGTGTTGGTCCACCCTGCTGCGGATGGTGAAGCGCAATATCGTGCGTTGGTCGCTGCTGGTAACGTGGTATGCATTATTCAGTATAACAGGTACAGTATCAGTGAAACTAATCCGTCCATCGCATCACAGTTGTCCTCCAAGTCGCGACCAAAAGTAGGCAAGAAAGGCGTAGAATTGCTTAAACAGACAACTGCGCTGGGGAAAAAGACGACTGAGAGCAGGATGAAGGAGCTTGTGAAAGAAGTTCAGAGTGTCATCGTGTGATGCAGGGGCACATCGCGGAATGTTGGTTTCGTCGACGTCGTTCCTGGTCAATAAAGTCGCTATCAGACCCACCAGTTGATTAACTTGCTTGGAGTTCGCTCTGGATCATCAGTGCTGAACTCAGGATGGCTGGGGTGTCAAATATCCACCATAGTTTTGGGCAATGCGCTCTCCACTAATGCGCTGCGAGCGCTACACGCCTGGGAGGACTCCAATAGCCCGTTGACCGTTGCTGATCCTCTCCGATAGGTTCTGGCCCTTCTCTGACTTCGCGTAGGATAGTGCCGTTGACATAACTGAGATGACAGGCTCCGAACCACGACCTTGTCCCTCTCCCCGATGTCACCTTCGTCGACTCAGAGCACATACGGGGACCTGGACTCAACCTGGGTTCATGATATGAACAGTATGTCCGAACCCAAATCCTCAAGGTTTCATTCGACGCACACACCAACGAAATGCACACAGTCGATCAGGACTCTACTCCTTTAC
>WNFL01254158.1_pt1 | contig 13019 bp, 14 predicted proteins | sample 5400361 | NCBI WGS metagenome assembly WNFL01 (sample SAMN13153351, study PRJNA577476) | soil metagenome | isolation source: 40 cm soil on Douglas fir-dominated hillslope | place: USA:California | collected 2013-09-17
CGCGGTTCTCCAGCAGCCAGAGGTTGACGCTGACGGCGTCGTCCACGTGCACGAAATCGCGCTGCTGCTCGCCGTCGCCGTAGCCGTCGGAGCCGACGAACAGCCGGACGCGCCCTTCGGCCCTGAACTGGTTGAAGGCGTGCCAGGCGACCGAGGCCATGCGCCCCTTGTGCGCCTCGTTCGGGCCGTAGACGTTGAAATAGCGCAGGCCCGCGACCTGCGAGCCGCCCTCGCCGATGCGCTTCCTCACGTACTGGTCGAAGAGGTATTTCGAATACGCGTAGACGTTGAGCGGGTCCTCGTTCTCGCGCGTTTCGCCGAACTCCTTGCCCGGGCCGTAGACCGCCGCCGAGGACGCGTAGATGAGCGGCACCTCCTCGCTCTGGCACCAGTCGAGCAGCGTCTTCGAGTAGGCGTAGTTGTTCTCCATCATGTACTGGCCGTTGCTCTCGGTCGTGTCGGTGCACGCGCCCTGGTGGAGCACGGCCTCGAGCGCGTCGTCGAAGCTGCCGCTCGACACGCGCGTCAGGAACTCGCGCTTGTCCATGTAGTCGTCGATGCGCAGCGCGAAGAGGTTCTTCGCGTTCTCGCCCTCGGCAAGATCGTCGACCGCGAGGATCTCGCTCACGCCCGCGCGGTTGAGCGCCGCGACGATGCGCGAGCCGATGAAGCCGGCGGCGCCGGTGACGACGGTCAGCATGGGCGCCTCATGTGCCGCTCATTTTCCGCTCATTTTCCGAACAGCTCGCGGCGCGTGACCACCGCGGTGCCGAGCTTGCCGACCTTGATGCCGCCCGCGCGGTTGGCGATGCGCACCGCCTGCTCGAGACGCACGCCCGCCGCGAGCATGGCGCCGAGCGTCGCGATTACCGTGTCGCCCGCGCCGCTGACGTCGTAGACCTCGCGCTCGTCGGCCGGGACGCGCAGCGTCTTGCCGTCGGTGAAGAGGGTCATGCCTTCGCCGCCGAGCGTGACCAGCAGCGCCTCGAGCTTGAGCTTCCGGCGCAGGCGCTTCGCGCGGCGCTCGAAGTCGCCTTGCGTCTTCCAGGTGCCGACCACCTCGCGCAGCTCCGTGCGGTTGGGCGTCACCACGTAGGCGCCGCGGTAGCGCGACCAGTCGTCGCCTTTCGGATCGACGAGCACCTTCTTGCCGGCGGCGTTCGCCATCGCGATCATGCGCGCGATGTGGGCGAGCCCGCCCTTGCCGTAGTCGGACAGGATCACCACGCTGCACTTGGGCAGCGCCGCCTTGAAATCGGCGAACTTGGAGGCGAGCACCTCGCGCGAGGGCGGCGTCTCGAAGTCGATGCGCAGCAGCTGCTGGCGCTGGCTCACGACACGCAGCTTCTGGGTCGTGCGTATGGATTTGTCTCGATGAAACTTCACCGTGACCTTGCTCTTCTCCAGGATGCTTTTCAGCGTCGTTCCCTCGGCGTCATCGCCTACCACCGAGAGCAGTGTGGTGTTCGCGCCGAGCGCCTGGCAGTTCGCCGCGACGTTTGCCGCACCCCCCGCCTTGGGCTCCTCCCTGCGCCAGAGAACCACCGGCACCGGCGCCTCGGGCGAAATCCGGGAGGCGTCGCCGAACCAGTAGCGGTCCAGCATCACGTCGCCGACGACCAGGACGTTCGCTTTTCTCGTATCGGGCGCCTTCATGTTCTGCGGCCGATGGCGAAATACTCGAAGCCGTGGCTTTTCATCGTCGCGGGATCGTACAGGTTCCTGCCGTCGAAGATCGCCGGCGTATTGAGCGACTTCTTCAGCGCGTCGAAATCGGGCGACCTGAACTCGGCCCACTCCGTGACGATTGCGAGGGCATCGCAGCCACGCAGCGCTTCCATGGCGGAATCAGCGAGCCTGATTTTCCTGTTCTGCAATTTGGCCACCGGATCGTAGGCCGATACTTCAGCGCCCGCGGCGAGCAGGTCGTCGATCAGGGTCAGGCTCGGGGCCTCGCGCATGTCGTCGGTATTCGGCTTGAAAGCGAGCCCCCAGATCGCGAAGCGCTTTCCCTTCAGGTCCTTGCCGAAGCGCGCCTTGATCTTGTCGCCGAGCACGTGCTTCTGCGCCTCGTTCGCTTGCTCGACCGCGGTCACCACGCGCAGCGGCCGGCCCGTGCCGGCGGCGATGCGCTGCAGCGCCTTTACGTCCTTGGGAAAGCACGAGCCGCCGAAGCCGACGCCCGGATAAAGGAAGTGCGTGCCGATGCGCGGATCGGCGCCGAGCGCGCGGCGCACCTCCTCGATGTCGCCGCCGAGCGCTTCGGCCAGGTTGGCGAGCTCGTTCATGAACGAGATGCGCGTCGCGAGCATGGCGTTGGCGGCGTACTTGGCGAGCTCGGCCGAGCGCACGCCCATCACCATCATGCGCTCCTTGTTGCGCTGGAAAGGCGCGTACAGCTCGCGCAACAGCTGGGTGGCGCGCTCGTCCTCCGACCCCACGACGATGCGGTCCGGGCGCATGAAGTCCTCGACCGCCGCGCCTTCCTTCAGGAATTCCGGGTTGGAAACGATGCTGAACTGGATTGCCGCTTTTCGTTTTTGCAGTTCATTTTCGACTGTTTTTTTGACTTCATCCGCCGTTCCGACGGGAACGGTCGACTTGTTCGCAATCACTTTGTACTCGGTCATGTGGCGGCCGATATTGGACGCCGCTGCGAGCACGTACCTCAGGTCGGCCGAGCCGTCCTCGCCCGGCGGCGTGCCGACCGCGATCAGCTGCAGCGCGCCGTGCGCGACGCTTGCCGCGATGTCGGTAGAGAAGCTCAGCCGGCCGGCGGACTCGTTGCGCCGAACGATCGGCTCGAGGCCCGGCTCGTAGATGGGAATCTCCCCGTCGTTGAGCGCCTTCACCTTGGCCGCGTCGAGATCGAGGCAGAAGACGTCGTTGCCCATGTCGGCGAGGCAGGCGCCCGTGACCAGGCCGACGTATCCCGTTCCTACGACCGTGACTTTCAAGGCAGCACCTCTCTTTTCCTCACGGCACCAGGTCGAATTCCTCGGAGCGCCGCGGCGGGTAGGTCTCCCAGCCGCCGCACGCCGGGCACAGCCAGTGGAACTGCCGCGCCTTGAAGCCGCAGTTCTCGCAGCGATAGCGCGCGAGCCTGCGCGTATGACTGTGCACGAGATTTCTTACCAGCTCGAGATCGCGGCGGCGCTCGGGGCTGGATGCGCCGATGATCTGCGCCTCCAGCAGCCGGTCGAGGCCGAGCAGGGTCGGATTGCGTCGCAATTCGTCGCGCACCAGCTTGTAGGCGGCCTCCGCCCCCTTCGCCTCGAGCGTCGTCTGGAACACCGCATCGAGCAGGTCGAGCGACGGATAGCGTTCCAGATATCCGGAGAGCAGCGTCAACCCCTCCTCGAGCGTGCCCGTCTCGCGGTAGGCCTCGAGCAGCCGCTGCGCGACCAGCGCGAGGTACGCGGGGTTCTGCGATTCGATACGCTTCCAGTGCGCGATCGCGCGCTCCCGGCTGCCGTAGGTCTTCTCCAGGTCGCCGAGCTGCAGGCTCGCGCGCACGCACTTGCGGTTGACCTCGAGCGCCTGCTCGAGATTGCGCCGCGCGGTGTCGGGCCGCGAATGCGCGGCGTCGGCCACTGCGCGCTCGCAGAGGAAATTCGCGATCTCGCGCGCGCGCGACTCGCCCGACTCGGACTCGAGGCGCCGCGCCATCGCGCTCGCCTTGTCCCAGTCCTTCTCCTGCTGGAAGATTTCCAGAAGGAAGCGGCGCGCCTCGGCGGCGTGCGGCCCTTCGGAAAGGCGCTGGAACACCTCTTCAGCGCGATCGAGGATGCCCGCTTTTAGGTAATCCTGGCCGAGCGCGAAGAGCGCCGCCGCGCGCTGCTCCTGGCCGAGGTCGGCGCGCTCGAGCAGGTGCTGGTGCATGCGGATCGCGCGATCGTATTCGCCGCGCCGCCGGAACAGGCTGCCCAGCGCGAAGTGCAGCTCGACCGTCTCGGGGTCGACCTTGACCACCTCGATGAACGCCTCGATCGCCTTGTCGGGCTGCTCGTTGAGGAGGAAATTCAGGCCCTTGAAGTACGAGCTCGGCAGCGCGCGCGAATCCTTGACCAGGTGCCGGATGTCGACGCGCGCCGCGAGCCACCCCAGGCCGAAGAAGATGGGAAAGCCGAGCAGCCACCAGTACTCGAACTCCATCAGCCCTCCGCCGCCGGAGGCTGGCTGGCGATCGGCGCCTTGGGCTCCTGCACCACCAGGATCCTCTTCTCGAGGCGAGCGACTTCGCGGCGCTGCGCGAGGTAGGTGCCGACCATGGCCGTCACTCCGAGCGCGACGCCCGCGGCGAAGAAGACGAGCAGCAGCGCGACCAGCGGCGCCTCCCAGGCGAGATCGAAGTAGAAGCGCAGCCGCACCGGGTCGGTGTTCTTGGCCGCGAACGCGACGAGGAAGACGAACAGGGCGATGCGGATCGCCCAGGTGAGGATGCGCATATCGGGAAAAACCGCCGCGTTGCCGCGGCGGCGCTTACGTCGCCGCCTGCCGCGAGCGCGGCGGCATGATCATGGTCTGGTCGGGATCGAGCGTGTCGACGCGCTCGCGCAATTCCTTCCCGGCCTTGAAGTGCGGCACGTACTTCTCGGGCACCTGCACCTTCTCGCCCGATTTCGGATTGCGGCCCACGCGCGGCGGGCGGTAGTTCAGCCCGAAGCTGCCGAAGCCGCGGATCTCGATGCGATGCCCGCTCAACAGCGATCCGGTCATCGCGTCGAGGATCATCTTCACCGCGTATTCGGCGTCCTTCGCCACCAGCTGCGGGTAGCGCTGCGCGAGTCTCGCGATCAATTCCGACTTCGTCATGGCGACTCTTCCCCTATCGTCGTGACGCTGCAACTATTTCTGCGGGTCCGACCCGCCCTTATCCAGCTTCGCACGCAGCAGCGCGCCGAGGTTGGTGCTGCCCGCGGCGCTCGCCGCATTCTCGGTCCTGAGCTGCTTCATCACCTCGGTTTCCTCCGCCGAGTCCTTCGCCTTCACCGAAAGGTTGATCGACCGATTCTTGCGATCCACGTTGATGATCATCGCGTTCACCGGGTCGCCCTCCTTGAGTACTGTTTTCAGGTCCTCGACGCGGTCGCGCGAGAACTCCGACGCTCTCAGGTAGCCGTCGATCTCGGGCGTGAGCGCGATCACCGCACCCTTGGCGTCGACCGACTTCACGGTGCCGTTGACGACGCTGTTCTTCTCGTGGCTGGCAATGAAGTTGGTGAACGGGTCGCCTTCGAGCTGCTTGATGCCGAGCGAGATCCGCTCGCGCTCGACGTCGATCGAGAGCACCACGGTCTCGACCTCGTCGGCCTTCTTGAAGCGCTTGACCGCCTCCTCGCCCGCCTGGCTCCACGACAGGTCGGACAGATGCACCAGGCCGTCGATGCCGCCCGACAGGCCGACAAAGACGCCGAAATCGGTGATCGACTTGATCTGGCCCTTGACGCGGTCGCCCTTCTTGAACTCGCGCGCGAAGTCTTCCCACGGGTTCGGCATGCACTGCTTCATGCCGAGCGAGATGCGGCGCCGTTCCTCGTCGATCTCGAGGATCATCACCTCGACCTCGTCGCCCACCTGCACGACTTTCGACGGGTGCACGTTCTTGTTGGTCCAATCCATCTCGGAGACGTGCACCAGGCCCTCGATGCCCGCCTCGACTTCGACGAACGCGCCGTAGTCCGTGAGATTCGTGACCTTGCCGAACAGGCGCGTCCCCTGGGGATAGCGCCTGCTGATGCCGACCCAGGGATCCTCGCCCAATTGCTTGAGTCCCAGCGAGACGCGGTTCTTCTCGGCGTCGAATTTGAGCACCTTGGCGGTGACCTCGTCGCCCACGTTGACGACCTCGGAGGGGTGCTTGACGCGCCGCCAGGCGAGATCGGTGATGTGCAGCAGGCCGTCGATTCCGCCCAGGTCCACGAACGCGCCGTAGTCGGTGATGTTCTTGACGATGCCCTTCACCACCGCGCCCTCGGACAGGGTCGACAGCAGCTGCTCGCGCTCGGCGCCGGCGGTCTCCTCCAGCACGGCGCGACGCGACACGACCACGTTGTTGCGCTTGCGGTCGAGCTTGATGACCTTGAACTCCATGGTCTTGCCCTCGAAGGGCGTGGTGTCCTTCACCGGACGCAGATCGACGAGCGAGCCGGGCAGGAAGGCGCGGATGCCTTTCGCCATGACGGTGAGGCCGCCCTTCACCTTGCCGGTGATCATGCCCTGCACCTTGTCGCCGGTCTCGAGCGCTTTCTCCAGCTCGAGCCAGGCGGCCATGCGTTTCGCTTTTTCGCGCGAAAGCATCGTCTCGCCGTAGCCGTTCTCCAGTGCCTCGATCGACACGCTGACGAAATCGCCGGGCTTGACTGCCAGTTCGCCGGCGTCATTGCGGAATTCTTCCAACGCGATGTGGCTTTCGGACTTGAGCCCGGCGTTGACCACGACGAAGTTCTGGTCGACACGCACGACTTCTGCGGTAATGACCTCGCCGACCCGCATTTCCTTGCGCGTCAGGCTTTCTTCGAACAGGGCTGCAAACGACTCGGGGGAGGGATTGCTAGGGGAAACTGCTGACTTCGAGACTGCGGGCGACACACTGGCCATGGATTGAGTGAAATTTACCTTCATATCCGCAGACTTGCGCGCTGCGGGTTCTGTTAAAAAAGGGAGGACCTTCAGGCCTTCCCGCTCGTCCTTTTCCGGAACTGCTTCACTATCAAATCAATTACTTGGTCGATCGACAGCGCAGAGGAGTCGATCTGCACGGCCTCATCCGCCGGCTTGAGCGGGGCCACCGCACGGGTGGCATCGCGTCGATCCCGCTCCTCTAACTCACGGGAAAGGGCCGCGAGATTAGCATGGATTCCTTTGTCTATCAACTGCTTATGCCTGCGTTGTGCCCGCACCTGGACACTCGCTGTCAAGAAGATTTTCAGGGTGGCATCCGGGAACACCACGGTGCCCATATCGCGCCCGTCGGCGACCAGGCCGGGCGGCTTCCGGAACCCTCGCTGGCGCTCTAGAAGCGCGTTGCGAACCTCGGCATTGCCGGCGATCTGGGAAGCCCGATTGCCGACGGACTCGTCTCGCAGAAGGTCCGTAACATCTTGTTCTTTAAGGTATATCCTGCCCTCTCGAAAGGCGACGTCCAGCCCTTTCGCGGCCGCGACCGGATCCCCCGAAGTCAAAGCCACGAGCCGATAAAGCGCGCCGCTCTCCAGATAGTGAAAGCCAAGCGCGCCGGCGACTCGGCTCGCCACCGAGCCCTTGCCGGAAGCGGTCGGACCATCGATTGCGATCACGGGTACCTGTGACGACATGCGCAAGGTTATTCTGCCGCACCGGCAAAAAGGAGGACCGCTTGGCCCAGGAAATCAGCATCCAGTTCACGCGCTTCTCGGCGTTCTATTCGCCGCTCATTGCCGCGATCGCCTGCGGCTACCTGAAAGAAGAAGGCCTCGAGCCCAGGCACTCGGTGTCGCCGCCGGGCAAGTCGGCGATCGCGGGGCTGGTGGACGGCAGCGTGCACGTCGCGCAGTCGGCGCCTTCGCAGGCGATCAGCGCGCTCGAGCAGGGCAAGACGCCGCCGGCGCTGCATTTCGCGCAGATCAACGAGACCGACGGGTTCTTTCTGGTCGGCCGCAAGCCCGAGCCCGATTTCCGCTGGGAGCGGCTGAAGGGGCGCGCGGTCGTGTTCGACCACGGCGAGCAGCCGAGCGTCATGTTCCGCTATGCCTGCCACAAGCGCGGCCTGGATTTCGCCTCGCTCAAGCCGGTCGACGCCGGCACGACCGAGAGGATGATCGAAGCCTTCAAGAACGGCACCGGCGACTACGTGCACCTGCAGGGACCCGCGCCGCAGCAGCTTGCGCACGATGGCGCCGGCCACATCGTCGCTTCGGTCGGCGAAGCGATCGGCCCGTGCGCATTCTCGAGCCTCGCGGCCACGCGCGAGTGGCTGAAAACCGACACGGCGAAGAAGTTCATGCGCGCCTATCGCAAGGCGCGCGCGTGGCTGATCAGCACACCGGCCGCCGAGGTGGCGAAGCGCGAGGCGCCGTTCTTTCCCGGAATCGACGTGGGCGTGCTCGCCACGACCATCGCGGCCTACCAGAAGCTCGGCAACTGGACCCCGCACGTGGAGATCACCCGGCCCGCATTCGAGGCAACGCTCGATATCTTCATGCACGCCGGCAAGATCAAGCGCCGCCACCGCTACGAGGACGCGATCGCGCAGCCTCCCGGCTAGACCTGCGTGATGCCGGCGAGCGTCTCGAAATAGTCCGGAAAGGTCTTCTGCACGCAGTCCGGATCGTTGATCGTCACCGGCACGCCGGCGAGCGACACGAGCGAGAAGCACATCGCCATGCGGTGATCCTTGTAGGTGTCGATGGCGACTCCGGAGTTTATTTTTTGCGGCGGCTCTACTTTCAGAAAATCGGGGCCGTCGGTGACGGAAGCCCCCAGTTTCCTCAATTCTTTCGCCATGGCGGCGATGCGGTCGGTCTCCTTGACGCGCCAGTTGCCGATATTGCGGATCGTGCTCGGACCGTCGGCGAATAGCGCGAGCACCGCGGCGGTCATCGCCGCATCGGGAATGTGGTTCAGGTCCATGTCGATCGGTTTGAGCTTCTTCTTGTCGTTTTTTACTTCAATCGTATTTTCCGCAAGCGCAACCCCGGCCCCCATCGCTTCGAGCACTTCGGTGAAGCGCACATCGCCCTGGATGCTGTCCTTGCCCACGCCCTCCACGCGCACCGGGCCGCCCGCGAGCGCGCCGGCGGCGAGGAAGTAGGAGGCGGAGGACGCGTCGCCCTCGACGTGGATCTCGCCGGGGCTGACGTATTTCGCGTTCGAGACGCGGAACCTGCGCCAGTCGCGGCGCGCGATGTCGACGCCAAAGCGGCGCATGAGATTCAGCGTGATCTCGACGTAGGGCTTGGAGACGAGCTCGCCCTCGACCTCGATCGTGCCGCCGCCGGCGAGCGGCAGCGCCATCAGCAGCGCGCTGACGAACTGCGACGAGACGTCACCGCGCACCTTCACCGGATGCTTGTTGTCGATCTTGCCGGGCTTGATCACGAGCGGCGGGTAGCCCGCGTTGCCGACATAGTCGATGTGCGCCCCGAAGGCGTGCAGCGCGCGGACCAGGTCGCCGATCGGCCGCTCGTGCATGCGCGGCACGCCCATCAGCCGGTACTCGCCCCTGGAAGCAAGCGCAAGCACGGCGGTCAGCGAGCGAAACGCGGTGCCGGCATTGCCGAGGAAAAGATCCTTCTTGCGGCTGACCTTGCCGGCGCGGCCGGGCACGATGATCTCGGCGAAGTTGCGATCGTCCAGCGGTACGCCGAGCTTCTGCAGCGCCGCGATCATGACGCGCGTGTCCTCGGCATCGAGCGCCCCGCGCACCACGGTCTTGCCGATGCCCGAGAGCGCGGCGAGCAGCAGCACGCGGTTGGTGATGCTCTTCGAGCCCGGCAGGCGCACGGTGCCCTGCGCGGCGCGCGCCGGCGCGAGCTCGAGTGATTTCATGCGTAGTTCCCGTTCAGCCAGCGCTCACGGACGGAGCGGGCCTGAAGGAAAGTTTTCTCAAGGGCTTTTGCCCTGCGTCCTTTCAGCATCGAACGGATTTTCTTCATCTTGCGCTCGAACAAAAGCAATTCATGTAAAAGCCGATCCCTGTTGGCAATGGCAATGTCTCTCCACATCTCGGGATGGCTCGAGGCGATGCGAGTGAAGTCGCGGAAGCCCCCTGCCGCATAGCCGAAGAGCTGCTTCGAGTTGCGTCGCGAGGCGATGTCGCTCACCAGGCCGTAGGCAAGCAGGTGCGGCAGGTGGCTCACGGCCGCGAACACCGCGTCGTGCTCGCCAGGCGTCATTTTCGAGACCTTTGCGTGCATTCGAGTCCAGACGCGTGCGAGCGCTTTCGTATCTGCGGAAGAGTTTTCCCTGAGGGGCGTAAGAACGACCCTCCTGCCCTTGAAAAGGTCCGCGTTCGCGGCGGCAACCCCGCTCCTTTCCGCGCCGGCGATCGGATGTCCCGGGACGAATTGACAGACTTTCCTGCCCAGGCACTTGCGCGCCGCCGCCACGACATCGCGTTTGGTGCTCCCGGCGTCCGTGACGATGGCAGAAGGTTTGAGGTTTGCTTCTATTTCCCTGAATATCTTTTCAAAGTGAGAGACCGGCGTGGCAACAAGAATCAGGTCCGCGTCTCTTACAGCCGCGCCCGCGCTGCCGGCAATCGAATCGATGGCCCGGCGCTTCAGAGCGCGCTTGAGATTCGCACGGCTGCGGCCGGCACCGACCACGTGGCCGGCGAGGCGCGCGCGCTTGAGCGCCAGCGCGAACGAGCCGCCGATGAGCCCGACGCCGATCACGGCGACCCGCCCGAAGCGCATCAGCCCCGCGTCACTCTTTTATGCTGGCCGACAGGGCCGCGAGGAACCGCTCGTTCTCGGCCGCAGTGCCGACGGTGACGCGCAGGTGCTCGGGCAGCTGATAGCCGCCGCCCACCGGGCGCACGATCACGCCGCGCTTCAGGAGGCGCCGGAAGACCTCGTTCGCCTTGCCGACGCGCAGGGTGATGAAGTTGCCGTGCGTGGGAATCCACTCCAGGCCGAGCCTCTTCGCCCCTTCCTCGATCTGCCGGAGGCCGGAGAGGTTCTCGGCGTAGCTGCGCGCGACGAACTCCATGTCGTCGAGGGCCGCGGTCGCCGCCACGAGCGCGAGGCTGTTGACATTGAAGGGCTGGCGCACGCGGTTCATCACGTCCGCGACCGACGGATGCGCGAGCGCGTAGCCGACGCGCAAGCCGGCCAGCCCGTAGGCCTTGGAGAAAGTGCGGGTGACGATGAGGTTCGGATGGCGCTTGAGCCACTTCACCGTCTCCGCCTTGCGATCGGGCGCGAGGTACTCGTTGTAGGCCTCGTCGATCACGACGATCACGCGCTCGGGCACGCGCCGCACGAAGGCCTCGAGCTCGTCGGGCCGCGCATGGGTGCCGGTCGGATTGTTCGGATTCGCGACCCAGAGCACATAGGTTTCGTCGTCGATCGCGGCCGCCATCGCGTCCAGGTCGTGCGCGTAGTTTTTTGCCGGCACCGCGATCGACCGGGCGCCGCGCGCCTGCGTGGCGAGCGGATACACCGCGAAACAGTGCTGCGAGTACACCGACGCGCGCCCCGGCCCGAGGAAGGCGTGCGCGATGAGCTCGAGCACGTCGTTCGAGCCGTTGCCGAGCACGATCGAGCCCGGCTCGACGCCGTAGCGGCGCGACAGCGCCATCTTCAGCTCGTGGCCGTTGCCGTCCGGATAGCGCGCCACCTCGCCGATCGCGGCCTCGATCGCGGCGCGCGTGCGCGGCCCGATGCCGCGCGGGTTCTCGTTGGAGGCGAGCTTGATGATGGACGCCTCCTTCAGCCCGAGCTCGCGCGCGACTTCCGAGATCGGCTTGCCGGGCTGGTACGGCGCGATCGAGCGCACGTAGGAAGGAGAAAGCTCGCAGGGATCGATGACCATGTTCGCTTCCTAGTTTGCCGCCATCGGGTAGGACCCGAGAACCTTGAGAAACGGCGCGCGCTGCTTCAGCTCGCTTATCGCCGCGGCAACCCTCGCGTCGCTCTGGTGGCCTTCGACGTCGATGAAGAACACGTATTCCCAGCGCGCCGAGCGCGCCTTCGCCGGCCGCGACTCGATGCGCGACATGCTGACGCCGTTGGCCGCGATGGGCGACAGCAAGGCATGCACCGAACCCGGCTTGTTCTCGGCGGACATCACCAGCGAGGTGCGGTCGCGGCCGCTCGGCTGCGCGTCGATCTGGCCGAGCACCAGGAAGCGCGTGGTGTTGTTCGGGTTGTCCTCGATGTCGCTCGCGAGGATCCTGAGTTTGTAGCGGGTCGCCGCCGCCCGGCCGGCGATGGCCGCCGCGCCCTTCTCCCTGGCTGCGCGCTGCGCTGCCTCGGCGTTCGAGCCGACCGGAATGCGCTCGGCCCTGGGCAGGTTCTGCCCAAGCCAGCCATTGCACTGCGCGAGCGATTGCGCATGTGAATAAATTCTTTTTATTTGTTTCAGGTTTTTCAGCCGGGAAAGCAAATTCTGGCGAACCTTCAGCTCAATCTCGCCGCAGATCTTGAGCGGCGTCAGCAGCAGCAGGTCGAGCGTGCGACCGACCGCGCCCTCGGTCGAATTCTCGACCGGCACCACGGCGAACTGCGTCGCCGCCGCCTCGGCGCTGCGGAACACCTCGTCGATCGACGCCGCGGGCTGCGCGGCGACCGCCGCGCCGAAGTGCCGCTGCACGGCCTGCTCGCTGAACGTGCCCTGCGGGCCGAGGTAGGCGACGCTAATTTTCTGCTCGAGCGCCCGGCAGGCGGAGATGATCTCGCGGAAAACTGCGCGCGCATTGTCGGGCATGCGCCGCAATATTGCGCTCTCGCGCTCCGGCCGGTAAGCGGGAGCCGTTTGCTTCAGCCTNNCGGGGCCGTTGCCTTTCAGCTTGCCGACCGCGCGCGCGAGACCCGCGCGGCGCTGCAGCAGGGCGAGCAACTCGTCGTCGACCGTGTCGATCTCGCCGCGCAGCTTGCGGATGTCCTTTTCGCTCATGCCCCCGACTCAACCCTCTACCGGCAGGTAGCGTACCTTAAGAACGCCCTTGATCTCGCACAGCTCGTCGACTGCCGCCTGCGGCACCGGGCTGTCGACGTCGACGAGCGTGTAGGCCATCTCGCCCCTGGACTTGTTCAGCATGTTGTGGATGTTGATCTTCCGGCTGCCCATGGCGTGCGAGATGCGCGCCAGCATGTTCGGCACGTTGGCGTTGGCGATCGCGAGGCGATACGGCGACTCGCGCGGCATGATCGCGTCGGGAAAATTGACCGCGTTCTGCATGCCGCCGTTCTCCAGGTACTCGCGCACCTGGTCGACCACCATCACCGCGCTGTTGTCCTCGGCCTCGCGCGTCGAGGCGCCGAGGTGCGGCAGCGCGACCACGCCCGGGCGGCCGATCAGCTTCGCCGAGGGAA
>WNFL01189329.1_pt1 | contig 13017 bp, 9 predicted proteins | sample 5400361 | NCBI WGS metagenome assembly WNFL01 (sample SAMN13153351, study PRJNA577476) | soil metagenome | isolation source: 40 cm soil on Douglas fir-dominated hillslope | place: USA:California | collected 2013-09-17
ACTGGTCCATCATTCCGATCGCGGCGTGCAGTATGCGGCCACCGATTACGTCGCACTCTTGAAAGAACACAAGATCCAGATCAGCATGAGCCGCACCGGAAACCCCTATGACAATGCCAAGGCCGAACGGTTCATGCGCACGCTCAAGTATGAGGAGATTTACCTGAACGACTACGAAACGCTCGCCGAGGTCCTGGCCTCGGTCCAGCATTTCATCGAAGCGGTCTATAATCGGAAACGACTTCACTCGGCCATCGGCTATCGGCCACCGGTCGAGTTTGAAGCTTCGCTTTCGCCACCATTACTTTCTTAACTTCTTGTGTCATTTCAGGGGTGCACTACATGTTCTACTGTTTCGACGCGTCGAACTTTGATTTTAACTTCCACCCGTGACCCGAGCCGGCTGATGATCGACATGAGGCGATCCACGGTGAACCGCCCGAGATCCGCGTTGCCGATGCGCGAGAAGTCAACTGCCGCAATGCCGGTGCGGCCCTGAGCACCGCGAACGGTATTGTCAACTTAACTTCATGAAGAAACAAAATCATCCACTGCTACAAAATGAATCTACTTCTTGTCAGCTGGTTATCAGCGCCAGTTCTTATTAACCTGCACCTTGAGCGACAACCACCTCTTCCCAAGCGGCAAATCTCGATTTCATCACTGCTCGGTAACCGCTAGCTCTGTACAGATGTCTCCCCACTCGGAAGTGTGAGTTAATAATTCCGAAGGCTGAGAGAAAGCGTTGGGCGTGCCCTGCTGACTTGAACCGTCTCATCACGCGCTCCCTCAACCTCGTTGGCTGATGCGAATTCTCCGCGCGGTTGTTCTGCCACTTGTCTTGGCAATGATCGACACTCGGCAACGCTTCGGCCTTCGCCGCGCCGTAGCTCCTTAGCTTGTCGGTATTGATAACATTCGGGACATACTGTAATCCCTTTAAGAGCTTGCGAAAGAACTTCTTGACTGCCTTCTTGTCCCTCCGGCTCTGGACCAGAATATCCAACACTTCGCCATCCTGATCTACTGCTCGCCAAAGGTAATGGAGACGTCCGTTGATTTTGAGAAACACATCATCCAAGTGCCATTGGTCGCCCGGCCGAGGAGACCTGCGGCGCAACCCGTTGGCATAGGCCTGGCCGAACTTGAGGCACCATTCTCGCACCGTTTCATAGCTTAGGGAGACACCGCGCATCACTAACATTTCTTCGACATCGCGGAAGCTCAAAGAGAAGCGAAAATATAACCAGACACAATGACTGATGATCTGGGCTGGGAAGCGATGACGACGATAGAGAGACGGGGATGGCATGAAGGAATTATGCCGAATGAATAGGCTGATTACATCCTCTGCCGTTAACCTGACAATACCGTTTACGATGCAAAAGAGCTTGCAATTTCTCGTGGAACAAAGCTAGGGCCTGTGCTAGTATGCGCAAACCCATTCCCGCAGAATTTCGCGCGACTCGATGGATAGCGACGACTGGTGTCGTGAAGAGTTGTGGCTGATTGGCTCCGTAAGACTCTTTACTTCACGATTTGAAGCAGGACAGCTACGAAAACCTGAGAGAAACCTCAACCCGACCTTGTGTCTGCTCACACCTTGGGAGGTGCCCAGTGAAAACGAATACTCATCGTTCTTTTCTCCGCATTTGGCGTAACCAATCTTTGGCTTTATTGCTGTTGTGTGCGGCGTTTTTTTCTCTGATGTCACCCGTCGTCCAGCCTCTGGCGTGGAGCGCCAGCCGGGCGCTCGATAGTGAGTTGCCGGAGAGACTTTTCAGGCAACAAGGCTTCCCTTCGATAGCCCAGAGCAAAGGGCCGACGCGGTTGTGCATATTAGCGCCAACCGTAAAGGAGGGGTCGTTGTCCGGAGAAGCGTTTGTTGATCGTTTGATCGGACAATTAAAGCCAAAGGAACAAATAGTCCAAGCGGCAGTCCTGGAAAATGCCAACGACCCTGCAACGTACAAACAAGAGGTCGCGAAGGCGGGTTGTCAACTTACCTTGGCTCTTACTATCGCTGGCGACTCGCCCACCTTCAGAATACCCTTCGGAAAGAAATACAAATTAGAGGTCCAATATCGGATTGAGGAAGTGAACAGCGACCAAAGTTCACCTGAACAGAGTTTGTCTGAGAAGGGAAATAATCCCGAGAACATTCTGAAGTCAGTCCAAATCAAGATCGTCGACGCGATTCTCGTCAAGGCTTCTTCCCTGACTGGGACTGCAACACCGAATGCAGCGACCCCGGGTGAGAGTGGCAATGCTCCCATTGCTCAGCGCTCACCGAGCAGTAACCTGTTCAGCTCAATGGCGGCACGTCCGCGTTTGGTTGTGCAAACCAGTCACACTTCAATGGTGACGGACTTTGTTTACAGTCCCAATGGTAAGCTACTTGCCACTCTGGGCGCCGACGGGGTCCTAAAGCTCTGGTTAACCAGCAAGGGGCAGGAGATTGTAAGCATTCCGGGTTATCAGATTGTCGGCATGGCCTTTCATCCTGACAGTCGCAGCATCGCCTGTCTCAGCAAGAGCGGCGTCCTGCGCATTTTCGATGTCAGTACGGCTGCGATCCTGTATCGCCTAACGCCCATTAAGAGCGGCAGTGGAAGTTTGATCCCGCTTCCTCTTCCAAAGATCGGCAAGAAGGAAGAGATCAATCCTTTCTTCAATCTGCCCTCACCGGTGGCGTACAGCTCAACCGGAAAAGTCCTAGTTAGCGGTGGAAACGGTGGCATAAAAGTTTGGGACATAGCCAAGAGCAGCGTCATGTACCAAATGGCCAATAAAGAGTTCGTACCACTGGTAGCGCTAACCAGTGACGGTAGTCTGGTGGCTGGTGTCGTTGAGGGCTATCGGATAAAACTCTGGTCAACCGCGACCGGGAAAGAGACCCGTATCATTAACACAGATATAGCTGCGCTCTCAGCGCTAACTTTCAGCGCTGACGGTGGCCTTATCGCTTGTGGCAATATCAACGGGACGCTGAAGATCTATAACTCGAACGATGGAAAAGAAGCGAAGAAACTCATCGACGGACCCGGTGAGGAAGACGTCATCGGGGTTGGGCGAAAGATCGGAAGGGTTCCAATCATTGGCGACGTCGGAGATGCTTTTTCCAACTTGATTGAAGGTGCAGACCAGTTACGTAATCTGCTCTTCAAGAATAAGAGCATCCGCGCAGTGACGATTAATCCCGATGGTAAATCTCTCGCCTATCAGGCCGGTGACAATGTAATTCATGTGCTCCGAATTGGGGACAACAAGGAAATCCTGAGCGTCGAACAGGACGATCCCTTCGATACCGACGGTAGTAACAAGAGCAAAAGCGGCGGGGCAAAGCCGATCGGAGTTACCACTAAAAAGCCAAGCGACGCGGTCAGCGCCTATTTTCGCCAGCTTTGTCCGATCCGGTACAGCACCGACGGCAAGACGATCAATGGCTGCAAGAACTTCAAGAACATACAAAGGTGGGACGCCGTTACCGGCCAGGAGTTGATGACTCTCGCGGTAGCAAAACGCGGCGCTATCAAAGGTCAAAAAGTTCCCATCCCGTTTCCCCTCACCACGGTGGCACGATTTGCGAACGATAAGTTACTGCTGACCTCGAGTTTCGCCGGTGGCGTTAAGCTCTGGGACCTAGAGAAGCGTTCTAATCCTCAGCGCGTCGTCGAAACCTCGCCGGCCCTGGGTAATAACCTGCCGGTTTCACCCGACGGCAGTTTGCTCTTACGAGTTTCTCCGGACGAGAAGACCTTGATGGTCTACGGGCTTAACTCTGAAAAGGAGCTGCGCAGCTTTCCACTCGAAGATCCAGCCAATCAGAAGATTATTGCCGCGCAATTCAGTCCGGACGGCAAAATGGTGTCACTGGAAATCCTGGAAGAAAAAGTGCGACTCAAGTTTTTCGCATCTCGCAAAGTGCACCTGCGCGTAATGGATATCAGCACAGGGCAAAAGGTATTTGAAGCTTCCAACATACTCGAGAACCAGTTCGCTTTCAGCGCCGACACAAAGAAGTTCGCATACATGCCCCACGGTCAGTCGATTTGGGACTCGTTCCGTAATAAAACCGAAATTGACGTTTACGAGGTGGGCCAATCCCCCTGGCACGAGATCTACGAAAAAGATGTTGAGCGTGAGTTCGAGAGCAACTACGTCTCGAAGGTGGTGTTCAGCTCGGACAGCAAGCTTTTGGCGAGCGAAGACAAGGATACGATCAAGGTCTGGGACGCGAGCAATGGAAAGCAACTTTACGAACACAAGCTCGATTTGGGGACGAACGTTAGCAGCTTTGTTTTTGTCCCGCGCAAAAACAATCTGACATTCACGATCTTCAGCAGAATCTACTCGTGGGATTTAGAAACCAAGCGCGTCGAGAAGCTGAAAATCGAAACCGACCTTTGGGGCAGTCTGGCATACAGCCCTGACGGCAAAACGATTGCGCTCGGCGGCGTTGAAAACAAAGTCAGGCTGTTCAATGTCACTACTCAGGACGAATTGGGATCGCTGGTCGCGCCAAACGAAGACGATTGGATGCTGACTACACCCGATGGGCGATTTGATACCAGCCGGCTGGACGAGATCGAAGAGGTTCACTGGATCATGCCCAACGAGCCTTTCAATCCCGAGGCCGTCGAAGTGTTCATGCGCTATTTTTACGAACCGCGATTGTTGACGCGATTGTTGAGTGCCGACAATTTCGAACCAATCCCCGACCTCGCAAAGATGAATCGCGCTCAACCCAAGGTGAAGATAAAAGAAGTGGTTCCCGTAAGTGCCGACACAGTGCGCGTCACTGTTGAGGTAGCGGACGGCCTCAGCGAAACTCAAACGAACGCGCAAGGCCAGCCAATGAGGTCAGGGGTCTACGACGTGCGTCTGTTTCGCAATGGTCAACTGGTGGGATACAGCACTTCGCCGAGTAAGTTGGCAGAGTTAGCACAGCAAAAAGGCACGCAGAAGTTCAAGGAAGAAGTCGCGGCCTGGCAACAGGCAAACCGGATTAGCCTTGATGCATCAACCGGTCATGCCTTGCTCACCTTCGACAATGTCAAAGTCCCCGAGCGCGCAGAAAAAAGTCGAGTTATCTTTTCGGCGTACGCTTTTAACGAGGACCGCGTCAAAAGTTTGACCAATCGCTTCTACTACGATTTGCCTGCAACCGCACAGCCCCGCAAGGGCCGTGCCTATATCATTTCTGTCGGTGTGAGTGCGTTCGAGAATCCGACCTTCAATCTCGAATTTGCCGACAATGACGCACGAGCGATGCGGACGGTGATCGAAAAAGATCTCCTGGCCGCCGGACAGTTCTCCGAAGTTGTTCCAATCACCCTCACCTCCGATTATCAAAGGCAGGGCGATAAACTGGTGGTGACAGAAAAGTTGGCAACCAAAGCCAATTTTCAAAAGGTGCTGATGCGCCTCAGCAATCGTAATCAACTTGCGAATGAGGCATCGGCAAAGCCCGCGGCAACGGCGACGCCTGCTCCAGCCGCGACCAAAGCGGTGCCGAGAGGTCGGCGGCCAGCACCCAAGACCAGTCCGGCTCCTCCTTCACCTGCGAAAGGAAGCGAGGCGGCCGCGGCTCAAACGGTTGCTGGCTCTGGGATTCCCAACTTTGATAAGTTGCGGCCGGCGACACCAGATGACTTAGTGCTCATTCTTTTTTCCAGCCACGGCTACGCCGATCGCGCCGGTAACTTCTATCTGATCCCCTATGACACAGGTGCCGGAACTGAAAAAATATTCACTGAAACTGTGCGCCAACACAGCATTTCGAGCGAGGACCTCTCAGCCTGGCTGCGCGACGTGGATGCGGGCGAGTTGGTGATGATTGTGGATGCGTGCCATTCGACTGCGGCTATCGAAGGGCGAGATTTCAAACCGGGCCCGATGGGCAGTCGCGGCCTGGGACAATTGTCATACGACAAAGGCATGCGAATCCTGACGGCAACCCAGGCCGACAACGTGGCCCTGGAGAATAAATCGATCGCCCAGGGCCTGCTGACTTATTCGCTGACCCGTGATGGATTGGAAAGCCAGCATGCAGACTTCAAACCACAGGATAAGAAGATAACGCTGCTGGAGTGGCTGGAGTACGGCGAGGACCGCGTCCCTAAACTTAACGACGAAATTACTGCTGGCCAGAATCCCGCGAGCGCGAACGTTGGCGATAAACCGCGCCTGCTCTTAATAGCCAACGCGCGTGGGTTAGTCGACACCGGCCCCGCGCCCGCCAGCGGCGCGACTCCGGCCGCGCCTGCGAACAATACGAAGCTACAACAACCGGCGCTATTTGATTTCGCGCGGCAGGGCGGGGACACAGTGTTAGTGCGGAGCCCGTGACTGGATTCGCGGTGTGCTGGTCCTTCGTGGATCCAGTACTTGGACTTTCCGCCTTTAGGATGGTTCGTAATGAGATAGAACCTCTCTAAAGACGGAACGCCAAACTAAAAAGCAACCAGCATTGTTTGATTTCAACCGCCGCAAACGCGAACTTGCGCAAGTGAGAAATCCATGACGGATCCGGACCAGCCACTAATTGAAAGACTGTACCGCGAAGCACTGCAGTTGGATAACGCGGAACGGCAAGCTTTTCTCGCCCTCTGGTGCGGCGAGAATCCCGATCTGCGACGCGAGGTCGAATCGATGCTGGCCGCTAACGACTCAAGAAAAGGCCGTGAAACTACGCCCATTCTGGAAGCTCCCGCAAAAGTCCCGACCGCAACTCCGCCTTCGCCGCTGCTCGATCTGGTGGGCCAGACGCTCGATGGTCGTTACTACATTGAACAGAAGCTTATTAGCGGTGGCATTGGTGACTTGTATCTGGCCACCGATAAACCGGAGTTGATGTTACGACGGGTGGTCGTCAAAGTCTTACAGGAAAAAGCGCTCGAGGATAAATGGATCGTCACAAAGTTTCGCCAGGAGATAGAAGCTTTAACTCGGATTGATGATCCCGGCGTGGTGGGCCTGCTGGATGCCGGAACTTTACCGAACGGTCACCCTTATCTGGTTATGCAGTTTGTTGAAGGCGACAACCTCCGGAGTTTCATTCGCGCGGATCGCGGGATGGATTTCGATGATGTGGTCAACATTTGGCAGCAACTGGGACGCACGCTCACCGCCGCGCACGAATGCGACGTGGTGCACCGGGATCTAAAGCCTGAAAACATCATGGTGCGCCAGCGGCGCGACGGCTCGTGGCAAGTGAAGGTAATCGATTTTGGAATAGCGAGGATCCGGAACTCACTCGTAGCGCCCAGCACAGTTACCGCAAGAGTTGCCGGCACGGCAAGCTACATGTCGCCGGAACAGGTCGAAGGGAAGAGAGTGTCGGCCGCCAGTGATGTCTATGCTCTGGGTGTCATTGCCTATGAGATGTTAACCGGCCGCCGGCCTTTTAGTCCGGAAACTATGTTTCAACTTTCCGAGATGCAAAAGTCGGTGCCGCTTGCTCCGCGAGCGTTGCGGCCTGCTCTACCGCTCGCGGCCGAAGAGGCGATTCTAAAGGCTATTTCCTACCAAAGCGCTGAGCGATATCAAAAGGCTTGTGATTTCGGCGATGATCTCGTGCGAGCTCTGGTTGCCGATGATCATGTTTCCGTTTCAAACGCGCCGTCGAGAAGCGCTGGCGAGATTGTGCCGGCCATGGATCCCGCGATGGATCCTCCAAGCGCTCCTACTATGCTTGGTACGATTCAATCTGCGCCGTTGTCGTCTGGCGATCGTGTCGACGGAGTATCCGACCCGACATTAGTCTCGCTCATCAAACCTGAGATTCCTGCATTCCGAAGTGGTCTGGAGTCTATGCCGGCAACCAGGGCCCGTTGGCGTCGCATAGTTCTGGGTTTGTCTGCCTTGCTGCTTATCGGGATCGCCGGAGTCCTGGCTTTGAAATATCGATCCTGGTTTTCAGGGCCGGAGCACTCGCTTACCTATTGGCTGAGCGTGCAACGAATGTACGACGGTAAACCGTTGGGCCAACCCTTCGATGCTACCGGGCGCGAATATTTTCACACGGGTGATCGGTTTGTTCTGAACTTCATCACCAATGAGGGCGGCGCACTTTACATAGTTGACGAGGGTCGCGACGAGAAAGGGACTACCGAGTGGAATATTATTTTTCCAACGAAGGAAATCAACCGGGGCGAGCCCGCGCTCGCCGCGCAGCAGAGCATTAAGACTGGCTGGTACAGGTTCACCGGGGGCGCCGGAGTCGAGCGTGTGTGGGTAGTCTGGGCGACGCGGCGGGCTCACGTACTGGATCCGATCTTTCGGGACGCGTCCGGTGATGGAGTGATTCACGACCCGGCTCAGCAGACTCAATTGCAGGATTTTTTCAAACAGAACGAATCATCAGCAACGGAACTAATCCAGAACGAGGCGGCAGCCCGAGCTATACTCAAAGGTCGTGGTGACGTTATCGTTCGGCGTCTGGATTTTTCTCATAAGCCTAACTCATAAATTCCGTGGGCGGCGTGCCGCAACGGGCAGGAGGAGCGCATGTACCCGAGACCCCGCGAAACAAAATTCTGTTTTTGGTTACTGATCGTTTTCGTTTGCGGTACCTGTTGCCTCAATTCAGCACAGGAAGGTTCCAAGTCGATAAAGTCGGAAGAGTACCTGGCGAAAAGACCTGCCGAAACCCCGGGAGGAGGAATGACGAGCTCATCTGCAAATGTTTCGAAGGTTACGCGCCCAGTGGCCGGCAACAGAAACAACTCAGGCGGGCGAAAGTCAGGCGCCGCGGCGCAGATGAGTCAGGCCCCGCCATCGTTCGTGTACATCGTTGACAAGAATTTTCCTGAAGGGCCGCCGCCGCGCAATTATGAATATGTTCGTATGGGCGTGACTATCTGGCGACTCTCTCCGAGTCAATGCCCAATTCTGGACTGTCCCTTACCGAAAGAATCCGTTGATTCCAGCAAAGGATTGGTAGATACGGCGACGCGCGTAGACGATAACGTACCCTTGAATAATGGAGAACGCGTGCGCTTGGGATTGGAAACACTTGCGCAATCCGGCTATGTCTACATCATCGATCGTGAACAGTTCGCCGATGGTTCACTGGGCGAAGGGTTTATGATTTTTCCTACCAGGAAAATTGCCGTTGGTAAGAATTGGGCGCAGCCGGGACAACAGATTCACTTACCACGCGCCGGTGGATGTTTCTGCGTTAAGTCTCGAAATACCCAAAAAGTTCTGGTAGCTGACATTCTTACGGTCATCCTAAGCCCCAACCCACTCCTTGCAGCGGAAGAGATTGGGGCAGATGCTATTCCAGTCCCGGTTAGTCTGATCAGTTTCCTCAGTCGCGCCGACAAAGAGAAGATGTTTCGTGCCTCGCTGCGCGGTGCTAGCGGTTTGGCTCAAACAGCACAGGAGCAAAGCGCCGGCGCCAAGGGGTTGTTTGATACCGAACCGGTCCTAACACAAAACGACTTGCCGCCTCAAACGTTTTTTCAAAGTCTGGTTCCGATTGGGAAAGTCGCCTTGTTCAACTTCTCTTTGCGATACGGTGCTGCCGGGAACACGCCGCTTCAAAACAAGCAATAATGAGCGTTTGAAAGTCTTGGCGATTAGGTCGGATCGTTCCTTTTGAATTCGGAAGTCAGGGCTCGTTAGAATCCCTTGAAATTGAGCGCCAAATAGGGTCTGACACTACGCTCTCATCAATTTTTCTGTTCTCCTAAGAAAACTGAGCCGCTCTTACCGATCAATTCTGCGACAAAAGAGGTCTACCCTACTTGTCGGTATTCTCCCGCGCGGAGGACGCACGTTATTTGCAATAGGGTTGCGTATCCCGTCCTGTTGTGAATCGGATACTCGTCCGGTCATGAATCGATTGCCTGGAAAAAAAACCGACGCCGACTGTGGTCACCATCAAAAACGTTGACTCCAGAGCAAGCTGGCAATAAACTTCCGCGCGGAATCCGACTCTCAACCCTCGCTACTTTCAAAAGGAGTTTCCATGAAGCAATTTGCTCTTGCCGTTTTCCTCGTTCTGTCACTCCCGATCATCTCAACTGCACAAACTGCCACTAACCCCAGAACTGAGGCTGAACAGTTCGTCCTTAATCGAGTCAAGAACGGAGATGCCGCTGACTTCGGAGCGGTTGACTACAAAGGACCGAACGAGTTGACGGCTACCTTCGTGAGAGAGCTGTTAATCAATGCCGATAATCCATTGAAATAAGTCGGCACGGGATAACGATTACCCATGCAGTCGTTACGGGTGATGTGGATCTGCTAAACGAGGAGATTCCAAACGACATAACCTTAAACGCGGCTTTTCAAGGCGAGTTTAACGCGACCCAGAGCCGCTTCCTGAGGACTCTAGATCTGTCGGGCTCGACGTTCGAGTGTCACGTTGATTTCCAAAATGCCACAGTTGAATCTGATTTTGTTATCGATAACTGCCATTTCAATTTCTACTCTTCTGATACCTCTCCGTTTTTTGCGGGCATTAGGGTCGGACGAGACTGGTTGATGGAGCAAGGAGTCCAGTTCCACGCGGTCCCTGACTTCACTCAAGCCGTCGTGGAAGGCAAACTCTTAGCAACGGGAGCTACGTTTCAAGCTGGTGCGGAATTTAACGACATAAGAGTCAAAGGCGACTGTCTTCTTAGAGAGGCGATCTTTGGTGGGGGTCAAGCAGATTTCGTTGACAGCCATTTCAATAATCTATTTCTCAATGACTCGCATTTTGAAAAAACATCGCTGATGGACTTAACCAGAATACAGGTGGAAAGCATCTTCTTGGATAAGGTCACCTACCCGAGCCGAGGCTCGGTAGTGATCGAAGGAATGACGTTTAGGTCAATGAGTCCCGCAAGTTGGGATGGACTCCAAGGCCTAACAACTCACTCCGACTACGACCCCGAGTTCTATACAAACCTTGAGACTCTGTTTCGGAGTCACGGACATAACAATCAGGCCGATAAAGTTTATCTTGCGAAACAAAGGCATGATCGTAGCGCTATTTGCCCAAGTCTCTTACGTGATTGTCAACGCGTCAAATGGACCTTTGGCTTGCTTGAGGATGGGCTGACTGGCTATGGCCGAAGCCTCGAAAACCTTTTGCTTTGGAGCATTGGCTTCATACTGTTTGGGACATGGGCATTTCGTCGGAGCGCTATGAAAAGAGTGGACAGCAAAGACACCGACATTCTCACCAGGCCGGCTAAACTTCGCTATTGGCGCGCGCGTCGTTGGCTGATGGGTATATATGGGGGCTTCTGGTACAGCCTTGATCTGTTCTTACCCATTATTGAGCTTGGAGAGAGAGAAAAGTGGGAGCCGCAAGACAATCGTCGATGGGCGGTTTTGTATAAGAAGGTGCATGCGATCATTGGCCACCTATTCGTCCCGATCGGGCTCGCAGCTTGGACTGGCATTATCAGGTAGTGGTTAGACCAACGAGAAACGAAGTCAACTCCAACCGCCGGAAGACACAATAGTCCACGGAGGAAAGCGATGACTCAGCGTAATCTGGAATGGAGGGACAAGGTGGTGTGAGCGTAGGCTTGGAAGTATTCTGCGGAATACCCTTCCACCCGCGTTGTAGTTCTATTTCTACGATCACAATAAACGCTATTTGAAAGCAGAAGGTGAGATCATTAGCAGCATGTCGACGATGTCTTCAGGCTTGCGGATCGTTCCGTAGAAGTTAGCAACATGAAGAGTATTATGGTCATCATCGAGCGGGATGCTAATCGTAAGGATGTTGGTCTTGCTCAACGCGTAACGGGTAATCCTCCCATTCATTTTCTGCTCTCGATACCAGACATACGAGGCTTTTTGATCGGCATCAATTGCCATCCCCTGAGAGAAACCCATCTCATATCTGATCCTAAGTCCGTCGCGCTTTGAGATCTCACCGACTTGATTGCCCTCAAAGTCTGTTGCACTCTTGTGCTTATACCCGGCCAACAAACTAATGCCCTTGGGCGGATCGTTTTCTACAGGCGCGGGATGAAGCTGCCGCAACACCGTCGTTTGCTGGGCGGATGCAGAGTGCGTCACAGCAAATACAATTACCATCGCTTTGATCGCCCAACGAAACGTTGAAGAATTATGTTTCATCCCACACCTCCCAGCTTGCCTTTCAATGCCGGATAGCACTTCTCGATGATCTTTTCAGAGAGCTGTTTGCTACTCCCGAACGGTGCGTCGCCCTTTTGTCCGACTTGATGCACTGATTCATGAAGCATAATAATTGCTCGCTGGAAAGCCACCCACTGCACACTCGCTGGATTGAAGAAGTAATCGCCCAGGAAGGTGACTGAGCCGCGCCCCGTGACGCTATTGGGAAAGACTGCGGCGCCAACTGACGTCTTGTTCTCTTTGAAGTAAGCAGCCATCGATTCAGTCGCACCGTTCTTGCCAATCGGCCCAGTTAGCATTGAGGTGCGACCGTCAAAGAGATTGCCGTTTGGAGTCATTCCGTTGATCAGCGCCGACAAGCTAGGAATTCCAAAAGCCTTGAGAGCTTCATCACACTCTTTATGTTTCTTTGGGTCTGTGATCTCCTTAGCAAGCTTGATGCTGTCATTGACTACTTTGAGATCGTCCTTGCTGAAGGTCGGAAAAAGGTTCTGCGGAACTCAGTTTCCTCCTCATTGAAACTCTCCCAAGATTTTTCCGCTGCTTTTGTCGATGATAAAGGTGAAAGGCGGTTCGTTAGATTCTTTAACCTTCGACTGGAGGACCACGCGCCATTCACAGCCCTGTGCTATCACTATTGGTCTATACGAACCTGACGCCTGCTTCAATGCATTCATTCTTCTGCTCGCGATGTTGATCGCTTGATTCTCATCGATAATCGGTTTCTCGCAAAGGCAATCCGAGGGCTTTGCCTGAGCACGGACTGTGAACGGCATTGGTCTGGACAATACAGACTCAGACCATAGGAAACCAGTGGCGTGCCAGGCCTTCCTTCTCACCTTTGCTTCATTCTGCGACTCGTCCCACGTCCAAACTCCAGTCTGAAGATAGTGACTTCCTGCA
>WNFL01299756.1_pt2 | contig 13017 bp, 13 predicted proteins | sample 5400361 | NCBI WGS metagenome assembly WNFL01 (sample SAMN13153351, study PRJNA577476) | soil metagenome | isolation source: 40 cm soil on Douglas fir-dominated hillslope | place: USA:California | collected 2013-09-17
GGCATACTTCGTCGACGCTGAAGCCGTACTCGCGGAGCAACACATCGCCGGGGGCGGACGCGCCGAAGCGCTCCACGCTGAGCACGGAGCCCGCGTCGCCGACCCAGCGATGCCAACCCTGGGCGATCCCCGCTTCGACCGCCAGGCGCGCGCGCACGGCCGACGGCAGGACGGCTTCGCGCCCCGCGGCGGGCAGCGCCTCGAACAGCTCCCAGCTCGGCATCGAGACACAGCGCACTGCGATGCCTTCGGCCTGCAGGCGCTCCGCCGCCGCGACGATCAGTCCGACCTCGGAGCCGCTCGCGATCAGGATCATCTCGGGCTTCCCCCCGGGCGGATCCGCGAGCACGTATGCGCCGCGGCGCAAACCCTCTGCCGCCGCGTAGCGATCGCGGTCGAGCGTCGGCACGTCCTGCCGGGTCAGCACCAGGGCGACCGGGTGTCCCCGGGTCTCCAGCGCGACGCGCCACGCCACCGCCGTTTCGTTCGCGTCGCCGGGCCGAATCACGATCAGGTCCGGAATCGCGCGCAGCGCGGCGAGCTGCTCCACGGGCTGGTGCGTCGGCCCGTCCTCGCCGAGCGCGATGCTGTCGTGGGTGAACACGTGCACGACGTGCAGCTTCGACAGGGCGGCCAGCCGAATTGGCGGGCGCATGTACTCGGAGAAGATCAGAAAGGTCGCCCCGTACGGGATGGTCCCGCCGTGCGCGGCCATTCCGTTCGCGATCGCGCCCATCGCGTGCTCGCGGACGCCGAAGTGGATGTTGCGCCCGCTGTAGCTCGAGCCGGCCTTGTCCGAGCCTTCGGGCTTCAGGGCGTCGACCGCCGGTGAATTGAAGTCGCCGAAGCCGACGAGCGCCGTCCGCGTGGACGGATCGAGGTCCGCCGAGCCGCCCGTCAGCGCGGCCAGACGCGGCGCGATCGCATTCATCACCTTGCCGCCGGCCGTGCGCGTGGCCATGCCCTTGGCGTCGGTGGGGAACACGGGGATGTCCGCGTCCCAGCCCGGCGGCAGCTCGCCCAGCAGACTCCGGTGCAGCTCCTGGGCGAGATCCGGGAACGCCTGCGCGTAGGCCGCCATGCGCTCGCTCCAGGCCGCTTCGTCGCGCGCGCCGCGATCGACCGCCTCGCGAAAGTGCGCGAGCGCCGGCTCCGGGATCAGGAAAGGCGGCTCGGTCGGCCAGCCGAGGTTTTGCTTCGTGAGCCGCACCTCCTCCACGCCGAGCGGCGAGCCGTGCGCCTCGAAGCTGTCCTGCTTGTGCGGCGACCCGAAGCCGATGTGCGTGCGCACCAGGATCAGGCTCGGTCGCGCGCGCTCCACGCGCGCGGCGTGCAGCGCGCGCTCGATCGCGGGGCGATCGTTGCCGTCGGAGACGACCAGCGTGTGCCAGCCGTACGCGGCGAAGCGGCGCGCGCGGTCCTCGGAGAACGTGATCGGCGTGGCGCCCGCGAGGGTCACGGAGTTGTCGTCGTACAGGCAGATCAGCTTCCCGAGGCGCAGGTGCCCGGCGAGCGACGCGGCCTCGGCGGCGACGCCCTCCATCAGATCGCCGTCGCCCGCCAGCACGTACGTGGCGTGGTCGATCACCTCGTGGCCCGGGCGGTTGTAGCGCGTCGCGAGCTGGGCTTCCGCGATTGCCATGCCGACGGCGTTCGCGAAGCCCTGGCCGAGCGGGCCGGTGGTCGTCTCGACCCCGGGCGTGTGGCCGCGCTCGGGATGTCCCGGCGTCTTCGAGCCCCACTGGCGGAAGCGCTGGATCTCTTCGAGCGAAAGGTCATACCCCGTCAAGTGCAGCAGGCTGTAGAGCAGCATCGAGCCGTGGCCCGCGGAGAGCACGAAGCGGTCGCGATCCGGCCAGGCCGGATTGCGCGGATTGTGCTTCAGCAGCCGGGACCAGAGGACGTAGGCCATCGGCGCGGCGCCGAGCGGCATGCCGGGATGCCCGCTGTTGGCCTTCTGCACAGCGTCGACCGAGAGGAAGCGGATCGTGTCGACGCAGAGCTGGTCGAGTGAGTCTGGCATGGATTCCTCGCCGCGCGTTCGCGGTGTTCTACTATGCCCGATCGGAGAACAGCATCTTGAATCCCCCGCGCTCCGACGCCTTCGTGCTTTTCGGCGCTACCGGTGATCTCGCATATAAGAAAGTTTTCCCCGCGCTCCAGTCCATGGTCCGGCGCGGGCACCTCGACATCCCGATCGTCGGCGTCGCTCGAGCCGGCTGGAACGCCGACCAGCTGCGAGAATACGTGCGCGGGAGCCTGAAGGAACACAGCGCCGGCGTCGACGAAGCCGCGTTCGCGAAGCTCGCCAAGCTTCTGCGCTACGTCGATGGCGACTACAACAAGGCGGAGACCTTCAAGGCGCTGCGCCGGGAGCTGGGGAGCGCCGCCCACCCGGCGCACTACCTCGCGATTCCGCCGAGCATGTTCCCAGTGGTGATCGAACATCTGGGGCGCTCCGGCTGCGCGGTCGGCGCGCGCGTGATCGTGGAGAAGCCGTTCGGGCGGGACCTCGCGTCCGCGAGGGCGCTGAACCAGACGCTGCACACGATCTTCGCCGAGTCCGACGTCTTCCGCATCGACCACTATCTCGGCAAGGAGGCGGTGCAGAACCTGGTCGTGTTCCGCTTCGCGAACACGTTTCTCGAGCCGATCTGGAATCGGAACTACGTCGCGAGCATGCAGATCACGATGGCCGAGAGCTTCGGCGTCCAGGGGCGCGGCCGCTTCTACGAGGAGGCCGGCGCGATTCGCGACGTGGTGCAGAACCACATGCTCCAGGTCGCGAGCCTGCTCGCGATGGAGCCGCCACTCGTCAGGTATCCGGCGTCGGTTCGCGACGAGCAGGTGAAGGTGTTTCGCGCGATCCGGCCGCTCAGTCCCGCCGACCTCGTGCGCGGGCAGTATCGCGGCTATCGCAAGGAAGAGGGCGTTGCGCCGGACTCACCGGTGGAGACGTTCGCCGCGCTGCGCCTGCGCATCGACTCCTGGCGCTGGGAGGGCGTGCCGGTCTTCATTCGCGCGGGCAAGTGTCTGCCGACCACGACCACGGAGGTTTTGGTGAAGCTGAAGACACCGCCGCTCGGGAAGCTCGCCGCGGACGAGACCAACTACGTGCGCTTCCGGCTGAGCGGCGACGTGACCATCGCGATCGGCGCGCGCGTCAAGCGCGCGGGTGAGGCGATGACTTCCGAGCCTGCCGAGCTGAAGGCGGTCCACTTCCCGGACGGGAACGAGATGGACGCCTACGAGCGGCTGCTCGGCGACGCGATCGAGGGTGACGCGACGCTCTTCGCGCATCAGGATGCGGTCGAGCTGACCTGGGAGATCGTGGAGCCGATCCTCGGCAACCGGACGCCGCTGCACGAGTACGAGCCGGGCACGTGGGGGCCGCCGGAGGCGGAGCGACTCGCGGCGGAGGTCGGCGGCTGGCACTGCCCCGAGTGCGCGGAGCGCTCGAAGTGACTCCCGATCCCGGTCTCTGGGCGGCGGCCGCGCACGCGCTCGAGGAGATTCAAGACGGCGCGAAGGTCGGCCTGGGCACCGGGCGCGCCGCGGCCGCGTTCATCGCGCAGCTCGGCGAACGCGTGCGCCAGGGGCTTCGCGTCGTGGCGGTGGCCACGTCGAGTGTCTCGGCGCGCCAGGCTCGGGAGCTCGGCATCCCGCTGGTCGATCTCGACGAGGAGCTCGAGCTCGACCTGATCGTCGACGGCGCAGACGAGGTGGCGCCGAATCTCGACCTCGTGAAGGGCTGGGGCGGCGCGCTGCTCGGCGAGCACATCGTGACCTCGGCCTCGCGGCGCCAGGTCATCATCGTGGGGCCGGAGAAGCTGGTGAAGCGGCTCGGGGCGCGCGGCCGGATCCCGGTCGAGGTGGTTCCCCTGGCGCTCGGCCCGGTGACTCGCCGCGTGCGCGCGCTCGGACTCACTCCGACCCTGCGCCTCGACGCCGACGGCGCTCGCCCGTCGCTGAGCGACGCCGGAAACCTGACCTTGGACTGCGGAGTCGGCGCCCCGCTTCGCGGCGGGCCCGCGGCGCGGCGGCTCGAGGCCGCCCTGCGGGCGACGCACGGCGTGGTGGACACGGGGCTCTTCCTCGGCACCGCGGAGCGCGTGCTCGTGGGTCACCCGGACGGGCGGGTCGAGGTGCGGGCGCGGTGACTCCGCTCGTCTTCCTGCTCGACGTGGACAACACGCTGCTCGACAACGATCGCGTCGCCGCGGACCTGCGCAGCCATCTCGTGGACGAGGTCGGTCAGTCGGCGACGGCGCGCTACTTCGAGCTCTTCGAAGAGCTGCGCGCCGAGCTGGGTTACGCCGACTATCTGGGCGCGCTGCAGCGCTACCGCGTGGAGCACCCGCGCGACCTGCGCTTGCTCGCCGTGTCGTCGTTCCTGCTCGACTATCCGTTCGCCGAACGCCTCTACCCGAAGGCGCTCGAGGTCCTCGGCCACCTCGCGCGCCTCGGCATGACGGTGATCCTCTCCGACGGAGACGTCGTGTTCCAGCCGCGGAAGATCGCGCGCTCGGGGCTGGGCGCGGCGGTCGGCGAGCGGATCCTCGTCTACATCCACAAAGAGCTGGAGCTGGACGACGTCGAGCAGCGCTTTCCGGCCGAGCACTACGTGCTGGTCGACGACAAGGTGCGGATTCTCAGTGCCGTGAAGCAGGTCTGGGGGAAGCGGCTGACGACGGTGTTTCCGCGCCAGGGACACTACGCGCTCGATCCCGCCGTCGCGAGCTATCCGCAGCCGGACGTCGCGATCGGGGGCATCGCGGAGTTACTCGAGCTCGACCCGTCCGCGTTCGGCAAGTCCCGCGGGTGAGCTCGCCGGCGCGCGGCGCTCCGCTCGAGAAGGGCCTGCGCGTCGGCGCGCTCGGCTTCGCCTCGAGCCTGGTGATCGCGGTCGCGTCGACCGCGCCGGGCTACAGCGTCGCGGCGTCGCTCGGCGTCGTCGCGGCCTCGGTCGCGACGCAGTCCCCAGCGGTGCTCTGGCTCGCGTTCTTGCCGATGCTGTGCATCGCCTCGTCGTACTACGCGCTGAATCGCGTGGACCCCGACTGCGGCACGACCTTCACGTGGGTGACTCGCAGCATGGGGCCGTGGACGGGCTGGATCGCGGGCTGGGCGCTGCTCGTCGCGGACCTCCTGGTCATGGCGAGCCTCGCGCAGATCGCGGGGAAGTACAGCTTCCGCTTGCTCGGCTTGGACGAAGCCGCGCGCAGCACGTTCTGGGTCACGAGCGTCGGCGTGGTCTGGATCGTCGCGATGACCTGGATCTGCTACGTGGGCATCGAGGCCTCGGCCAGGACGCAGTGGTTCCTGCTCGCGGCGGAGGTATTCGTGCTGGCGCTGTTCGCGGCGGTGGCGCTCGCGCGCGTGTACGCGGGTCACTTCGCGAACTCGGTCGAGCCGTCGCTGCGCTGGCTGAATCCCTTCGAGCTGCCCGCGTCGGCGCTGAACACGGGCGTGCTCACGGCGGTGTTCATCTACTGGGGCTGGGACACGGCCCTGGCCGTGAACGAGGAGACCGAGCGCGCGGAGCACACGCCGGGCCAGGCGGCGCTCGTCAGCACCGTCCTGCTGCTCGGCATCTACGTCGTGGTCGCGGTCGCGGCGCAGGCGGTGCACGGGCCGCAGTTCCTGGTCGACAACAAGGAGGACGTGCTCTCCGCGCTGGGCGGGCAGGTGCTGCCGTTCGGTCTCGACAAGCTCTTGATCGTCGCGGTGCTGACCTCGGCCTCGGCGGCGACGCAGACGACGATCCTGCCCGCGACCCGCTCCATGCTCGCGATGGCGGCGCACGGCGCCGCGCCCCGCTCGCTGGGCGCGATCTCGCCGCGCTATCTCACCCCCGGTGTCTCGACGCTCTGGATGGGCGGTGTCTCGATCGCGTGGTGTCTCGCGCTGTCTGCCTTGAGTCAGCACGTGCTCGACGACGCGGTGACGGCTACGGGCTTGGCGATCTCGTTCTATCTCGCGATCACCGGGCTCGCCTGCACGATCTACTTTCGCAAGGCGCTGTTCAACGACCCGCGCACCTTCCTGCTCGCGGGGCTCGGGCCCAGCGCGGGCTGCGCAGCTCTCGGCTACGTGTTCGTGCGCTCGTGCATCGATCTCGCCGACCCCGGGGGATCCGGCTCGGGCGAGGCGTGGCTGGGCGTCGGCGCGCCGCTCGCCATCGCGATCCTCTCGCTCGTCACCGGCGTCGTGCTGATGGGCCTCTGGTGGCGCGCGGACCCGACGTTCTTCCAGCGGCGCACGGAAGCGGCGGACCCGGCAACTCGGCTGTAGAGGTTTTCTGCACCGCCCGGTACGCCACGCCGATTAGCGTCGGCTAAGATCCGCGCACCCGCATGGACGCGATTCGCCTCGACCACGTCGCCCTCGGATTGCCGCGCGCGCAGGATGCCCTGGAGCTGTTCGAGGAACGTCTCGGCGGCGTCGCGGCGGGCGGCTACGACGCCGAGCCGTTCGGCTTCCGGCAATGGGAGTTCGCGGGCGGTGGGCGCATCGAGGTGATCTACCCGAGCGGCGCGCATGGCGGCTTCATGCAGCGCTTTCTCGCCAACGGCGGTCCACGCATCCACCATGTGACGTGACCGGCGTGAACCGCAGTGACCCGCGCTGGCAGGAGGCGTTCCTGCACCCGAAACAGGCGCAGGGCATCGTGGTGCAGATGGTCGAGCAGCAGCGACCGGACGCCGAGGACCTGCTCCCGGTCGCGAAGCCGCGCGCCGATGCGGCGCGCATCGTCGGCCTGCGGCTCTGCGCGAAGTCGGCGGAGGGCGCGCGGCGCCAGTGGGGCGAGCTCCTCGGCGGCAGCGGCTTCATCCAGGGCGACGGCCTGGTCTTCCGCTGGCACGAGTCACCGATCGTGATCCTGGTCGACGTCCGACCCGACGCGGGGGAGGGGCCGGTCTCGATCGAGCTGCGCGCGCCGCGCGACCTCGAGCTGCCGGCTTCGCCGTATCCCGGGCTGGGCGCGCGCTTCGTGCAGCTCCCTTGAGCTAGAACTTCGGCGCGCGCTTTCCCAGGAAGGCGGCCGTGCCTTCCTTCATCTCCGGCGTTCCGCACAGCTCGCCGAAGATCTGAGCCTCCAGGTCGAGCGCCGCGGCGAGCGGGCGGTCGAGGCCGTCGCGGATCGCGCGCAGCGAGGCGCCGAGGGCGCGCGGGCCGTTCGCGAAGCACTCGGCGAGCCACTTCGCCGCGCGCGGCAACAGGGCGTCGGGCTCGACGACTTCGTTCACGAGCCCGATGCGCAGGGCCTCTTCCGCGGAGACGTGACCGCCGTGCAGCACGAGCTCGGTCGCCTTGCCGCGGCCAACCAGGCGCGGCAAGCGCTGCGTGCCGCCGAAGCCGGGGAGGATGCCGAGCTTCACCTCGGGCTGGCCGAACTTCGCCTTGGTCGAGGCGATGCGCACGTGACACGCGAGCGCGAGCTCGCAGCCGCCGCCGAGCGCGAAGCCGTTCACCGCCGCGACGACCGGCTTCTCGAGATTCTCGAGGCGCGAGAACACCGCCTGGCCGCGGCGTGCGAAGGCGCTGCCCGCATCGCGGTCGAGGCGCGCGATCTCCTCGATGTCTGCTCCCGCGGCGAAGGCGCGGCCCGCGCCGGTGACGATCGCGCCGCGGATGCCGGACTCGCGCTCGATCCGCGTCGCCGCGGCGTCGAGCTCGGCGAGCAGCGCGATCGAGAGGGAATTCAGCGCCTCGGGCCGATTCAAGGTGACTCGCGCGATCCCGTCCTCGACGGCGACTTCGACCAGCGCCATGGCGCTACGCCTCGACGCCGACCAGCTCGCGCAGCCGCTCCGGGGGCGTGCGGTGCAGGAACTCACCCGCGGGCAGCCCGCCGGGGTTCTGTGTCTTGATCGCGCGCAACAGACCCACCAGCACCGGCACCATCTGCTCCGACGAGATCTTCGGGTAGAGCACCTGCGCGATGCGCGTGCCCTCGCGCGAGCCGCCGACCGCGATCATGTGCGCGTTCTTGCCGAAGCCGGTGATGCCGATCTCCGCGGACGGCGGGCGCGAGCAGTGATTCGGGCAGCCGGCCATGCGCACCACCACGTCCACGTCGCCGAGCCCCGCGGCTTCGACCGCCTCCGCCAGCCCGGGGATCGCGTGCTCCGCGTGGGTCATCGCCAGGCCGCAGGTGGGCAGCGCCGGGCAGCCGAACGCCTGGCGCCGGAAACGCGACATCGCCTCCGCGGGAGCGACACCGTGCTCGCCGAGAATTTCGTTCACCCGCGCGCGCTTCGCCTCGGGCACGTGCGCGAGGATCAGGTCCTGATTGCCGGTGATGCGCACGCCGATCTCGGGGATCTCGCGCGTGACCGCCGCGACCGCGCTGCGCATGCGCACCGTTTCGGTGTCCTTCACCCGGCCGCTCTCGACGGGAATGCCGAGGAACATCCGCCCGCTGCCGCGCTCGCGGTGCCAGCCGTGCCAGAACTGATTCGGCCCGAGCGGCTGCGGCTGGGCGTCCTTCAGCTCGAGCGCGAAGCGCTCGCGGAGCTGGCGCTTCACCTCCGCCACGCCCAGCCGGCGAATGGTGTATTTCCAGCGCGCCTGGCGGCGGTCGCCGCGGTCGCCGTGCTCCTTCTGCAGGATCGCGATCGCGCGCGTCGCGTCGACCACCTGCGTGCGCGGCACGCGGCCCAGATAGAGCGCGAGCAGCGCCTGGGTCTGCGGCATGCCGTGAGTCACTCCGAGCCCGCCGCCCGCGTACAGGTCGTACTGCTCCGCGACCGCGCCGTTCACGACCGGCACGAAGCCGACGTCGTTCGTGAGCACGTCGACCGAGTTGTCGAGCGGGTGCGCGATCGCGACCTTGAACTTGCGCGGCAGATACTGCGCGCCGTAGATCGGCTCGTCGCTCACCAGCGGCGTCTCGGTCTTTCCGGCCTCGTCGGTGAGGAACACCTGCCAGTACGCCGAGCTGCGCGGCGCGAGCTCCATCGCGATGCCGTACGCCAGCTCGCGTGACTGGAGCGGCAGCTCGGGAATCAGATCGTCGACCACGCAGCACATGGTGTTGCGGTTCACGTCGCCGCACGCGGCCAGGGTCGACATCTGGTAGCCCGAGCTCGGGTACACGCGATTCAGGAAGCGAATCAGCGGGCCGAGCGCAGGCGGCGTGACGTAGTGGAACTGAATCCCCTGGCGCGTGGTGAGTCGCACCGACCCGTCGCAGAAGCGGTCGCTCGCCTCGCAGATCGCGGCCCACTGCTGGGCGCTGAATTCGCCGCCCGACGGCACGCGCAGGCGCACCATGAAGATGTAGTTGTGCGACTTCCGCCCCTCGACCCGCTCCTGCTGCTTGTAGATCCCGAAGTGCTTCGAGATCTCCTTGCCCTCGTTCGAGAGTGTCGGCGCGCGCCCCGCCGTGAGATCCTCGATCTCGGAGCGGAAGCTGTGCTTGGTCTTGCCCGCGACCCAGAAGAGGCCCTGGCTCTCGACCTTCAAGGTCTCGTTCTTCGACATCTCCGACAGGTCGGAGTCGAGCAACGTGGCGGGCGGAGCCGCGGGGGTGTCCTTGGGCATCGGCGGGCGACCTTACCCCGTAGACACCGGCCGGGCAAAGCGGGTTTCCACGGCGCGGCGAACCGAAGCCCGCGAACGGGAAAGGGAACGAGATGAGCTCCCCTTCGGACGCGGACGTGATCGGCCGCTCGCTCGCCGAGCCCGAGGCGTTCGCGGCGATCTACGACCGCCACGCCGAGACCACGCTGCGCTTTCTCGGCCGGCGGGTCGGGGCCGAAGCGGCCGAGGGCTTGCACGGCGAGCTGTTCCGGATCGCCTTCGAGCGGCGCAAGACGTTCGATGGCAGCCGGGCGAGCGCGCTGCCGTGGCTGTATGGGATCGCCTCGAACCTGTTGCGCAAACATCGGCGGTCCGAGGGGCGGCGGCTGCGCGCCAGCGCGCGCATGGCGGCGGTGCACGAGCTCGCGGATCGGCGCGCGCACGCCTCGGCGAGCGCGGCGGCGCTCGACGCGCACGCGCTCTTCCCGCGCGTCGCAGACGCGATCGACTCTCTCCCCGAGGGCGAGCGCGAAGCGCTGCTGCTGTTCGCGTGGGAGGAGCTCTCGTACCAGCACGTCGCGGACGCGCTCGAGCTGCCGATCGGGACCGTCCGCTCCCGCCTGAGCCGCGCGCGCGCGCGGCTGCGCGAACTGCTGGGCGAGCGCGGGAAAGAACGGGTGAGGTCGCGATGAAACCGATCGACTTGGCGAAGAAGCTGCGGCGCGACGCCGCGTCCGACCCGGCGGTTCTCGACCGAGGGAGAGCGAAGCTCATGGCACAAATCCAACGTGAGTCCGAGGTGCGCAGTCAGCCGACGATCGTTCCGCAGCTCCCGTACCACGACCTGCGCGCGGCGCTCGAGTTTCTCGAGCGCGCGTTCGGCTTCCGCGAGATCCCGACTTCGCGGGTCGAGGACGAGCGCGGGGTCGTCGGTCACGCGATGATGGAGTTCGGCGCGAACGGCGTGATCGGACTCGGCGGCCACGGCGGCCACAGCGCGCTGAGTCCCAAGGTCGACGGCGTCGTGAGTCAGTACCTGAGCGTCTACGTTCCCGACGTCGAGGCGCACTACGAGCATGCCCGCGCCGCCGGCGCGCGCATCGTGATGGGGCTGCGCGACCAGTTCTGGGGCGACCGCACCTACGAGGCGCTCGACCTCGAAGGCCACCGCTGGCGCTTCCACCAGAAGATCCGCGAGGTGCCGCAGGAGAAGTGGAACTGGAGCTCGACGGACCCCGACAAGCCGTAGGGCCGCGCCGTTCGACTACACTGGCCGCATGAGCACGGGCATCCCCAAGCCCACGCGCGATCTCGGCCAGGCCGAGCAGGACATCCGCGACGCCGGAGTCTGCATGGTCGTGATGGAGGGCCGCCTCTGGCACAAGACCGGCTGGAACCGCACGCCCGACGAGCGGCGCGGGGCGATCTTCGCCTGCTACACCTTGCCGATCTACCGCACCCAGGAGAACTGGTTCCTGTCGCTCGATCCGACGGAGCGGCTGCACGCTTCGGACACGCTGCCGACCTTGCTCGGCTACAAGGCCTAAGGCCTGGGTCTGGTGAACGGGCGCTCGCCGCTCTAGGAAGGCGCGATGATCCGCGAGTTACTCGCCAAATCGGCCGACGACGCCAAGAGGCTGCTCGACGCGGAAGGCGTGTGCATCGTTCGCGACGTGCTCGACCGCGCGGGAATCGAGCGCGCGAAACGCGCGCTGCTCGCGGGCATCGCGAGCGACGAGTCGAGCGGGGTGCCCGTGCGCGGCTTTCCGTTCGACCCCGACACGAAGAACGTCCGCCTGTTCGACCTGATCGGGAAGGATCCGGTCTTCGCCGAGCTGGCCGAGCACCCGCTGGCGCTCGAGCTCGTGACTCACTCGATCGGCACGCCCTTCCTGCTCTCGAACTTCAGCGCGAACGTGACCGCGCCCGGCTCCGCCGCGATGTACATGCACGCGGACCAGGGCTACGTGCCCGCGCCCTGGCCGCCGTATCCGATGGCGACGAACGTGGCCTGGGCGCTCGACGACTTCAGCGCGGCGAACGGCGGCACGCGCTTCGTGCCGCGCTCGCACCTGCGGGACCGTGGCCCGGACCCGAGCGTTCAGACGGAGACCGTCGCCATGGAATGCCCCGCCGGCTCGATCTTCGTCATGGACGCGCGCGTCTGGCATCAGACCGGACCGAACCGCACCGCCGACCAGACGCGCGCCGGGCTGTTCGGCTACTACGTGCGCCCGTTCATCCGGCCGCAGTGGAACTGGTACCAGACGGTGACACCCGAGCTCCTCGCGCGGCTCTCGCCCGGAATGCGCGAGATGCTCGGCTTCGGCTCGAACGTCACGAGCTCGCTCGAGAGCCTGTACATGAAGAAGAGCGGCATCGAGCCCAGGCGCGACGCGCTGGCGCGGTGACTCCGCTGCGGATCTCGAGTCGCGCCCGTCCTTGAGGAGCGCAGTATGTCGAGAGCACTTCGGTCCGTCGCCGTCGGGCTGCTGATCGCCTGCGCGCAGGCCGGCGTGCCCGGGAGCTCGGGCGTCGGTCGGTTCGTGTCTGCCGGTCCGATCGCGGGCGATTCAGAGCTCCGCGTTCGCTGGCGCTACGGCTTCCGCTTCAGCGTCGATCCGAGCTCGGTCAGCGAGGTTAAGCTGTCCTGCGGCGCCATCGACGGCAGCGCGTTCGTCGTGGAGGGCGCGGACATCCACGTGGACGCGAGCCGGACCGCTTACTGGGAAGGACCGGAGCGCCTGCTCACGGAGGACTCCGTCCCCTGGCTGTTCGACCCGGAGACCACGAGCGAAATCTGTCAGGCCGTCGTGTCTCGCGCGGAACTGCCGGATGCGGTCGAGCGCATGGGGGTGACGTTCACGAGCGCGGTGAAGAGCGGCATGCTGATTGACCTGCGCCTGGCGACCGAATTCGACCGCAAGTGACTCACTCGCGGGGATCGGCCGACCACTCACTCGCGTCGGACACGCGCACGAGCTTCATCCACGGGACGCGGCGTGACTCACCGGGGCTGTGACCGACCATGAGCAGGAGGCTCTGGCCGTCGAGGGCGCCGACTTCGCGCTCGAGCTGCGCGACGCTCATGCGGCCGCTGCGGCACAGCACCGGGCGCACCCCGTAAGGCAGGGCGAGCCGGCGCCAGGTGTCTTCGTAGCGTGACGGCGCGACGATCGGGACGTCGGGGCGCTGGCGCGACAAGAGCCGCGCTGCGATGCCGCCGCGCGACCAGGTCACGATGGCGCGCGCGCCGCACTCGCGCGCGGTGCGCACGGCCGCCGACGAGAACACGACCAGGTCGCGCAGCTCGTCGTGCACGCCTTCGAGCGGCGTCTCGGGACGCTGCGGGTAGGCTTCCTCGGTCGCCTCGATGATGCGGCACATCGCGCGACACACGCGCACGGGATCGACGCCGACCGCGGTCTCGTCGGAGAGCATCACGGCGTCGGTGCCGTCGAGCACCGCATTCGCGACGTCCGTGATCTC
>WNFL01055587.1_pt1 | contig 13016 bp, 7 predicted proteins | sample 5400361 | NCBI WGS metagenome assembly WNFL01 (sample SAMN13153351, study PRJNA577476) | soil metagenome | isolation source: 40 cm soil on Douglas fir-dominated hillslope | place: USA:California | collected 2013-09-17
CTGCGGGGAGAGATGCGGGGCGACCTGGGCCAGAGCGCGTGCGGTCACCTCCCCGAATGGCTCGTAGTCCCCGCGCTGGTTCAGCTCCCAGGTCCGGGCGAGCTGCGCCTTGCGCCAGTCGGCGAGGAGCTTGCGGGCATCGCCGCCGAGGATGGCCGCGAGCGCGCCCTCCAGCTTCTCGATGGCCAGTAGCGTGCCGTAGAGATCGAAGGCGACCAGGTCGAACCGCATCGATCCTCCCTACCTCACCACGCCATGGCATTGCCGTCCCGGAACCACCCGCCGGTCGGTCCGTCCGCCGGAACCCGCGCAGCCCAGAGCACGGACGCGGCGCCCTGCTCGACGGAGCGCGGAGCTCCCGGCCCGCCCATCTCGGTGCGCACCCATCCAGGGTCGACCGAATTGACCCGCGCCTCCGGGAGCTCGCGCGCGAACAGCCTGGCCAGCGCGTTCAGCGCCGCCTTGCTCGCGCCGTATCCGTCCGGCGCTTCCTCGGCGAGCCGCAGCACGTCGTCGATCGTCAACGCGGGGTCGCGCAGGCGGCGCGCGACGTCGTCCGGCTGCCCGGAGAGGGAGCCGAGCCCGCTGGAGACCATCACCACCCGCGCGCCCGGGACGAGCAGCGGCGCCAGCGCGCGCGTCAGCAGGACGGGACCGCGCACGTTGACGTCCCACGTCTCCCGCGGCGGGGACCGGTAGACGCCCGCATTGTTCACCAGCACGTCGAGCCGCTCGCCGCGATCGGCCAGCCGCTTGGCGACGGCAGCGATGGATTGCGGCGAAGCGACGTCCAACTCCTCCACCCTGCCCCGCGGCACCGCGGGCGCATGGCGGGGATCGCGCATGCCAAGCAGCACGTCGTAGCCCTCGCGCAAAAGCTCTCGCGCGACCTCGAGCCCGATGCCGCGGCCCGCTCCGCTGATCAGGGCCGTCGCCATCTCAGTGCGCCATGGCGGCGCCACGAGCGGCGCGCCGGGTGAGGAGGACGAGCGGGACCATGACGGCGGTGAAGCAGGCCAGGATGAAGAGCACGTCGAGGTACGCGAGCGTCTGCGCGGGTGGTGATGGTCTCCAGCGGGCTCGGCTCCCTCTCCGGGCAGCCGGACGACGTCGCGCGCCGCCTGCGCGATCCCTTGCAGCCGCTCGAGCAGCATCGGATCGCCGGGACGCACGTTCGCCACCAGGTTGGCCTGGTGCCATTGCGAGCGCCGGGCGATGAGCGTGGTCACCATCGAGATGCCGATGTCCCCGCCCATGTTGCGCGACAGGTTGAGGATGCCGGAGACCTGGTTGCTCTTCGACGGAGGAACTCCCGTGTACCCGATGGTGTTGATGGGGACGAAGAGGAACGCGAGGCCCACGGACTGGTAGATTCGCAGCATCATCGCCGTGTGGAAGTCCATGCCAGGATAGATGGTGCGCGACATGTGGTAGAGCGCCACCGAGAGCACGGTGAAGCCGAAGGCGATGAGGTAGCGCGCATCGACCTTGGAGATGAGCCGGCCGACCAGCGGTAACAGGCAGATCACCGTGATCCCGCCGGGCGAGAGCACCATGCCCGCGTCCTGCGCCGACCAGCCCATCCACACTTGCAGGTACTGGGGGAGGAGCACGGTGGAGCCGTACAGCGCCATGCCGAGGACCAGCATCATCAGATTGGACGCGGCGAAGTTGCGATCGCGGAACATCCGGATCTCGACCACGGGATGCTCGTTCCTCCACTCCCAGACGACGAAGGAGATCAGCGCGATGGCGGCGACGATGGCGTAGAGCGTGATCGTGCGCGAGGCGAACCAGTCTTTCTGCTGGCCGGTGTCGAGCACCACTTCCAGGCAGCCCAGCCCGAGCGCGATGAGCCCCAGCCCGACGTAGTCGACCGGCCCGACGCGCTTGCGCATCTCGGCCAGGTGCGGCGGGGGGATGTTGATGAAGAATACCCACCGCCACGAATAGGTATCGGTGATGAAGCCGCCCAGCGTGGGCCCGATCGCGGGCGCCAGCACCACCGCCATCCCGTAGACGGCGAACGCCATGCCGCGCTTCGCCGGCGGGAACGTGTCGGCCAGGATGGCCTGCTCGCTGGGAGCGAGACCGCCGCCGCCCAGCCCCTGCAGGACGCGGAAGAACACCAGCGAGGGGAGGTTGGGCGCGATGCCGCACAGAAACGAGCTGATGGTGAAGAGCGCGACGCAGGTCATGTAGAAGCGCTTGCGGCCGAACCGCGTCGCCAGCCACCCGCTCACCGGCAGGATGATCGCGTTGGACATCAGGTACGAGGTGAGCACCCACGTGCTCTCGTCCTGCCCCACCGACAGGCTGCCGGCGATGTGCGGCAGGGAGACGTTCGCGATGGCCGTGTCGAGCACCTCCATGAAAGTGGCCAGCGTGACGGTGATCGCGACGGTCCACGGGCTGAACCCGCCGGTGAACCCTTCCTCGTGGGTGCGCCGCTCGGATTCCGCGGCGGACCACTCGCTCATCGCACCCTCACCTTGGGCTCCACGCTCATGCCCGGGCGCAGCCGCTCCAGCTCGGGCTGCCCGGGGTCGATTGTGATCCGCACCGGGATCCGCTGCACCACCTTCACGTAGTTCCCGCTCGCGTTCTCCGGCGGAAGCAGGCTGTAGCGCGAGCCGGTGGCGCCGGCGAAGCTCGCCACCGCCCCGCCGTAGTCGCGGTTGATCGCATCGACGTGCACGGACGCCTTCTGGCCGGGGCGCATGAGCTGGATCTGCGTCTCGCGGAAGTTCGCGGTCACCCACAGCCGGCCCGTCTGCGTGAGCGGGACCAGCTGCTGCCCGGGCTGGACGCGCTCGCCCACGTTCACGGACTTCTTCCCCAAGACGCCCGAGGCAGGCGCGGTGATCCTGGAGTAGCCGAGGTTCAGCTCGGCCTGCTTGAGCTGCGCCTGCGCGAGCTCGAGGTTGGCTTTGCGCGCCTGCAGCGATGCCTCCCGCGAAACGAGTTGGCGGGGAGCGTTCTGGCGCGTCTCGCGCAGGCGCGTCTCGGCGGTGTCGAGCTTGGCCTGCTTCTGCGCGATGCGCTGGCGCGCGGCCTCCACGTTGGCGCGGGTCACGTCGGCGGCGCTCTGGCGCTGGTCGAAGTCCGCCTGGCTGATGGTGTTGCTCTCCAGCAATCGCTTGCCGCGCTGGAGCTGAAGCTGGGCGAGGCGATCCTGGGCTTCGGCCTGATCGAGGTCGTGTCTCGCGGCCAGGAGCTCGGCGCGCGCATTCTGCACGTCGTCCTCGGCCGCGGAGAGCGAGGCCCGGTTGGAGGTCTGGGTGATGGCCACGGTGGGATTCTCCGACTGGTACGCGGCCTCCGCCTGCGCTACCGCGGCGCGCGCCTGGGCGACCGCCACCTCGAGGTCGGTGGGATCCAGCTCCACCATCAGGTCGCCCTGCTTCACCTCCTGATTGTCGATGACGTGGACGGCGGTGACCGTGCCGGGGACGCGCGGGCTCACCGCGCTGATGTCGCCGTCGATCTGCGCATCGTCGGTCTCCTCGAACTGGCGGGCGTACAGCCACCACCCGAACCCAGCCAGCGCGACGACCAGGATTCCCAGTCCGACCCGCAGGCGCAGGCTGCGCTTCTTGCCGGCCTCGGACGCCTTTTCTTCGGCGGCTTCCGGAGGCCCCCTGCCGTCGCGCTGCGGGACGTCGGCCCGCACACGCCGTTCGTCGGCCACCTCGGTAGATTCGGCCATGCGGGAAGGTAGCCTCCGGGGCAATCCGATGCCGCAGAGGGCCGTGAAGATGCACGGCGAGCGGCCGTCCTACCGCCCGGGCCCCCAAAATCCAAAGCAAAATTCGGGGCAAATTGTTTGGACGCCCCCTCGCCTGCAGCGCCGCCATCGACCGGATCCTCGATCTCTACGCTCCCCGCGGAGGGCCCGCCGCGGGATCGGGGCCCGCCCGCTGATCGAGCGCCGACAGGAGCGGCGCATGGGAGCGCGCGAAGTCCGGGCCTTTGGCCCGCATCGCCATGGCGAGGACGCGGGGCAGATCCAGCGCGGCCCCGGAGCGGCGCGCAGCGGCGTATCGCGCCTCGAACTGCGGCGGCACGCGCAGCGACCAGTTCTCCTCCGACACCGTCCCGGGCCGGTTGTAGACCTCGCGCATTCCGAGCAGGTCGATGAACAGCACCATCACGTTGCGCGCCGGCCCCACGAACAGCTCGGCCAGCTTCGCCAGCGCGAGTCGCGCGGGTTCCCGCGCCACCCTCTCGACCCAGTCCGCGCGGCCCCGCTCGTCGGGCAGCAGACGCCGCGCGAGGTACGCTGCATGCGCCGCCGCCGACCGGGTCGCAACCCACCGCTCGGCGACGTGCCAGATGGGCTCGGTGTCGTGCGTCCCAGCCATGATCCAGTCGGCTGGAGAGGCGTTCTCGCTCCGGTAGACGTCGGCGGGATCCCCGAGCACCACCTTCTGCGTCACGCGAAAGCGGCCGAGCCCGTGGCGGGCAAGCACCCGCTCCACCGGGTACGGCTGCGTGCTGAGCACTTCGCAGAGCAGGTCGTCGACGGCGCGCCCATGCGCGCGCGCGGCCTCGATCACCGCGTCGAACAGGGTCGCGTAGTGGATCACCTGCTCCTCCGACAAGGAGCGCACCCAACCGTCCGAGTACCGCTGCAGGGTGCGATCGAGCTGCTCGGAGCGGGCCACCGCGAAGGAGGCCAGGTCGGGCAGATCGGGCGAAGAGAAGAGACGCGCTCCGCGCTGCACCGCGAGCTGCGGATCGGGCTGCGCCGCCCGGTACACCCAGGGGTCGATCAAGCCGTGCGGATGGTCGATGCGCAGCCCGTCGAACTCCTCCAACATCTTGCCGACTCGGCGTTGGGCGAAAGCCAAGGCCGGGCCCGCGTACTGCGCGGGGTCCAGCACGCCGTAGCTCCACGGCTGCCCCTCGGGATTGGTCCTGCTGGGCGGCGCGCCCATCCGCCAGCCGGAGAGGAACAGCTCACCCCAGCTCCAGACGTCCTGGTGCGAGACGCCGATCTGCAGGTCTCCGTAGAGCAGCAGATCCAGGCGGCGCGCCTCGCGCCGGAGCGCCTCGTGCTGCTGGTGCGCGAGCCACTGCCCGAATCGGTACCGCTCCATGACGCGCGCCTGTCTGGTGGCCAGCTCGGCGCGGCGCGCGGCTTGCGCCGATTCCGCGCCGGGGATGCGCTCCCACAGCCGGCGGTCCTCCTCGGGCCACCGGAGCCAGTCGGGGTCGACGTGCTCCACCGAGAGCGCCGCGTAGAGCGCATCCCGGTCGAGCCACTCCCGGTGGCGCGCGGCGAACTCGCGCAGCGACGCGGCTAGTTCGGCTGACGGCGCCGCCTGGTACCGCGCGAACGCCTCGTCCACCACCTCTCGCGCCACTGCGTGGGCGTGGCGGTGCGCGACCCGATCCAGCGCCCCGGCAGGCCGCCGGGCTACGGCCTCGCGCAAGGTGTGAGCCGCGACATGGCCCGCCTCCTCCAGCGGAGCCAGCGCGAGCGAGAGGGTGCTGCGCGAGAAGATGGTCGCGTCGTACGGCGACTGGTCGTGCTCGGTGGTCTCGCCCTGCGGCCCGAGCTGCACGGCGTGGAACCCGAGGTCGGCGGCGAACCGCAGGAAGGCGAGCCCGCCCGCGGACAGCGGCGCGCCGCGTCCCAAATCGTCGCGGGGATCCCCGGGCAGGGCCGCGTCGTGCACCGCCAACGCGAGCCGGCGGATGCCGAGCGCATCGAGCGCCGCGCGGACCAGCTCGCGCTCGGAGGTCATGCCGGCGCGAGCCACACCACGCCGAGCGGCGGCAGCGACACGACCGCCGACGCGGGCTGGCCGTCGTGCGCCACGGCCTCGGCCTGCACGCGCCCGTGGTTGCCCACCCCCGAGCCGCCGTACTCGGCCGCGTCGGTGTTGAGCGCTTCCCGATACTCTCCGGCGCGCGGCAGGCCCACTCGATAGCCGTGGCGCGGCACGGGGGAGAGGTTCGCGACGGCCACGACGTGCCGCTCGCCCGAGCGGCGCACGAAGGCGAGCACGTTCACGTCCGCCGAGTGGACCTGCACCCACTGGAAGCCGGCGGGATCGCCGTCCAGCTCGAACAGAGCGGGCTCTTCGCGGTAGATCCGGTTCAGATCGCGCACCAGCCGCTGCACGCCCGCGTGCGCGGGCGCCCCCAGGAGGTGCCAGTCGAGGCTGCGGTCGTGGTTCCACTCCGCCCGCTGGGCAAACTCGCCCCCCATGAAGAGCAGCTTCTTGCCGGGGTGCGCCCACATCCAGCCGTAGAGCGCGCGCAGGTTGGCGAACTTCTGCCAGTCGTCGCCCGCCATGCGCGTGAGCAGGGAGCCCTTCCCGTGCACCACCTCGTCGTGCGAGAGCGGCAGGAGGAAGTTCTCCGTGAAGATGTACATCAGACCAAACGTGAGCAGGTTGTGGCGCCACTGCCGGTAGATCGGATCGGCGGCGAAGTAGTCGAGGGTGTCGTGCATCCAGCCGAGGCTCCACTTGAGGTGGAACCCGAGACCCCCCTCGCTGGCGCGCGCGGTCACCCTGGGGAACGCCGTCGACTCCTCCGCGATCATCAGCGCACCCGGATGCAGGTCGCGCACGCGCTCGTTCACTTCCTTGAGCAGCGCGATGGCCTCCTCGTTCTCGCGCCCGCCGTACTTGTTGGGGACCCACTCTCCGGGCTTGCGGCTGTAGTCGCGGTACAGCATCGAGGCCACCGCGTCCACGCGCAGGCCGTCGGCGTGGTACTCCTCCAACCAGAAGAGCGCGCTGGCGAGGAGGAAGTTGCGCACCTCGTTGCGGCCGTAGTTGAAGACCAGCGTGCCCCAGTCGGGATGCGCCCCCTGCCGCGGGTCCTCGTGCTCGTAGACCGCGGTCCCGTCGAAACGCGAGAGCGCGTAGGCATCGGTGGGAAAGTGCGCCGGCACCCAGTCGAGGATGACTCCGATTCCGCGCGCGTGCAGCGCGTCGATCAGCGCGCGGAACTCGTCGGGGTGCCCATGACGCGCGGTGGGCGCGAAGTACCCGGTGACCTGGTAGCCCCACGATCCCCCGAATGGGTGCTCCGCGACCGGCAGCAGCTCCACGTGGGTGAACCCCATCTCGGCGACGTAGTCGGCGAGCTGCGCTCCAGCCTCGGCCCAGGTGAGCGGCCGATCGCCCTCCTCCACCACCCGGCGCCATGACCCGATGTGCACCTCGTAGATGGAGATCGGTCGCCGCAGCGGGTCTGAAGCCGCGCGCTGCTTCAGGAACTCCGCGTCGCGCCACTGGTACCGGCCCAGATCGTGGACCACCGAGGCCGTTTGCGGCGGCGCCTCGGTGCGGAAGGCCAGCGGGTCCGCCTTGAGCAGGCGCGCTCCTCCGCTGCCCGGCCGCACTTCGAACTTGTAGCGCGTGCCCGGGCCAACGTCGGGGACGAACAGCTCCCAGATCCCGGTCGAGCCGATGGCGCGCATCGGGTGCAGCCGGCCGTCCCAGGCGTTGAAGTCGCCGACCAGCGACACGGAGCGCGCGGTCGGCGCCCAGACCGCGAACGAGGTGCCATACGTCCCGCGGTGGTGGGCGGGATGGGCTCCGAGCCTCTCCCAGAGACGCTCGTGCCGGCCTTCTGCGGCGAGATGGCTGTCCAGCTCGCCCAGCGTGGGCGGGAAGCTGTACGGGTCGCGCAGCGTGAAGGTGGCGCCGCCCGGGTAGCGTACCTCGACGAGATAACCGAACAGGTCGTGGCGGGCCGCGCCGGTGCACCGCCGGCACGCGCCCGCCGAAGTCGGGCAGCACGGTCACCCGCTCCGCGTCGGGACGGAAGGTGCGCACCACCACCCCGTCCCCGTCGGGATGCATGCCCAAGACGGAATGCGGATCGGGGTGCGAGAGATCGAGCAGGCGGCGGACCTGCTCGTCCACCTGGGCCAGCGAGGCGGGGCGCCTCATCGCGCCTCCAGCAGATCGGCCGCGGGGATCTTCACCCAGTCGGGGCGGTGGCCCAGCTCGTAGCGCACCTCGTAGAGGAGCTTCTCCAGCTCGAGCGACTCGAGCAACACCCGCGCCGCGTCCTGGTCGGGCGGCAGGAGCCGCGCGGCGCGCGAACGCCACCCTTGCAGGAACGACTCGCGCAACAGGCCCGCGATCTCCCTCCGGCCCGCCGCGGCAGCCGCGTAGGCGAACGAGCGGAGCATGCCGGCGACGTCCTTCAGCGGAGAGTGCTTCTGCCGGCGCTCGGCCAGCGGGCGCGCCGGTTCCCCTTCGAAGTCGAACACCAGCCACTCACCGTCGCTGCGCAGCACCTGGCCCAGATGCAGGTCGCCGTGCTGCCGGATCCGGACGCCGCCGGGTCGCACGCCGCCCAGCCTGTGGATCCGGGCGGCGAGCGCCTCGCGGCGGGCGGCGAGCTCCGGCAGCGCCGGGCCGGCCGCGCGGACGGTGCGCTCCAGCTCGCTCAGCAACCTCTCCGTCCAGCGGCGCAGGTCCTCCGGAAGGATCGGCTCCGGAGCGAAGCGCGCATCGGATTCCTCGGAGGCGAGCGCGGAATGCAGCTCGCCGATCCGGGCGCCCAGCTCGCGCACCTCGGACAGCGGCGGCTGTCCGCGCCGGAGCGCATCGAGGACGTACGACCACCCGTCGCTCTCCACCTGCACGAACGCGTGCGCCACCGCGACGGTTGCCTCCACGGCGCCGGTCGCCGAGATGGCCCCGAGGAGCCGCGGCGTGCCCCCAAATCCGTTGCGCGACAGGAACGCGCCCATCTCCAGCTCCGGATTGGTGCCCTGCTCGAGCTTGCGGATGAGCTTCAGGATGACGCGATCGTCGAACACCAGCGAGGTGTTGCTCTGCTCGGCACCCAGGCGCCGCACCGCCGGGACCCGCGAGAGCCGCTCCATCGGCGAGCCGGGGCCATCGAAGCGCTCGCCCTGCAGCGCGCCGGCCGCGGTGGCGATGCGCAGCCGCTCGCGCACGATCGAGAGGAGCGCCCGCGCTGCGTCGTCGTCCAGGCCCTCCACGATGCCGCCCTTGCCGGTCCAGGGCCGCAGCGCGAGCGCATAGCTCTCGGGCGGCCGGGGCGGCTCGTAGCGCACCTCGACCGCGGAGAGCAGAAGGCCGGGCGAGAGCTGCGCCCGGTCCACGTCGCGCACGCCGGAGATCGCCGCGCCCTTCCCGCCGAACCAGCGCTGCTGCGCGAGCCAGGCCGGCAGGGACTGCATGTCGATCGGTAATGCCATCGCCGTCCGCCGTGATCGAAGAACGTTTTGCCGCCTCACCGGCGGCGGTCAGAAGAAATAGTCGAATCCCTGTTCCGTGCGCCGGAAGCGCAACACCGACCAGATCGCGGCCGGCTTGTCCAGCGTCAGCCGCACCTGCGCGGTGGGCCCCTGCCAGAGCGCCCGCTCGTCCGAGAGCAGCTCGTGCACCTGGTACGACTCGTCCGGCTGGATCCCCAGCTCGAACAGCGGCACGTCGAGGATCGCCTCCTGCGGAGCGAACGGATCGAGGCTGACCGCCACCAGGATCTGGCTGGTCCGGTCGTCGCTCAGCTTCGAGTAGAACATCACGCGGTCGTTGTCCGCCTTGTGGAAGCGGAGGTTTCTGTACTGCTGCAGCGCCGGATGCTCGTTGCGGATGCGGTTCAGCGCCGCGATCCAGGGCCGGATGTTCCCCGGCTTGTCGAAGTCCCGCTGGACGAGCTGGTACTTCTCCGAGTCCAGGTACTCCTCCTTGCCGGGCAGGGCCCGGTTCTCGCACAGCTCGAATCCCGAGTAGATGCCCCACGACGAGGAAAGTGTCGCGGCGAGCGCCGAGCGCGAGAGGAACGCGGGGCGGCCGCCCTGCTGCAGGTGCTCGGGCAGGATGTCCGGCGTGTTGGGCCACAGGTTGCCCAGCATGTACTCCGCGGCCGGACCCTGGGTGAGCTCCTTCAGGTACTCCTCCATCTCGTGCTTGAAGTTCCGCCAGGTGAAGTAGGTGTACGACTGATCGAATCCGGCTTTGGCGAGCGCCTTCATCATCTTGGGCCGGGTGAACGCCTCGGCGAGGAAGATCGCGTCGGGGTGGCGAGCCTTGACTTCGCCGATCACCCACTCCCAGAACGGCAAGGGCTTGGTGTGCGGGTTGTCGACGCGGAAGATCCGGACCCCCTGCTCGATCCAGTGGAAGAACACCGAGCGCAGCTCCGCCCAGAGCGACTCTCGCTCGGGACCCATCCAGTCGAAATTGACGATGTCCTCGTACCGCTTGGGGGGATTCTCGGCGGTCTTGATCGACCCGTCGGGGCGGCGCTGGAACCAGTCGGGCCGCTCTTTCACGTACGGGTGGTCGGGCGAGGCCTGGAAGGCGATGTCGAGCGCGACCTCCATGCCGCGCTCGGCGGCGCTCTTCACGAACCGGCGGAAATCGGCGGGCGTCCCGAGCTGGGGATGCAGCGCCTTGTGCCCGCCTTCGGGGCCGCCGATGGCCCACGGGCTACCAACGTCCTCGGGCCCCGCGGTGAGCGCGTTGTTCTTGCCCTTGCGCGCGGTCCGGCCGATGGGATGGACCGGCGGCAGGTAGACGACGTCGAAGCCCAGCTCTTGCACGTAGGGCAGCATCCGCTCCGCGTCCGCAAACGTCCCATGGCGCCCGGGCTCGCGAGCCGCCGACCGCGGGAACAGCTCGTACCAGGCGCTGAACACGGCCCGCTTCCGCTCGGCAAACACGCGCAGCTCGCGGTCCGAGCGGGTGGCCACCGCGCGATCCGGGTAGCGGGACGCCGCCTCCGCCAGGCGCGGATCGAGCGCGCGAGAGAGGGTCGCGGCGGACTGCCCGGCGAGGAGCGCCTTCTCGCCTTCGCGCAGCCGCTCGGCATCGAAGGCGCCGGAAGGCCCCGCGCCGGCCGCCCGCTCGGCGGCGGCGCGCAACAGTTGCGCGCCCTCGAGCAGCTCCGAGGACAGGTCCCGGCCCGCTTCCACCTTGCGCGACAGCTCCTGCGCCCAGGTCCGGAAGGCGTCGGGCCAGGCCTCGACCTGGAAGGCGTAGAGCCCGTTCTCGTAGATCGGGAACTGCCCCTCCCAGGCGTCGTTGCCGATCGGCCTGAGGGCGACCTCTCGCGGCTCGGACGGCTTCGGAGTGAGCTGGCGCCAGCGGAGCACGACCGCCAGCTCGTCGTGCCCTTCCTTGAGCACGTCGGCAGACACGCGGACGGTCTCGCCCGCCGCGCGCTTGACCGGATGGCGGCCGCAATCGACCTGCGGCTGCACGTTCTCGATCAGGATGCTGCCCTGGCGTGCGGGCATCCGCTCGCTCTCCGACGGCGCGGAATGCGCCGAATCCCAAAATGCGGCGCCTTCGCGTCCGCGGCAGGGGGATCGTGCGCGGCGCCCGGGAAACGGGCGGGCGGGCAGGCGGCCCGTGCTACGGTCTCCCGGATGCCCAGCGCCCCGACCGGTTTGTCCCGCCGCATCGGCCTCTTCGCCGCGACGCTGATCGTGATGGGAGGGATGGTCGGGTCCGGCATCTTCGTCACGCCGGCGTACGTGGCGCGCGGCGCCGGCGAGCCCCTGCTCATCCTGGGCGCCTGGCTGTTGGGCGGCGTCGCGGCGCTGCTCGGCGCGTTCGTCTACGCCGAGCTGTCCTCCGCCCGGCCCGAGGTGGGCGGGCAGTACGCGTACCTGCGCGAAGCGGTGCACCCGCTCGCCGCCTTTCTCTATGGTTGGGCGCTCTTGCTGGTCATCCAGACCGGTGGGATGGCGGCGACCGCCATCGCCTTCGCGCGCTACTTCCGCGAGCTTTTGCCGCTCCCGCTGGGCGAGAGCGCGGTGGCTGCCCTGGCCATTGCGGCGTTGACGGCGATCAACTGCCTCGGCGTTCGCGCGGGAAGCACCGCGCAAGGCGTGTTGATGATCCTGAAGATCTGCGCGATCGCTGCGCTGGTCGCCGCCGGTTTTTTTGTCCAGCCGGGCCCTGGGGCGCCGGCCTCGCCTGCGACGCCGGCCGGTTTCGGCGCGGCGCTCATCCCGGTGCTGTTCGCCTACGGCGGGTGGCAGACGGCGTGCTTCGTGGCCGGCGAAATGAAGGATCCGCGGCGCGACCTCCCGCGTGCCCTGCTGGCCGGGGTCGTCGGGGTGATCGTCCTCTACACGCTGGTCGCGTTCGTCTGCCTGCGCGCGCTGGGCCCCGGCGATCTGGCCCGGAGCAGCGCTCCGGCGCTGGAGGTCATGACGCGAGCGATGGGCCGGCGGGGGGCGCTCGCCATCTCGGCCGGCATCTCCATCTCCACGCTGGGGTTCTTGAGCCAGTCGATCCTCACCGCGCCCCGCGTCTATTTCGCGATGGCGGAGGACGGGCTCTTCTTCCGCTCCATCGGGCGCGTGCACCCGCGCACGCGCGCGCCCGTGGCGGCCATCGCGTTGCAGGGGACCCTCGCCATCGCCATCGCCCTGGCGGGCACCTTCGAGGCGATCACCCGCTACGTCGTGTCCATCGACTTCGTCTTCTTCGCCCTCACGGCAGCCTGCATCTTCATCTTCCGCCGCCGCGGAGTGCGGGGGACGTTCGCCATGCCCGGACACCCGGCAACCACGGTCGCGTTCATCGCGATCTGCGCGGCGGTCGTGCTTTCCACCTGGCGCGCGGACCCGGTGCACGCCTTCGCGGGCCTGGGGATCACGCTGGCGGGGATCCCTGCGTTCCTGCTCTGGCGCTCGCGGAGCGCCGGCCAGGACGCGGCGCCAGGTGCGGCGCCTCCCGCTCGGGATTGATTGCGCCGCCCCCATCGCGCGCGGCGCAGCCCTGCGATGATGCGGTGGGCGGGAACGCGTCTCTAGGGTCCGCCACCCTTTACCGCGGACGTTCCGTCCGGGCCGCCAGCTCCGCCTGGATGAATCGCCTCACGATCTTCCGGTCCGCGGCCGGGGCGCTGCGCAGCCTCCCGAGCAGCTTCGGCAGCCGGTCGTCGGACATCCTGCCCGACCAGTCGGCCTCGTGCAGATCGTACACGGTTGCTACCCGCCGCTGACGGCGGCGAGCAGCGAGATGGTCGAGCCGTCGCGGAGCGGCGTC
>WNFL01383333.1_pt1 | contig 13015 bp, 11 predicted proteins | sample 5400361 | NCBI WGS metagenome assembly WNFL01 (sample SAMN13153351, study PRJNA577476) | soil metagenome | isolation source: 40 cm soil on Douglas fir-dominated hillslope | place: USA:California | collected 2013-09-17
GATCCTGCCGCCTGCGCGGCGCGAAGGGAAGAGCGCGCCTCAGGCCTTCGTCGGGCTCTCTCCGCGCCAGCGGGCGATCCGTGCCGCGGCCTCGTCGACGGCCACGCGCACCGGAGCCAGGCCCTCGGCCCGGGCGCGCGCGAGGATCCCGCCGAGAGCCTCCCCGATGCGCGCGCCGACGTTCTCGACGCTCTCGCGGCGGCCCTCCAGATGGAAGAGCGCTCCGCGGATCAACCCGCCCGAGTTGATCGCGAAGTCCGGGGCGTAGAGCACGCCACGCTGGTGCAGGCGCTCGCCGTGCAGGGAGCGCACCAGCACGTTGTTGGCCCCGCCGGCCACGATCCTGCAACGCAGGCGCGTCAGCGTCAGGTCGTGCAGGATCCCCCCCAGCGCGCAGGGCGCGAAGACGTCGCAGGCCTGGTCGTACTCGCTGGCGGGGTCGACGAGCTCGAGCTCGAGTTCGCCTGCGACGCGCTCGGCCTTCTCCGGGTCGAGTTCCGACGCGCGCACCTCGGCCCCCGCCTCCAGCAGCAGGCGCGCCAGCCCCCGGCCGACGGCACCCAGGCCCTGGACGACGATCGTCCGGCGGCGCCAGTCCTCCTCGCCATCGAGATGGCGCAGGCAGGACGCGATGCCCGCGAAGACGCCGGCACAGGTGGACTCGGCGAGCAGGCCGGGCCCCTGCGCGTCCGGACGCGTGACGAAGCGCGTCTCCTCGGCCACCCAGGCGAGCTCCTCGGCGTCCGTGCCCACGTCCGGCCCGGTGTAGAAGCGGCCGGCGAGGCGCTCGACGAACGTGCCGATCGCGCGGTAGGCGGCGGCGAGATCGAGCTCGGCCCGGTCGAGGATCACCAGCTTGGCGCCGCCAGCGGGCAGGCCCGCGAGCGCGCATTTGTACGTCATCGCGCGCGAGAGGCGCAGGCAGTCGCGGAGCGCCTGGTCCTCGTCGAGGTAGGTCCAGCGTCGCAGGCCGCCGAAGGCCGGGCCCTGCGTCGAATCATGGATCGCGAGGAAGGCGCGCAGGCCCGAACGCCGGTCGTGCAGTGCCACGACCTCCTCGAAACCCTCGCGGGACATGGCTTCGAGGAGCTGGATGGCCATTCAGGGGTCCGAGGCGCGGCTGGGCGGAGGATCGGTACAGAGCTAGACTAAGCGCTGCGATCGACGGCGGGGAAGAGGATCCGCCCGCGCCCGTCCATCGCGTCCGCTATGGCTTCCTCCCGCCTCCTGGCTGCCTGCGGCAGCGTGTTCCTACTGCTGCCTGCCTGCCGGACCAACCCGAACAGGGATGTGTCGGACGGCAAGGATCCCAAGCCGATCGCCGACCTCGTCGAGCGCACGAAGGTCGCCGAACCGATCGGGAAGCTGCTCATGGACCTGGACCTCGAGATGCGCGCCTGGACGCGGCTCAAGATGACGGCCGCCACCGCCGAGGACCGCAACAAGGCGCGCGAGCTGGAGAAGGTCATCACGACCACGGCCCATGCGCGGCGCAGCGAGCTGATCGACCAGCTCCAGACCGGTCCGCCCGACAATCGCATCGTCGCCGCTTTTGCGCTGGGCTTCACGCACGATCCCGAGGCGCTCTCCCCGCTCGTCGCCTGCCTGGAGGACAGCAACCCCGAGCTGGTCGGGAATGCACTCTTGGGCCTGATGATTCTCGGCAAGACGGAGACCCCGCTCGAGCGCATCTGCGACCTGTTGCGCGCCGACCCCGATCCCTGGGTGCGCACGAACGCGGCCCAGTGCCTCTCGACGCTCGTCTCCGCCGGGGCAAAGGCGAACTGCGTGCTGGCCTCCGCGCGCCTGGGTCTCTCGGACAGCGAGCCAGGCGTCCGCACCCACAGCGCGCTGCTGCTCGGCACGCTGCGCGACGGCGAGTCGCTCCAGGGGCTCTCCGATCTCGTCCGCGATCCGGTGCCGCTGGTTTCCTCGGCCGCGGTGCACTCGCTGGTCTGGATCGGAACGCACGAGCCGCACAGCAAGGGCCCCGTGGCGCGCAGCCTGGCCTCCGCGCTGGCCGACGCGCGTGCGCCCATGCACGCCCAGCTGCTGCGCGGCTTGAACGAGCTGTCGGGCCTGAGCTACGGAGAAGAGCCGAAACCATGGATCGAGTGGGCCTCGAGATTGCCCTGAGCGCGCTGGCGCTGCTGCCACTCGCAGCCACGTGCGACTCGACCGCCGCCTGCGCAGGAAGCCCCACCCAAGCCCGTGCCCCAGCTGCTCGAGGGCCTCGAGATGGAATCGCAACTCCTCTACGAGGCCGACCCCAAGACCCCGCACGTCCTGCGCGTCTGGCTCGCCGGGAAGGACCACGCGCGCCTGTGGATCGGGGCGGGCGCGGAGGGCGCGCAGATGCGCCTGCTGCGCTTCCGCTGCGAGGAGCGCGTGTTCGCGCTGCGGCTGGATTCCGCGGACTCGCGCGAGTTCGCGGGCGCGGAGCGCGACGAGGCGCTGGCGCAGCTCGAGCTGCGGCGTGCGCTGCTGCAGTTCGAGTCCTACGCCTGGAAAGGCGCGGAGCTCACGCGCACGGCGGCGCTCGGTGCGCTCGGAAGCCTGCGCGCACGCTTCGACTCCGCTCAGGACACGCGCCCGCGCGAGATCGCCTACCTCGACCCGCAGGGTCGCGTGCAGGATTCCTGCCGCGCGATCCGCTGGGACAAGTCGGGTGCGCGGCCCGTGCCCGCCGCGCTCGAGCTGTGGCACGCGGAAGAGCGGGTCTGGAAGGAGACGGTGAAGCGCGTCCAACCGACGAGCTTCGTGCGCGACGCGTTCCTGCCCCGCGACCGGCTCGGGGAGCAGCCCGGAACGGGCACATGGAAAGTGATCCAGACGCCCTCCCCCGAGTACGCGGCGCGGCGCTTCCCGCTGCCCGCGGATGCGACCTGGGAGAGTGCGCGCAAGGAACTCGAGCGGCTGCGGGCGGAGTGGGCACCGCGGCTCTCCCCGAGCGGGCTGGAGCTCGAGGATCGCGGCACGCTCGAGCTCGACGAGCAACTCCGCCCGAGCTTCGTGGTGCTGCGCCTGGCGAAGCTCGCCGACTCGCTGCCCGAGGGCTTCGAGCGGGTCGCCGGCCGGAGTGCCGTCGGGACTCCCCTCGAGGGCTTCGATCGTGTCCAGCCCGGCGCCCTCAGAGCCCTGCGAGAGAGGGTCCCGGCGGGGGCCAAGGCTGGATCCCCCTACGTTCGCTGGGCCCTGGAGCCCTCCGGGACGAAGCAGGTGCTCCTCTTGCTGTCCTGGACCCAGGCCAAGTGAGGCCAGCCGCCTGTCCCCGGCGTAGTCCAGAACCCCGAGGACACTTCGCGGGTGTAACCTGATTGGGGCTGGCTCCGGGCGTGCCCAGATGCCGGCATCTCATTTGCTGGTACGGCTCCAACTATTGGAGGTATCCCATGGCCGCGCGCTCACTCAACCTGCTGCCCTTCCTCCTGCTCGTCGGAGCGCTCACCGCACTCGCCGACGACTCCTTCGGCCAGCGGGGGGGCTCCAAGGGCGGGGGCGGAGGCGGAGGCGGCTCGTCCTCACGATCTGGGCCCTCGGGAGGCGGCGGTGGTGGTGGTTCGCGGTCCAGCTCGGGTTCGGGATCCTACGGGGGCGGCGGTTCGTCCGCACCTTCTCGGGGCAGTGCGCCTCAGAGCGCCCCCTCGCGACCTAGTTCCGCGCCGGTTAGCCGCGCGCCCGCCAGCACGGGCCGCGCGAGTGCCGAACCCGTGAGCCGACCGAGCCGCTCCAGCCCCGAAGCACCTTCTCGTCCGTACACTCCCCCTGCACGAGAGGCGGCACCCCCGAGCAGGGGCGGCGACAACTCTCGCGGCGATTCAGGCCGCACGCGCGAACTCCCGGTCGGGCAGGGTCCGGTCGCGCCCTCACGTGTCTACGACTCCGCGCGACGAACGGCAGAAGCAGGACGTCCCTCCGAAACCAGCACGCGCAACGGGAACGGGCCGGAAGTCAGCCGGCCCACCCGTGACCCTGCGGATGCGGGAACCACCGTCGGACGCGGCGAAGTGGACGTCTCCGAATTCGGGTCGCGGCGGCACCCGAGCGTACCGTCGCTCTCGACCTCGAGGGATGGAGTCCGTCCAGTCCCGCAGCGCCCCGAAGTCGGGCGCACGAGCATGCCGGTGCGTACGCAGCCGCTGACGCGCGAGGGATTGCTCGATCGCTACCGGACGCCCAAGTCGAGCCCTGGCGATATCGTCCGCGCGAGCGAGCGCGCAGGCAAGGGGCTCTCGCGGGCCCGTGGGGCGGGGACAGAGTCCCGGGCAGGCGCAGCTGCGAAGGAGCGCGGCCACCAGGATCCCGCGACCTCGACCGACCGGCGCAAGCAGCGCTACGAGCGCACCGCCAAGCGTCTCGAGAACTTGAATGCCAAGGATCCTGCCCGGGCCAAGGGAGTGCTGCGCGCGGGCGAGGCCATGGCGGTGGCGAGCCAGACGTCGCTGCGCCTGGCGGTCGGTGTGGGCTTCGCCGCCACGGGCGGCGGCACGGGCATGTGCTGGTGGGATCCGTGCAACAGCGGCTGGGGCAGCCCCGTGAGCACCTGCATGAACGCCTGCGGTCCCTACAGCTATTGGTGGTGGAACAACTGCAGCTACTGGTGGCCGACTTGGGGCTGGGGCTGGTCGTGGGGCGTGAATTGGGGCTGGGGAAGCCTGTGCTGGAACTCGAACCCCTACTGGAACTACCCGGGCTACTGCTACTGGGGCGGCTCGCCCTGGTGGTACACGAGCGTGATCTACGACAACGACTACGATCCGCAGCCGCAAGTCATCGTCGAGCACGAGTACGAGCAAGCGCCCGCTGCCGAGGCGCAGCCGGCCGCCGAACCGCAGCGCGGCGAAGGGCAACCGGCGGCCGCCAACCTCCCGCCCGAGAAGCGCGATCCCGCGCTGGCCCAGGCGCTCGCGCGCTCCGCCCAGCAGTACGTCGCGCTCGGGGACCTGGCCTTCAGCGAGCGCCGCTATGGCGACGCGGTCTCGCACTACGCCAAAGCCATCGAATACGCGCCGGACGATGCCGTGCTGTACATGCTGCTCTCCGATGCGCTCTTCGCCACCGGCGACTATCACTACGCGGCGAGCGCGCTGCGCAAGGCGCTCGAGCTCGAGCCGCGCCTGGTCGACACGATCGTGGACAAGCACGCGGTCTACAGCGACCCGCAGGACTTCGAGAAGCAGCTCGGGTACCTCGAGAACTACCTCAAGGACAACTTCCTCGACGAGGACGCACGCCTCGTGCTCGGGGCGAACTACCTGTTCGGGAACAAGCCGCACCAGGCCCTCGACCTGCTCCAGTCCAGCTTCAGCCTCGAGGTGCGCAAGACGCGCATCGGCTCGCTGCTCTTCGAACGCGCCCAGCACCTGGCGAGCGAGAATCCCTTCTCCAAGTAGCGCCAGGGCGCAGCCCGCACGCTAGAGCGGAACCTCGCGCGGACCATCGGCTCCGTCGTAGAACTCGAGCGCGGGAATGCGGCCGAAGCGCTCCTGGAAGCCGCGCTGCAGACGCCCGAGCAGTTCCGGCTCTGCGCCGCGCTGCAGCAGCACGACGACGCAGCCGCCGAAGCCCGCGCCGGTCAAGCGCGCACCCAAGACCCCCTCGCAGCCGGCCGCCACCTCGACCAGCGTGTCGAGTTCGGGCACGCTGACCTCGAACAGGTCCCGCAGACTCGCGTGCGCACGGGTCATCTGGGCCCCGAATCCCGCGAGATCGCCGCGCAGCAGCGCATCGCGGGCCGCGAAAGTGCGCGCGACCTCGCGCACGACGTGCTCTGCGCGGCGGGCGAGCAGCGGGTCGAGGGCGGCGCGCCGCGCCTCCAGGGTCTCGAGCCGGATGTCGCGCAGGCAGCTCGCGCCGGGCTGCCCCGGGGCGAGCGCCGCGAAGGCCTGGGCGCACTGGCGCACGCGTTCGTTGAATGCGCCTTGCGCGAGTTCGCGCCGCACCAGCGTGTCGGCCACGGCGATCGTGTGGTGTTGCGTGTCGAGCGGCATCCAGGCGCTGCTCTGGTCCTTGCAGTCCAGCCAGAGCAGCGAGCCCGCGCGCGCGAGGCCCACCGCGTAGGGATCCATGATCCCGCACTGCACGCCCACGAATCCGCGCTCGGCCGCCAGAGCCACCTGCACGAGTTCCAGACGCGCCAGCTCGAGTCCCCAGATCTCGGCCAGGGCCAGGGCCGTCCCGACGCAGATCGAAGCCGAGGAGGAGAGCCCGGCTCCGACGGGCAGGTTCCCGCCGAAGAGCAGGTCGAAGCCGCCGCTGCTCCGGCCGCGCTGCCGCGCGCGCAGCTGTAGTTCGCGCAGCACGCCGACCGGATAGTCCCACCAGCGGCGCGCCGGCGCGCTCGGGAGGCTCTCCGGCTCGAGCTCCAGCTCCACTGACCGCGTCGCGCTCACCGCGGGCAGAGCATAACGAGCCCAGCCGCCGTGCGCAGCTTCCTCCGCGGCGTCGGCAGCGCTATCGTCTGCTGCATGTCCCAGATCCCGCGCTGCGCATGCGCCCTGCTCCTCTCGCTCGCCGGCGCCGCCAGCGGCTGCTCGAGCCTCTCGTTCCAGCGCCAGACGGAGACCTCGGGCACGTTCAGCTCGAGCGGCTGGGCCGTGACCCTGCTCTCGGTCGACATCCCCAAGTCCGCGATCCAGATCGCGCGCGAGAACGCCTCCGACTCGAACATGGCCAACATGCAGGTCGAGAAGGTGCTGATCGTGCCCGACTTCGGCGGATTCAACTGGATCCTCGACCTCTTCAGCATCCGCTATGCGCGGATCCAGGGAACCTGGGGATTCTCCGGGAAGTGAACCAGAGCGCGAAGCGCCAACCGAGGACCCAGCCCAGGATCTTCGCGCCCGCGCGCAAGCTGCCGAGCAGCGAGCCGGAGATCTTGCTCTTGCCGCCGGCCCGCGCGCGGCAGCGCACCGGGACCTCGAGCACGCGCAGTCCGGCCACGGCCGACTTGAGCTGCAGCTCCACCGTCCAGCCGTAGTCGCGATCGCGCAACGCGAGGTGCGCCAGCGCATCGGCGCGGATGGCGCGGAAGGGCCCGAGGTCCGTGTAGCGCACGCCGAAGAAGATCCGCATCAGCCGGCAGGCGAGCGCGGTCCCGAAACGCTGCTGCGGCGTCAGCGTGCCGCGCGGCGCTCCGCCGAGCACACGCGAACCGATCACGACCTCGAACTCGCCGCGCCGGATCGGGTCGACGAGCCGCGCGAGCTCCTCGACCTCGTCCGAGCCGTCCGCGTCGAGGAACACGACGATGTCGCTGCCTCCCCAGGGCGGCGCGGGGCTGCCGGGCTCGCGCCCGAAGAGCCAGGAGAGGCCCTTCTGGCAGGCGCTGCCGTAGCCGCGGCGCGCCTCGGCCAGCACGACCGCCCCGCCCGCACGCGCGACTTCGGCCGTGCGGTCCCGCGATCCGTTGTCGACCACGACGACCGAGGTCGCGAGCGGGCGCGGGATCGCGGCCAGCACTGCGGGCAGCGCCGCCTCCTCGTCGAGGGCCGGGATCACGATCCCCACGCGCGGCTCCGAGGGCATTCGGGAGGCCATGCGCCGATCAGCGCTCGCGGCGCACGATCAGGTAGCCGAAGGGCGTGAGCAGCGGATCGCCGAGCGTGCCGGCCGGCAGGAGCGCCGCCTGCGCCAGCGCGGGCACCAGGTTCGGGGCGCCGCGGTGGATCCACCCCAGGTCGCCCTTGCGCTGCTTGCCGCCGGGGTCGTCGTTGAACTCGGCCGCGACCTGCTGCATGTCCTCGCCCTTGCGGATGCGCAGCAGGAGCGCATCCGCGATCTCGCGCGCCTTCTTCTGGTCGGGCGCCTTGCTCATGTCCGCGCCCTGCGCCAGGTCGTACTGCACCAGGATCGCGCGCAGGCGCACCCAGTGGTTCTCGCGCAACGCCGGGTCGATCTCCGCGGGCGCGACGCGCTTCAGGATGTGATAGCCGAAGGGCGAGCGCACGGGTTGCGAGACCTCCCCGATGGCGAGCTCGAATGCCGCCTGCTTGAGCAGCTGGTCCGAAGCGCCGCGCTCGTAGACCGCGAATTGTCCGCCGCGCGCGCGCGACTCGGCGTCGTCGGAAGACTCGCGCGCGAGCTTGGCGAAGTCCGCCCCGGCCGAGAGCTTCGCCAGGAGCTGCGCGAGACGCGCGCGTGCCGGAGCCTCGCCCGCGGGGTCCTTGACGTCGATCCGGATCTGGAGCACCGCCGCCTGGGTGTCGATCCGCTGCAGGATCGTCCAGCCCGCGGGCATCTCGAGCGGCCCGCTGACCGCGCCGGGCTCGGCCGTGAAGAGGAACTCGTCCAGGTGCGGCTCGAGCATCCCGGGTGCGAACGTCCCGAGCACGCCGCCGGTCTGCGCGTCGGGCGCCTGCGAGAAGGCGCGCACCAGCGCCGCGAAGTCCTCGCCCGAACGCGCGCGCCGCGCGAGCTCGGCGCCGAACTCCTCGGCCTCGGCCCGCGAGCGCGTCGTGCCCGGGGGCGCGTCGCGCGCGCCGCTGAAGCCCAGCAGCACGTGGCGCACGGAACGCAGCTCCGGCGGCGCCTCGTCCAGGTACAGCGGGCGCGCGAGCAGCGAGGTCTGGAAGCAGAGCAGCGCGAGGGAGAGCAGGGCCACGCGGGCAGTCTAGCCCGCGCGGCGCCTCAGGGCAGTTCGACCTGCAGCTCCTGTTCCTCGCGCTCGCCCTCGACCTTGACCGGGTCCTTGGCCGCCTTGGAGAGGCCGCGCTGCGCCTCGAGACGGTACTCGCCGGGAGTGAAGCGCCCGAGTTCGACCAGACCGTCTTCGCCCGAGTTCCCGTCGCCCTGGAAGAGGCTGTTCAGGATGCGCTGGGCTCCGGCGCCGCCGGCCGTGCGGCCGCCCTTCGGCACGAGCTGCGCGAAGGCGCCCGCGACGGGCCGCCCCGAACCGTCGAGGACGCGCACGCGCACGAGCACGCCCTTCTGGAGCACGATTTCGAGCTCGTTCTCGCGTCCGGCGACGCGCTTCAGCTCGACGGCCTTCTTCTCGAAGTCGGCGAAATCGCGGGCACTGGCGCTGACCGTGTAGCTGCCGGGCGCGAGGCCGCGCAGCTCGTAGCTGCCGTCCTCCGCGCTCTGCGCCCGCTCGCTGAGCGCGCTCGCTCCGCCCTCGGGTGTCGCCACCACGCTCGCGCCCTTGACCGGCGCCCCCTGCGCGTCCTTGACGCTGCCCTTCAGCGAGAGCGCCGAGGGCAGACGCAGGTCCACGTTGCGCTCGGTCCGGCGCTCGTCGACCTGCACGCGCCGCGGCGTGCTGGGCGCATAGCGTCCGCGGCGTTCGTCGTCGCGCGGTCCGCGCACCACGAGCTCGTACTCGGCCGTGTTCAGGCGCTCGAAATGGAAGCGGCCACGCTCGTCGCTCGAGCGGCGCTGGGCGCGGTTCTCGCGGCCGATCAGGCCGCCAAGCAGGCCCCCGCCGCCCTGCGGCGGCGGCTCGGTCGAGTTGAGCAGCACCTCGGCGCCCGCGACCGGCTCGTTCGTCGCGTCGTCGAGCACCGTGCCCTCGATCCCCCCGTGCGGCAGCTCGAGGTCGAGCTCGAGCTCGGGCGCGTCCGGCACGTCGAGGCGCATGCGGATCTGACCGCCCTGGCCGTCGAGATTGAGCTGGTACTCGCCCGGGGCGAGGCCGGCGAATTCATAGCGACCCTGCGTGTCGAGCGGCGCGGCCTTCATCTCGAAGCCGAGCACGGAATCGCCGTCGAAGCGCATCGCCGCCAGCATGCCGCGCGCGACCGGCTGGCCCTCGTCGCTGACGCGGCCGTGCACCCGGCAGCCGCCGGCCGCCGAGTCGACCAGGTCGTAGCGCACCACATCGTCCTCGGGCACGCTGACGAGGTCGAAGTTGAGCGTGCCGAAGAAGGAGAGCGGATTGAGTTCCGCGTCGCCGCGCGTGACGACCACGAAGTAGCTTCCGGGCGTGATGTGGCGGATCTTGTAGTCGCCCTTGGCGTCGGTCTCGCCCTCGTAGAGTCCGCCCGAGTTGGCCGTGTTGCCGGCGAAGGCACCGGGCGAGAACGCGCAGCGCACGCCCGTGGCGGTCGGTGACGTTGCCTTCCAGGCCGCCGCCGGAGTGCATCGTGACCTTGATCCCCTCGCAGGTCTTGCCGGCGACGAGCTCGAAGACCTCGGAGCCACCCCAGGCGTACTCGCGCTGGAAGGCCTGCAGGTGCGCGCTGCCCGGCTCCGCGCCGCGGATCTCGAAGCTGCCGTCGGTGCGCGAGACGACCGTGCGCTCGCCGAGCAGGCCGAGGTTGGCCGCGAAGCCCAGCATCCCGGGGGGCAGCTCGTCCGCGTCGCCGAACATCCCGCCGCCGCCGAAGGGCCCGCCGCGACCCCCCGTGCGGCGGCGCATGCGCCGGTTCTCCTCGCGCACGCCCGGCGCGGAGCGCAGCCGGCCGTTGGCGGGCACGACGACGATCTGCGCGCCGGCGACGGGCTTGCCGTCCGGGTCCACGACCTGGCCGTGGACGGTCGCGCCGGGGTTCAGGCGCACGATCAGGCCCTTCTTGACTGTGCCTTCGGCGATCTCGACGTTCTCGACCTTGGTCTCGGGGTAGCCGGGGGCGCCCACGGTCAGCTGCACCTTTCCGGGCCGGAGCGAGTCGAGCCGGAAGCGGCCGCCGGCGTCCTCGAACGTGGTTCCGCCGCTGAACGGGTTGCGTCCGCCGGGCGCCTCCTCCTCGGTGTCCACTCGGTCGCTGGTCGCGATCGTGAACGTGGTCAGGGGCTCGGCCGCGAGCTCGTCGATCACGATGCCCTCCAGCGCGCCGCCGTGGTGCATCACGACCGTCACGTTCGAGGCCGCGGGCTCGCCGTCCTTCGCAGGGTCGAAGCTCAGGCTCGCGTCGACCAGGCCCAGCTTCTGGAAGTCGATCTTCCAGGGCGCATCGCCGGCGACGGGACCGGCGTGGAACACGCCGTCCGGCCCGGTCTTCGGCAGGTCGATGCCCTTGACCGCGGCCGCCATCATCGGCGCGAAGCTGAAGTCGAACTGGAAGTTCTTCCAGTCGATCAGGTTCCAGCTCATGCTCACACCCTCGATCGGCTGGCCCTCGCCGTCGACCACGCGGCCCGAGATCAGCGGTCCGCGCCCGAGCACGATGTCGTTGGCGCTGGTCTGCGCGGCGTCCACGGCCGCGACGCGCGCGCCGATCGCGGGCAGATGGCCCCAGGCGATCGCGACCACGTCGACCTCGCCCGGCGGCACGTGCTCCATCCGGTAGCTGCCGTCGGCCGCGCTGACGCAGTGCGTCTGGACCAGGATCTCCTCCGCGCAACGCAGGTCGCGCAGCCCGCGCGGGATCGCGCCCAGGTGCGCGTCGGCGAGCGGCAGCGGCTCGTCCTTGCCCGCATCGGACTTGCCGGCGGCCGAGAGGACGCGCCCGCTGACCGTCCCGCCCACGCGCGCGTGCACGTCGGCCTGCGTGTCCGCCCCGGCGACGATGCGCAGGCCGGTCGCGTGCGAGAGCGCGAAGCTCGTCCCCGTCGCCGTGAGCTCCCAGCCGTCGCCCGGCGGCACGCCCTCGAACACGAACGCGCCGTGCTCGTCGGCCTCGGCCTCGATCAGCCGGTGGTCGCCGTTCTGCAGCGTGGTGAGGAAGTTGCCCGGTCCCGGCACGAGCACGATCTTCGCCCGCGGCGCGGGCAGCCCGTCCGGCCCGAAGACGCTGCCGAGCACGCGCCCGCCGCCGAACACGAAGACCTCGAGCGGGCCGCCGGCGCCCGAGGCGAGCACGCGCGCGCGCACGGTCGTCTCCGGCACGTGGTAGGGTCCGCGCGCGTCGAGGAACCACGTTCCGACCCGCACGCCCTCGAAGCGGAACGCGCCCTGTGCGTCGGCCTGGGCCACGGCCACGGGCCTGACGCGCCCGGCCATGTGCGCGGTCTGCGCGTTGAGCAGCAGCATGCGCCCCATGAACTCGCCGGCCGCCGGCGGCAAGGGCAACAGGTCGACGCGCGCGTAGGGCACGCCCAGGCCCGTCTCGCGGTCGATCACGCGCCCTTCGAGGCGGCCCGGACCGGAGAGTCGCACGCCGACGGGCACGCCCTGCGCGCGCGTGTTCCGACCCTCGAGCGCGCCGGCTCCCGACTGTGCTTCGAGCACGTCCGCGCCGGCATCGGGACCCTTGGTCTGGAGCGCGACGGGTGCGCCTTCCGCCTGCATGGAGCGCTTGCGCAGGAGCAGCCAGGATCCTGCGCCAGCGAGGAGCAGCACCACCAGGACAAGAGCAACGAGCAGCGGACGGCGGTTCATCGGGGGGGCATCGTATACCAGCGCTCGGGCGCAGGCGTTTCCTCAGCGCGCGCTCGCCGCGACCCGCACGTCGTCGGCGTACACGCCGCTGAGTTCGCGATCGGGCGTGCCGTCCACCTTCCAGAACAACCAGGGACCGGACATCCTGCCCCCACTGAACGCGCCGCAGGCTCGTTTCGCTCCGTTCGGGTGCCAATAGGTCCACTCGCCGACGTGCTGGTTGTCCTGGATCTCGCCCTGGGCCTCGAGACCGAAGCTGCTGGACCCGATGTCGCTGAAGCAGGTCAGCACCTGGCCGTCCGCCGCGGTCTTCCGCGTGGTCCGCACGTATTCGTAGGTCCAGATGCCCCAGCGCGGACTGACGAAGCCGCCCTGCGTCGGGATGTCGTAGCGCGTGACACAGACGCCTCGGCCCAGCACCGGCGCGAGCAGGCGCAAGCTCATCGGCCGGTCGAGATCGTCGACGGACCCCGGGCCGAAGCCATCCTCCACGATCTCGCCCTTGGGGAAGCGCGCGAGCTGCTCGGCATCCCGGCTTGCGCGCGATCCGCCGCAGGCGAACAGCAGGAGCAAGGGCGCGAGGACCAGGGTCCGTCTCATGGTCTTCATAGCCTGACGAAGCGGGACGTCTCCTCGATCAGCGCGCTGCGGATGCCCGGTTCGGTCATCGAGTGGCCCGAATCCCCCACCACCACCAGCTTCGCCTCGGGCCAGGCGCGGTGCAGGTCCCAGGCCGAGCGCATCGGGCAGACGACG
>WNFL01145023.1_pt1 | contig 13014 bp, 12 predicted proteins | sample 5400361 | NCBI WGS metagenome assembly WNFL01 (sample SAMN13153351, study PRJNA577476) | soil metagenome | isolation source: 40 cm soil on Douglas fir-dominated hillslope | place: USA:California | collected 2013-09-17
GTTCCCGCCTCCACGCGGCGGACGTCGCGGAACGGCGTGCGCGGCTCGGGGATGTACCCGAGGCGAAGGTACTCGCCGATGGCGATGGGATCGAGCTCGCGGCTGATGTCGGGATGCCGCAGAAGACATTGCAGCTCCGAGGCGAAGATCACCTCGCCCCGAGGCTTCGCGTAAAACAGAGGCTTCTCGCCGGCCCGGTCGCGGGCCAGGATCAGTTGCCGCGTCCGCCCATCCCAGATGGCCAGGCCGAACATCCCGTCTAGCTCGGGGATGGCCGCCACGCCGCGCTCGAGATAGAGCGGCAGGATCGTTTCGACGTCCGACTTCGAGCGATACGGATAGTTGGGATAGCGGGCCCGGATCTCCGCGGCGTTGTAGATCTCGCCGTTGCACTCCAGCCACACCTCCGATCCCGGCGCCGCGAATGGCTGGTCGGCGCGCTCATGAAGATCGATGATGCGCAGCCGCTCTGTCCCGATCACCGCCTCGGCGCGCGTGAATTCCGCGTGCCCGTCCGGCCCGCGATGCCGCAACGCCTCCCCCATGAATCCGAGGACCTCGGGGTACCGCAGCGCCGCGCTCTCCGCGACCATTCCATAGATGCCACACATCGGGGCGACTATAACCGAGAGCTTGAAGTTCATCCTGATGGCGAGCGCAGCGAGCCTGTCAGGATCTCCGGTGGAATCGCGAGGCCTCTGCTGGAACCGACTACAGCGCGGTCCTCACCGGAGATCCTGACAGGCTCCGCTGCGCTCGCCGTCAGGATGGGAGACTTCGGGCTTTTGCTGGAACCGACTGCCGCGCGGTCTCACCGGAGATCCTGACAGGTTCGCTTCGCTCACCGTCAGGATGAACTCGCCACCACGCCGCGATAGCAATATGCGATGCCAAACGTCAGCGGGCGAACGTCGATCGAGGTGAACCGCGCCGCTCCCCGCATCATGGCCACAAACTCCTCGCCGCAGGGAAACCGCGCCGCCGACGACTCGAGATACTCGTATGCGCCGCGCTCGCCTGTGACGGCACCGCCGAGCCGGGGAAGGAAATGGCGGCGGTAAGAATCGGGCCGAACTCCAGCACGATCACCCGTCCGCCCGGGCGGACCACCCGCGCCATCTCCGCGATCGCTTTCACCGGATCGCCGACGTTGCGGATGCCGAAGGAGATGCTGGCGATGTCGAAGGCAGCGTCGTCGAACGGCAAGGCGGTCACGTCGGCCACGTCGAAGGTGATCTCGCGCGACTTCTGCCGCGCCAGCGCGATCATCTCCGGCGTGAAATCGGTCCCCACCACACGCCCGCCGCCGACGGCCTTCTTGAATGCGATGGCCAGATCGCCCGTGCCGGTGGCACAGTCGAGAACCGCATCGCCATCCTTCGCGCCGGACCATCGCACCGCCCTGCGCCGCCAGAGGTGATGCACGCCCGCCGACATGACGGTGTTGGCGCGGTCGTAACGTCCGGCGATGGAGCCGAACATGGATTGGATGCGGGTCGGGTCGGGCCCCGTGTACTGCGCGGCTGGCGCGCTGGCGCGCGCCGGCCGCGCGTTGTCGGTTATCGGTTGTCGGTCGTCGGTGGCGGTCATGAGCGGAGGCGGTTGGAACCTTACCACTTGGAAGAACGCGCTACCGACTCACGACAGTCGGTAAGCCGGTTGTTGGTTGTCAGTTGTTAGTTGTCGGTTGTCAGTTGTCAGTTGTCAGTTGTCAGTTGTAATTTGTCGGTTAATCAGTTTTTACAAACCGACTGACAACCCGCCAACCCGACCACCGCGAAACTTACCGACTACCGAACAACTAGACAACTGACAACCGACAACCGACAACTGACAACTGACAACCCGCTACGCGCAGATACAATCCCCACCCATGTCCCACGACTTCGCCTTCATCCAGACCGCGCCGGGGCGGGTCTTCGTCGGATGGGGGCCGTTCGAGCAGTTGCCGTTCAGGCGGCCGGAGCGGCCGGCGTTCTTCATCGCCGATTTCTTTCTCGATGATCCGCATCCGTGGCGGCATCCGGCGGCGTGGGAGGAGATGACATTTGACGAGCTGGCCGCGCGCTTCGACGATTGCGGCGCGCCGCGCGTGGCGTGGGACGCTCCCTCGCTCCCTGACTTCACGGCGCTCTTCGATTCCGCGCACGCGGCCATGGTCCGCGGCGAGTTTCAGAAGATCGTTCCGGTGATCTTCGAATCGGGACGCCTCGTGGAGCGCGGCGAATGGTGGCGCTGGTTCTTCACGCGATTGAGCCTATTGCCGCCCGGCTTGCGCGCATACGGCTATTCCTACCAGAACCACGGGATGATCGGAGCGACTCCCGAGTTGCTGTTCGAAGCGTACGCGCGCGGCTACCGGACCATGGCCCTGGCGGGTACGCGCCCCGTTGCCCGCGCGGAGGAGTTGATCCACGATCCGAAAGAGCTTCGCGAGCATCGTTTCGTCGTCGACGACATCGTGCGCCGTCTGGCGCCGTTCGGGAACATCGAGATCGGTCCGCTGGGGACGCTGCGTCTGCCTAAGATCGCGCACCTCATCACGCCGATTTTCTTCAGCGAGAGCGGCGGGTCGGAGCGGATGTCGTTCTCCGAAATGGTGCGCCGCCTCCATCCCACCGCCGCCCTCGGCGTCTCCCCGCGCAGCGAGGCCGGCGAACGCTGGCTGCGCGAGGCCGACCGCGGCGTGAAGCGCCGCACCTTCGGCGCTCCGTTCGGGCTGGAGCGCGAAGACCGCTCCGCGCTGTCCCTGGTGGCCATCCGCAATCTGGAGTGGAGCGGCGAGCGCGTGCGCGTCGGTTCCGGCGCCGGGATGCTGATGGAAAGCCGCGTGGAACGCGAATTCGAAGAGCTGCGCGAGAAACGCGAGCAGGTGAAGGCGCTCTTCGGCGTAGACGCGCACGTCGAAGCATTCGCATGACCAACATCGCCGAAGCGCGGCGCGTCATCGAGCAGGCCTGCGCACTCGGCGCCGCCGACTTCTGCGTCTGCGCCGGCTCGCGCAACGCCCCGCTGCTGGCCGTTCTCGGGGCCTCGGATCTGCGCATCTTCTCCTTCGTCGATGAGCGCTCCGCTGCCTTCTTCGCCCTCGGCCGCGCCAAGCTGACCGGCCGCCCCGTCGCTGTGGTCACCACCTCCGGCACCGCCGTCGCCGAGCTCCTCCCCGCCGCCGTCGAAGCGCACTACTCGGGGACGAGACTGATCCTCATCACCGCTGACCGTCCGTCGCGATATCGCGGCACCGGCGCGCCGCAAGCGATCGAGCAGGAGGATCTTTTCGGCGTGTACGGGCGCGGCTCGGTCGTGCACATCAATGTTGAGTTTGATGAGCCGCTGCTGGACGAGGTTGCGGGGTCGCGCGGTTTCGAGGTCGCGCGGCAGGAGACCGACAATCGTGCAGATACTGCGAGACCGCGAGACCGCGAGACCCCGCAACCCATCCCCTTCACGCGCCCACTCGTGGTCCTCGGCGGCCTGGCGCCCACCCACCGCGCCCGCGTCCGCGCCTTCGTGCTCGCGCTGAACGCGCCGGCGTACGCCGAGCCGCTCTCCGGTTTGCGCGAAGATCCGGCGCTCGCGCGTCTACTCATCACGGCGGGAGAGCGGATGATCGGGCGAGGCAACTTCGATGGCGTGATCCGCATCGGCAACGTGCCGGCGCTGCGCTTCTGGCGCGATCTCGACGAGTCGCGCCGCGATCTGCCCCTGGTCAGTTTCAGCGATCTGCCGTTCACCGGCTGCAGCCGCGGCGAGGTGCATCCGATTGAGTCGTTGCCGGACGATGTGACGCCTCGCCAACGCGATGAGCGCTTCTTCGACGACGACCGTTCAAGGCCCGCGTCCATCGCTGCAATCCTCGATAACGAGCCTCAATCCGAGCTGGCGATGGTCCGCTCGTTGTCGCGCACGATTCCGGAAAACGCCCGCGTCTACCTCGGCAATTCGCTTCCGATCCGTGAGTGGGATCTTGCCGCCACGCGCGAATCGCGAGGCTTTGTCATCGAGGCAAACCGCGGTGCCAACGGCATCGACGGACAACTCTCCACATTCCTCGGCCAGTGCGATCCGTCGCGTCCCAACATCTGCGTCGTCGGCGATCTCACGGCCATCTACGACAGCAACGCCCCCTGGATCGTCCCGCAGCTCGATGCCGGCATCGACTGGCGCATCGTCATCATCAACAACGGCGGCGGACGGATCTTCAGCCGCGTCCCCTCCCTCCGCAAACTCGATCCGGTGATGCGCGAACGGATGATCGAGAACAGTCACGCGCTACGTTTCGATCACTGGGCGGCGATGTGGAGCATTGAAGACCGCGTCACGGAGCTCCGCCCCGACGCCGACTCCACCCGCCGCGCCTGGGAACGCTACGACGCCCTATGGTGATCACCTGCCTGCACGGCTTCCTCGGCAACCCCCACGACTGGGACTTCCTCCGCGACGCCGGCTTCGCCATAGAAACCCCACCCCTCGACGCCATCCCCCCACACGGCGACACCCTCCTCGGCTACTCGCTCGGCGGCCGTTTAGCGCTGCACGCGTTGCTGGCCGGTGCGCGCTACGAGCGCGCGATCCTCGTCTCGGCCGGCCTCGGCGTAGAGGGGGATGAGGCGCGCGCGGTGCGTCGCGCTTCAGACGAGGCGTGGGCGCGGCGGTTCGAGACGGAAGAGTTTGATTCGGTCATCGCCGATTGGAATGCGCAGCCGGTCCTGGCCGGCCCCGCGCTCTGGCGCAGCCGTGACGACTACGACCCGCGCGCCTTGCGCGCATGGTCATCCGGCGCGTTGCCACCGGTCGCTTCGCGCCTTCACGAGTTGACAATCCCGACGCTCTGGATCGCCGGAGCGCGCGATACGAAATACATCTCGGAGGCACAACATGCGGCGGCACTGGCGCGGGACGGACGCGTGATGATCGTCGACGACGCCGGGCATCGCGTCCCGTGGGAACAGCCTTCTGAATTCGGTACGATTCTGCGAACGTTCGCTGACGCGCGGTGAAGCCTTAGGGGCATGCTACGCTACGGGACCCGTGCAAACGAGCCCTCGCGGCGCTATGTGGCAGCTCGCCACGATCGCATACACCATCCTGGCGCTCGAACTGACGCTGATCCGTTGGATGTCGCAGCAGATCCGCGTATTCGCCTACTTTACGAACCTCCTACTGATTGCCGCATTTCTCGGAATCGGAATCGGCGTGGCGTATTCGCGCTTCGGCAGCCGGTTGATCCATGCGTTTCTGCCGTCGCTGTTCGCGTTAGCAGTGATCCTCCGCTATTCCGACGCGCTGGGGCTGATGTTCCTTTCCTTTCCGGATCGCGCCATCAGCATGTGGGGCGCCGACGGTCTGAAAGCGGATGAGACGTTCGCGACGAATCTCGTTCTGATCACGTTGCTTTTCAGCGCCACGGCCTGGCTGTTTCTATGCCTCGGCGCGCGGCTCGGCCAACTGTTCGCCGCCGCGCCGCCGCTTCGCGCCTACGCGGTCGACCTCACCGGATCGCTGGCCGGAGTGGTTGCCGCAGTGGCACTGGCCGCGCTCTCCACAACGCCGCCCTGGTGGTTGGCGCTGTCGGTACTTCCAGTGCTGCTCTGGCACTCGCGGAGAGCCGTTTCGCTGCTCGCCTTCGCTGGAGCGGTGCTGTTCGCAGGCTTGTCGGTCGAGGGCGCGCGATTCTCTCCGTACAACCGCATCGACGTGACGCCGGACGGTAGAGGAAATCTCGTGCTCTCGGCCAACCGCGATCATCACCAGGTGATGCTCGATCTCTCCGCGGCGCACCGAGCCGCCGCGTCGGAGCGTGAGGCGCGTGAACTGGCCGTGCGCGCCGCGTTCTACGAGATGCCCTTCCGCGCCGTCACGCACGGCCGCACGGCGCTGGTCGTCGGCGCCGGAACGGGCAACGACGTCGCGGCAGCATTGCGCACGGGATTCACACACGTCGATGCCGTCGAGATCGATCCCGTCATCGGCCAAATCGGACGCGAGCTCCATCCCGAGAAGCCGTACAGCGACCCGCGCGTGCGTCTGACGATCACGGACGCCCGCCATTACATCAACGACTCGCCCGCGCAGTTCGACGCCGTCTGCTACGGCCTGCTCGACTCGCACTCGATGTTCTCGTCGATGTCGACGCTGCGGCTGGACAACTATGTCTACACGACGGACGCGCTCCGCCTGGCATGGCAGCGGGTCGCGCCGGGCGGGGTGCTCAGCATTTCCTTCATGGTCTTCCGGCAGCGATTCATCGCGGAACGGATCGCCCGAAGTATCGAGGTGGCCACGGGAGAGGCGCCGCTCGTGGTCGCGAGCGAAGGGCACGACACGTTCGCATTCATTCGCGCCCGCGGCATTTCGCGCGCCGATCTGGCCCGGCGTCTCGGCGTCTCGGCGGTCGAAGACCTGGGACGCGACATTCGCGTCTCCACCGACGACTGGCCATTCCTCTACATTCGCCCGGGAACCTTCCCGTCCGGCTATGTCGCGGTGCTCTCCGTCGTGTTCATCCTGGCCGTGGGAGCCTCGCGCGCCGCGTTCGGGAAAGGCTTCTACAGCCGGAGACGCTTCGACCTGCCGCTGTTTCTCTTCGGCGCGGCCTTCCTGCTGATCGAGACCCGCAGCATCACCAATCTGTCGCTCCTCTTCGGGTCGACATGGATTGTCAACGCCGCCGTCTTCGGCGGCGTTCTGCTGCTGGCAAACATCGCCAATGCCGCCGTCCGCAAAGGATCAGATCACCTCGTCGTGCCAGCCGCGGCACTGCTGTTCGTCTCCCTGGCCGTTGCGCTCCTGGTGACGAATTCCGCACTCTCCATCCTGCCTCTGGGAATCGCTCGTACGGCCGGCATCCTCATCAACGTGCTGCCAATCGGCTTTGCCGGCGTCCTCTTCTCCGCATTGCTGGCTCGTTCCACCGACCCTGTAGCCTCCCTCGGGTCGAACCTTCTCGGCGCCGTCCTCGGCGGAATCCTGGAGTACGGCTCCATGATCGCCGGCCTGCGGGCGATGGCGGCTGTGGCTGCAGCGATCTATGTCGTCGCCGTTACTATTGCCGGGAAGCGCCTCCGGCGTCCCGAACCGGCGTGACGGACTACCACCCCAGCACATACCCGAACATCAACGGCGCCACGATCGACGCATCCGACTCGATCACGTGGCTCGGCGTGTCGACGCCCAGCTTCCCCCACGTGATCTTCTCGTTCGGCACCGCGCCCGAGTACGAGCCGAAGCTCGTCGTCGAGTCGCTGATCTGGCAGAAGTAGCCCCAGAGAGGGACGTTCGTCCGCTGAAGGTCCTGGTGGAGCATCGGGACGACGCAGATGGGGAAGTCGCCGGCAATGCCGCCGCCGATCTGGAAGAAGCCGATGGTGCCGTTCTGAGATGTCTTCGTGTAGTAGTCGGCCAGCTCGATCATGTATTCGATGCCGGTGCGGACGGTGTGCACATTCTTCACGTCGCCGGAGATGCAGTGGCCGGAGTACATATTGCCGAGGGTCGAGTCCTCCCAGCCGGGAACGAACATGGGGAGATTCTTCTCGGCCGCGGCGATCATCCACGAGTTCTTCGGATCGATCTGATAGAACTCCGCAATCGAGCCGTCGCGAAGGATCTCGTACATGAACTCGTGCGGAAAGAGGCGGCGCCCTTCCTTGTCTTTCGCCACCCAGTGACGCAGCACCGCCGATTCGATACGGCGCATGGCCTCCCCCTCGGGGATGCAGGTGTCCGTCACGCGGTTCATGTGCCGGTCGAGCAGCGCCTTCTCTTCCTGCGCGGAGAGGTAGCGGTAGCCCGGCACGCGTTCGTAGTGATCGTGCGCCACCAGGTTGAAGATGTCCTCCTCGAGATTGGCGCCGGTGCAGCAGATGGCGTGGACCTTCCCCTGCCGGATCATCTCGGCCAACGAGATCCCCAGCTCCGCGGTCGACATCGCGCCGGCCATCGTGACCAGCATCTTGTTCCCGCCCTCGAGGTGCTTGATGTAGTCGTCCGCCGCCGCGCGCAACGCCGCCGCGTTGAAGTGACGATAGTGATGCTGGATGAAATCTCTGATCGGACTAGGCATGGCCGATGATACTGCGGGCTTCGCCGTTGTCGGTTGTCGGTTGAACGCAGGCTTCGCCGTTGTCGGTTATCGGTTATCAGTTGATTGCGGCGGCGAAACGATTCGCACGACGACGTAACGCGGAACAAACCGATAACCGACAACCGGCAACGCGCGGCCGGCGCGCAAAGCGCGCCAGCCGCGCAGTATTATTCGCCGCATGAAACGATTTCTCCCCCTGCTGCTCCTTGTCTGCGCCACCGTCTTTGCTGACGATGCGAAGCTGACGAAATCGATCGAGATCGACATCCGCACTCTGGCCGCGCCGAACATGGAAGGCCGCGGCCTCGGTACGAAAGGCATCGGCCTGGCGGCGAACTATATCGAGGGGCGGCTGCGCGCTCTCGGACTGCAACCGGCGTTTGGGAAGTCGTATCGACAGCCGTTTCCCGTCAAGATGGGCGTCTCGCTCGGCAGCGGAAACAAGCTGGAGGGGGTGGCGGACGGCGACTGGACGCCGCTCGGCTTCTCCAGCGCCGGAGCGTTCTCCGGACCGCTGGCCTTCGCCGGCTACGGCATCGACGCCTCGCCGATCGGATACAACGACTTCGACGGCATCGACGTGAAGGGGAAAGTCGTGCTGATGCTGCGGTACGAGCCGCAGGAGAAGGACGACAACTCGAAGTTCGACGGACGCAAGCCAAGCCGCTGGTCGGCCATGCGCTACAAGGTCCTGAAGGCGCGCGAGCGCGGTGCGGTGGCGGTGATCTTCACAATCGGACCGATTCAGGACGAAGGGAAGGACAAGGTTCCGCCGCTCGTCAACGACGGGCCGGAGAGTCCCGCCGGCATTCCGGTCATCCAGGTGAAGACGTCGGTGGCGCAGCGTTGGCTGAAGGATGCCGGGATCGATCTGGCCCAGTTTCAGAAAGATGTGGATACCGATCTCAAGCCGCGCTCTCGCGTGCTGGCGGCGAATGTCAGCGGCGTGGCCGATGTGAAGCCGCAGTTCGATAACGGCGAGAACATCGCCGCCATCCTCCCAGGCCGCGGCTCCCTGGCCAACGAGGTCATCGTGCTCGGCGCCCACTACGATCACCTCGGGTACGGCGGCGAAGGCTCGATGAAGCCGAACGTGCACGCCATCCATCCGGGCGCGGACGACAATGCCTCCGGCGACGCCGGAGTGATGAACGCCGCCGAACTGCTGCGCGATTCGCTGACGGATATCCCGGACCGCCGCACGATTCTCTTCGCGCTCTTCTCGGGCGAGGAGCGCGGCCTGGCCGGATCAGGCTATTTCGTCGCCCATTCGCCGGTGCCGGTCTCCAGCATCAAGGCAATGGTGAACCTCGACATGGTCGGCGCATTGCGCGAGGACAAGATCACCGCCTTCGGCACCGACTCGGCCGCGCAGTGGAAGGCCCTCGTCGATACGGCCGGCGCCGGCTCCAACCTCAAGATCACCGAGACCGGCGACGGCTACGGGCCCTCCGATCAGACCAGCTTCTACGCGGCGAAGGTGCCGGTGCTGCATTTTTTCACCGGCGCACACGAGCGTTACCACACGCCGGAAGACGTCGCCGATCCGATCAACTTCGCCGGCGAAGCGCGCATCGTCAAGCTGATCGTGAACGTGATGACCCCGCTGGCGCGCGGTGCCGTGACCCCGGTCTACGCGCGTGCGACGAGCGCGCCGGCGATGGAAGGCGACTCCCGCGGTTACGGCGCGTACCTCGGCTCTGTCCCTGACTACTCGGCGATGGATGCCACCACCGGCGGCGTTCTCCTGTCCGACGTGCGCCCCGGCTCACCGGCCGACAAGGCCGGTATCCGCGGCAAGGACCGGATCGTCTCGATCGGAGGCACGCGCATCGAGAACCTTTACGACATGTCCTACGCGCTGCAAGATCACAAACCCGGCGACACGGTCGACATCATCGTCGTCCGCGGCAGCGAACGGTTGACGCTGCGCGCCACGCTCACCACGCGCGGCGGCGTTCCAATGACACCTGTGCCGGTCGCTCAGATAGGCGCCCCCCGCCCACCTCCGAGTGGAACAGTGACACCTTCACCAGTCGTACCTACCCCTTCGCCCGGCCCACCGCGTGCAGGGTTGCAGCCCTCGCCGGTCGTTCCGCGGCCCTCGCCAAAACCGCCGAGCACTGGACCGGTGAGCCCTCCGACCGGCGGTCAGTCAGCCTCAAACCGTTTCACCATCAACGCCGGTAAACCGTTCGAGAAAACGTATGACGGCGAGAAGCACCTGAAAGACATCCGCCAGCTCACCTTCGGAGGCGAGAACGCCGAGGCCTACTTCAGCCCTGACGGGACAAAGATCATCTATCAGGCCACCGTGCCCGGCGCCGGATGCGATCAGGAGTACACGATGGATCTGGCCGCCGGCGAGACCAAGCTGGTCTCGAGCGGCAAGGGACGGACGACGTGCGGCTACTACCGCTATCCGCAGGGCGACCGCATCATCTATGCAACCACCGAGGGAGGCGATGCCGCTTGCCCGCCGAAGCCGGATATGTCGAAGGGATACGTCTGGCCGGTTTACTCGTCGTTCGACATCGTCGAGGCCAACGTCGACGGCTCGAACGCCAAAAGGATCACCACCGCTTCCGGATACGACGCGGAGATGACGTGGTGTCACAAGGGCGGGAAGATGATCTTCACCTCCATGCGCGACGGCGATCTCGATCTGTACGAGATGGACGAGGCCAGCGGGAAGGTCAAGCGTCTGACCAACGCCCCCGGCTACGACGGCGGCGCCTTCTACAACGGCGACTGCACCGAGATCGTCTGGCGCGCCAACCATCCTGTCGGTCCCGCGCTCGATGAGTATCGCGGGCTGCTGGCCAAAGAGCTCGTCAAGCCGCTGCTCATGGAGCTGTTCCTGATGAACGCTGACGGCACGAACCAGCGCCAGATCACCCACAACGGCGCCGCGAACTTCTGTCCATACTTTTTAAACGACGGGAAGCGGATCATCTTCGCCTCGAACGTCAACGCCAAGGGCTTCGACTTCGACCTCTGGACGATTCAGAAGGACGGCCAGGGCCTGGAGCGCATCACCACCGCCCCCGGCTTCGACGGCTTTTGCGTCTTCAGCCCCGACGGCCAATACCTGATCTGGGCCTCCGGCCGCGCCAAGCCGGACAGCTACGAGATGAACCTGTTCATCGCCAAGTGGGTGGATTGACGGCGGCTTCGCGTTGGGGTTGTGGGTTGTCGGTTATCGGTTGTCGGTTATCGGTTGCTACGCGAGTAGACGGGCAAACAGCAGGGACTAATGTGGCACAGACACTCTTGTCTGTGCTTACGCCGGCGAAGCCGGCTTGAGATCGTAGCCGCCGGTTTCAACCGGGGGATCCGGGGTCGGCCCCAAATTGCAAGCCCGCTTCAGCAGGCGGCAGAAGGGCCTTCATCGACGGCATCTCCTGTCGCCCGCTGAAGCGGGCTCGGAAAAATTGATGACCCGCGTTCCCCCGGCTGAAGCCGGAGCCTACGGTCTTACGCCGACTTCGCCGACGAGAGCCGCCCGCGTCACCCGAGAACCGACAACCGACAACGCGCGAAGCGCTACTTCTTCGTCACCGTGATCGTCGTCGTCGAGCTGGTCCGTGCCCCGTTGTCGTCGAGCCCTTCCACGCGGACGTCGCCGTAGACGGAGCTGAAGAGATGGTCGTCGGTGACGTCCTTGCGTGGGTTGAAGTGGTAGTGAATCTCACCCTTGGCCGCGATGGAGGTGGCGAAGCCGAGGGACTGGATTTTGGCCGCGTCGTAAGACTCGGTCGCCACCGGGATGCCGCCGCCGGCGTAAACGCTCGCCGTCACCCTGTCGATCGTGACCGGATGGCCGCCGGTCTCCTTGACCACCACATCGAACGGGAAGTCGTACGTGCTTCCGTCGACGTTGCTGGCCACGACCGGATTCGGCGTGACCGTGAGCTTGATCACGCCGCGTCCGGGTGTCGACGTGCTCTTGTTTGTCCCCGGCCGTTGCGAGGCGCAGGCGAGCGGAAGACAGACGAGCGCGATGAGGGCGAGTCGTTTCATGACATGACTCCTGTTACTTCATGTTGCCCATGAGCGTGGCCACGCCGCAGGCGATGCGAGGACCGGCGTTGCCGGCAGGCTGCGAGACGAGATCGTCCGGATTGCCGTGCAGGACGATGGCGTGGCCGACGACACCGTTCGTGCCGGTATTGATCGTGATCGAGTGCGTCGTGAAGCGGGCGTGAACCTCGCCCTTGTCGTCCGCGGTGACATTGCCGAAGTCACCGGCGTGGTGGGAGACCGCGTCCGGCGCGCCGTGGACCATGCCGCCGGGATTGAAGTGGCCGCCGGCATTCGCGGCGTTATTGCCGCAGTCGCCCTTCTCGTGAACGTGGAAACCGTGGACGCCCGGGGGAACGCCGGTGAGATCGGCCACGACTTCGACGCCGTCATCCCCGGCATTCTGGAAATGAACGACGCCCTTCGCGGTCGAGCCGCTGGTCGGATCGAGCGTGGCCGTCGCCATCGGTCCTTTGCTGTGAGCACATGCGGCGAAAACGAGTGCGAACGGGATCACCAGAAGTCTTTTCATACAGCCTCCCTATTGCAAAATCCGGGCGATTCTACGACGGACCGGTCACTGCGACCATGCCGCGATCTTTTTCCCGAGCGATCCGAGCCATCCTTTGGCCACCTCCTGGTAGTACATCGACGCCGCTTTCTGCAGGGCGTCGGCCAGCGAAGGGTACGGTGAGATGAGCTGCGCGAGCTGTGCCACCGTGACCTTCTTCTGCCTGGCCAGGACCAGCGTTTCGATGAGGGTGGAGGCGTTGGCGCAGAGCGCGTGCGCGCCGAGGATGCGGCCCCGTTTGTCGCAGACGAGCTTCACGAATCCCCCGGTCGTTCGATCGACCACGGCCCGGTCGACCTCGGCCATCTCCACGCTGTACGTGCGGATGCTCCCC
>WNFL01414086.1_pt2 | contig 13013 bp, 9 predicted proteins | sample 5400361 | NCBI WGS metagenome assembly WNFL01 (sample SAMN13153351, study PRJNA577476) | soil metagenome | isolation source: 40 cm soil on Douglas fir-dominated hillslope | place: USA:California | collected 2013-09-17
CGCGACGCCGGCGTGAAGCGCCTCGTCTACGCGGGTTCCTCGTCCGCGTACGGCAACACGCCGACGCTCCCGAAAGTCGAGACGATGCCGACGGCCCCGCTGTCGCCATACGCGCTGCAGAAGCTCGTGGCGGAGCAGTACTGCCGGATGTTCACCGCGCTGTACGGTCTCGAGACCGTGACGATCCGCTACTTCAACGTGTTCGGCCCGCGGCAGGATCCTTCGTCGCCGTACTCCGGGGTGATCTCGCTCTTCATCAGCGCGCTCTGCGAGGGACGGCAGCCCACCATCTTCGGAGACGGTGAACACACGCGCGACTTCACGTACGTCGCCAACGTCGTCGACGGCGTCCTGCGCGCGTGCACGGCCGACGGCGCGAGCGGGGAAGTGATCAACGTGGCGACCGGCGCCAGGATTTCGCTCAACTCGCTCTTCAACAACATCCGCGACCTGGTCGGCGGGCAGATGTCACCGACGTACGCGCCCCCGCGTGCCGGCGACGTCAAGGATTCGCAGGCCGACATCTCGAAGGCGCGGCGCATCCTCGGATACCAGCCGATCGCCAACTTCGAAGAAGGGCTCGCGCGGACGGTCGCCTGGTATCGCAGCACGCAGGTCCCGGTCGCCTGAACCGGCCGTAAACGGCTGTCCTGCGCGACAGCGGCCCGGCCGTCGATCCCGCGGCCGCCTCAGGTGGGCGCTGCCTGTTGACCCCGGTCGCCTGATGACACGATGGTGATCGAGACGACTATTCCGCATGCGACCGCCCCGAGGACCGCTCAACTTGTTCGCGGAATCCCCGCGATCGCTGAGGTGCGGCCTCAGGCATCCTCCTTGCTCATCGCTGTTCAAACTACGCCTCCCAAGATGCCCTTTCGCCTTCTAGTTGTGGAGACCGATCCCGCCGCCCGGGCGGCCATGGACCGCATGCTGAGCACTGCGGGAAACATGGTGACGTCGGTGGCCGAGTTCGAAGCGGCGGAAGAGCGGCTCGTCTACGCGCCGCCCGATTTGCTCATCACCGCCGTGAAGCTCGGGTCTCATAACGGCATTCATCTGGTGCTGCGCGCGCAGTCCGACCATCCACACACGCAGGCGATCGTCGTGCACACCGAGGACGATCCGGTGCTCGAGGAAGAAGCGACCAGCGCCGGCGCGACCTACGTGAAGCTGCCGGTGGACCAGACGCGGTTCATGGCGCTGGTGCAAGGGCTGCTCGCCGAGAGCACACTGCCACAGTCATCACGCGTGGTACGGCGGTGGCCGCGCAAGCAGGTGAAGGTGCGCGCGCGCGTCGGCAACAATGACGCGCAAGTCGTCGACGTCAGCTACGGCGGCCTGCGCGTGGAGATCGGGACGATCGACCATCCGCTCTCGCGGCTCGCGACCGTGGATATCCCGAAGCTTGGCCGTCTACCCGTTCATCCGGTCTGGGCGCGCGGCGGCGGCGCCGTCGGGCGCTGGTGGTGCGGCGCCGAGATCGACTCGGCCGACGAACACGCCTTCAGCGCGTGGCGCAGGTTCGTCGACTCGCTCGATTGACCGCCCGGACGCGCCCCCCTTTTCATTCGCTGCTTTGAAGCGCGGCTGGAGCACTGTTACATTAGCGGCGTGATGCCGACTCGCTTGTTCGCAGTGGCGCTGCTCGTTGCCGCGCTGAACGTCGCCATGGCCGCGCAGGAGCTCACGGGGACCATTGAAGGGACCGTGCGCGCCTCGAACGGGCCGCCGCCGGCTGGCCTGCAGGTCCGTGCGGTCAGCGCCAACGTCACCGTCACGACGGACCCTGCGGCGGACGGCTCGTTCATGTTCACCGACCTGCCGCTGGCGACCTATCGCGTGCAGGTCGTCGACTCGACGGGCCGCATCGTCGCAACGGGCACCACGCGGCTGACGCCTGTCATGCCGGCCCAGACCATCACCCTGACGATGCGCACGCTCTCCACGGAGCTCGGCGGACGGTTCGCCGAGCCGGCGGCGTTCTATGTTGGTCCCGCGGGCGTCACGCCGTCGGTGGCGTTGATGAACGGCGGCGTGGACACGAACGTGTTCAACGAAGCGTCGGACGCAAAGAGCGACACCGCGTTCATCCTCGAACCGGAGGCGGTGGTGACGCTCGACGCGGACCCGGTGCGCGGCGCAGGGAGCGCGCGCGGCCGATACCTCTATTTCGACAAGTACTCGGACGAGCGCAGCTTCGACATGAGCGCCGAAGGCAACCTCGAGGTCGCGGCAGGCCGCCTGACGCCATGGGCAAGGGGACTCGTCGACGGCGGACGCCGGCGTATCAACCACGAGATCGATCGACGAACGGATCAACTCGCGGCGGGCATCCAGGTTGGCGTCGATGCGCGTATCGCCGAACGCACGGTCGCGTCGCTCGCGTTCGGCCGCAACGACTACGGGTTCGATCCGGACGAGATATTCCTCGGCGCGAACCTGCAGGAACTGCTGAACCGCCGGGTGCTCTCGACCACCATCGAGGGGCGGCAGACGCTCACCACCGGCCTCGGCGCGATCCTCCAGGTGAACGTCGCAAGCGAACGATTCCGGTTCACGCCACAGCGCGACGTGGACATCGTGCGCCTGCAGACGGGAATCCTCCACAACGCGGGCGATCGCGCGACCGGGAGCGTCCGTCTCGGGTACATCCGGCTCGACGCCGTCGGAACGGCCATCGCGGATTATCGAGGCTTCGTGGGGTCGCTCGACGAGGACCTCCGGCTCGGCAGCCGCACGCGCATTCTGATCACCGGCATGCGTGACATCGATTTCTCCTTCGACACCCCGTTTCCGGATTACATTCGTACCGCCGCCGTCGCCGACCTCCGCGCGCAGCTGACCAGCGTGTGGGACGTCGATCTTCGGCTCGAGGGCGAGCGCATGCTGCACGATCCCGCACCCGGCGTGACCGCGAGCAGGTATGCGGATACCTATGGCTTCGTCGGCGCGGGCCTCGGCGTTCGCCTCGTGCGCGGACTGCGGCTTGGCGTCGAAGGCGGACGCGAGGAGCGCGATTCACCGGTGCCGGGACGCGGATTCATCGGGTACCGGGCCGGTGCCGCGGTGACCGTCGGGATGCGGCCGCTGCGGGTGTGCGGCTGCGGTTTCGAATGAGCAGGAGCGACACACCGGCGCGGCGGCGCTGATCCCTTTTAAGTGACGCAGCCCACGCGACTTCGGTCTATTGCCACAAGGAGCCCGCACACCTGCGACGAAAAGTGGTACCCGAGAAATGGGCGAAAGTCCGGTTTTTAGGTAAAAAAAGACCGCGCAAACGCAAAAAAACTACTGCACCGAAGAGCTTTTAGCTAGACAATATCGCCTTCGCGCCGGACTTTGTCCTGGCCTTCCCCCAAACGACGTTAAACAGGCAGAGGCATCATGAGTGATAAACCGGCGGTCCTCATTGGTAGCAGTCTCGGGATTCGCCAGGTCAGAGAAGAAATCGAATGCGCGGCGCGCTCGAACGCCAAGGTGCTGATCACCGGCGAGAGCGGCACCGGCAAGGAAATCGTCGCGCGCCTCGTTCACGACCGCAGTCACCGCGCGCGCGGTCCCCTGGTGACCATCAATTGCGCCGGCGTACCCGACTCGCTGCTCGAATCCGAGCTGTTCGGTCACGTGAAGGGCAGCTTCACCGACGCGTGGCGCGACAAGCGCGGGCTCCTCGAAAGCGCGAGCGGCGGAACGGTCTTCCTCGACGAAATCGGGGAGATGACGTTGCGGATGCAGGCGCTGCTCCTCCGGTTCCTCGAGACCGGCGAGATTCAGCGCGTCGGCTGCGATCGGGCCGCGCAGACGGTCAACGTCCGCGTCATCACCGCGACGCATCGCAACCTGCTCGAACAGGTTTCGGAGAAGACGTTCCGCGAGGACCTCTTCTACCGGCTCAACGTCGTGCACATCGAGGTGCCGCCGTTGCGCGAACGCCGCGACGACGTTGCGCTGCTGCTCGACTACTTCCTCAAGATATTCGCGGAAAAGCACGGCCGGCCGCTGCCGCAGCTCGGCCCCGAGGCCATCGCCTCGCTCAGCGATTACGACTGGCCGGGGAACGTCCGCGAGCTGCGCAACGTCACCGAGCGGCTCGTGTTGAAGTCGCGGGCCGACGCGGAGCTCGAGATGCTCGTGCAGCCCCGGCATCGCGCGCGCCCGGCGGCTGTTGCCGTGCAGCCGGTCGAGCCACCGATCCACGAGGTGCTGTTCGACCGCCTGCTCAACGGCGCCTGCTTCTGGTCGGAAGTGTGCGAGCCGTTCATGGCGCGCGATCTGACGCGCCGCGACCTTCGCCTCGTCGTCCGCATGGGCCTCGAACACACTCGCGGCAGCTACAAGCAGCTGGTGCAGGCGTTCAACATGCCGCCGCAGGACTACCGCCGGTTCCTCAACTTCCTCCGGAAGTTCCAGTGCCATGAAGTGTTCCAGAGCTTCCGGATGATGAAGCCGCCCTTTGTCCAACCGGAGCAGGCAGGCATCGCGCGCGAGCGCCGGCCGCCCGTCGCAGCCGGTTCGGCCGGACGTACCGCATAGCCCGCACGCCGCGGCTCTCTTTTACGTCAGACGTACACGGGTTTCATCCCGTGCACGTCTGCCGCGTGACGTTGCACGGTATTCCGACGCCCCGGAAGTCGCCGCGCCTGCGGTTTTCACATAGATTCCTCATCAAAACCTTGAGAATTGTCGCGGCCTAAGCAGGACTTTCGCCCACGCACCTGTTTTCTCTCCGTGCGCCGCACGTCAAAAGCGGCATTCCGCTTGCTCGGAGTTATGATGATTCTGCGTTTTTGGCGGCATTTTCTAACACGACCTTTGCTCCTCCGCCACGACTCGAGCAGGAACACGGAACCGCGATCAAAGACCGTCCGGGATGCCATTTCGCCTTCTCATCGTCGATCCCGAATCGCCATCTCGGGAGGCCGTCGAACGTGTGTTGACGACGGGGACGGGTAACTTCGCCACAACGGTCTCCTCCTTCCAGGAGGCGAAGCAGCGGATTGCCCTCGCCCCGCCCGATCTCCTCGTCACGGCGGTCAAGCTCGGGGCGTACAACGGCATTCAGCTCGTGCTCCGCTCCACGTCCGAGACGCCCTCGGTGGTCATCGACGACACCTACGACCCTGTTCTCGAACGGGAGGCGACCAGCGCCGGCGCAATCTACCTGACGCGGCCGCTGGACGACACGGCGCTTGCCGCCGTCGTCGATCGGCTGCTGCGCGATGCGCCACAGCAGCCCTCGTCAACGGTCGCTCGCCAGTGGCCCCGGAAGCACGCGGACATGGAGGTCGACGTCAGTGGCGACGCGGCCAGGGTCGTCGACGTCAGCTACGGCGGTCTCCTCGAGTTGACGGGTGCGCCGGACGAGGCCCTTCTCACGGTCGACGCGGTCGCGATTCCCAGCGTCGGAGTCGTCGCCATTCATCCCATATGGGCCCGCGTGGCCGCGGGCGGCACGCCTCGATGGTGGTGCGGCGCGGAAGTCGAGATCGGCGACGAACAGAGTGACGACTGGCGCAGGTTCGTCGATTCCCTGAATTGATCGCTGCTGCGCGCCCTCCCGCGGGGACACTTCTGTGCAGGGGGCCGCGATTTCGTCATTCTCTCCCGGCGGTTCCTCCTCATGACTGCTGTCACGAGCGATACGCCAGCTCGTGCGACCGTGTGAATTCACAGTGAGTTGACGGCCGTTCGGGCCGGCCTCCGCCGCCCGATCGCGTTCGTGGCACCCCCCTTGCCGACGAGGCCGTCGAGCAGACGCACCCTGTCTGCGCCTTTCCCCCCGGAAAAGGAAGTCGGTCGTGCGCACCTCGTTCGGCGTCGGCGTGGCGCCACGAATTCTTCTGGTCGGCGTCACGGTGATCGGCGTCGCACATCTCACCGCGCCGCGCGCGTCGGCGCAAGGCCTCGTAGCCGCGTACTCGTTCGACGAGGGCAGCGGCACGTCCGCCAGGGACGCGTCGGGCAGCGGCAACAACGGCACGACCAGCAACGCGACATGGACGACCGCGGGCCGGCTTGGCGGCGCGCTGGTGTTCAACGGGTCGAGCGCGCTCGTCACGGTTCCCGGCACGACGTCGTTGCGCCTGAGCGCGGCGATGACGCTCGAAGCATGGGTGAAGCCGACGGCCGTCAACTCGCAGTGGCGCGACGTGATCTACAAGGGAAGCGACGACTACTACCTCGAGGCGACGTCCACGAGCTCGGCGCGGCCGGCGGCGGGCGGCACGTTCGCGCCGGACAACGTCTACGGTTCGTCGGCGATTCCGGTCAACGCGTGGACGCACCTCGCGGCGACCTACGACGGCGCGACGCTGAAGCTCTATGTCAACGGTACGCTCGCGTCGAGCACGTCGCAGATCGCACGGATCGCGGTCTCGGGCGGTCCGCTGCAGATCGGTGGCGACAGCGGGGCCGGGCAGTACTTCGCGGGGGCGATCGACGAGGTGCGCATCTACAGCACCGCGATCAGCGAAGCGCAGATTCGCGCCGACATGACTACGCCGATCGGTGCTGGCGGGCAGACGCCCACGCCAACTCCCGCGCCATCGCCGGCAGACCTGACGCCCACCAAGACGCACGTCGGAAGCTTTGCGCAGGGCCAGACCGGCGCGTACACGCTCACGGTCAGGAACAGCGGGGCCGGCGCGACGAGCGGTACGGTGACGCTCCGTGACTACCTCCCGGCCGGCCTGACGGCGGCGGGAATCAGCGGCTCGGGATGGACCTGCACCGTGTCGAGCCTGACGTGCACCCGCGGCGACGCGCTCGCCCCCGGCGCCAGCTATCCCTCCGTGACGGTCACCGTGAACGTCTCGACGTCGGCGCCGTCCTCGGTGACCAACACGGCGACCGTCAGCGGCGGTGGCGAGAGCAATACCGGGAACGGCTCGGCGAGTGACGTCACCGCAATCGCCAGCGTGGTGTCGCCGTCGCCCTCGCCCGCGCCGCAGCCCGGCCAGGGTCTCGTGGCGGCGTACTCGTTCGACGAGGGCGCCGGCAACGTGGCACAGGACGGGTCGAGCAGCAACAACGACGGCAAGGTCAGGAACGCGAACTGGACGGCCGCGGGCCGGCTTGGCGGCGCGCTCGTATTCAACGGGACGAACGCGCTCGTCAACATCCCGAGCACAGCATCGCTGCGGCCGACCAGCGCGGTGACGCTCGAGGCGTGGGTGAAGCCGACGGCCGTCAACGCCCAGTGGCGCGACGTGATCTACAAGGGCAACGACGACTACTACCTCGAGGCGACGTCCACGAGCTCGGCGCGGCCGGCGGCGGGCGGTACCTTCGCGCCGGGCAACGTCTACGGGCCCTCGGCGATTCCCGCCAACACGTGGACGCACCTGGCGGCGACCTACGACGGCGCGACGCTCAGGATGTATGTCAACGGCGTCCTGGCCTCGAGCACGCCGCGGACCGGAGGCATCAACACCTCGAACGGACCGTTGCAGATCGGTGGCGACAGCGGCGGCGGGCAGTATTTCGCGGGCACGATCGACGAAGTCCGCGTCTACGACATCGCGCTGACCGCGGCGGAGATTCAGTCGGACATGACGACGCCGATCGGATCGGCACCCGAGGTCGCGCCGCTGCCGCCCATCAGCGGCGACACGATGCCGCCGTCGGTCGCGATCTCGTCTCCGATCGCGGGCGCGCAGGTGAGCGCGACCGTCACCGTCACGGCCAGCGCGTCCGACAACGTCGGCGTCAGCTCGGTCACGTTCCTCGTGGACGGCACGTCGATCGGGTCGGACACCACGGCGCCGTACAGCATCAACTGGAACACGGCCGCGTTGGCGGCAGGGCCGCACTCGCTGCAGGCACAGGCGAGCGATGCGGCGGGAAACGTCGGGACGTCCGCCGCCGTCGCCGTCAGCATCGCGGCCTTGAACGGGCCGCCGTCGATCACGATGCTGTCGCCGATGGACGGCGCCGTCATGCAGGCGCCCGCGACGATTACCGTGTCGGCATCGGTGACGGATGGTGACGGCACCGTCGCGCGCGTGGATTTCTATTGCGGGTCCACGCTGATTGGCTCCCGCACGGCGGCTCCGTTCAGCGTCGATTGGACGGCCGGCGCAGCGGGCGCGTATTCGTTCGTCGTGACCGCGATCGACAACAAGGGGGCCTCGTCGGCGTCGGCGCCCGTGACGGTCACCGTCGAGAGTGGTTCGTCCGGAACCGCGACGTTCATGCCCTCGTCCGACGACTCGATCGTCAGCCGGTACGTGCTCGAGATCTTCACCGACGGCGTCAACGTGAACACCGCGGCGCCGACGGCGAATGCCGACCTCGGGAAGCCGTCGGTGGTCAACGGCGAGTACGCCGCGGACATCTCGGCGACACTGGCATCGTTGCCGAACGGGACCTACGTCGCAACCGTGACCGCCGAGGCGGCGGGCGGCAAGGCACGTAGCGCGCCGTCGCCGGCTTTCGCGATCACGACGAGCGCGGTGACGTCGCTCGGCAGTCCGGGCATGGTGACCGCGTCCGCGATGCCGGCAGCGGCGTCGAGCGACGGCTGGCGTTCGGCGCCTGCAGCGCCAGAATCGGCGGCCGAGGGGACGCTGTGGGTGACGAGCGCGTCAGCGCAGATGGTCGCGGCGTTCGACGCTGCGACCGGCGACGTGCTCGCGACGATTCCGGTTGGCGCGAAGCCTGTTGCCATCGCGGCGCCGATCGGCAGCAGCAGGGTCTATGTCGCCGACGAGGACAGCGACACCGTGTCCGTGATCGACAAGGCGACGATGACGCGTGTCGGAGCCATCTCGCTGCCGGCGCCATTCGGACGAAAACCGCATCGGCTGGCGCAGACGGCGGACGGCAGCAGGGTCTTCGTATCCGAAAGCGGCAGCAACGTCGTCGACGTGATTGACACGGCAAGCAGCCAGTTGGTGACGCGGTTCGCGGCGGGGCAGCCAGGCAGCGCCATCCTCGCGGCCATCCCCGACGCAACGGGGCAACTCGTCTACGCGCTGAGCCGCGGCGGCGACGTGTCGCAGAACGCACTGGCCGCGATCGAAGCCGCGACGGGACGCTGGTTGTGGGTGATGCCGATCAGCGAACAGGTGGGCGATCTGACGCTCGAGCCGGATGCCCGCACAGCGCTGGTCTCCGTCCCCGCGAAGAACGCGATTCTCTTCATCGACCTCGAGCGCCGGGTGTCGACGGGGGCTGTCGATCTCGGTGCCGGCAACGCGCCGGCCGCGCTCCGGACGTCGTCCGACGGGCGCGTGGTCGTCATGCTGGAGGCGTCGCACGAGCGCGTCGGCATCATCAATCAGGCGGCCAACGTCCGCGTCGTCCCGCTCGTGGACGTGTCGATGGCGCGAAGGGACCGGTCGGACGCACGGCTGCTCTCGTACATCTCTGCCGACGAGTCGGGCGTGGCCGGGATCGATCCGGCATCGGGCGCCCTCGTCCGGCGGTTCCGCCTGCCTGGCGGCGCCTCGGCGAGCGACGCGGCGTTCGATCCGAAGTGAGGATCTGAACCGGTTCGTTACGTGCTGGTCCGCGGTCGCGCTCCATTGCGCGGCCGCGGCGTGCTAATCACCGTGACGTCCGCTGGAAATGGGTGGACGGCCCGTTTCGCCCTGATGCTCTCGAACTGCACCTGCCGCGCGAGCATGCGCCCCTCGACGCGCGGGTCGCCGCCTTTCAGCACGAGCCGTTCCGCGACCTGCTTCAATTCGCGGGCGTTGTCGGGCCACGAGTAGGCCAGCAGCGCCTGGCGGGTCTCGGGGGCGATGTAGGGAAGGGCGCACCGCCGCACGTCCGAGATCTGGTGCACGAAGTGCTCGAAGAGAACCGGGATATCCTCGGTCCGTTCGCGAAGCGGCGGAATGCACAAATAGATCGTGTTCAACCGGTAGAACAGATCCTGCCTGAAAGTTCCCGCCTCAACGGCCTCGAAGAGGCTGACCCGCGACCCGGCGAGCACGCGGAGGCGCGGGCGCCCCGACAGCTGGCCCGACGGCGACCCGTCGGCGTCGTAGACGGCGTCCAGGAAGCGGTAAAGCATCGCCTGCTTCCGCGCACTCATTTCCTCCGCGCCGCGAAGGAACAGCGTCCCGCCGGCCGCCGACAGCGGCGCCAGCCATTCGGACTCGAACGTCGAGTCGGCAATCGTCCCGCAATCGACCGTCCCGAACGGCCGATCGGCCCGCGGACTGCGCTGGTGAATGAGGCGGGCGAGCGTCTGTTTCCCGACACCGCTTTCGCCCGTGATGAGGACCCTGGTATCGAACGGGGCGATGCGGGTCGCCTCGTCATCAAGCTCGCGCACCGCGAGGCTGCTGCCCGTCAGGCAGATGGGGATCAGCATGATGGATCCGCTCTCTCGTCGTGATTTCGCCGCAAAACGACATCAGGCCTGAAGATCACTGAATCTGCAGGCAACAATTCCCGGCGCGCAGAATTGCGATGGAGGCAAGGATGGTGCGCGAGGCGGCTAACTAAAGTCAACGTAAATTAATGTAATTAGGGCTTCAGGATCCTGCCGCCGCGCATTTAGTCTGCCCCACGTCAGACTTCCGATGGCCGTTCAATCGGCGTAATCGCGGTCGAACGGCATAAGTCGCTGATCGCGCGACGGTCTCCACTGTGCGCCGTGTGGCCGTATCCTTGCTCCGACGGGACCTACCCATCTTCTTCGAGGAATTCCACGCTATGAGCTCGTTGGCACAGGGAACTGGTGAAGCGACGGCAGGTACAATCGGCGCGGCCGCGCCCGCGAAAGGCCGGACGTGCCGGTTCTGCGCGACCGCATTGACCCGGACGTTCGTGGACCTGGGGATGTCTCCGCTCTGCGAGAGTTTCGTTCCAGCACACGCCCTCAATCACATGGAGCCGTTCTATCCGCTGCACGCTTTCCTGTGCGAGCGGTGTTTCCTCGTACAGCTCGACGAATATGTAACGCCCGACAACATCTTCACGGAATACGCCTACTTTTCGTCGTATTCGGACAGCTGGGTCGAGCACGCCCGGCGCTACGTCGAACAGGTGACGGAGCGGCTGGCGCTCGGCGCCGAGAGCCGCGTCTTCGAGATCGCCAGCAATGACGGGTACCTGCTCCAGCATTTCGTGCGCAGGGCCATTCCGGTCCTGGGCATCGAGCCGGCGGCCAACGTGGCGAAGGTGGCCGTCGCCAGGGGCGTGCCGACCGTGGTGCGATTCTTCGGGGTCGAGACCGCGACCGATCTGGCGCGCAATCCCGGGCCCGCCGACCTGATCGTCGGCAACAACGTGCTCGCGCACGTCCCCGACATCAACGATTTCGTCGGCGGCATGAAGGTGCTGCTGAAGCCGGCCGGGACGATCACGATGGAGTTCCCGCACCTGGTCCGGCTGATGGAGCAGAACCAGTTCGACACCATCTATCACGAGCACTTCTCGTATCTGTCGCTGACGACGGTCCAGCGGATTTTCAACGCGCACGGGCTGCGCGTCTACGACGTCGAGGAGCTCACGACGCACGGCGGATCGCTGCGCATCTACGCGTGCCACATCGACAGCACCGCGCCGATGAGCGAACGCGCGAGGGCGCTCATCCGATACGAGGAGGAGTTCGGCCTCAACCGCGTCGCGACCTACGCGCGCTTTTCGGCGCAGGTGCAGGACACGAAGCGGAAGCTGCTGGCCTTCCTGATCGAAGCCAAGCGCCAGGGCCGCACCATCGCGGGGTACGGAGCACCGGGCAAAGGGAACACGCTGCTGAACTACTGCGGCATCCGGACCGACTTCATCGACTACACCGTCGATCGCAATCCGTACAAGCACGGACGGTTTCTGCCGGGCACGCACATCCCGATCTTTGCGCCGGACCGGATCCGGGAGACGCGCCCCGACTACGTGCTGATCCTGCCGTGGAACCTGAAGGACGAGATCGCCGCGCAGCTGGCCTACATACGCGAGTGGGGCGGCCAGTTCGTGGTGCCCATTCCCGAAGTCGAAGTGTTCTAGGACGCTGCGGCGGGCCCTCGACGGGAGGGTCCGCCCCCGTCACCGCCCGCGCCGCGCCGGCGCCCGCGCCACCGACACGATCGCCTTCCGGCTGTGAAACGCCTCCGCGTAGCCCGATTCCGCGCAGCACTCGATTCCACGCAGCGTCATCAATCCGAAGAACAACTCCGGCGTGAACCAGTGCTGGCCGGCCTGGCTCTTGAAGGCCGACAGGAGCACGCTGACCTTGCGGCGCGCCTGCCGGCGGCCGACCGGCACGAAGACGTTCGGCGTCGCGAGGTCTCCGTCGTATTTCGGAATCTCGTACTCGAGCACCAAGTGGTTCCGGAACGTGTTCCACGTCAGGTCCGAAATCGTCCGGTGGTCCTGGTGCCGGTCGTCACGATAATGCGTGAAGACCAGGTCCGGCGAGCACGCCGTCTTCAGCTGCTCGAAGAATTCCTTGATCTCGGTGGTCTGGGACGGGAAGAAGCCGTCGCGCTGCTGACGCGTGATCACCTGCGTCACACCGGCGCCGCGCAGGAACTGGCGGCTGGCGCGCCGCGCCTCCGCCTCGCGCATGGCGTTCCCGCTGAACACCACCCACGTGACCCGCAGGCCGGGGTTGCCGGCCACGAGCTCGAGCACGGTACCGCCGCATCCGATNNGTCGTCCGAGTGGGCGCCGAGACACAGAATTTCGCGAAGCGGCCTGCTGCCGCTGCCGAGCCCCAATCCGAGCACTCAGGACACTCCCTTGCTGCCGTCGAAGTCCTGGTACGCGGCGTCGCGATCGGAGATCACGGCGGGGCGCGCCGGCCACGTGATGCCGAACGCCGGGTCGTCCCACCGGACGCCGCGCGCCGCGTCGGGGTGATAGAACTCCGACATCTGATAGAAGACCTCGGATTCGTCCGCCAGCGTCAGGAACCCGTGGGCGAACCCCTCGGGCACGTAGAGCGCCCGATGGTTGGCGGCCGAGAGCTCGGCGCCGAAGTACTTGCCGCGCGTCGGCGAGCCGGCGCGCAGATCGACGATGACGTCGTAGATGGCGCCCATCGTGCACCGCACGAG
>WNFL01023761.1_pt2 | contig 13011 bp, 9 predicted proteins | sample 5400361 | NCBI WGS metagenome assembly WNFL01 (sample SAMN13153351, study PRJNA577476) | soil metagenome | isolation source: 40 cm soil on Douglas fir-dominated hillslope | place: USA:California | collected 2013-09-17
GCCTGACGCGGATTGCGTGATGCCGATGGCTCTGCTCAGCGGCAGCCAGAACACGCTGAAGCCGTACGCCATGCCGATGCACAGATGAATCGCGAGCGCGGCCGGCGGCACGAGCCAGCGATTGAAGCCGGGCCGCGCGATGATCCGTTCTCTCGACAGCAAAGGTGCCGACGTTGCAGTCCGAATCGCCTCGACCATGGCGGGTATTCTACAGTCCTGCCATTCTGCAATCCTGCCATTCTGCATTTAAACTACTGCCATGGCCGACACCGCCTCATTCGACATCACCTCGCCGGTGGATTTTGCGGAAGTCGACAACGCATTGAACCAGGCGCGCAAAGAAATCGGCCAGCGCTACGACTTCAAAGGCGCGACCGCCGAGATCACCCTGAACGTGACCGAGAAAACGCTCACACTCCTGACCGATGACGAGATGAAGATGAACGCGGTCTGGGAAATGGTGCAGGCACGTCTGACGCGCCGGAACGTGCCCGTGAAGAATTTCAAGAAGGCCGACTCCGAGCCGGCGGCGAGCGGCAAGCTCCGTCGCGTGATCACCATTCAGCAGGGCATTCCGATCGAGGCCGCCCGCGACATCGTGAAGTTCATCAAAGACCAGAAGCTGAAGAAGGTGCAGGCGGCCATCCAGGGCGACCAGCTGCGCGTGACGTCTCCGTCAAAAGACGAGCTGCAGGCAGCCATGCAGCAGCTGCGGGGCCACGATTTCGGCGTCTCGCTGCATTTTGGCAACTATCGATAACTCGGGGCTCGGGGCTCGGGGCTCGAAAAATTAGTAGAATGTTGAGTATGACGATCAAATCACCCGCACTCATCCTTCTCGCCGCAGCCACACTCGCAGCGGCCACGCTTTACGCTCAGGGTCAGACGACAAACGACGGCGTCGGCACGGCCGAACAGGCCAAGCGGGGCTCCGACGTGTATGCGATGCAGTGCGCCGCCTGCCACGACGCCCAGCTGGCGGGCAGCGGCACGGCGCCGGCGCTCGCCGGCACGGACTTCAGCGCGAACTGGAAAGACGAAACGGTGGGCGCGCTCTTCGAGCGCATTCGCGCCACGATGCCGGCCGACAATCCCGGCAGCCTGAAGCGCGATCAGGTTGTCGAACTGGTCGCGTTCATCCTCAACTTCAACAAGTATCCGACGGGCCAGAAAGAACTCGCGACGGACCTGGAAGCGCTCAAGGCGATCAAGATTACAGCTGTGAAGTAGGGGCGGGGCTTTCAGCCCCGCCGTGGCGGCCCTGAAAGGGCCGCCCTACGATTCCCCCATCCGCAGTTCGACGCCGATGCCGTTGTCGTCGGCGAAACGCAGTACATCCGGTTCGTCGGTGGACGGCATTACCTTCGCGCCGAGTTCCTGTAAGCGTGTCGTCACCGCGCCCCGATCGAATCTCGCGACCTTGATCGCGTAGTGGCCGATGCGCGGCGTCTCGCCGCTCGCCACCTTCTGCAAGCCAATCCGCGTTCCTCGCTCGAGATTGAACCAGACGCGCGCATCGCCGGCCCGGCGCGGCGCTTCGGCCTGTGCGCCGTACACGAGCCGGTAGTACGACAACGAACGTTCGACATCGGAGACCTTCAGCAGCACATGGTCGACGCCGATCGGAGAGACGAGGCCGTCGCCGTCGACCGGCAGTGAAGACTTCACCGCGGCGGTCACGAGACCTGCGGGCGGTTGGAACAGCTGAAGCTCGAGACCATCCGGATCGGGCCACATGCCCAGACCGCCGGCACCCCGAATGCCGGCAAAGCCCGCAGCCTCGAGCGCGCTTCCCATCCCGGCGCGGTCGTAGACCTTCGCGAGCGTGCAGTAGTGGCCGATGGACGGCGTCCGGCCCGCCGCCGCGCCAATCGCGATGTACCCCACCTGCCGATCCGCGGGAAGGTCGCCGAGCAGCACGAAGTACCGGATCGTGTCGCGCAGCGGCTGCTGGTGCAGCGTCGTCTTGAAGATCCGCGCGTAGAAGCGCGCCGACGCCGCCGGATCGGGGACGATGATGTCCAGGTGTTCAAGGCCCAGGTTCTGAAGCGGGAGCGCGGCTGGCAGTTGCGCCCACGTGATCCCGCTGACGGCCGGTGTGCAGGCGGCCGCGCCAATCGCCGCGAGGAAGGTTCGACGTGAGGGCATTGTTATCGAAGAGTTCTAGGTTCAAGAGTTCTTGGTTCCAGAATCCAAGGATCCGGTTCGAATCGCGCGGCGAACCTCGAACCAGAACCTTGAACTTTGGAACCCGGAACCTGGAACCTCGTTAAAAGTCGATCTGCGCGCTCACCTTGAAGAACCGCGCCTGCAGCACGGACGTGGGCGTCAGCCAGCTGCCGGCGGATGTCGCCGACACCGGCACGAACGCCTGGTTATACGTCAACACCGGCGCGCTGTTGAACACGTTATAGATGTCGACGCCGACGTTCGTCCGCACGCGACCGATGCGGATGTTCTTCGCGAGCCGCAGGTCCAGTTCGTTGACACGGTCGCCGTACAACGTGCCCGGCTGGATCAAGTTGACCGTGGCCGACGGCGCGTTGTTCGACAGGTTCCTGCCGAGCGTCGGAAAGATGGCCGAGTTGGGCGCCGCCCAGTTCGCCGCGAGTGCGGCGCCCTGATCGCTGCGCACTGTGGCGCCGATCTGGGCGTCGATCCTCGGAATCGTGTAGGAGCCGAGCGCGGTGTACCGCGTCACCCAGCCCGAGTTGTAGCTGCAGTACGGATTCGTCGGGCTGAGCGTCGGCGGGCCGATGACGATGGTGAGCTCGGGAATCGCCGCGCGGACCGCACAGTAGTCGAACGACGTCGTGTTCGTGTTGAAGCCGCCCTGAATGACCAGGCCGCTGCGCGGCCTCGCGTTCAGGTTGAGCGAGATCGCATGCGACTTCTGGCTCTCCGCGCCGTAGTTGTTGTCGAGCGTCACGAAGTTGTTGGCCGCGACGGACGCCTTCGACGGGTTCACGTTGTAGAGGGCGCCGGGAACCGCGTAGCCGCCGCCGTTCGGCAACCGCGCGTCAGTGGGGGCCGTGATCGTGAACTTATCGAAATCGCCCGCGGCGATCGCGAGGTTGTCGGTCACGACGAAGTTCATCAGCCAGCGCCGGAGGTAGCTGAGTTCGACCGACACCCGCGGCGCAATCTGCCGCTGAATCGACACGCCCCATTGCCAGTCGCCGGATCGGACGCCCCAGCCGTTGAAGAGCGCGGGATCCTGCGTCGTGTCGAACACCGACTTGCCGAAGTTCGTGTTGGTGACGGCGGCGCAGAAGTCGCCGCCGACCGTCTGCGCCGCGTTGTTCGACAGATCGCATCTGGGCGCGAAATTGCCGGCCGCGGGGGTCCACGTGCGCGTCGCAATCGTCGAGATGCGCGAGGTCGGGCGGCTGGCGATGAAGAGTCCGCCGTTCTGCGCCGCCTCGAGATAGCGGCCGATGTTGAACTTCAGCGCCGTCTTGCCGTCGCCGAAGAGATCGATGGCCACGCCGCCCCGCGGCGTCAGGTCCTTGTACGAATCGACGCCCTTGGTTTCCGGAAATGATGTGACCGTCGGCAGGAACCGGACGCCGCCGATCGTCGCCTCGGGGAAGATGCTCGTCGCGCGATCGAACCGCAGCGCTCCCTGGAGCGTGATCCGGCCTTTCGTCCACTGATCCTGGGCGTAATACGCGTTGTAGGTCACGCGCTGCTGAATCAGGTTGTAATCGATGATCTCAGTGATCTGATCCGGCCTGCCGTTGTTCATACGGAAGGTCATGAACTGACTGTTCGTGTAGGGGAAGCGGTCGTCCATCAGGTATCCGCCCTGATAGCCGAATTTCATGGAGTGCTTGCCCCCGACGTACGACATCGACGCGCGCCAGTTGTTCGAGCTCTGCCAGCTCGTGCCCTGACCGCCCGCTCTGTACACCAGGTTCGGGATGCCTCCGTTGGCCGCACAGGTGACCGCGCACTGTTCGGTGACCTGGATGAAGTCGAGGGCGGGAGTGCCCGGCATCGGCTTCCCGAGGTAGCGGCTCAGCCGGTTCGTCGTTGGCGCCTGCCACGACATCTGCCGGAAGCGCGTCCCGTAATTGCGGTACGCCGCGGTCTCCGGCGCGAACGTCGCGCTCGCGGCCGGCGTCGGCGCCGCGGTGCCACCCGCGATGATCTCGTTGTCACCCGACTTGCGGCAGGCGGACCCGGTTGCGCCCGGCCAGGCGGCGCCTTCGCACGGCATCTGCTCATCCCAGAAGAGGCTGAACTTGTTGCGCGGCGTCGCCTGCGCGGTCAAGCGAATCGACGTGGTGCGAAACGACCCGGCCACGGCGGCGGGCCTGCTGTCGTCGCGCGCGTAGGTCCACTTGGTGGGGTCGCCGGCGTTCAGGTTCGCGAACATGCCGGGCACCGTCCGATGGCTGCCCTCGTCGCGCAAAGTGTAGAAGAACCACAACCGATCTTTCTTGATCGGTCCGCCGATTCCTCCGTTGAAGTCCCAGATTTTCGTGTTGGAGCCGGGCGTGAGCAGGCCCCGATCCTTCAGCTCCTGGGAGTAGTTGCTGCCGATCATTCCCTTCGTCGCGCCCGACAGATAGACGCTGCCTTTCACGGTGTTGCCGCCTGTCTTCGGCACGACGTTGAGCGACGGCCCGCCGACTTCGGCTTCGCCGAGCCCGCCCGACGTCGTCATCGCGACTTCCTGGGCGTTGCCGACGTCGGCTATGTACGCTGAGACGCCGCCGCCGTTGAATGCCGACCCGACGCTGATCCCGTCCAGTTGCAGACGTCCTTCGTTGGTGCGGCCGCCGGCGCCCCCGAACACGACCATGCCCGGTACGACCTGCACGTCCGACGCGGAACCCGTCGCCACGACCGTGTTGGGCATCAGCGTCATGAGGCCGGCGTACGCGCGAGCGGACGGAATCGCCGTGATCAGATCGTTGCTGATGGTTGTCTGCCGCCGGACGCTCTGCGTGTCGACGATCGGCGTCTCGCCGGTCACGGTTATCGTCTCGGCGATCGCGCCGACCGTTAATCACGGCGGTGAACGAACCGGAGAGCTCGATGCCTTCGCGACGGATCGTGCTGAACCCCGACAGCGCGAATGAGACCGTGTACGCGCCGGCACGCAAGTCGATGATGCGGTAACTGCCGGTGTCGTCGGTGACGGCGGTGCGCGTCTTCTCGATCAGCACGGGGCTGGTGGCCTCGACGGTCACACCAGGAAGGACGGCTCCGGACGCGTCTTTGACGATGCCCGCGATCGACGCTTGCGCGTAGGCGGACAGCGGCAGGGCCAGAACCATCGACAGGACGACCAGAATCCGTCGCAACGTGCGCATGCAGACTGCTCCTCTCGGCCGGACTCGCAGGCCGATTTGTGAATGAGGCGCTTATCGTGGATGAATGCCGGGCCGGCGGCGTTCAAAAATGAAGCAAATCAAAGCGGGATTGAAGCAGACCGGGGCGAAATGGATCGCCGGCCGCCAGCTTGACGCGTCGGCAAAAACAGGTCAAATTCACTCGCACGTGGCGGAAATCATCTTCGGACCGTTCAGCCTCGATTTCAGCGCCACCCGGCTGCTGCGCGAGGGCCAGCCGATCCGGCTGCGCCCGCAGGCACTCGCCGCTCTTCGTGTTCTTCTTCGCCATAGCGGAGACACGGTGCGCTACGAGCAGATGATCGCGGAGGGCTGGGAAGGAACGGTTGTCTCACGGCACACCGTCGACGTCACCGTCAGCGAAGTCCGCCGGAGCCTCGGCGAGTTCGGCACGTGGATCGTCAACCGGCCCAAGCTTGGCTACAGCATCGAAGTCCCGAAATCGGACGAGCTCGTCCGGAAGGGATGGCACTTCTACAGCCGCCGCCCTCGTGAAGGCTTTGAACACGCCATCGACTGCTTCGAGCGGGGCGCGAGCGAGTGTCCCTCCGACTTCCGGACGCTTGAAGGGCTCTCGGCGTCGTACCTGGCGCTGGCGATCTTCGGCATGCGGCCGCCGCGCGGCATGTACGAGTCGTTCCTTCAGGCGCACGATCGCGCGATCGACATCGGCGGGCTGACGCCGGAGCTGCGATGCAACAGGGCGCAGGGCCTGCACATGTTCGAGCGGAGGTTTGCCGAAGCCGAAGCGGAGTTTCAGCAGACAATTCGCGACAATCCGGCTTTGGGTTCCGCGTACGTGCGCCTCGCCATGCTGCACGCGTCGCTCGGGCGTTCCGACGAGGCCATCGAGGTGCTCGGGCGCGGCTATCTGGTCGATCCGCTGCTGCCGACGCTGGCGGTCGTGGAGGTGAACGTCCGGTACTACCGACGAGAATATGCCGCGGCGATTGAAGCAGGGGCGCGGGCGGTGGAGCTTCATCCTTACCTGCAAGTGGGACGCGCGTCCTACGCTCAAGCGCTCGAATGTGCCGGACGGCTCGAGGAAGCGCTGACGCACTGCCGGACGGCCATCGCGATGTCGCCTGAGCTCACCTGGCTGCGCGCGCAGGAAGCCACCTGCCTCGCCAGGCAGCAGCGCCAGGCCGAAGCACTCGCCATCCTGACCCAGCTCGACGAGCTTCGTCAGTCGGAGTACGTCGATGCGTGCTTCATGGCCGTGCTGTGCGAGGCCGTCGGGCAGCGCGAGCGAGCATTCGACGAGCTCGCCCGCGCGCACGAGGAGAATTCCGCCTGGCTCTATTCGCTCGAGGTCGATCCGAAGATGGATCCCTTCCGAGGGGATTCACGATTCGAGCGCCTGCTCGCCGAGCTCGACAAGAGTTACAGGCCGGCGGCCGTCCGCAATTCCTGAATCGTCGCAAGACGGCCGTGCAGGCCGGCAATCTGTTGCACGTCGAGATTCAGCTTCTTGATTCCATCGACCAGTTGAACCGTCACGGGACTCACCGCGACCGGCGGCGGTGCGTTGGCCGCCGGAGGATTCCACATATCGGCCTCGACGAGGATCTTTGCCTTCGGCAGGTACGCGACGAGCATCGTGTCGCAATGATCGGTCGAGAGCCGATACAGTTCGAGCGTGTTCGTGTCATCGGTGAACACGCGCTTGTCGACCACCCCTTCCACCACCGGCTTCTTCGCCGCCTTTGCCAGGCGATCCGGCACCACCGTGTGGGGGCCGCCTGCGTCACGACCGTGTAGCCGTCGGCCATGGCCGCGCGCACGCCGCCAAGGTGATCGAAGTGGTTGTGGGAGTTCACGACGTACTTGATCGGCTTGTTCGGAATGGTTTTCTTCACCGCCTCGAACACCGCGACGGCACGGTCGTCTGTCTGCGGCGCTTCGACGAGGACGACGTAGTCCTTGAACTCGACAGCGACGGAGTGGTGGCTGCCGCCCGTCAGGTAGTACACACCGTCGGCGACTTTCTGCGTGTCGACGCGGACGGCGGCCGGTGGAGGTGCGGCTGCCGCCTGAACCGCCGACGGCACGTCGATCAGCACGTTCGCCTGCGGACTCACTCTGGTCACCGTCAGATCGAGGATCGGGAAGCCGCCCTGCTTCTGTACGATGTGCATCGGGAAGTTCACGCCGCGAAATTCCTCGTAGTTGCTGAACGTCGTTTCGGTGACCGTGTCTCCCAGGACGGCTGCGTCGCCTGTCGTCCGCACCGACGTGATCAGGTTTGCGGCACCGACGGATGCCTTGACCTGCGTGTCGCCGACCTTGAAGCTGATGACTCGCGCGGCCACGGTGGCGTTGTTCGCCATCGCCGCCTTGATGACGCCCTGCGGCGTCAGCGTCCACAGCAGCAGTTGCCGATCGGCCACTGCGGCCGGCGCCGGCGTCGCGACGGGCGCGCCGCCGCTTGCAGGCGTCGCCAGGTTCCACGCGAGTTTTCCGCTGACCGCCTGGCTCTGGGCCTGCGGCGCGAGGAGCGGCAACCCGCCGCCGCCGCGCACCGGCGTTGTGTCGGGATTCGTGCGCTGTAGATCGATTCGCATCGCGGGCGTGGCGTAGTCGAACGTCGCCGTGTAGCTGAAGATCTTGAACGCGGGCCACGGCAGGTCGGCGCGCCACGCCTGGCCGTAGGCGTGGTTGCTGCCTTTGGCCGAGAACTGCAGGGACGTGAGTCCCTTGGACGCGCCGACGGCTTTCGAGACAGCGTCGAGCGTCACCGGCGCTGCCGCGGGCGCGGGCGGCGCCGGGTTTGTCGTTTGCGCGTGGGGTTGGGCCGTCTGCAACGCGGCCGCAACCAGTACCGCGACGATTCCCCTTTTCATACTCCCCCCTTATTTGAGACGCGTTAACGCCTCCGCGAACTCCTGGTGGTCCGGAAAGCGCGCCGCGCCTTCAGCAAGCTGTTTGCGAGCCTCTTCATACCGCTTCATCTGCGCGAGCGCAAGCGCATATCCGTACCTGGCCTGGGGAAACTCCGGATCGAGCCGGACGGCGGCCCCGAACCGATCGACGGCCTCAGGCAGCCGGCCCTCCTGCGCCAGGAGCACTCCCAGGCTGTAGTGCCCCTGCGAAAAACGCGGCGAGCGCCGCACGGTTTCCTCGAACTCTTCGAACGCGGCCCGGGTATCGCCCGACAGCGACAGCGCGGTCCCAAGCTTGTGCCGAAGCGCGGGGTTGTCGGGCGCCAGTTCGACCGCCCTGCGAAAATGCACGACCGCCGACGCGAAATCGCGGCTGCTGAGAGCGCGCACGCCCTGCTCTTCTTCGTTCACGGCGCCGTGCAGCAGTCCTCGCAGCGCTATCATCAACGGATCGGGCGGACCGACTTCGACGCCGCCCCGCTGCCGCAGATGCTCGTCTGCCTTCGCCGTGTCGCCGAGGCCGCGGTACGCAAGCCCGAGCGAATAGTGGATCATCGTCGCGCGAGGATCCGCCGCAAGCGCCTGCTCCAGTTGGTCGACGGCGTGCGCGTAGTCGCGCCTGGCCAGCGCCGCTCGGCCGGCCCCGAATAGCGCAGCGACCAGACGCGGCTGCAGCGAGAGTGCCCGTGCGAACAGCGGCTCGGCCGCCTCGGGCTTCCCCTGATCGACGTTGACGTCGCCGAGCCAGACGAGAGCGGCGAGGTCGTTCGGCCGCAACCGAAGCACGCGCTCGAACGACGCCGCCGACGTCGCCAGATCACCGCGCAGCCTGTAAACGTGGCCGAGGTAGTACGGCCAGCGCATGTCGCTCGGGGCGAGGGCCTGGGCATGAAGGTAGTACGCTTCCGCCGCCTCGGTATATTCAGCAGCCAGCAGGAGGTTGCCGACTTCTCCATACGATTCCGCAAGCTCGAGCGGCGGCGTGTCCGGCTTCTCGACTTTTGACGCCAGCGTCTGCGAACGCTCGCGCAGTTGCTGCTGCACCGGCGCGTCCATCCGCGACAGATCCGGGAGCGCGACCGGCGTCAGCGGCTCGGGCGTCACCTTCGACTCCGATGAACACGCGCAGAGCACGGTTCCCAGGCAGATCAAGACGAGGCGCTTCGTCACTTGCTGTCGCCTTCCGTCAGCGTCGTGTATCGATCGATGGCAACCGTCTTCCACTCTTCGGTTCTGCCGTCCGGCCACACGACCCGCACGAGCGCAACGTGTGTCGTTTGCCCGAGTCCAACGAGCACGCGCGGATCGTTCGCCGATGCGTAGCTGCCCTCCGCCCGCGCCCGACGCCAGATCGTCCTGCCAGCGTCGAGAACGACGCCGACGCGCGCGCCGATCCTGTCACGGCCCTTCCCCGCAACCAATCGCAAACCAATCCAATGACTACGCGAACCGATGTTGTTGATCAGGAGACGCGGCTTGCCGTTGTTGTTGGCCACCAGCACGTCGACGTCGCCGTCGTTGTCGATATCGCCGAACGCCGCGCCGCGGCCGACTTCCGACAGCTGAAACGCCGGACCGCCGCGGGCGGTCACATCCTCGAACCGCCCGTCGCGCAGGTTCCTGAACAGTAGCTTTCGCTGATGGAGCGGAAACGGATCGCTCAGGCGCCTCAGCGCCTCGATCGTCTGTACGGCGCCGTTGACAATGAGCGTATCGAGCCAGCCGTCGTTGTCGATGTCGAACCAGGCCGTTCCAAAGCCGGTGTAGGCGCGGCTTGCCGGGCCAAGACCGGAGCGCGCGCTCTGTTCCTCGAACAGGCCGATCCCGTCGTTGACGTACAAGTCGTTGCCTTCACCGGTGAGATTCGTGACGAACAGATCGTCGTCTCCGTCGTTGTCGAAATCGCCGGCATCGACACCCATGCCGGCTTTGGCTTTGCCGTGCGCGCTCAGGGCCGTGCCCGACAGGAGGCCCATGTTCTTGAACGTCCCGTCGTGCTGATTGATCCACAACTGGTTCGGCTGGCCGTCGTTCGCCACGTAGATGTCGGGCCAGCCGTCACCGTTGAAATCCGCGGTCGACACGCCGAGCGCGGGACCATATTCACGCAACAACCCCGCGGCGGCGGTGACGTCAGTGAACGTCCCGTCGCGGTTGTTGTGATACAGACGGCTCGGCTGGGGCTGAAAGACATTCGGCGAGCAGTAGTCCTGCCTGCCCGACGGACTGAAGCACGGCATGCTCGTCTCAGCGTGCCAGCTCACGTAATTCCCCACGAAGAGATCGAGCCATCCGTCGCGGTCGTAGTCGACAAACGCCGCCGAGACACTCCATCCGCCTTCGCTCGCCTTGCGATCGATCGCGAGCTTCGGCGAGACAGGCTCACCATCAGTGTGGCTCTGCCTCGACACATCGGTGAACGTGCCGTCACAGTTGTTGCGGAACAACTGATTCGGCCCGAGATTGGTGAGAAAAAGATCGACGCAGCCGTCGTTGTTGAAGTCGCCCGTCGCGACGCCCATGCCGTTGCCGCGCGAGCTCACGCCGCTGTTTTCGGTAACGTCAGTAAACGAAAGTTTTCCATCCGAGAGATCGTTCCGGAACAGGCGGCTCTGTCCCTTGTACTGGACGAGCAGGACGTCGAGGTCGCCGTCGTTGTCGTAGTCGAACATCGCGGCGCCAGATCCGATGATCTCCGCGTACTCGAACTTTCCCGACATGCCGTTGTGGTGGACGAAATTCAGTCCGCTCGCGTCAGCGCGATCGGTGAACCATTCGGCTGCGGGTTGTGGAGAAGCCGGCGTGCGATTACAGGCCGGCAGGAGGATCAGACACAAAAGGCAGGAAAGGCGGGACGGGCAGGAATGGCGGGACGGCAAAAACATCGTGTTTTTCCGTCCAGCCTATCCTGCCTGTCCAGCCCGTCCTGCCCTTCCTAACCTCTAGCCCTAACCCCTAACCTCTAACCCCTAACCTCTGACCTCTTCGTGATCGCACTAGAAGTCGAAGGTCCAGGACACCTTGAACAGCCTTGGCGCCACGACGCTGTTCGGCGCAAGCCACGTGGCGTACGTCGTGCTGGCGCCGCTGATCACCGCCGAGTTAGTCAGGTTGAAGACGTCAAGGCTAATGTTCGAGCGAGTGTGACCGAAGCGGAGAATCTTGCCCAGCCGAAGATCGATCTGGTTGAACCGCTCGCCATAGAGCGACCCGGGCTGGAGCAGACCGACAGACGTCGTTCCGATCGTCGTGCCGCTCGTCGGCAGACGGCCAAGACCGCCGCTGGCCGTTGAGCGCGCCAAGTCCGTGTTCGGCGCCGCGTAAGTGGCCCCGAGCTCGATGCCCGCGAGGCTCTGGTACGACGCCCCGATCTGGACGTCGACCTTGGGCACGGTGTACGACCCGAGGAACTTCACCTGCGGCAGCCACTTCTGGTCCATATGGCACGTGGTCAGTGAATTGGCCACGCCCGCGACGATCAGCATCTCGACGAGCGCGCTGTTGCCCGCCTTGGCAGGATCTTCGACGTCGCAGTAGTCCGTCGTCTGGTGTCCGGTGCTCAGGCCGCCCTGGAAGATGATTCCGTGGGGTAGCCTGGCGTTCAGGCCCACGTCGAACCCGAACCAGTGGTCGATCACGTTGCTCCCGGGGAACATCGTGTTCGAGAGACCGGTCAACGGTGTCGATGGGCGCGTGTCGTTGATGTTGTAGAACCCGGTCGTGTTGACACCGGTCGTCGGCAGACTCTGACCGCCGGACGAGGCCGGAGCCGCGGGGATCACTGACTGCGACACGCCGTACGGCGTAAACTGATCCGCCGTGTGGCTCGTGTCGTCGGTGACGAGGAAGTTGCCGAACCACCGCTTGAAGACGCCGCCGTTCACCGAGATGCCGCGGCCAAGTTCGCGCTGTGCGCTGACCGAGAACTCCCAGCTGTACGGCCGCTTGCCCCAGCCGTACCGCGCGTCGTCCTGCACGGCGAGGTTCGGGATGAGCGAGTTGGCGTAGAAGTTTCCGTTCGGACCGACTGCGGCGTTGCACGTGTCGATCTGGTTGTCGGCGCCCGTCGCCGTCGGACCCTGGTTGGTGTTGCGTGTCAGGTCGCAGTCCGGAATGAAGTTCTTGTTATTGTCGACCCAGTTGCGCGAAGACGTCAGCTGGACGATGTAACCCGGGTTGCTCGCGAGCCCACCGAGGACCAGCGCCTGACCGAGAACGTATCGTCCCACGTTTGCCTTGATCGCCGTCTTGCCGTCTCCGAAAAGGTCGTACGCCACGCCGACCTTCGGCGTCCAATCCCGATACCGCGTGGTATCGAAGGCGGGCACGTCGTAGTTCCGGTTTGGCGTCAACAACGACGGATCCAGGTGGAACGCTGGATTCTGCGAGTCGAACCAGTCAATTCGCAGGCCGGCGCTGACAGTCAGCCGATTGAGCGTCCACTTGTCCTGGACGAACACGCCGCCCTCGGTTCTCACCCTGTTGGGTGATCCCGCGGCGTCGGTCGGACAACCCGGCTGGATCGAAGTAGCGCCGCCGACGACGCGACCGCTGACGATTCGGAGGAGCGGATCCGTGCAGCCGTCGGAGCGGAGTGACAGCGATACCGGCACGGGGATGCCTTGACCCACGCCGTTGCTCACCAGTGTGCTGACGCCGTAGCTGTACGGCACGACCGATTGATTGAGCGACCAGCGGAAGGCGCCGTTCAGATCGAAGCCGGCCTTGAACGTGTGCGAGCCCGTCACGTACGACGCGGCGAAATT